>Ga0180436_10000269_pt1 | contig 55254 bp, 51 predicted proteins | sample SS_ome_2_FD_132434 | JGI IMG/M metagenome (GOLD analysis project Ga0180436, IMG submission 132434) | Hypersaline lake sediment archaeal communities from the Salton Sea, California, USA - SS_3_S_2 metaG | ecosystem: Environmental > Aquatic > Non-marine Saline and Alkaline > Hypersaline >...
GTCTACGCTAAGGCAGGCCGGCACTGCGCTGGGCAAGGCTCTCATGGGATCTTGCCGCGATCTTGCGCCGATTGTGTTCGTTATCGCCGCCTTTCAGGTAATGATCTTGCGTCAGCCCTTTCCAGAGTTTTTTTCCATTGCAATGGGACTTGTTCTGGTTGTTCTGGGGCTAGCCCTATTTGTCGTTGGGTTGGACATCGGCCTTTTCCCTTTGGGCGAGGCGTTGGCTGAAGAATTCGCCCGCAAAGGAAGCCTTGCCTGGCTGCTGGTATTTTCATTTTTACTGGGATCGGGAACCACGGTGGCTGAACCGGCACTGATCGCCATCACGCGCGAGGGTGCGCGTGCCGTTTCGGAAGCCGGACTCATTCCCAACACCCCTGAATCCATTCGGGGATATGCGCTGGGCGTCCGCTTGACGGTGGCGGTCTCAGTGGGCGCGGCCATCGTCACCGGCGTATTGCGTATCCTCCGCGGATGGCCCTTACCGTATTTTATTTTAAGTGGTTACGGTCTGGTTATGCTGATGACCCTGTTTGCTCCCAAAGAGATTATCGGACTGGCCTACGATCTCGGTGGGGTGACCACATCGACAGTGACTGTGCCGCTTGTGACCGCTTTGGGCGTGGGCCTTGCCCGTACTATTCGTGGTCGGGATCCTTTAACGGATGGGTTCGGCCTCATCGCCTTGGCGTCTCTAACACCGATGATATTCGTTATGATTTATGGTTTGGTCGTGCACTGACGGAGGCGGACCGAACGCGGTCTCAAGATGAAAGCGCACAGGGCATTTGAAAATACCACCCGAAACATCGGGAGATAACAACACCATGGAAATCCTATTTAATCCGGTAACCCTGCTTCTCGCCACTGCCAAAGACGTGGTACCGGTGCTGGCGCTCCTGGTCTTTTTTCAGCTGGTGGTGCTGCGCCAGCCAATTCCCCGACCCGGGCGCATCGTTTTCGGTTTTTTGTTGGTCCTCGTCGGAATGGCTTGTTTTCTGGGCGGACTCGATCTGGCACTTTTCCCTGTGGGACGAAGTATGGCCATGATGCTGGCAGAAAATGCGGTCCACGACAGCGCAGCCACCTGGGCGGCTTACGGGTGGGTGTACCTTTTTGCCTTTATGGTGGGGTTTTCCACCACCATCGCCGAGCCCTCTCTTATTGCCGTGGCCAACAAAGCCCAGGAGGCATCCAAGAGAACGGTGTCGGCCATCGGTTTGCGTGTGGCCGTAGCCGTTGGTGTCGCCGTCGGCATCGCCCTGGGCACATTTCGCATCGTCACCGGCACACCGCTTTATCTATACATTCTAATAGGTTACGCCATAGTGGCCCTGCAAACCGTGCTTGCACCTAAGGTCATTGTTCCATTGGCCTATGATTCGGGTGGGGTCACCACATCCACGGTTACGGTTCCGCTGGTGACCGCGCTGGGTTTAGGCCTAGCCACCAGCGTACCGGGCCGCAGTCCGATACTGGACGGCTTTGGCTTAATTGCCTTCGCCAGCCTGTTTCCAATTATCAGCGTGCTGGGATATGCACAGTTTGCTCAATGGATGGCACGCAGGAAAGGCAAAATTTAATGACTTCTCAAGATGGAATCCTGATAAAGCGAGTGAAAGTACAATGCCACATAAAAACAGTTGGCAACGCCCACAGGAAATGCAACGTTATCGTTGTAGTTTAAGGACATTGATTCATACAGGAGGACAACTGTGGCCTTTAAATGCATCGTAGCTATGGTCAAACCGGATCTTACCGATAAGGTCGTCGATTCCGCGAAAGGAGCCGGCGCAACAGGGGCCACCATCATAGACGCATCCGGTACCGGTGCGCGTGAAGCCAAAACTTTTTTTGGATTGAGCCTCGATATTCGCACTGAAGTGATACTGTTTCTCGTCGGTGAAAATGGTGTTGCACCGGTGCTGTCGGCCATTCACGAAGCTGGGAGATTTCATGAACCCGGCACCGGGATTGCTTTTGTGCTTGGTGTGGAATCAGCCATAGGAGTCGAAAGCCAAATGAAAAAATAGCACGACTGGGGCGCTTTCTTAGGGGTGGCGTGATGACCCGGTTTAGTCGAAAGATTCCTTGTTCATTTCATAACGCCTATGTACTAAAGTAAGGCCAAGTAGATTACCGTTATCTAATCGACCACCGATTTTATTTGTTTTTCGGTATCATCAACACCTTCTCAATAAAGGCGTCTATATCCCCATCCAGAACGGCATTGACATTACCAATCTCCAGATTAACCCGGTGATCTTTGACCATCTGGTAGGGATGTAGCACATAGGAACGAATCTGATTTCCCCAGGCAATGTCGTCCTTACTTTCATGCAGTTGTTGTAATTTTTCTTCCTGCTTTTGCTTCTCGGCCTGATAGAGTCGCGCCATGAGCACTTTCATGGCCATGTCCTTGTTGCGGTGCTGGGATTTTTCTTGTTGACATTGAACCACGATACCTGTGGGTAAATGGGTAATGCGAACCGCACTGCTTGTTTTGTTAACGTGCTGACCGCCGGCACCACTGGCGCGGTAGACATCAATGCGTAGATCCTTGTCCTCAATATCGATGGAGATACTACTATCCAGTTCAGGATAAACAAAAACAGATGCAAAGGAGGTATGACGCTTTCCGCTGGCGTTGAAGGGCGATATTCGTACCAGGCGATGCACGCCAATTTCAGATCGTAAATAACCAAAGGCATAGTCACCGGCAGCTGTAAACGTGACACTTTTTATTCCAGCTTCATCACCCGGTTGGTAATCGATTATCGATTGTTTGTAGCCCTTTCTTTCGACCCAACGGGTGTACATCCGGAAGAGCATTTCAGCCCAGTCCTGGGCTTCGGTACCCCCGGCACCGGCATTGATGGAAATAATTGCATTCTTCTCATCATCATCGCCATCCAACATCAGTTTAAACGATAGCTTCTGGATTTGGTTTCGAATATCTGCAATGGCAGCATTGACGTCATCGATGGTATCGGCGTCTGACTCGTCGATGGCGAGGTCTAATAGAATATCACATTCTTCCAGGTCCGATGTTAACTTGGTAAAGGTTTCCAATTTGTCGGATAAGGACGTGCGTTCTTTTAAAATCGCAGTGGTGCTGTCTGGGTTGTCCCAGAATCCATTAGCGGCAATGATGCCTTCGATTTCCTGAAGTCGTGAGATTTTCGCATCTACGTCAAAGATAGTCTTTCAAGTCTTCAAGCTGGGATTTTAATTCCTTGATGACCTGTTTAATTTCGAGTGACATGTCTATTACCTCCTCGGTGTGACTTACGGATTAAGTGGATCCGTTGCATAAGTTCATACAAAATAATTATCAATCCCGCCAATGTGCAGGCTAAGGCAAAAAAATCGCCATGTTGAACATAAAGTGTTTGTCCCCTCATCAGTGGGATGTCTGCTGCCAATACAGCGTCTTCAAAAAGGGTGGTTTGTGACAGTATCCGGCCCAGTGGATCGATGAAACCGCTGATCCCCGTATTGGCAGATCTGACCAGTGCGCGTCGTGTCTCAACCGCCCGGAAAACAGCCATAGAAAAATGTTGATAGGGAGCGCTTGTCCTTCCATACCAGGCGTCATTGGTAACATTGATCAGCGCGTGGGCCCCATTTTGTGTGGCCGAGCGGGCAAGATATCCAAAAATCATTTCATAGCATATCAGTACGCCAAGCTGATGCTGCCCCCATGCCAGCGTGTCTCCTGCCGTACCGGCGGAAAAGTCACCGACATGTTCGACCATTTTGCCCAAGAAGGGTAGCCAGCGTTTGAATGGTACATATTCGCCAAATGGAACCAAGTGGGACTTGTTATAATCATCGCTTATGATTCCATTGGAATCAATCAAAAACGCACGGTTGTAATAGGCGACCCTGTCAGCTTCCTGGGAATAGGCCGGGCTTCCCAGCAAGGTATCGACGCCAATTGATTGAATATTATTCAGAACCAGCCGGGTTTGAGGCATCTGGCTTCCGAAATAAAATGGCATCGATGTTTCCGGCCATACGATCAGCTCCGGATCTTTGGCGGATACCTGACGCGATAGATCGATATATTTCTTTATGGTTGTTAGTTGATAGGCACGGTCCCATTTTAGTGTCTGATCCACATTGCCCTGTACAATGGCAATTTTTTTTGAGGGGGCATTCGAGATCTTGTTGATCTGATTTCCGATCTGCCACTGGCCGTAGGACCATGCGAGAATGAAGATGGTTCCGAAAAAAGATGCGTAAATCAGCACATGCTTCAGGATGAATCTTTGTCCGGACCAATTTGTTTTGACCATAAATTGATAAAGAACAAATGCCAATCCATTTGAAAGTGCGAGCATAAAAGAGACACCGTAAACACCAACCATATCGGAAATTTGGATGATGTGCAATTTGTTAAATTGCGTATGCCCCAAAAGTTCCCAAGGGAATCCGCTCAAAAGAACTGCGCGACAATATTCCAGGCCAACCCAGATAGCCGGCATGATCAAAAGCAGGCTAAAACCAGATATTCGCATCCAACCGAGCATCAGACCAAACATGCCCATATATAGACTCAGATACGAGCAAAACAGCAGGAGAATACCGATGCTGAGTATTACCGGAAATGGACCATAGGTTGTTAGAAAGGGAATAAACCAATACAGCAATGACACGTAATGAATCATGCCGCAAAAAAAGCTCAACCGAAAACCATCAAAAGCGGATAGGCCACCCAATGCAATCAACACGGGTACCAGCGCAAACCAAGCTATAAATTCCAGACCGATTGCCGGAAAAGATGCCGTTAACAGCAGACCGCTCGATCCAGCCAGGATCAGGCGACCCAGATTAGTGGGGGGGGTGATCCGAATCATGCATCTCCAGATACATTTTCCCGAAAAAATTATCAATACTTCTATTGACCTCTGTAGCACATTATCTTAAAATACCGAGTTATCTAAAACGTGTGAATTTCCCGCTGGTTAGCATACAGGGTTTTAAAGTGAGGGATAACCGTGTAGAGCGGGAATAAGATCACAGCCAATTCAGTACCATCAACCCAGGTAAAAGAATATCACGATTCACAATTTGTCATATTGCGCCACGAGTTGGACAATATTTTTTGATCCGAATTAAAAAGCAAGGATGTCAAACGATGAATTCAGAAGAGCAAATTGAAAAACACCGTATGGTTGGTCGTATTGTTGAACTGATTCACAGCATGTCCACAGATGAATTGAAGGATCTGGTCAACCAATTGAAAACTGCAACCCCGGAGGGAAGCGCTGCTGAGGGAGACCGCAAAAATGTTCGCGTGGATTGCTTTGTAAGCGTTGATTATGCGGATTCGGATCGCGCTTTTAGAGATTATATTGAAGACATCAGTTCCACCGGTGGTTTTATCAGAACCCGAGAATCCTTTTCAATCGGAGAAGAAGTGGTTCTGTCAATGGGATTGTCACCGGAAGGCAGTGCATTTAAAATTCCTGCCTCGGTTGTACGGGTGGCACCGGATGGAATTGGTGTACAATTCAAAACCACCAGTCAGGTACAAAAGGACATGATTCAATCCTTGATCGATAGCATCAAAACCCAACGAGCCCAGATTTCGGAATAGCCAATTCTTACCCCTTGAACCATACATGGATTGAGTGATTCTAACATGTCGAAAGCAAAACAAAAAACCCAGGCAGATATCGATTGGGAAAATCGGACCTTATGTATTGATGAAAGCTGTATCGGGGTTATCGGCCGGGATGGTCGTTGTAAAGAGTGCGGCAAAACCTATGAAGGATTTACACCACCGCCAACGGAATCCGCAGCTGATGATACAGAGACGTCCCAGGATGAAGAAGTCTCCTCCGCCGATGAGACCGCTACGTCAGATACAGCCGAGACACATTTTGACGATAGCTGGGAAAATCGGACGCTGTGCAGTGACGAAAGCTGTATCGGGGTTATCGGTGCGGATGGTCGCTGTAAAGAATGCGGTAAGCCGTATAAGACAGGCAGTTAACCTTAAACCCTAAAGGAGTAGCTATGCTCCGATTCGGTACCAAACCAGAGTTTATGCGGGAAATGGAATTGGACGACATTTTTCTTTCCAGGCTTCAGCTGCTGGTTATCATGGCCAAAGCCTATCTGAATCAATACCCATTGGGTGAATTCAGACAACGTAGCATTCTGGAAAATGCGGCTTTGGTTCAAATCGATTCAGAGGGTTTGGCCGAGGAAGCTGTCGCTTGGGAAAAAGATAAGACCGATTTGGGGTCGATGGATTTTGAACCTGTTTTCTATCACCGCGTTAAACTGTTGACCGTCATGGCAGAGGCTTTTGCCAAGGGACACACCCTTGAGGACCACAAGCGAGAGGCTTTAGAGCAGAACCTGGAATCGATCTGTGAGGCCATTACCTTTAGAAAGAAGCTCAGTGAAATGCAGTTTTTGAAAGTTGCGTGAGGTTGCCATCATTGACAATGTAAAAATAGCAGTCATCGATGAAGATGTCGTGGTGAGAGATTTTGTTGTCAGTACATTGATGTACAGTGTCAACCGGAATGTCCTGACGTTTGACAATGGATTTGATGCCTGGATATATTTTGAAGAATCCGGTTTTCCGGATATGGTCGTTGCGGATATCAACCTACGGGAGATTGACGGCCTGACATTGACTTCTAAAATAAAACAAATTCAGCCGAAGACGATCGTGGCCCTCTTTTCGGACGCACCGCATAACGAGAATGCCGCCAGAGAACATGGTGCCGATGTATTCATGGCCAAGCCGTTCGGCGTCAACGAGCTTTTCAATTTGGTGCAAACATTTGTGGTTGAGCCGGAGCCTGCTGAGGATGATTCATCGGAATCCTGATAACCAGATATTTCATAGATTAAAACAGAATTTAAAACTGACCTACGTTACCGACAAGATCGATGATTGTTGACTGTATGCCGCCATGTCTGTCTTGAAATTCGAGGATCCGGAAATTGCAGATCTGATTCAAAAAGAGGCGCAACGCCTGGAAGAAACCCTCAATCTTATCGCCGCAGAGAACCATGCCCCGCCAACCATCATGGAGGCCCTCGGCTCCGTATACAATACCAAAACCATTGAAGGCTACCCGGGCAATCGATTTCATGCCGGTTGTGTGTATGCCGACGCCGTGGAAAATCTGGCCATCCAGCGGGCCAAAGACGTATTCCGAGCCGAGCATGCCAATGTACAACCCCTTAGCGGGACATCCGCCAATATAGCCGTATTTTTCTCTGTTCTCGATATCGGAGATAAAGTTCTGTCTATGACGCTTTCCCATGGCGGCCACCTGTCCCATGGTCATCCGGCCTCCCTTGCCGGTAAATGTTTTCAAATCCGACATTATGGGGTCAATCCCGATACGGGTCAGATCGATTACGATCAGTTGGCATCGCTGAGTCAATCTTTTAAGCCGAAGATGCTTGTGGCCGGAGCCAGTTCCTATCCACGAATAATAGATTATCAAAGAATTGCCGAACTAGCCGCCGAGATAAAGGCGTATTTTATGGTCGATATGGCCCATATCGCCGGCCTGGTGGCCGCAGGGCTGATCCCCAGTCCAATCCCCTGGGCGGATTTTGTTACCATGACCTGCTATAAAACCATGATGGGCGGACGCGGGGGTATTATCCTGTGCCGACATGCATTTGCAAAACAGATCGACAAGGCTGTGTTTCCAGGCTGTCAGGGGACCAGTGCCGTCAGCGGCATTGCGGCCAAGGCTGTCATACTTAAGTACGCCCGGAATGAAGATTTTATTGCCACGCAGAAAAAGACCATTGCGATTGCCAAAGCAATGGCATGTCGATTTGGTGAACGCGGTTATCATGTGGTCACGGACGGCACGGACACCCACCAGGTGCTGTTGGACGTGACCAAGCTCGGCATAAATGGCAGCCAAGCGGAAACAGCCCTCGAAAATGCCAATATCATTGTGAATCGAAATATTATTCCCGGCGATGAACAACATGCGGCAGAACCCAGCGGTATTCGCATCGGTACTGCAGCCATGGCCGCGCGGGGTTTGGATGAAACTCAGGCTGTGGTGGTTGCCGACTTGATCGCGCAAATTCTGACCCAAGTTAATAATCCAGATCTTGTTGCGCGCATAAAGGCGAAAGTGGCTTCCCTGTGCCGCCAACATCCGGTTTATGTAAAACCAGCGCAAAATGATCGTTGACGTGCCGGTGGTTTTGTTGTTTTATTACAGATTACATTCCGATTCAGTCTTAAGCCCTACTCTGGGGACAACAACTATCTACAATAAGGAAAAGCGCCTATGACAACGCAAGCCCTCTCTGTCAAAAACCTGCATAAGAGTTTTGGATCCATCGAAGTTTTAAAAGGCATCTCCTTTGAAGCCAGCGAGCAGGACGTTATATCCATTTTAGGCAGCAGCGGATCCGGAAAGAGCACCCTCCTGCGCTGCATCAACTTGTTGGAGACACCCACATCCGGAGAGGTTTTTGTCCATGGCGAGCTCATAAAAATGCGAGACCTGGGTTCCGGCGAAAGGGTTCCCGAGGATAAACGACAGGTGGAACGCATTCGCTCCAAGTTAGCCATGGTCTTTCAGCAGTTCAACTTATGGGCCCATATGACGGTGATGCAGAATGTTATCGAAGCGCCGGTGCATGTGTTAAAGATACCAAAAAATGAAGCCAGAGATCGCGCCGAAAAATTATTGAACCGGGTAGGCATGTATGAGCATCGTGACTATTATCCGGCCCATCTCTCCGGGGGACAGATGCAGCGCACGGCCATTGCCCGGGCGCTTGCCATGGAGCCGGACATGCTACTTTTTGACGAGCCCACGTCAGCTCTGGATCCGGAGCTGGTGGGCGAGGTGCTCAAGGTCATGCGCAGCTTGGCGGAGGAAGGCCGGACGATGCTGGTGGTTACGCATGAAATGGGATTTGCGCGCGAGGTCAGCAGCCGGGTTATTTTTCTGGACGCCGGTCTAGTGGAGGAGAACGGCCCGCCTGACCAAGTTTTTGACAACCCCACATCCGAACGCTTTCGCCAATTCATGGCCGGGACCTTAAAATAAAAGGAATGTCATGTCAGAAATTATCCAATATTTTCCCATGATTCTAAGTGGCATGCTGCTGACGGTATCGGTGGCCCTGCTATCTGTTTTAATAGCGATCGTTCTGGGCATGCTCGGTGCGGTCGCCAAATTGTCCAAGTCCAAAATTGCTGCTGCCATCGCAGGCATCTACACCACGATTATTCGGGGGATTCCAGACCTGGTCATGATGACGATTATATTCTTTGGTGGCCAGATCATGGTCAACAACATTGGTGCCAAGTTTGGCTGGGACTACATCGATGTCAGCCCTTTTACAGCCGGTGTCCTCACCATCGGCTTTATTTTTGGGGCCTATATGACCGAATCTTTTCGGGGTGGGATTTTGGCGGTCTCCCATGGTGAGATCGAAGCCGGCTATGCCTTTGGGATGAAACCGGCCCAGGTATTTTTCCGGATCACACTGCCGGCTATGGTTCGACATGCTTTGCCCAGTTTCGGCAACAACTGGCTGGTGCTGACCAAAACTACCGCGCTGGTATCTGTGATCGGTCTGCAGGACATGGTCTACAAAGCCGGCCTGGCCGGCGGCGCCACGCGTAAACCCTTTACGTTCTTTTGTTTGGTGGCGTTTTTGTTCTTAATTATAACCGGCGTCTCCGATGTGGGTTTTCGCTGGTTGAATAAGAAATATACTGTTGGGGTTCGCAAGGCCTGATTCAAGCATTTCATGAAGCTTGATATGTGAAATGCTTGGATTGAACTGCGAATAGGTAAACCTAAATCACGAATTACCTGAGGGATAATAAATGGACGTACAAGTCATCATTGACAATTTGCCGCTATATTTCCAGGGACTGTGGGTCACAATTACGCTGGTGGTATCTTCTTTAGCGATAGGACTCTGCCTGGCCGTACCGGTTGCCCTCCTGGCAACCGCCAAAAATAAATGGATTAGTTTTCTGCCCAAAGCCTATATTTACTTTTTTCGCGGGACCCCATTAATCGTACAGATGTTCATGATTTATCATGGCATGGGGCAGTTTACAATCGTGCATGAAACTTTTTTGTGGACCATCTTCCAGGAAGCCTATGCATGTGCCTTGATTGCATTTGCCTTGAATACGGCCGGCTACACAGGTGAGATCTTGCGGGGAACGATTGAACAAACCCTGTTTGGAGAAATAGAGGCCGCCAAGGCCTGCGGCATGTCCACACCCATGATTTATCGACGCATCATCCTGCCGAGTACTTTTAGAAGGGCTCTGCCGGCCTATGGCAACGAGGTCATATTTATGCTGCACGGTAGTTCATTGGCAGGCGTGATTACTATCGTGGATCTGTTTGGTGCTGCCAGAATTGTCAACTCGCGTAGTTTTGTACCCTTTGAATCTTATATCACTGCCGGGATTTTCTACCTGGCTATGACCTTTATGATCGTGTGGGGATTTAAAATGGCGGAACGCCATTTTCATGCGTACCTGCGTCCGCGCGAAAGCTAAGAATAGCAATCAGCGATCAGCTATGAGCCAAATGCAGCTTATCGCTTACCGCTGAATGCGTTTAGCTGCCACGTGAACCCTTAGATCCTTGACTCTAATCATAAGCCACCGACAAGGTCGGTGGTCGTTGACTCCTTGGACCCGCCTATTTCGGTATGCGTTTATCTTTCAGGATATGATTGGAAATCACCACGCGTTGAATTTCTGAGGTGCCTTCATAGATGGTAAAAACGCGAGCATCCCGGTAGTAGCGTTCCACCGGATAGTCTTTTACAAATCCATAGCCACCGTGCATTTGCAGAGCTTTGGCTGTAACCCGATTGACCATTTCACTGGCAAACAGTTTGGCCATGGAGGCCTGAACCGTATAATTTTCACCCCTATCTTTCATAGCGGCCGCCGAGAACATGAATTGGCGCGCGGCTTCTATTTCGGTAGCCATGTCGGCGATGACCCAGCGCAGACCCTGGAACTTTGAAATTTTTTGGCCGAACTGTTCTCTTTCTTTGGCATGACGCACGGCCGCATCGAAGGCCGCCTGGGCCACACCCACCGATTGTGCCGCGATACCGATGCGGCCGCCGTCCAGGGCGCGCATGGCAATTTTGAATCCATCCCCCTCGGCCCCCAGCATGTCTTCGGCGGGCACGCGACAGTTGTCGAATATCAAATCCGCGGTATCCGAAGCACACAAGCCCATCTTGTCTTCCAGGTCCCCGACGATCATACCGGGCGTATCTTTTGGAACCAGAAATGCGCTGATTCCTTGATGTCGCAGCGATTCGTCGGTTTTGGCCGTCACGATAACCAGGCCGGAATTTTTACCGCTGGTGATAAATCTTTTGGTCCCGTTGAGGATGTAGTGCTTGCCATCCCGTTCGGCCAAGGTCGATTGGCGTACCGGATCCGACCCGGCATGCGGCTCTGTCAACGCGAAAGCACCAATCATATCGCCTCGGGCCAGCGGCTTCAGGTACTTGTTTTTCTGTTCCTCCGTACCATGACGCAAAATGCTTTCACATACGATGGAATTGTGAACTGACATGACAACGGCGGTGGCGGCACAGGCATAGGCGATTTCAGAAAGCGCCAAAACATAGCTGACCGTATCTGCCTGGGAACCATCATATTCAACCGGTACCATCATTCCCAAAAGCCCCAGCTCACCCATTTGTTTCAGATTTTCCGATGGGAATTCCTTGGTGCGATCGCGCTCTGCCGCGGTGGTAGCAACCACCTTGCGGGCGAACTCTCTCACCATGGACTGGATCATGCGCTGTTCATCATTTAGTTTGAAGGTCATGTGTTGGCCTCGTTATAATTGTAGATAATTCAATTCGAATTTCTATGCATTTAGAAATCTAATTTTTATTCCAATTTAATAGGATCCAAGGATCCAGGGGCCAAGGATTCCAGTGATAGGCGTTTAGGGTTTAGGCTGTTAGACCATCCGGCAGATAACAGTAAGCAGCCTAACAGACTGATAGTCTTCAGTCTAACAGCCTAATGTTAGGGCCCATAAATCACAACCAGCAGTTGAGCTTCTTCTTCGCCAACATTTTTCAAACTATGGGGTATGCCCGAGTTGAAATGCAGCGAATCGCCGGTTTGTAATTTATTGACATGTTCACCCACCATGACTTCAATTTTACCGGCCAAAACATAGTTGAACTCTTCGCCCTCGTGTTGATAGCCAACGCCCTTGTGATCTGTCAGGGGATCAATTGTCACCAGAAAAGCTTTTAGATGCTTGTTTTCGGCGCCCGGGGTCAGCGTCGTATAGGCATAATGATCGGTCCGTTTGGTGTAGGCCTTGATGCGCCGCTTCATTTTGGACTCGTCCTCTTTCAGCAGTGCTCCCGAGTCTATCTTAAGCGCCCTGGCGATTTGAAGCAGTGTTCCCACTGGCGGGGTGGTTTTGCCGCTCTCAATATCCTTGAGATAATCGACGGCCAGACCGGTTTCATTGGCCAATTGGTCATAGGCAATTTTACTGGATAGCCGCGCCTTCCTGATCTTTTTACCAATGGGTACGGTGGTTTCTTTTTTTCTGGGCATATCGTTTCCTCGCACAAAGTGAATCCGATTGTTTTATGAAATGTTCGGATTAAGAGTATTCGTAGAATCCGCGTCCCGTCTTACGGCCCAGCCAGCCGGCTTCCACATATTTTCTCAAGAGCGGACAGGGCCGGTACTTGGAATCGTTGAATCCGTTGTAGAGGGTTTCCATGACTGCCAGGCATGTATCCAGCCCGATGAGATCCGCCAGTTGCAGCGGTCCCATGGGATGATTCATGCCCAGTTTCATGACGGTATCGATGTCTTCCTTTTTACCGACGCCATGATAGAGGCAATACACGGCCTCGTTGATCATGGGCAGCAGGATGCGATTGGCGATAAAGGCCGGAAAATCGTTGGCTTCTGCCGGGGTTTTGCCAAAGGATTTGGCCAGGTCCCAGGTAATTTGGAAGGTTTCATCGGAGGTGGCCAGGCCCCGTATGATCTCCACCAGTTTCATGACCGGCACCGGATTCATAAAATGCATGCCGATGATTTTTTCGGGCCTCTGGGTTTGTGTGGCGATACGACCGATGGGGATGGAGGATGTGTTGGTGGCCAAGATGACATCCACTGCGCAAATGGCATCCAGATCTTTGAAAATTTTGAATTTCAAGGTTTCGTTCTCTGTGGCAGCCTCGACGACAAAATCTGTCTCAGCCATATCATTTAGGTTTGTACTGAGACGAATTCGTCCCAGAATCGCATGCTTCTCATCCTCATCCAATTTGCCTTTGGATACGCTGCGGGTTAACAGCTTGGTAATATTATCCAGGCCTTTTTGGGCAAATTCCTGGTTGATGTCGTTCATGATCACGTTCATGCCACTCATGGCCGCCACTTGTGCAATCCCGTTACCCATTTGCCCCGATCCGATAACCCCCAATGTTTTCATACCACTCTCCTTCCGCAAAAGTTGTAATTTTTATATATCAAAATAAAATCGGAACGATTTTATTTTCGCTTGATCATTAAGGCGACAGCCTCTCCGCCTCCCAGGCACAAGCTGGCCAGGCCGGTTTGTTTGTCCTGCCGGATCATTTCGTGCAAAAGGGTAACCAATACCCGGCATCCACTGGCGCCAATCGGGTGGCCCAGCGAAACGCTGCCACCATTGACATTTACCTCATCGGGATTCAATTGAAGCTCTTTGATTACGGCTGCGGTGGATCCGCTGAAAGCTTCATTGATTTCAAAAAGGTCAACATTATCCAGGCCAATGCCTTCTTTGGCCAGACATTTGGGGACCGCCCAAATGGGGGCCACCAGAACGTAGCGCATATCAATACCGTAAGATGCCTGGGCACCAATCGTGGCCATGACCTGGCATCCCAAAGCCGCTGCTTTTTCTTGAGACATGACGACCACGGCCGCCGCACCGTCACTGATGATGGAAGCATTGCCCGCTGTGCCCACCCCGTTTTTTTTAAAAGCCGGTCGCATGCGGGACAAGGTTTCCAGGCTGGTTTCTTGGGCGCATTCATCCTGACTGAACCGAATGGGATTCCCTTTCCGCTGGGGTATTTCAACGGCCACAATTTCGTCTTCGAATTTTCCGGATTCGATGGAAGCAAGGGACCGACGATAGGATTCGGCAGCATAACGATCCTGATCTTCGCGGCTGATATTATATTTTTCAGAGCACAATTCATTGGACAGGCCCATGTGAAAATCATTGACGTGATCCCAAAGCCCGTCATGGACCATATGATCCTGCAATTGGCCCGGCCCCATGCGATAGCCAAAACGGGCTTTTTCCAGGAAATAGGGTGCATTGCTCATACTTTCCATGCCGCCGGCTACAACCACCTCCGCATCCCCCACCTGGATGGCCTGTGCTGCCAGCATGACTGTTTTGAGCGCCGATCCGCAAACTTTATTGACGGTGATACATTCTACCGCCCAGGGCATGCCGGCCTTGACAGCAGCCTGCTTGGCCGGATTTTGACCATAGCCGCAGGGCAGAACCTGCCCCATAAGCACTTCGTTGACGTCTTTTTTTTCAATTCCGGCGCGCGTTATGGCCGCTTCGATCACAATGGCTCCCAGATCGGTGGCACCCAAAGCGGCCAAGGAACCGTTAAAACTTCCCAAAGGTGTGCGCACGGCACTAACAATCACGGCTTCTTTCATTTTTTACCTCGGTTTTTAGTATTTCGTGTTTTGTGTGTCGGGTTACGCGATTCGCGTTTTGGGTCAGTTCGAATAAAATAGATCAATTTGCTTTGCGATGATCCCAATCATCATCTTTGACAAATAGTAGCTGAGTCGATATTCAAACTAGGCCCGTAGGGCCGTCACGTAATAAAATTCAGTGAAAAAGGTACCTTTTTCACTGAATTTTATTACTACATGTTGCGGCGGTACTGACCACCCACATCATACAATGCCTGCGTTATCTGCCCCAAGCTACACACTCGCGTTGTATGCATAAGTTCTTCAAATATATTATCCCCCGCCAGGACAACATTTTTCAGACGTTCCAGGGCCTGGGGTGCTTCGTCCTGATTTCTTTGGTGAAAATCGGCCAGTCGATTCAGCTGCGATTGTTTTTCGCTTTCAGTGGCCCGCGCCAGCTCGACGCTGTCACTTAATTCGTCAAAGGATTGATCCGGATCCCGAAATGTGTTGACGCCGATGATGGGCAGATCGCCCGTGTGTTTCAGGCCTTCATAGTAGATGGACTCTTCCTGGATCTTGCTGCGTTGATAGCCGGTTTCCATGGCGCCCAAAACACCGCCGCGTTCGCTGATCCTTTCGAATTCAGTTAGAACCGCCTCTTCCACCAGCTCCGTCAGTTCGTCTACGATATAACTGCCCTGGATCATATTTTCAATTTTGGCTACCCCCCATTCACGGTTGATGATGAGCTGGATAGCAAGTGCCCGGCGAACCGATTCGTTACTGGGGGTGGTGATGGCTTCGTCAAAGGCATTGGTGTGGAGGCTGTTGCAGTTGTCGTAAATCGCGCACAGCGCTTGGAGAGTCGTGCGAATATCATTGAATTGAATATCTTGACTGTGCAGCGAACGGCCGGATGTTTGAATATGGTATTTCAATTTCTGCGAGCGGCTCTTGCCGCCATATAAATCTCGCAGGGCGACGGCCCATATCCTGCGGGCCACACGTCCAATCACGGTGTATTCCGGATCCATACCGTTGGAGAAGAAGTAGGATAAATTGGGTGCAAAGGCATCGATAGGCATGCCGCGCGACAGGTAGTATTCGACATAGGTAAAGCCATTGGCCAGGGTCAGGGCCAACTGGGTTATGGGATTCGCCCCGGCTTCGGCGATGTGGTATCCGGATATGGAGACCGAATAAAAATTGCGAATATTCTGGTCTATGAAATAGGCTTGAATATCCCCCATCATTTTGAGCGCAAATTCAATTGAAAAAATGCAGGTGTTCTGGCCTTGATCTTCTTTAAGAATGTCGGCTTGGACCGTACCGCGGACATTGGACAAGACGTTCGATCGAATTTGCTGATAGGTTTCCGGTGCGGGTTCCTTTCCGTTTTCATGGCGATATTTGTCCACTTGTTGATCGATGGCGGTGTTTAAAAACATGGCCAGGATGATGGGGGCGGGGCCATTGATGGTCATGGAAACCGAAGTGCTGGGGGCACACAGCTCAAAACCGTCATAAAGCGTTTTGACATCATCCAGGGTGCAAATGCTGACACCGGATGTTCCCACCTTGCCGTAAATATCCGGGCGCCGATCCGGATCAAATCCGTAAAGAGTCACGGAATCAAAGGCGGTGGACAGTCGTTTGGCTTCATAGTTTTCTGACAAGAGCTTAAACCGGTTGTTGGTACGTTGGGGATCGCCCTCGCCCGCAAACATACGGGTGGGCTCTTCATCGATGCGTTTCAGCGGAAATACACCGGCGGTGTAAGGGAAGCGGCCGGGGACATTTTCTTCCCGCATCCAGCGGTAGGCCTCACCCGGGTCCTTGAAGCCGGGCAGCGAAATTTTGGGGATCTTTTGATGGGATAGCGACCGGGTAAAAAGGGGCAGTTTGATTTCCCGGTCTCGAACCGTGTAGACGAGAGCGTCTTGTCGGTAGAGTGCTTGGATTTCGTCCCATTCCTTGAGTAATTCCAGAGAGCGGGATTCGATGACTGCGTTTAGCTGGGCTTGCTTCTGCTTTAATTCGGAGAGCAGGTCTACGCTGGTCCCGCCGTCTGTTTCAAGGTTTTTAAGCGTTGATTCAAGGTGCCAAGCGTCCCGCAGGCTTTGGGCCTGTTTGTCGGTATGGTGATGATATTGACGTAGGCAGTTGGCAATATCGGACAAGTAGCGTGTTTTTTCCGGTGGAATAATAACGGTTTTGGACGTGGATGTTTTAGTGGCGGGTTTGGGTAACTGCGGTTCAAAGCGAACACCGGTTTTGCGGTGGATCGATTCGATGATGGCATGATACAGGGCCGTGACACCGTCATCGTTGAATTTGGATGCAATGGTGCCGAAAACGGGCAAGTCCTCTGATGCCGTTTCCCAGAGTTGGCGATTGCGCTGGATCTGTTTGCGAACATCCCGGACGGCGTCTTCACCGCCGCGTTTTTCGAATTTGTTGACCGCAACCAAATCGGCATAGTCGAGCATGTCTATTTTTTCCAGTTGGCTGGCGGCGCCGAATTCACTGGTCATCACATACAGGGAAATATCACTCAGGTTAACGATGCTCGAATCTCCCTGGCCGATACCGGCGGTTTCGGCGATAACCAAGTCATAACCGGCGGCCTGAACCACCTGAATCACATCGGATAGGGCTGCAGGAATTTCGGTTAAAGATTGGCGCGTCGCCAGCGAGCGCATAAAGATTCGGTCGCTGTTGATGGCGTTCATGCGAATACGGTCACCCAGCAGGGCACCCCCGGTTTTGCGTCGGGATGGATCACTGCTGATGATGGCGATGCGGATATCTTTAATGTCCATTAGAAAGCGCAGGATAATTTCATCGGTCAGCGAGGATTTGCCGGCACCGCCGGTTCCGGTGATGCCAATGACCGGTGTCCGCCGCTGGTCTACGGCCTGGCGCAATTGCGCGCGCAGGCCTTCCAATTCTGTGCCGGCGGTTTCGTTGGCCATCTCGATGGCCGTGATCATTCGTGCCACTTGAAGGCTGTTTTTCGGTGATAACTTGAGAATATCAGCCTTGCCATGGTCGAGGGTGTTAAAATCAAGCATCGCAACCAAATGGTTGATAATGCCCTGCAGTCCCAAGCGGGTGCCGTCTTCGGGGGTATAAATCTTGGCCACGCCATAGGCTTCTAATTCGCGGATTTCATCGGGAACGATCACACCGCCGCCGCCACCGAAGATTTTGATGTGTGCTGCCCCGTGTTCCTCTAATAAGTCCAGCATATATTTAAAAAATTCAACATGCCCGCCTTGATAAGAAGAGACGGCGATCCCCTGGACATCTTCCTCCAAGGCGGCCTTCACAATTTCATCAACCGAGCGATTATGGGCCAGGTGAATGACTTCGACACCGGTCCCCTGAAGTATGCGGCGCATGATATTGATGGATGCATCATGGCCGTCGAACAATGCCGTAGCTGTGATCACTCTGACTGGATTTTGGGGTTGATAAACTGTGGTTTGGTTCATTTTACCTCCCTAAATCAGTTTCATACTACCTGTGATTCCATGGTTTTGAGGATGAAGTTGGTTTGAATGTCAATATACGTGTCGATGCTGTAGTGGCTTGATAGAAACCACCTGCGAAAGGTCCACATATGTCCAAGTACGGAAATATTGTGGGCCATCACTTCAATGGCGTCTTCGTCTAAGCCCGAAATTTTGCCGGATGCCACCAAATTCGCCAGCACGCGCACCAGGATACCGGTGATGCGAAGTTCATTCTCCAAGACGCGTTTGCGCCAAACCGCCGGCAATGAGCGGGTTTCCTGGTAGATGAGCAAAATAAAATCACTCATGCGGTGACATACCAGAAAATATTCACGGATAACCTCCGCCAGCACGGCTTTGCCGCCACCCGCTCGTTGCATGGCATGGGCAACCCCCTTTTCCACTTCGGCATGAATGGATTCACAGACCAGGTACAGCACATCTTCTTTGGAGGTGACATATTCATAGAGTGACCCAATTGAAAAGCCAGCAGCTCTGGCGATTTGTCGGGTGGTGGTCTTGTGAAAACCCTGAGCGATAAAAAGCTTGGCGGCCGCCTCAACGATTTGGTGTCGCCGTTTTTCAACCAGGTCGGGGTTCTTGATCTGGGTGGGAACCTCCCGCCTTCGGATTGCATGTTCGGTCATGGGTTTGTCCTTGAACCCAAATTGTTACATGGGGGATGATGTATAACCTGCCGTTATAGAATCTAATTTTTTCTCCGCAAACGCTTGCAATCGATAAATTTGAGCGAGCGCTCGGTCATTATTGGTAACATGGGGCAGATTTTATTGTCAAGGGCTATGTTCAGCCGCTCAATAGCTATAAATATGGCAGTTGGGTCCCTATAGAAAGCTATTGACAAAGCCAGTCACCTCGTCATAAAGTGTTCCGACCGAGCGCTCGCTCAATAATTGAAGTTGTGAGAACCGTAAGGAGGCCCGAGTGGATTTTGATTTGACCTTAGAACAAAATATGATTCGCAAGGAAGTCCGCAAATTTGCCAAGCAGGAAATTGCACCTATCGCTGCGGATTTGGATGAAACCGAGACTTTTTCGGCAGACTTAACCCGGAAAATGGGTGACATCGGCTTGTTTGGCATGGTTGTTCCGGAAGAATACGGCGGCCAAGGTATGGATTACATTTCTTATATCATCGCCGTGGAGGAGATCGCCAGGGTCGATGGCTCCCAGGCGGCCACCATCGCGGCTGGCAATTCTTTGGGGATCGGGCCCTTATATTATTATGGAAATGAAGAACAGAAGAAGAAATATCTACCCAAGCTTTGCTCCGGCGAGGCCCTTTGGGGTTTTGGACTGACCGAGCCGACGGCCGGATCCGATGCCGGCGGCAGCAAAACCACCGCTGAGCTGGATGGGGATGAATGGGTTTTAAACGGTTCCAAAATTTTTATTACCAATGCGGCCTGCGAACTTTCCTGGGGCGTGACCGTTCAGGCGATAACCGGTACGCGCCCCAGTGGCAAACCCGAATACACCTGTTTTTTGGTGGAACATGGTACACCCGGTTTCAAGGCCATTCCCATGCATAAAAAGTTCATGTGGCGGGCTTCCAGTACCGCAGAGCTCTATTTTGACGATGTACGCATACCCAAGGCGAATATTCTGGGCAAAGAAGGCGATGGTTTTCACCAGATGCTCCAAACCCTGGATTTGGGCCGGCTTTCCATTGCTGCCATGGGCTTGGGTGGCGCCCAGGGAGCATATGATGCTGCTTTAAAATATGCAAAGGGACGTGAGCAATTCGGCCAACCCATTTCAAAGTTTCAGGCGGTAGCCTTTAAATTAGCCGATTCAGCCTTGGAGATCGAATGCGCCCGCAATTTGCTATACAAGGCTTGCTGGTTGCGCGATAAAAAGCGATCCTTTGAAAAAGAGGCCGCCATGGCTAAACTGTATTGCTCCGAGGTCATGGGTCGGGTTGCCAACCACGCTGTTCAGATTCACGGTGGATACGGGCTGATGAAGGAATACGATGTAGAGCGTTTTTATCGGGATCAGAAGTTGCTGGAGATCGGGGAGGGAACGTCCGAGGTACAAAGAATTGTTATTTCACGATACATAGGTTGCTAATTTTTGCGGAGCAAAAATTAGAGACGCGGCTTCGCCGCAAATAATTTTGATTCTCTAAAGCAATAAACATTAATAATCCAATTTAGTATGCTGGAAGGAGTGCTGAGAATGGGTACGGAAGTACTTATAAAAGAGGAAAAGGATGGGATTTTGACGCTGACGCTGAATCGGCCGGCGGTGATGAATTCACTCAATTTTGAGATGCTGCATGCCTTGCGGGATCGGATCGAGGCCGTGCGTTTTAATCCGGATGTGCGGGTGGTGATTATTACGGGGGCCGGTGAAAAGGCATTTTGTGCCGGTGCCGATTTGAAAGAGCGTGCCACCTTGACCCCGATTCAGGTGAAGGAATATATCACCACCATTCGCAATCTGTTTGCCGCTATCGAAGAACTGAACAAACCGGTGATTGCCGCGGTCAATGGTGTCGCCCTGGGTGGCGGAACCGAACTGGCTTTGGCCTCCGATATCCGCATCGCCTCTGTCAACGCGACCATGGGCCTCACCGAAACGCGTCTGGCCATTATCCCCGGCGCCGGGGGGACCCAACGGTTGCCGCGATTGGTGGGCAAAGGCAAAGCCAAGGAGCTCATTTTCATGGGGAAGCGCATCAACGCCGATGAAGCCTTGCAGATTGGGCTTGTTAATCAAACCTGCTCTCTGGAGGAATTGTTAAGCACTGCCGCATCCATGGCCGCCACCATTTGTGAAGCCGGTCCCATTGCTATCGAGCAGGCTAAGTATGCCATCAACGCCGGTCTGGAAACCGATCTGCACACGGGACTGGCGATTGAATCGAACGCCTATTGGATTTGTATCCCCACCGAAGACAGGTTGGAAGGCTTGGCCGCTTTTCGTGAAAAAAGAAAGCCAGTTTACAAAGGCCAATAAAAATATAAGTGGTTCTATGTAATCATGACAAATTCAGGTTATGGAAAGGAGTTTAGCATGTCAGAACACGATTATTGGAAAATATTTCCCAGAATGCCTAAAAAAGTTACCCTTGGGGACATAACCATCCGCGATGGCTTCCAGCATTTGGAGAAGTTTATCAGCACCCGTGCCAAGATATATTATGCCGAGGAACTGATTTTTGCCGGTTGCCGCAACATCGAGGTTACCAATCTGGGGAATCCCTATCTGATGCCACAGTTCGCCGATGCCGAGGAAGTGCTGGGGCATTTGCGCAGCGATCGCTTCAAAAAGCGCTGCGAACGCAAAGGCATTAATTACGATGATATTTGCATCACCGCCGTCACCATCCGCGAAAAATCCGTGGATCGGGCCATTCAACTCAAGCAAAAAGGCATCGGACCGGATCGCGTACTGATGATGGTGTCCACGGAAGAAGAACACCATTTCGCCAACTCCGGAACCACGCTGCCTGATTACTGGGCCGAAGCCGAACGCGCCATAAAAAAATGCACCGATGCCGGTATCAAAATGTGTGGCACCGTCAGCACCATCTGGGGGAGTCCCATTGCCGGTGCCACCGATATGAGGGATGCGGTGGAATTCACCAAACGTTGGTTGGAAATCGGTGCCTCAGATATCGAACATGCCGATCATGATGGCAGTGCCTCGGCACCGGATGTCTACCGCTATTTCTCTATGATTCTGGATGAAATTCCAGACACCAAACTGCACATTGCCCATTTTCATGAGACCAAACGGGTTGCCTCGGCATCTGTTCTGGCAGCATTGCATGCCGGGATTGACCATTTTGAAGCCACCATGGGTGGGATGGGCGGACAACCGGCCAATTTTCTGGATGATACGCCGGTGCCGGGGACCGGTGAGTACTACTATGAAGATCCTCGCTACGTGGGCCTGACCTGCCTGGAAGACATGCTGGTTCAAATCGATGAAATGGGTATCGAACACGGTTACGATGTGGACCGCATTCTGTGGTTGGGACGCCAGCTCGAACGTACTGTCGGACAGCGTCTGCGGTCGGAGGCCGTCATCAACGGGCGTACACTCAAAGAAGGCCACATGAAATTCGCCCGGCCCGGTTTGGCCAAGCGGAAAGAAAAACTGGGCGAAGAGCCGAAGCAACATTATCCAAAAGAGTGGCCGGCCCAGGCAACGCTGCCTGAAACTTACCGGCCATGACACTGATGTGTACCGGCGGCTATGGTGGTCATGGGAAATAAAGCCTTTTGAATGGCTGCCGTTTAGATATTGAATGGATTGTATAAAAAAATAATTGATCGAACTTCATGGTTGGGCTATTATGAGCATAGGCTCATAAGCTGTCCAAGGGTTTTATTGTCTGCAGTCTGATTCCTGCCCTTTGGGCCGGTCATTTATGGTCAGTATCAAGTCACAGAAAGGGCAAGGGATTTTATATGACCACTATCCTGTGTTATTCACGAAATCGTGCCACGAGTGTCGAGCAGGTCGATGATCAAACTCTCATATCGACCTGCTCCCTGCAAGACACCCTTACCGAGGCATATGTTCGCATCCGCGTTCAGTTCCCTGAATTAGTAATCCTAGATGCGGTGGGTAAGTTTATTCGCACGGCAGACGGTGAGGCCGTTCCCATGGCGGCAGCCCTTGAAAAAATAAAGGACGTGCGCATAGGTGCCGGCATGAAAAAAATCATCCGGGGATTGATCAGCGAGGTAACCGACAATGCCGAGTTGCCGTATCTCATTGAGGAATGCTGCCATGCCGTCATTCTGGCTTTTACGAAGGATGCGCTGGCCTTAGCACCCAAAGGTAAGGATAAGTCCACCGAATTTTTCAAGAATATGGTCAAAGAAAATATCCGTCTATACAATGGTTGTGCGGCCTTTGCGCCGGGAAGTCCGCTTGTGGAGGGAATAGAAGTATAATCGTTATCCTATTTATTGATCCTACTTTTAAAAGGCAAAAAAAGAAATATAGATAGTCGTGCTTCGGATTTCAGATTTGATGGATGCGTGGTTTGCTGTGGGGACAGGATATAAGACGCAAATAAATTCAAAATGTTAGGGCAGGTTCAATGCTTAAATTCCAGAGAAACAAGCTGGTCAGCATATTTCAGGACAAACCAGACGAATTGCGTGTGCATGGCTTGTTGGACGATCATATTTTTGGACTCGAAATCGACATCGCGATCAAACTAAACGACCTGTCGATTGCGTCTATCCAAGGAAAATGGAATCGCGAAGAAACACCCGAATGCTCACGCGCGCTGCCTTTTTTAGAGGCGGCTATGGGATTTAAGATAAACAACGAAACCTTGGCCCAACAAATCAACAAGGTTGTGAGCCGCAAAGCCTGTCCCCATTTTGCCAATTTGCTGCTGGAATGCTGCCTGGCGGCCAGGGACGCGATTCACGTAATCCAGTGGCGGGCAGCGCAATCCGATCAAACTGATCTTAGTTTTAAAGACCATCTTGCAGGTGCCGGGACAGCAGAAAAAGAGCAGCAGCCCGTTGTTGCAGAAGACCCCACACCGGATAAGGGAGACAAACGCATATCGATTTCAGAGAGCACCCGTAAACTAGAAAAGAAAGACAGCGGTGACTTTTATGTTGACCTGCATACCCATTCCTTTCCAGCCTCGCAATGCAGCACGGCTGACGTCCACGATCTGATCAGGGAAGCCCAAAGAATCGGGTTGGATGCTATTTGCCTGACTGATCACAACCATGTGTGGCAATCCGACGATATCGAGGATTTGCGGCAAAAACACGGATTCCATGTGTTCCGCGGCAATGAAATTACCACCGATCAGGGCGACATGCTGGTGTTTGGCATGCACCGAGATGTCAACGGCATCATCAATCAAGTTGAGTTGAAACAGATGGTGGATGATGCTGGCGGATTTATGATTGCCGCGCATCCATTTAGGGGCTTTTTGGTTTTCAACACCAGCCAGATTGGCATGACCGTAGAGAAAGCCATGCAGCGCCCGGCCTTTCAGCAGGTGCATGCCTTGGAAACGCTGAACGGCAAGGTGACGAAACAGGAGAACAAGTTTGCCGCAAAGGTCGCTGCTGGAATGAAACTTCCGGCTACTGGCGGCAGCGATGCCCATGCGGTTTCGGATGTGGGTAAATACGTCACGTGTTTTCATCAATCCATTGAAACTGAGCCGGCCCTGGTGGCGGCATTGCAAAAACGTGATTTTAAACCATTTCAGTATCGCCAACGCATGACGCAGGGAGAACAGAATGCCGGATAAAGCCACGAAACAAATCGATTGGGAAAAACTGATTCGTCGGATGGAGCTGTTGTTGCGGCTCAAATCATTTCCGGTGGCATTCAAAATGCTTTCCGATAAGAAAGCGTTGGACAGTATCCCTTATCTGCGGCGCAGTCAGAACAAGACAACGCTGTGCCAGCTGATTACGCAGGTGCGAAACTTCGACTGGACCGTCGGTGCCGACCTAGACGATTTTTTGTTCTCAGCCTGCCCATCCATCATCGGTCTTTGCGACGTACCCGCAATATGTAAGGATGGTACTTTTCGGAGTATCGTCTGGGTGAAGACCAAAAAGGACGCCCGCAAATATGAGGCAGCCATTCCCAGATTGCCGCTGGGAAAATATAAAGCCGTGGCCATGGCGCCCCTGGTATACAATCCTTTTGAGCCGGATATCGTGCTTATCTATGCCAACCCGGCCCAGATGATTCTGCTGATCAATGCACTCCAATTTGAAGACTATGAAGTCATGCAGTTTTTCTGCGTGGGTGAATCCTCCTGTTCGGATGCTATTGCCCGCTGTTATGAATCCGGCAAACCGTCTTTGACCATACCCTGCTATGGTGAACGGCGGTACGGCCATGCCCAGGACGAGGACCTGGTGATGGCCTTGCCCCGGGATATGATGCCCAAAGCCCTGGCCGGATTAGAGACTTTGTACCGTCGCGGCGTTCGCTATCCCATCAGTTTCGCCGGTGCCGAGGGGGATGTGGGCCCCATGTTTCCGGCCAGTTATGCGGGTTTGGAGGAAATAGCGACCAAACTCAAGGGTGACGGTCGGCACCTGCTTTTGGGCGTCACCGGCGGAATCGCCAGTGGTAAGTCCACGGTATCCGATATGCTGACAGAATTGGGTTCTCCGCTGATCGATTTTGATCTGTTGGCGCGTAAAGTGGTGGAACCGGGTACGCAGGGCTATCAGCAGATCGTGGATTATTTCGGCCAGCAGGTTTTGAAGGAAAATGGTGAATTGGACCGTAAAAAACTGTCCGGCATTGTTTTCGGTGATATTGAAAAACGTAAAAAGTTGGAGAGCTTCACCCACCCGTATATCTATGATGAATTTTTCAAGGCGATCGAGCAGATCACCCAGGAGAAGCCTGATGCCGTGATCCAGGTGTCGGTGCCATTGCTGATCGAGTTAAATTTGCAGTTCCTTTTTGACAAGCTCCTGGTGGTTTACGTCAAACCCGAAACGCAGGCCAAGCGATTGGCGGCGCGGGACGGGATTTCCATTGCCGAGGCTGAGAATATCATGAAATCCCAGCTTCCCATCGATGAAAAAGCCGGTTATGCGGATTTCGTGATTGAAAATGAGGGCTCGCTCGAAGAGACCAAACGCCAGGTTCTGGATAGTTGGGAAAAGATCCATCAGATGCGGTAAATATCGTGTGGATACGGTTTTGGGCGCGCCATCTTTTCTTTATCAGACGTTTATATTTGTAACCCTTCACTGTCGCTGTTGGGGTGCCGCCATGTTCAGATCCATTATTTTGGGAAAAAGCATGTCGCACCGGTTTTTGCCGTCCACTACATCCCCTATGGTTGCTAATTTTCGTAACCCAATCCGACGCCTTTCGGATTCAGTCTCTGATCCTGATTTAAATAAGGAGTTTACCTGTTATGATCATTGATGTATCGAATACCCTGCCTACCCGAGAGCTGTTGTTGGAGGAGCTGTTTAACCCGTCCGAAGATATGCGGCTCTATTTTCAACTTTTTTCGAGCGCATGGGCCAAGTGGCTCAATATGTTACCGGATGAGTTTGAGACATTTGCAGATAAATTGTCCGACGGCAGCTTCAAAGAAGAGATGATTAAGCGGGCCGAAACCGGCCCCATGAGCATGGAAAATTTTATCAATCAGCTAAAAGACGCCGGTATAACCTACTCCGCCATCCACAACATGGATGAAGAAAACTTGACCGGATCCGTTGTCCCGAACGATTATGTGGCAGGGATCATCAAAAAATATCCCGACCAGTTTATCGGGTTTTGCGGTTTCAATCCCCATAAGGGCAAGCAGAGTCTGGTTGCGGTTGAAAGAGCTCTAACCCAGTTGGGACTGCGAGCGGTCGTCTTGCGACCCTACATGCACCAGCTATTTGCGTGCGACAGGAAATACTATCCCCTTTATGCTTTATGCGAAAGTGTGAATGCGCCGATTTGGATTCATACCTCCATCAACTGGGTACCTAACCAAAGTATTTACTACGGCCACCCAAAAAACCTCGAACAGGTACTGATCGATTTTCCAAAACTTAAAATCATTGCCGGACATGGTGGCTGGCCCTGGATTCCCGATATCATCGCCCTGCTTTGGAAATATGAAAATCTATTTGTGGATACATCTGCCCATCGGCCCAAATATATAGCCATGCCCGATACCGGGTGGGATATGTTTCTGCATTTTGCCAATTCGACCATCCAGAACAAAGTTCTTTTTGGTTCAGATTGGGTTTCCATGGGTATGCCCATAAAGGATGTGCTGTGCGAAGTTGACGCATGGCCACTCAAGGACCATGTCAGGAAAAAATTCTTATGGCAAAATGCGGCCAGGCTTTTTAATATAAATACTGAACCGGCAACAGCGATTTAGGGGGAAGGATGACAGATCGGCCATATTGGAATCAGGCAGTGGAAACGCGTTCCAGAGTGGAGCAAGCGGCTCTGGATACCCAGGCCCTAAAAAAGCAACTGGCATACGTGTTTGCAAACTCACCCATGTATCGGAATAAATTCAGCGCGGTGGGGGTTACACCGGACAGTTTTAGGAGTATGGCGGATTTAGCACGCTATCCTTTAACCACCAAGGATGATTTGAGAAAGACCCAGGAGTATGACGGCGGACTGGGCGGACACCAATGCGCTACCATGGAAGACATTATCCGCATACAGGGCACCAGCGGAACAACCGGTCGTCCCCTGTATATTGGATTGACGCGTGGGGATGTCGGATTGTGGAATGAGTTGTTTGCCCGACATGCCTGGACCGGTGGGCTGCGTCCTTCCGACACCATGATCAACCCGGCGAATTTTACCCTTTTCGTGGGCGGACTGACCGAATGTTCCGGCGCTGAGAACATGGGGATTACCGTCATTCCCGCACCTTTTGTTAGTACCGGTGTCGAAAAATTCATGGAGATACTTCATACCTTCAAACCGACGATTTTATTTTCTACACCCTCGGCGACTATATTTCTGGAAGATGCTATTCGAAACATTTTGAAAGTCGAACCCAGCGAATTAAATTTTAAAAAGGGTTTTCTTGCGGGCGAAGCCTTAAGTGAAGAGGAGCGTAGCAGAATTGAGTCGACATGGGGCATCGCAGCTCGAAATTTTTATGGTTTGGCAGACGTGGCTGCGGACATTGCCGCCGAATGCGGTCAATCCAAAGGGCTGCACTTTTGTGCCCAGGATGCGCTGGTTGCGGAGCTAATCGACCCGGATTCCGGCGAAACCATTCCCATGGCGGAGGGCGCCAAGGGAGAGATCGTATTTACGACCATCAACCGGGAAGCATCCCCGGTGATTCGATATCGGGTTCGGGATATGGTCCAAGTCTATACGGATCCCTGTCCCTGCGGTCGTACCGGATTTCGTTTCCATGTGATTGGTCGAAGCGATGATATGATTAAAGTTAAAGGCATCAATGTGTTCCCTGCTGCAGTCAAAGGACTTATTCAGACCTTTTGCCCAAGTTCTGAAATGCGCATTGTTTTGCCCCATGCAGGGCCGTCTTTTGGAGAAAACATCACAATCAAAATAGAACAAGACGCGAATGTGCCCCGAGATCAGCTTGAAGAACTGGGGAAAAAGATCCGTTCTGCCATCAGGGAAAAGCTCGTATTTACACCTTTGATCGAATGGGTTCCGGCCAATACGTTTGAGAGATCTCAATATAAAGTGGTGTACTTTGAAAAAGCGTACGAATGAATTTTATCCACCCCAAACTGGATATGGAGGCGGCGACATGGTGGAAAAGCAAAGCAAATTGGTAAGGGGCTTGACGCTGGCAACGATGTTTACCCTGATCACCGGTGCAATGGTCGGCATGGCCTGGGCTGTGTTGGCCAATGTGATGCTGGATCGCGCCGGTCCGGCCATTGGTTTGTCCATCTTTCTAGCGGCCGTTTTCAGCCTGTTCATCGGCTTGTGTTATGCCGAGCTTTGCTCGGCGATGCCACGAGCGGGTGGTGAGTATATCTATGTGCGCAGGGGGTTGGGTAATTTTTCTGGTTTTTTTGCCGGCTGGATTCTCATCTTAGCCTATGCCGCCATGATGCCAGGGGAATGTATCATTCTTGGAAAACTCATTCATGGAATCCAGCCGTCCTTTTCGCCGTCTATCACCGGTGCGGCCATCGCTGTATTTTTTACCGTGGTCAATTTGCTGGGGGTCCGGTTGTCTGGCAGAATCCAATTTATTTTCACCCTGATTCTGTTTGTCGGCATTTTTATTTATGTGATGGCGGCTTTGCCCAAGATTGAACTGAACAATTTCCAGCCCGTTCTGGGACGAGGCTGGGGGGGCGTTTTTCTGATGGTACCGCTTTCCATGCTGGCATTCATGGGCTTTGACATTCTGCCCCAGGCTGCCGAAGAGGTCAATGCGCCCATTCGCAAAATGGTTTTTTTGATCCCCGCCTCCATTCTTGTGGTGGCTGTTTTTTATATCGCTGTTATGATGGCCAATGCCGGGCTGGCGCCCTGGGAAAACATGGCTAAAAGTACGGCTGAGATCCCCATTTTGGACACAGTCAAAATAGCTCTGGGTGAAAAAGGGGTTATCATTATCCTGGCCGCGGGTATCTGTGGATTATTAACCACGATGAATGCCTTCATGATGGGTGGCTCTCGATTGATCATGGCCATGGCAAAAGACGGTGAAATTCCAACGATATTTTCGTTTGTGCACCAACGGTTTCATACCCCCTCCTTGGCCTTGATTTTCCTGGGAATTATGGGGATTCTGGGTTCATATTTCACCGAACTGATAGCACTTTTTGATACAGCTGCTTCAGCGGTTCTAATCTGCTATGTACTGGTAACCGTAACGGTCATTGCCTTGCGCAGAAAAGAACCCGACATGGAAAGACCCTACAAAATAGCGCTGTACCCGCTGATACCCATCTTGGCGCTTATATCGATCATACCAACTTGGTTGATTTCGATGACACTCCTAAAACCCTGGTCCCTATACATTTTTGTGGGCTGGATCGTCCTGGGAATCTTATATTTCCTCATCTTGCGCAGGGGACAATCGAAGAATTAGGACCGATGATCTTTTTTTATTTTTTTTTGATTATTGGGTTGCTGATAGTTTGTGCGCTGGCAGTTTTATGGACTCGGCTTAAGGACACAAACAAGCGCGTCGAAAAGGAGCTGAGAACGACGCCCATCCAATTATTGGATAATCCGGGTTGCATAAAGCGTCTACGCTTGCTTCCCTTGGTGGATTACTACGCCCAGGGAAATCTTGCTAGTGAAGCCGGTGTCTCTTATTTGATCCAGGCCGATGATATCCGCCTGTTGCTGGATGTGGGCGCCAATGAAAAAAAGGTTCACCCGTCCCCCTTGGTGGCAAATATGGAGGCCCTTGGGGTGGCGCTTTCCACTTTAGATGGGATTGTCATCAGTCATGTTCACCAGGATCATGTGGGTGGTATTCAGGAGGAAAAAAAGCGGGTTTTCAGTCTTTCCCGTGGAGAAGTGAACTTACAATCGATGCCGGTCTGGGCACCGGATGAACTTGGCTGTTCGGCCTATAATCCCGGTGCCAGGCCCCAATACGTACAAGAACCGGTTCTAATTGAAAAGGGGATCGCCCTCACCGGCCCCCTTCCTGCCTCGCTTTTTCTTCTGGGATATACAATCGAGCAGTCACTAGTTATAAATGTTGAAAACAAAGGATTGGTTGTTGTTATGGGTTGCGGTCATCCAACTCTGCCGGTGATTCTGGACCGGGCTAAACAGATGTTTGACGAGCCGATTTATGCTGTCATCGGCGGTTTTCATCTGCCGGTTAAGGGGGGACGGATGAATTTGGGCCCCTTGAATCTGCAAAATCTCGTCGGCTCAGACCGAATGCCTTGGCATCATCTCGATGAAAAAGATGTCTTCGAAACCATAAAAGTATTGCGACAGGAGGCTCCAAACCTGGTGGCGATTTCACCCCATGACAGCTCGGACTGGGCCATTACACAGTTTCAGCAAGCTTTTGGCTCCAGGTGCGTTGCGATCAAAGTAGGCCAAGCAATCGCGATATAAGCAGCAGGACTATTTTTAAATAGCTTACCTCATCGGTGAGGTTTATCTATCGGACGCTTTTTCGGGGTTGTCTTATCCGATTCAGTATCGACCATTTTTTGAGGCTGAAGAGCGTGCCGGCGGGCAGACAGCCCACATGTATGTTGTTGAAGCGCAGCATGTCGCCCTTGGCAACGGCATGGTAGTTGGATCCGGTGGCATGTACGCTGTTGATAATGGTGACCATGCCCGAACCGATTACCTTAAAATGCATGTTGGGATAAATCATGACCGCGGTATCTTCGTCCAGACCGATGCCTTTGCGGCAGTGGCCGCTGATGAGCAGTTGACACAACCGGGCAAACCGGCGTCGGGCTGAAAAATGGGTGTCGATGGCCACCCCGTTGATCAGGCCGAATCCATCTGAAATTTTAATGGAGCCTTTCTTATAACCCCGGCGATCGCCATTGTAGAGAAGGGGATTGCCGGCTGCAGCTGCACCGGCACTGGTGCCGGCAATATGCAGGTCGCCGGCTTCAAAGCGCGCGCACATCCGGTTCAAAAGGTGGGTGTGATGAAGGATATCCACCAGTTTAACCTGGTCGCCGCCACCAAAAAAAATCAGATCGGTATGTTCTATGGCATCCAGATATTCTTCGCGATCGGCTTCGTCCCGGTAGCGGATGTCCAGATAGTCGACCTTGTCGACGCTCAAATCTCTAAAGGCGTCGCTGTAGCTGCGGTAAACTTCCTGGGGATAAGCTGAGGCCGTGGGAATAATCAGGATGCTGCCTGGGCGTGTTTGTTCCACAAGGTTTTTGAGGACGCGTTTGTCCTTCTTGCGGTCTTCGGCCCCGCCAATCAGAAATAAGTAGCCTCTTTTCATGAATCCGTTACCTGATTTTTCTTTTCATCAAAAGCATTGAGCCGTTCGATTACCTGTTCTACCCGGCCGGACATGATACAGACCAGATCGTCTTTTTGGGCGATGGATAAGGCCCGTTGGATGGCTTGACCTTCATCGGCGATTTTTTCAAAAGCATCGGCTTCGAAACCCGCCTCCAGGAACGCCTTTTCCACAATGTTCATCAATTCGCCCGGCTGCCTGCCGCGTAACTGCTTGTCTTCGTAAACAATGGCATGCTGGCAAACGGAGGCGATCAAAGCGCTTATGGCGCGCAGATCTTCATCGCGACGATCCCCGACCACATCAAACACAAACAGGCAGCGGTTATGACCCAATCGGGAGATCAGGTCAATGATATTTTTGTACGCCGGTGGGTTGTGGGCGTAGTCCAGCATCACTTCGAAATCGTTGATGGAAAAAAAGTTAGTCCGCCCGGGAGTTTGGGCCGGTGATGGGAAAAATGATATCAATCCGTGGCGGATCTCTTCGAGCTTCAATCCCAGGGCATGGCCTACCGCCGCGGCCGCCAAAGCATTTTGAACATTGAAAAGGGCGCGACCATCCAAGGTTATGGGCATATCAACGGCCCGGGCCACAGGTGTGGCCGAAGCACCGATCATAATCGTGATGTAACCACGATCATAGACAACGGCGGTATGTTCATTATCTACATGGGTTTGGATTAGCGGGTTGGAGGGCCGCAGCGAAAAATAAATGATTTCTTCGCGGCAATATCGAGCCATGTTCACACAGTGCTCATCGTCGGCATTCAAGACCGTAAAGCCACCTTTGCGTACCATTTCGGCCACCACGGCTTTGACTTTGGCCAGATCCTCAACGGTGTGGATCCCCTTGAGACCCAGGTGGTCGGGCTGTACATTCAGAACCACACCCACATCCGCCATTTTATAGCCGAGCCCTTCGCGAATAATACCGCCACGGGCGGTTTCCAATACGGCACAGTCAACCATAGGATCCTTTAAAATTACTTTGGCCGAATAAGGACCACTCATATCGCCGCTGGCTATCAGGCGGTCCTGTACATATATGCCGTCGGTTGTGGTCATGCCCACATGGTATCCGACGCCTTTTAGCATGTTCGTGATCAAACGAACCGTCGTGGTTTTTCCATTGGTACCGGTAACCGCGACAATGGGGATATCGGAATGGGCGCCTTTGGGAAATAACATATCGATGATCGGTCGGGCTACATTGCGGGCCTTGCCCTTGGCGGGAGCCAGGTGCATGCGCAGCCCCGGTGCGGCATTAACCTCGATAACGGCACCGCCCACCTTGGCGATGGGCTCCCTCAGAGTGGGCGCCATCACGTCAATACCGGCGATATCCAGATCGATGATCTTGGCAATACGCTCGGCCATAAAGCGATTGGTCTTATGAACGCGGTCGGTGACATCCTCCGCGGAACCACCGGTTGAAAGGTTGGCGGTTAACTCCAAATGAAAGGTTTGACCGTCTTCCAGCACCGATTCCATGGTGTATTCGGCTTTTTCCAACAAATGCTTGGTAACCGAGGAAACCTGTAGGCGCGTCATCACATTTTCGTGGCCATAGCCGCGGTCTGGATTCTGATTTTCAATATCGATCAATTCAGCGATGGTATGTTGTCCGTCACCGACGATGGCGGCCGGAGCACGTTTGGCTGCAGCCGCAAATTTGCCACCCACCACCAGCAAGCGGTAATCGCTGCCGACCAAGTGCTGTTCGACAATGACCTTGCTGCTCATTTCCTTGGCCCGCTCAAAAGCCTCCACCAGTTCGGCTTCATTGGCGAGGTTGGTGGTGACCCCCTTACCATGGTGGCCGTCATGGGGTTTGACGGTTACGGGATAGCCCAGCCACTCTGCATCCTCGATGGCACTTTTGAGTTTGCGCACCACCGTGCCTTTGGGTACGGGAATGCCGGCATCTTCCAACATTATTTTGGTGAGACGCTTGTTGCCCGCAGTTTCAACACCGATAAGGCTGGTTTGGGAGGTCATGGCGGCCTGGATGCGTTTTTGGTATTTACCTTCGCCCAACTGTACCAGGTTGTAATCATCCAGGCGCAGCACCGTAATATCGCGCTGCTCGGCTTCACGGACGATGGCGGCCGTGGAGGGCCCCAGATAGTGATCGTCGCGGATATCTTTCAAATCATAGATGGTATTTTCTAAATCATAAGGCTTGCCGCTGAGGATGCTGTTGACCAAAGCAACGGCTTCAATCCCGGCATATATACCGGCTTCCTCAACCCAGTAGCTGAAAATGACATTGAACGTTCCGGGGTTGTCAGCACCCACGGTCTTACCGAATCCGACATCCATGTAGGCGATATACTGAAACTCCAGAGCGATATGTTCGATCACATGGCCCAACAGGGTGCCTTCGCGCATGCGTTTGATGAAACCGCCTTTAACGCCTTCCGAGCAGCGGTGATCGTCCAGGCTAGGCAGTAATTCAATCAGCTTATCAACAAAGCCGTCCAGCTGATTGGTGAACACCTCGTCGTATTCACCCAGATCGATGGTCATAACAATTACCGGGCGGTAACTGTATATGTTTGCCCCCCGCAAGGCTCTATTTTCTAATATCTTTATCATTTCGTAAACCATCATTTAGGGGTAGATTTTAGCAAGTGTAAGTCAATCCTTTAGGTTTTCAATCATAGACATCCATTATTATTATACTAAATTTCAAAAATATGTTCCGAAAATAAAGTCTGAACCGCTTTTTAGGTCAATCGGAACATATCTATACCAACCGCTATAACGATAACAAATTGATTTATCAACACGATTTTCAGGATAGCGGTTGGCAATCTTGAGTCGTGCTTTCCGGGCCGAGTGGTTTAATGAAGAGGATCAGTTGCGGCAGGAGTGTCAGGGCGGCAATCAGGGCGATGACCATGGCCAGCCCGGTCAATAAACCGAAATAAATACTGGGGATAAAATTGGAAAGAACCAGGATCGAAAAGCCGATGATGATCGTCACGGATGTATAGTACATGGCATAGCCGATACTGCCGTGGCTGCGATGCATGCTGGTCAGATAATGGCCGCAATCGGCAAACTCCCGTTTAAATCGGTGAATGTAGTGGATGGTGTTGTCCACGGCGATGCCCACGCTAATGGCGGCGATGGTGATGGTCATCATATCCAAGGGGATTCGGGCCCAACCCATGAATCCCAGAACGGCAATTACCGAAAGCAGGTTGGGGAAAATGGCGATCAGCGCGATTTTAAGGGAGCGGAAAAGGATGATAAACATGACCAGCAAAGCTGCAATCACAGCCCCCAGGGTTTGGATTTGTGAGCTGAACAGGCTTTGCAGCATGTTGTTGTAGAGAACCAGCAGGTTGGCCAGCTGGAAACTGTCCTCGTCCAGTTGCAATTCATCCCTCAGGCCGGTGCGGATTTTTTTGAGCAGTTCATTGCGTCTGAGATCCGGTTGCGAGTCTCGCAGGCGAATGGCAAAGCGGACTTGGTTGTCTGCCACGGAAACATAAGGGTTCAGGATGATGTCTTTCATATCATCCGGCAGTTCGTTATAGATGAGTGCCAATAGAAAATTATCCAAGGGTTTGCCGTTGTTCAGGGTTTTTCCGACCTTCAGCATGGTGCCCAGGGACATAACCTTGCCCGTTTCAGGAATACTGTCCAGATAGTCATGAACCTTTTCGACTTGTGCCATTTTGTCGGCCGTAAACCAATACTGAGCCTGGTCTTCGTCTGCTTCGAATTCATCTTCGAATTCATCGAATTCCGCATCTTCTTCCGCATCCTCCAAGGCAGAATCGGCATTTTCCGATTCCGAATCCTCATCTTGATCAAAACTGAGTACGATGTCCAATGGGGTGGTACCCCCCAGCTGTTGGTCGATGACCGTCATGCCCTGAAAGATTTCGGTGGATTCTTTGAAATAATCGATAAAGCTGTTCTCCACAACCAGCCGGGTGGTACCGATGACGCTCAAAGCGGCAACCAGGGCACCGATCCACAGGATTTTAGGGCCGTGCTTTGCTGTCAGAGCAGCCATGCCTTTGGTAAGGGCAAACCGGGTTTCAAAGGTTGTGTTGGGCTTGCGTTTCGATAGCATCATCATCAGGCTGGGGAAGATCAGAAAGGTCAAGATCAGGGATACGCCGATGCCGGCGGTCATCATCCAGCCGAAGCTAATAACCGGGCGTATGTCGCAGAAGACCAAGGAGCTGAAACCGGCCATGGTGGTCAAGACGGCATACAGACAGGGTTTGGCCATGGCCAGCAGCGTTTCCAAGACCAGTTGATGCTGGGTTGCATCAGGATGAACCCGCGCCAACTCCCGATAGCGCACGATCAGATGAATTGTAATCGCCATGGTAATGATCAACTGAATGGAAATGAAATTGGAGGAGATAACGGTGACCTCCCAACCAAACAGTCCCAATATGCCACAGGTGGCCACGACGGAGAAAAAGCAGGTCAGAACCGGCAGGATCAGCCAGCGGAACTGTCGGAAAATAAACCACAATATCACGATTAGAACCACCAGCACGCCCAGACCGAAAAATTTCAGATCGTTGCGAATAAACGTGATCAGGTCATCGGAGATCATGCTGACGCCTCCCAGAAATAGGTCGGCCCCGGGCTTGTATTTTTGCATGACAGCACGCACCTGGGTGATGGTTTCATGCTGGGCGGCGCGCATTTTATCGCGGTGAGCCTTAAAATCTTGGCGCAGCGTTTCCAGCTGGATTTCTTCCTGGGGCGTAAGGGTTGCGCTGGTTTGCTTTTTGCGAAGCATGTCGCGGCGCTTGATAAAATCCGCTGCTATGCCGTCCGTGTACAAATTGGCCATTAGGGCTGTGGTCTTAAAATCAGGGCTGACCAGGTTGTCCTGATAGATGGGGCTGTTCAACAGTTCCTTCTTGGCCAGGTTTTTGTCGACACCGGGCGTTTCCAGCGTGACGATGTTCTTGAGCATTTCCTTGACCGGCCTGGGCGGGCTTTCCAAGAGGGGTACATCTAAGATGGACGTGACGGATTCGATCTGCTCAATTTCAAGCAGGTCTGCCTTGAGACCTTGAATGTTACTCAGAGTTTGATCAGACAGTAAATTATCGTTTTTGGGAGTATAGGTTATAATGAGAAAGTTAGGCGAGCGGTAGCGATCTGATATTTCACGGGTAATGCGCAGGTCTTCATCATTCTCCATTATCAGGGTTTCGGTGGAGGCATCGATTTCGAGCTTGGTTGCCTGGTAGCCCAAAAAGCAGATAATTAATAGGATGACAATAAATACGATGCGCGGATGCGCCAGGGCAGTGACTTCAAAAAAGCGCTTTAACATAATTGATCACGTAACCCTTTCTAATACTTGCCAGTCGGAACAGTAAATCCGCCGGTCTGACGCAGTTTTTCCAACAGATCTTCAATGGACTGGTTTTTGAGGATGCCGGCAAATTGGGAACGATAAGTCTGCACGATGCTGACGCCCAGTATTTCGACGTCATACACTTTCCAGCCCTGGTTGTTCTTCTTGTAGAACTTATAAATCATTTCAATTTTATCATCTTTGGCCACCAGATGCGAACGCACGTGGATGCGTGTTTTGACCTGTTTGGCTTGATCCACCACCACTTCTTCGTCGGTATACAGATCCAGCTTTTCAAGATAAGACTCTTGCAGCCGGATGACAAACAGTTCGTTGAACTCCTGTCTTTGGGCCGGGGTCATCCGGGTCCAGTTTCTTTTGCCCATGCTCAATTTGGCCATCTGGCTGAAGTCGAACATCGGCGACATGGCTGCGATGATTTTTTGGTTGCGGGTATTTTTATCCAGGTTTTTGTCGCGGATATAGTCGATGACGGCATTAATTCGTTGTTCGGCGTTCTTTTTAACCAACGCTAATTCATCGGCAAAAGCCGGTTGGACAAGTAGCAGCAACATAAGTACTGAAAAAGACAAAATCCTCATAATCACTCCTCTATTAACCTTTGCCTGTTTTGTTCATAAAAATCCCTTAAGAAGGGATAAAAATCGATCGCATCCTTTTTGAGACTCTCATATTCGCCCAGGCGAAGAGATGTGTTATTGACGCGCTCTAGCGCCAGGATGCCGAGTTTTGTTTCGGTTTTATCGAGTTCCTCAATCTTTTCAAGACCTGATAGGTCGGCAACGGTAGAAATGTTGTTGACCGGATTTAGATAAATCCATTGAGGGGCTAAACCAATGGCATCACGTAGGTTGGAAGGACCTAATACGGGCAGGACGATATGCGGCCCCGGACCGATGCCCCAAACCCCGAAGGTTTGCCCAAAATCCTCTGGATGAGCTTCCAAGCCAAACCACACTTTAGCCGGGTCCCATAAACCCAATACGCCGATGGTGGAGTTGGTTACGAATCGCAAGGTTTCTTCGCCCGCATTTTTAAATTTTAACTGGAGGACATTGTTGACAAGTCGTACCGGGTAGTACAGGTTTTTAAAAAAATTATTGATTCCCCGTCGGGCGAATTCCGGCACGACCCAGCTATAGCCGGTCGCCACCGGTTTCAGTACCCAAAAATAAAGTTTATCATTGAATCCGGTCATGAACCGGTTGTATCCGCCCAAGGGATCAGAAACTTCAACGGCGACCTCATCGCTAAACTCGTCTTCAAATTCATCAAATTCGTCATCGAATGTATCAAAGCTTTCATCACTTTCCAACACGCCGTCTTCATCGTTCTGGGAGGCGATGATTTTATTTTCAGTATCGGTTTGGCTCGGATCCACATCAGATATGGCTTGATCTGCCACTTGGGCCTTGCTGTTGACATCGGAAGTTTCCGGTTTAAGGTGGCGCTGGGAGCATCCGCAAACTAGGAGCAGGAAAAAAAGAAACAAAATCAATCGAAATAGATGTTGCATTTGATTCCTTTTAAACGCACCCAGAGGAAGATGTAAGGTTAAATTATGGAGCCGGATATATCCAAACCTGCTGGTGCATTCAATCGCAAGTTGCAAGCCGCTGTCCATTATCTATAATATGGTACCCAGATACCAAATGCTGCTTAGGAAGTCAAAGATAACAAACTTTTTTAATTGCAAAAAATTCATTTTATCGACGAAAAAATGAAACCGATTGGGCGATTCAGGGATAATACCCAGTAAAAAGTGTTGATCAGCGATGGATAAACAACAACTCAGTGATGGTGATATATCACGGGGATGTCGGCAGAACGATCCCAAAGCTTGGCGACATCTGATTCGGGCTAACACGGCCTTGGTTTATCGCATTGCAATGAGAATGCTCAGAGACAGACGTGATGCCGAGGATGCCAGCCAGGAGGTATTCATGCGTGTATATCGATCAATTGAAAGCCATGATCCGACCCGGCCCATTGCACCCTGGATATCTAAAATTACTTACAATGTCTGTCTTAAACGGATTTCCAAAAAAAGCGGGGTAGAAAAAAAGGAGTTTGCGCTATCTACAGACAATCCGGCTGAGGAAATAAGCCTTAATACCCCGGAGACACAATTAACCAAAAAGCAAATGGCCAACACCATTGAAAAGGCGCTTGATCGAATCTCGGCCCAGGACCGGGCGCTAATCGCTATGCGTTACAGCGAAGGATTTACGGATAGCGAAATTGCTGAGTCAACCGACATGCCGGTGGGAACGGTCAAAACAAGACTGCATCGGGCGCGTGGCAAACTTAGAAAAATTTTAGCACCGTTTATCAGAGAGGTTTCTGCATGACTTATACAATAGAGGAAAAAGTGGAAGCTTATCTCGATGGCCGTCTCTCAGATGAAGAAACCCTCGCTTTTGAAAGGGATTTGGTGAAAAAAGAAATCGCCAGTGTTTTCCGGGAAACCCTGTTGTTCCGAGAGATGCTGGGTAGTCTGCCATCTGATGATCCGCCCCCTGGCCTGGCTGAGCATATCGAAGCTTCGCTGGGGTTAGAAACTATTACGCAGACCAAAAAGAAAAGGGTTAAGCGGATTTCACGTTTCGGACACGCTGTCAATGGATTTAAATGGGGATTACGTTGGCCTGGTTATGCTCTGGAAGCTTTTGCCAACGGCTCGCAAAGTTTAAAAGGTTCTTTGAAAGGGATCGATACGATCGCTTATACCCTCGGTCCCTTAAATGAGCCAATTCGGGAACGAGCCGATGCCATTCGTTTGCCCAAGAAACCTTTATGGAAAATCGTCTTGTCGAAGCTATGGTAAAATCGGTGTACCCATGATTTTAACTGTTTTTACATGGATCGGAATAACAATCGCCTTATTTCTTTTGGGTTTGCTCGTCATTCCCATAAGGGTTTTCGGGGTGGGACTTGTTCATGACCAGAAAGGCATCGACTATCAATTGATCATCAATTGGGCTTTCGGGGTCCTATCTGTTCGAGCGGTCACAGGTAGGCCCATAGAGATCTATTTCTTGGGTATATGTCTGGGGCGCATGCCTTTGAAAACAGAAAAAATGAAAAAAACCGATGGTACAGCCGAAAAGAAAAAAGTTTCGCCTTGGGCATGGCTGCAGTGGACTCGCGGGAATTTCACCAATATCAATCATATTATAAGCAGGTTTGCGCATGCTGGTAAGCTTCAGGGTTATCTATATGCGGAGATTGGATTGGCAGAGCCGGCGGATACCGCCATGATTGGTCAACTCGCCAGATTGATACGGATTGAAGGCAGGCGTTTTAACCTGTTGACTACGACCGTATATGCATACGAAACAATAAATATCAGGGCACAGGTACGATCCACCTTAATCATCGCCTATCTGGGTTGGGTTGTTTTAGGATTGTTTTTGGAAAAACGGATTCGGTTGATGCTGCGAGGCGTGCCCAAATCGGTAAAAAAGGAGGTATGACAATGGAGCATGTTAAAGGGATCATATCATTATTGGGACAACGCTTAACATCCCTGGCAAAAGGCAGCGTCGTTGCCACAGAACCAATTTCAGTGGGTGACCATCATGTTTTGGCACTTTGCGAACTCTCTCTTAGTATTGGCGGTGGCGGCGGCGCCGGTGAGGATTTGAAAAATGGCGATCAGCCCAAAGGTGAGGGTATTGGCGGCGGTGTCGGCGGCGGTGCCAAAGCGGTACCTGTTGCGGTTGTTGTGGCCGAAGGTAATAATGTTCGAATTGAGACGTTCGGCAAGTAGAAAGGCAAGGAGGGTAACATGGAACACGTGATCGAATTGATGGATGAAATGGTGGGCACCTTAAGCGAGACGGTGAAGAGTGACGTCATATTCGGAAAAGCAGTTGAATTGGGACCGAACAAGATTGTACCACTTTCACGGGTGGGCATAGGCTTCGGCGGCGGCGGCGGCGAAGGTGATCAACGATTTGGAAATCACAGAGAGAAAAAAAACAGGCATTCGGGGGGCAAAGGATCCGGTGGCGGCGGTGGCGGCGGCGCCAAGGTCAGGCCCATCGGTGTGCTGATTTTTACCGAAGACGGTGTGCGTATGGAAGCAATTCCGGACAAATCGGGTCTATTTGACAAGTTGTTTGGTAAGATCCCCGAAATTATCGACCTGGCTCATCAGCACAAATCATAGAATAAACTGTGAATTCCCGCTGAAAGCTGCGGGAATTCACGCTTATTTGAAGTTGTAATGTTTTCTGACAGGCTTACGGATGTCCCACTTGCAGGATAGCCCTTGGGGAAAGGTCACAAAGTCACCTTGGCCGAATTCGACGGTTTCACCGTCTTCGGTTTCCACCACTACTTTGCCTGCCAGGAGGTAACACTCCTCGGTTTGATCATAGTGCCAGTCAAAGCGGGAGACGTCCTTCTCCCAGATAGGCCAGGACATAATTCCTTGCTTTTCCATTTCCTCTTTTTGCGGCTTAACCACTTTTACTTTCATAATCTATTCCTCCTTTTAAATTTTCGTGCTTCATCTTCAGCGTGCGCATGCGATTGATGGCTGCGGCCAGTTCCAGGCCCCGAAATCGGACAATATCTCCGCTTATATAAGCTGAGAGCACGTCGAGACTTTGCTTATCCATGTCTTGTATTACCCTGTCCACCACTTGTTTTAGACTTCGTTGGCCATCCATATAACGGATAGCATAATGCATGGCCAATCCGATGCCCCGGGTTTGGGATAGATGCACGATCTGTTCTACATCTTTTAGGTCGACAACGGTTGAGCCAAACAGAATCTCATCCATCCGGGTGGCGGCTATTTTTAAACGTTTTCCCCGGTATGGATTAAAGCTTTGTGCTAAGGGAATGCGCACGCTTATCTCGCCGAATTGGCTGCCGCCTTCATTTAAGCGGCCGGTGGGATGATCTTGCGCAATTAAATGAGCCGTTGTTGTGACATCCTCCGGTCGGTAGTTTGTCATCTGTATTATATGGTGGGCCTCGGAAAAATAATCGCCGGACCCGCCCATCACCAAAACCGTGGAAACCCCCTGTTGATCAAAAAGCTGCCGTACCCTGTCAATAAAAGGGGTTATGGGCTCTTGATCCTTTCGCACCAGTTGCTGCATGCGATGATCCCGAATCATAAAGTTGGTGGCCGAGGTGTCTTCGTCCAGGAGCAGCACTTTGGCCCCGGCCTCCAAAGCTTCCGATATATTGGCAGCCTGAGACGTGCTGCCGCTGGCGTTTTGGGTTGAAAAAGTATGGGTATTCTTTTCAAAAGGCAGGTCGTTGATAAAGGGAGATATGTCTGTTTTTTCGATTCTGCGGCCATCAGCGGCCCTGATTTTAACGGTTCCCGGTAAGGCAACTACGAGTTCGCGCCCATCGCCGGGGATATGGTTGTAAATTCCCAGCTCCAGCGCGTTGAGCAGGGTGGATTTGCCGTGATAGCCACCGCCCACAATCAGGCTTACGCCCGCGGGTAGCCCCATGCCTTTAACAGCGCCTTTGTTTGGCAACACAAATTCGGTTTCTAGGCTTGGGGGTGATTGAAAGCGGATGGCTTGTTTACTTTTCAAGGGAGCGGGATCGATGCCGCTGGCGCGCGGCAGCAGGGAATCATTGGCCACAAAACCGATGAGATGTAATGCGGGCAGTCGGCTTCGCAAATAATCAGCATCTTCAGCCGCCGCGACATGTGATTTAAGCGGATTCGGATCGAGGGTTTTGAAAAAAAGGGAGCGTTTTACGATTCGGGGTAGTTCGTCCAAAAACATGGCCGCGGCATCCCGGCTCCGTACCCGGCGCCCCTGAGCCGGCAATCCCATGAAAAAGCGGGCCTCGACAACCTGATCGTCCACCTTCATGGCAGTGGATTCCAGAATTTCCTGGTTGGGGCGGTCGATGGTGATCAGGCCGCTCTTACCGGTACCCCGGTTGCCGTGACTGTGCTGACGACAATTTTGAAAAAAGATGCGGGCCAGATAATCGCACAAACCGATAGATCGGCTCTTATTATTTGAGAGATCATAATCAAAGCCGGAAGCCGTTCGATTAATCCGGACCCGCATCCGGGAAGGGGCGGCAAAAGGATCGCCTTGAACATGATCGATAGTAAGGGTGAAAGCGGAGAAATCATATTCGCCCTTGATCTGTTTATAGGCCTTGTAGCCGCGGCCGTCGATGTGCTGTAGATGTTCTTTCAGATCTCGATCTTTCTTCATGTCCTCATTTTGGGCTACATTTGTTTGAACATATGGGCATACGTCCGGCTGACGCGCAACTTGTCCGGCAATCCATCCAGGGTGATGTCCATGCGCCCGGACAAGGACCGGTAAACTTTAGCGATGCGACGGATATTGACAAGGGTACCGCGATGCACCCGCCAGAACAATCCCGGATCAAGGGCTTTTTCCAGCTTACTGATACTGGTACAGATCAGGTGTTCTTCTTTGCGGGTTTTGACCACCGTGTCTTTATCTTCAGCCTTGAAATAATAAATATCAGTAACCGGTACCAGTTGAACTTCCTCTCCTTTACGGGCGGTAATCCACTCTAAATGATCGGTAGCGTTATCTCGTTGCATGGCGGACATCAATTGGCTGACGATGCCTTGGAGCGCTTCCGGGGATGGGGTAATTTGGCCCACATGTTTTTGCAGGCGCTCCACCGTGATTTTCAAGCGGTCTTCGCTGACCGGTTTCAACAAATAATCCACGGCAGCATTTTCGAAAGCCTCGACGGCGAAAGAATTGAAAGCGGTCACGAATACCACCTGACAGGGCACGCTTACTTTTTGAGCAACTTCCAGACCCGATAAACCAGGCATTTTTATATCTAGAAATGCGACATCCGGCTCGTGGCTCTGGATAGCTTCCAGGGCCTGGGGGCCATTTTCAGCCTCGGCACAGATAGTCAGCTCAGGCCACGCTGTTGCAAGTTGTGACCGTAGATGTTGCCGCAGGGGTGCTTCATCGTCGGCTATGACGGCCTGAATGACTGTCATCGGGTACCTCCACGATGGCCTGAACGCCGCCATCATCCGGTGATTTCAACACCAAATCTGCACGGCCGTTGTATAGGGTATTCAATCGTTCGCGGATATTGGTAATGCCAAGACCGGTTTTACCGCCGGGGGCGAATCCCAAACCAGAGTCACGTATTTCGATGCGAACCAGACCGTTGGCTTTGGAAGCACGGACGGCAATTTCGCCCCCTTCTATTTTGGGTTCAATCCCGTGCTTTAGTGCATTTTCCACCAGGGGCTGTAGCAGCATGGGTGGCAAATGAAATCCGTGGAGATCTTGGGGTAGATCAATACTGAACGTCAGCCGTTCCCCCAAGCGCACCTGGTAAAGATCCAGATAAGCCCGGATCATTTTCATTTCCATGCCCAAGGTGGTCAGGTCTTCACGTATTTTAGCCAGGGAAATCCTAAGGTAGCGGATAAAATCCTTGAGCATGGTTTTACCTTTTTGGGGCTCGGCGTCCAAAAGGCTTAAAATATTCGACAAGGTATTGAACAAGAAATGCGGTTCTATCTGGGCCTGTAATTGTTTGATCTGCGCCTCAGCCGCACTTTTTTCGCTGAGCAGCCGCTGAACTTTTTCCTCCCTGACCTGGCTTTCGGCATCGGCAATCTTTTCCCTGGAAATAAAGAAAAAGGTGATGATAAAACCGGAAACAAGGCTCAGAACCAAGGTACGTATCAATGAATTGATGTTGTGTAAAAAGGCCGACAAATCATTTCCGGTGATGATTACCGCCAGGGTTGAACCGACTAAAATTGCCGGCAGCATGGCGATTACCACAAGGAATGACAAAAAAAGCGAGCCGACGGACTGGAATCGAATGAGTATGTATCTCACCAACGACAGAATCGAAAGGCCAATACACTGCGAAAAAATGAAGTTTTCAACGAGGTCTTCCCCGCCGATATCCAAGGATGTGATAAAAAGCGCTACGAAGGTGTTTAGAAAAGCAGTAATTAAAAATGAGCGGAGCCACCCCTTTTTATCTATTTTCGACATAATATCTTTTCGTGGATCTCTATAGCTTAAGTTAATTGAGTCCGGCTCGCTGATGTTCTGTTTTTGCCAGCCAAAACTCGTTCTCAAAACACTGTAAGGGCCGCCGCCGCTCGTCAGTTGAAAGCTATTCCTTCTAATCATAATAAGTTAAGTAAGTGTTGAAGCGGGTTGCAGTGCGGCGGCCTAACAGTGATTAAAGAACTCAAACAGTTGCCTGGTTTAAAACAGAACACCAGCGTGCCTCCAATAAGTACAACTTGAGCTTTATGGATAAGCGCATATCTTTTTATGCATATAATGCTCGTACGAGAATGGTATATGCATATTTCTGATTATATATTTTGAACAAATGGTGGCTTCTGTCAACAGCGGATATCCCTTATTCAGGCAGCATACTTTGCTTGTGAACACTGCGAATACCAGCATTGGCAGCATTTCAATAAAGGATAGCATACCATACCTCATTCAAGTCATGTTTTTGCAGTCAACCACCAAGGCCTCCGCGGCCTGCCTGCCGGCCATCATGGCCGGTGTGTAACCACCGCCATGGGTCCAGGCGCTGGCCAGATAGAGCCCTTTAAGGGGTGAGCGTACATCTAAATTCCGTAACTGTTCCAGGGGTCTTGCAAAACCGTAGATGGCACCCTGGGGATTGCCGGTATAATGCCAATTCGTAAGCGGTGTGGCCGCATCCACAACTTCGATCATGTCACCCAGGCCGGGAATCAGTCTCTCTTCAACTTTCCGGATAAATTGATCCCGCATCTTTTTTTTGGCTTGGTTATAGGCCGATTTGCGGCCGGATTTGTAATCTGCCTCGTATTGCTGCCAGGGCCCATATCCGCACAGGGTCATGATCGACAAGGTGCTGGTGCCGGGACGGGAGTAACCTTCATACAGGTTGTCATACAAGGTGACCCCCAGGCCCAAGTGCTCAAAATTGCCGTGAAGGATGTCTTGATATTCAATTTTCGGGTCTAAATGATCGTTGACAGAGATTTCATAGCCCTTCACACGGCCGCGTAGCTCCTGGTTTAACCCCAGCCAAACAATGCAAGACGAGATCGACGGCGACATTGCGCCCATCTTGCGGGTATATTCAGGTGGCATCGATCCGGCCGGCAGCATACTGTTCAGAACTTCCGGTATGCTTGTATTGGCCACAATGCTGTGGGCAGGGTGGCGATTTCCGTTCGTGTCTTCCACCCACGCCACGTGTTGATTGTGGAGGCCGATGTGCGCTGCTTCGGTCTGCATCGGTAAAACCGTCAATACGGACAACGAGGGTGCCGAGGGTTTCAGCCGAAATAGAATAACTGCAAACAAGGTAAAGCAGACCGACTAAAATAATGTATGTAATTTTTTTTACGAGTTTCATGGGAGGCTCCTTTATTGGACATTGGATTTGGGGCTCATTTTGGTAACGATTGGCCTTAAGTATGTCTTTTATCAAAGGGATGTTCCAGGTTTATGCGACCAAATGACAAATAGGGTGATGAACCGGTTTATTCGGGATTGAATGAATGGTGATTAGGGCGTCCAACATCGAACACTGAACATCGCTAGCTCTTTGCTCATGGCTGAAAGCCCACAAATATTGAATACAATTAGCTGACAAAGAGCATTCGACGTTGGATGTTCGATGTTCATTTTAAGGCAAATAAGAAAGGCTGTTATAAGCCAAAATAGTGACAACTTTACATCAGGACTTGACCCCGGGTGCCGGCCGGGTATTTAAACCGGCCCGGCACCCGATGGCTTGGGATGGATCTAGGGGATGGGACTTATGCTGGCGGGCCTGCAATGCTGAGAACGACTCAGCCAAATCTGATCGATCCGGTGCGGCGTTTGCCGGGGTTGTATCCGGATCTTATGGTCGCCATTGTGCTTTAAGATTATGGATTTGGGATGATGGCTGTCACTGGCCCATTTATACACACCGGCAGGTTGGACATCAAACCAGTTGCCCATGCGCAGACCGCCATGGGATGTCCCGATTTGATTATCCACCTGCAGCCAGATTGAATCGGTATAGCCGTTGTCTACGTCGCATTTGCCCCGCAGCCATACAACGTAGCGGCCGGCGGGTGCCTTAAAATCCATCTCGAAAAAGACAGTTGGCTGGGCGTCCGCACGCTGATTGGTTCCGGCGGTTAATACGATGGCTTGTCCGATGGACGCATCTTTGTCCGGAACCACGCCAACACCGGTGGTGGATAGATTGGTAATTGAGCGGCAGTTTAGCAGTATATCCTGATCCGGGTCGTACTGTATCGGCATACTGGCATGATATGCGCTGGTCTGGCTGAAAGGATTGACGACTGCAAAAACGATTAAGCCAATAAACAGGATATGCAAGGGTGCCAAGGCGCGCCATTTCCCAAAAGCTTGAAAGGCCGGACGGGTGGTTTTCATACCAAACAAGAATCGTAAGAAATCAAATTTTTGTACCAACAGTGTTTGCAGGATCAGAATAATCACGAAAGAACTGCTGAATACAAGGGCCCATTTGGCGACATCGTGGATCTCCAAATTTACTACAAAAACGCCCATGGCCAATAAAACGGTCTGGTGCAGAATATAAAATGGCATTACGCCTTCATTGGCTTTTTTTAAAAAGGGATGATTAAAAGCCAGATAGCGCATACCCAAACCGAGAATGGCCAGCAACCAGAGCCAGGCGCTCCAGAATGAGAGGATGGTGTTGACCCGGTCACCGCTCAAGAAAGGAAACACTGTACGGGTCGGCCAGAACAACAGAACCAGGTAGGCCGTCGAAAAACAAAGACCAATAAACAGGGACAGCCAACACAGATTCTTTATCTGTTGTTTTAGCCGAGCATTGGACGCAATCAGGAAACCTGCAATCAAAAACCAGATGTAATACAAAAATCCCCACCCGCCATTGCCGACATTTAAAACAGCTCGTGGAATCAGGGCATACATGATCAAAAGGGGCAGCGGGAAAAAAATATATATGAATCCTGGCACGGCATACAAAGACGTAATCCGATTCAGCATGCCCTGACCGCCGGCCTTAAACCAGGCAAATAATGGATAGCAGAGCAGACTGAAAAGAAATAGAAATAACAGATACCACAGATGCATCCCATGGAATGCAAAATTGCCGGGCATGCCGATGCCCATATACAGGCCGTTAAAATAGCTTGGCAGAAACCCAAAGAAGGATCCTGAAAATTGTCCGTGGGTCAATCGTTCCAGGTATACTTGGAAGGCACTGTGGGTAAGCGATGCAACCAAAACCGGAATCATCAGCCGCAAAAATTTATTCTTGAAGAATTCTTTAAAATTGCCACGTTTATTTAAAGCGTAGAATAGGCTGGCACCGGAGATAACAAAAAAGAGCGGCATCATCCAGCGAGAGGCGAACACAGTCCACATTTCCACCCAAACATAGGTGTCGATGTTTTTAACATGCCAGTCGCCTAAATTAAAAAAACGGGTGCTGTGATACAGAAATACCACCCCGATGGCCAGCACCCGCAGCCAGTCCAGTTCCAGCATTCTTTGTGATGTTGTCGTCGTCATTTCCTTTGCCCTCATAGACCAGTCGCCAAAATTGGTAGACTTGTAAAAAGTCCGAAAATTGGCACGATTTAAACTTCACTCATAATAATTTCAAAAGGTTAGAGATTATAATTGTAAGATACGGATATTCTGGACGTACGATACCTCTCGGCATATGCTGATCGAAATGCCATGGTTTACTATCTAGTTATTTTGATGGATAGTTTTTAAATCCTTGGGGGTAGACCTGTCAGCCATTTTGACCCGGAGCGAAAATTCTTCTGATATCATATAAAATCGTGGAACACGATTTTATGATCCGTTGAATTTTCGATCCCATTCGAATTCGCGCGCCGTAACCATATCTTCCATGCGTCGGATACGCTGCTCCAGATTTTGGTAACGCCGCTTTATGCGGCTGGTGGCACGTTCTCTGGAGGTGGTATAACTATCATAAAATTCCTGCTCCGCTTCGGTTTCAATGGGCCGAACCGGTTCCGGCTTCATGAGCAAGGCGGCCACAAAATAGAGCACCAGCATCGGCCATACACCACTGGCCAGGAATATGATCAGAACGATGGCACGGACCCAGAAGGGTTTGAAATCGAAATGTTCAGCCAGGCCTTGGCAGACACCCAGGATAATACCATTGCGGGATCGATAGATGCCGCGGCTATGTAGATATCTAAATCTGCTCATGGTGTTTTGTCCTTTCCTTCCATGAGAATGGTTTCCAGGCTTTCCACACGTTTTTCCATTTTAGAAAGATTGTGATAGATTTCCTGAATCATCTTGGTTTCCTCATCGTATCGTTTGCGGCCTTTGCGGGAGACGCCGCCGTGGCGCATTTTTATAATCGTTAATATGGTACCGGCCAAAATTCCGAATATGAGTACGATACTGGTAAAAACAATGGATACGATGATGACAGCGTTCATAGGGTTTGCACTCCCAAATGATGATTTCCGATGCCCATAAAGACAGCCTTAACTAGGGCGTATCAGAATCGGTTGATGATTTTTTGCGTGCTGACTTTAGTGCCGCAAGTTCTTTTTCTATATCATCATCCATCATCAAATTGTCAAATTCTTCTTCTATCGTTGGTTTTTTACCGAAATTGACCAAATCGGCCTCAGCTTCCATGCGTTCGATGCGGTTTTCCAGATCATCGAAACGGGCGATGGATTCGAAATTGTCCATACGGCGAATTTCTTGCTGAGCCTGTTTTTTTCGGCGGGCGTGGATGTGGCGCTGAATCAGCATACGCTGTTTCTCCCTGGCGGAATCCAGCTTGTTTTCAAGCAACCGGATATCTTCTTGATACTTGGTAACCATATCTTCATGTTCCAAGAGCTCCTCTTGCAGGGAATCGGCCAGATCGGCAAATCGCCTTTTTTCGTTGAGGGCCTCACGAGCAAGGTCATCCCGGCCCTTGTCCACGGCCAAGTTGGCGCGGGCCTGCCATTGTTCCTTGCGCAGCGCCACGTTGTCGAGCCGCCGTTCAAGTTTCTTGCGGCCGGCAATTACACCGGCGCAGGCAGCTTTCAATTCGATAAGGGTATCCTCCATTTCCCGTATCATAAGTTTAATCAGTTTTTCAGGATCTTCAGCCTTGTCCAGCATGGCATTGATGTTGGAGCTGACGATATCTCGAAATCTTGTAAAAATACCCATTTTAAAACCTCCGGATTTTAGTGCATTTCAGGTTCGATTTGAGCGGTTGATTCAGTGCCGGCAAGGGGAATCCGTCTCGTTTCGTAGCCTGTTGGAAGTTTAACCTGAGCATATTGCGTGCCAAGATGGATGTTGTGTTATAACTATTTGAAATGAAATGATAAAGTATAAATTGACAGCTGTTTCGTGGTATGGTATAATAGGCCAATAAATGGTGAAAAAAACCAATAAGTGGTAGTTTTCATGGCACATTCATCCCAAAAAATTGCCACACCCAGGATGGCAACCGAAGCAATTGGACAATCGGATGCCTTTATTCTTTTTCAGGAATCGCTTTCCAAAGTTGCACCAGTCAATCGACCGGTGCTGCTGATGGGTGAGCGCGGAACCGGAAAAGAGCTGGCCGCGATCCGATTGCACTACCTGTCACCCCGCTGGCAGGAACCCCTGGTAACATTGAATTGTGCCGCTTTAAGTCCGAGCTTGATCGAATCAGAATTGTTTGGGCATGAAAAAGGGGCATTCACCGGCGCATCCCAATTTCGCAAAGGGCGTTTTGAGGCAGCCGACGGCGGCACCCTGTTTCTGGATGAAATTGGCAATATACCCCTGGAAGTGCAAGAGAAGATACTAAGGGTCGTTGAGTACGGTAGCTTTGAGCGCGTGGGTGGCTCTGTTTCAATTGAAGCAGATGTTCGTCTGGTGGGCGCCACCAATGTAGACTTGTTGGCTTTGACCGCTAGCGGTTTGTTTAAACGTGATTTATTGGATCGCCTCTCCTTTGAAGTACTTTTTTTGCCGCCCCTGCGCGAACGGGAGGGGGACATCCGCTTATTGGCCAACCATTTTGCCGCACGGATGGCATTTGAGCTTGGCCGTGAAGAACCGCCGATCTTCAGTGCGGATGCCATGTCCCTTCTGGAGGGCTACGCCTGGGAAGGCAATGTGCGCGAATTGAAGAACGTGATCGAGCGCGCGGTTTATAAATCCGATGGCGAAGCCATTGCGGATATTGATTTCAATCCCTTTCAGTCGCCCTATCGGTTGTTGGAAACGCCAACCCTTGCGACACCGACCAAAGTCAATAAGACACTATCACGTGCAGCCCCGACTGATCTGACCGGCATGCCGTTGAAAGACGCCGTTAAGACACTGGAAATTCGCATGCTAAAAACAGCCCTTGAAAGCACGCGCTATAATCAGAGAAAAGCCGCTCAGAAACTGGGCTTGACCTACGACCAGATGAGGGGTTTGATGAAAAAGCATGCGGATGATCTTAAGGCGGACTCACCTTAAGGTGGCAATCAAATCCCCGACCGCATTACCCAGCAACAACGTATCCATTCCAACGGCAATCAATGTGTGCCCGGCCTCTATATAGGGCTTGACCACCGCTGGATCGGCACCAAAAATGCCGGTAGGAATTCCGGCTCGATCGGCCCTGTTTTTGATTTAAACGTCATCATCGGAAATTTTCTTTTTTAAAGCTTTTTTGAGTGCGGCCTGATGGATATGGCCGGCAAAGTGAACCGGGCTTTTGCCGTATATCGGATCCCAACCGGCCGGATCGGCACTGCAGAAAAACTGAACTTCCAATCCATAGCGCCTGGGGGCCTCTGCGGCATCTTTACCAATCATTTTTTGGGCTGCCTCCCAGGTGGCCCCGCATGGGGCACCCCGTGTGACCGTAATTTTTCGAATCTTACCGTCGACGACTTCGGCATTCACTTCCGGCGCACCAAAACGTTTTCCATAACTTCCCAGGCATCCCGGCCGGGAGAGGCCGCATCAGGTGGGTGGGGTGATGACGCAGGATCCGGTATGTTTTTTGCCGGAGGCCACGACCGGTATCTGCTGGCTGTCGCAGAGCCGGGCCAGGTCAAAGGACAAATCCGGATGCTTTAAAAAATCGAGCACCAGATCGGCGTCAATGTGCTGGGGCAGAAACTCGCGGGCATCATCGATGAATGGCGGCAGTTCCGCGTCGATGGAAAAAGTTGTGATTTCAAATTGATTACCACCAAATTTACGAATTCCGGCAATTTTACTTTCACCACTCTGGTTTTGCTGGAATACGAGTATTTTTACGGGTAGACTTTCCTTGCGTTTATCCATATGACAATTTCTGATTCCCTACCTGTACATAAAGTTGCCGCAACAGGGCGGTGACCGGCAAGTTCCGGGTGTTTTGAACGGAGAGCACCGAAGTCGATTGTTTCCAGGGCCTGTTTGAGTAAGGATATCTTTACCTCAAGTATTCTGGTTTTCTCCGATTGTCTAAAGTAAGCAGATACAGACTGATTGTAAACCCGGCGTATTTCAGTTTCGATGCAGTGGTGCTTTAGGTCAAGCTGAATTTTCATTGGTAGATGATGCAATGCAACTTTGTGATTATAAGAAATTATTCCATTCCCAATGACACGCTCCGTTTTTACGGACGAGATTTAAATAGTTTTTTTGGTGCGCGTAGCGCAGCGTTTTGTATAGTTGATTGCGTGGCTGATCGAGCTTTGCTTGGATGTGATCCACCAGAAGTTGAAATTCCGCCGGCAGGTGTGCTTTTTGGCAGGCATGATATTCCATTTCTTCAATCACCGAATTCATCATCAGATCATATATCAGCATGATGTGCTCTAAATTGGTCAACGGCCAGGCCTCTTTTTCAGTGGCTGTGCCATTGTCGCGGCGTTTTTTGATGTCATCCAGCCAGGAATCAAAGTGATCCTGCCATGCTTTGACGATGCCATCCAAGCGTTGTTGATCGATGGCCGTTGTCCGTACGATGGCATGATTGGCATGGTAGTCGTTCCAATCATGACTCATGATTTGAAGGTCATAGTGATGCAGTTTTTCGCGAACATCGGTTCCGGGAAACGGTGCCAGCAAGTGATAGCCGTGCAGAACCCCCATGCTTTTGAGCTGATCGGCAAAGGCAAGCGTTTCTTGAAGGGTTTGCTCGGTTTCGCCGGGTAATCCCAGGATAAAGGAGGCCTGGGGTGTGATGCCCACCTGATTGCACAAGGTTACTGCGTTCAAAACCTGATTCAAGGTGATGCCTTTTTTGATATGCTTTAGCATTTCAGGGCTGCCCGACTCGACACCGAAGCTAACGGCCGTGCAGCCGGCCCGCTGCATGCGTTCCAGAATCGATTTTGATACCGTATCAACCCGGGCAAAAGAGGTCCATTGAACATCCAAGTGTCGCCGGATAATTTCATTACACACAGCCAGGCAATGTTTTTTTGAGGCCGTAAAAAGATCGTCGGCGATATTGATCTGATGAAAATCAAGTGAATTAAGGTAGGCCAGTTCATCCACGACTCTCTTGGGATTGCGGTAGCGAACCTTGCCGCCGACCATTTTGCGGCCGACGCAGAAGATGCATTGAAAGGGGCAACCCCGGCTGGTGGTCATGCTGATGGGTAGACCCAATGCGCGATAGCGTCCCAGGGGGATCAAATGCCGGGCCGGGTCCGGAATGTCGTCAATGTTATTAATGGGTTTCCTGGGCGGTGTTGATACAAAATCACCCTGATTGCGAAAAGCCAAGCCTTTGATGCGGTGCCAAGCATGTTTGTCCCGATAGGATTGGGCCAATTCTACAATGGTGCGCTCGCCTTCGCCCCGGACGATGACATCGATTTGAGGCATTGCGGTCAGCGTATCCTGCGCGCAAAAACTGACATGGGGCCCACCCATGACCGATATGACCTGTGGTGCCAACGATTTAACATCCTGCAACACACTGGCGGCATGGCTGACATTCATGGTTACGGCAGTCGCGCCGACCAGGTGGGGATTAAAATCTGTAAGCAATTGGGCGAGATTCTCTTTGGTATACGGATAAACCACCAGGTCGAGGATTTTAACCTGGGCGTGGGCGGCTTTCAGGGCACCGGCTAGAAAGGCAAGTCCCAGGGGGGGGGAGGGTGTTTCCGATATCGGATAATAAGGGTTGATTAGTAATACGCGCATCGCTTGATTTCAGTATATAGACCTGATCCTTTGGGGAGTGTCGAAGATCTGAGGTTCTGCAAAGAAACGACGATTAATATTCGAATTTAGGATTTCATAACAGCGCACAGTGCATACGGTTCTACGGTAAAATTCGTGCCGAGCGTATTGGACCCGGATGTCTAAAAAAAAGGGTCCGGAAATTTCCGGACCCTATGATTACACATCCAATGACAACCGGTTTTAGAACAATCCGGTAACCTTGCCGGTGTCAGTTTCCACATCCACGCGGCGGTAGGCCGGGTTGGAGCCGGTACCCGGCATCAAACTGATAGTGCCGGCGCAGGGACACAGGAACTTGGCGCCGGAGTAGATCAGTACGTCGCGTACGGGCAGTCTCCAGCCCTTGGGCGCCCCTTTGATGGTCTTATCATGGCTGAGGCTTTCATGCGTCTTGACCATCATGGTGGCGAAGTCGTCGTACTTGGGATCATTTTCGAGCATTTGGGCTTTGGCGTTGGCTTCGGGAGACCAATCCACACCGTCAGCACCGTAGACTTCTTTGGCGATGATTTCGACGCGGTCGCGCAGCTTCATTTCCAGTGGATACAGGAATTGGAAATCATTCTCTTCTTCACAGGCATCGACAACCGCATCGGCGAATTCCAGAGCACCATCGCCACCCAGCTCCCAGTGTTTGGACTCGGCACAACGGGCGCCGGCGGCCTCGGCGATTTTGCGGATTACGGCGCACTCGGCATCGGTGTCAGTGTAGAAGCGGTTGATGCAGACCACCGGGTTGATACCGGCCTTGCGGATGGTGTTGATGTGATGCACCATGTTCTCGCAGCCCTTTTCCACCCATTCCAGATTTTCTTTGGTGTACTCATCCGGCAGGGCTTTACCGGTCACGACTGCGGGGCCGCCACCATGCATCTTCAGGGCGCGGATGGTGGTGGTCAGAACCGAGACGTGCGGCTTGAGGCCGGAGAAACGGCTCTTCAC
>Ga0180436_10000271_pt1 | contig 55091 bp, 41 predicted proteins | sample SS_ome_2_FD_132434 | JGI IMG/M metagenome (GOLD analysis project Ga0180436, IMG submission 132434) | Hypersaline lake sediment archaeal communities from the Salton Sea, California, USA - SS_3_S_2 metaG | ecosystem: Environmental > Aquatic > Non-marine Saline and Alkaline > Hypersaline >...
ATCTGCGAGGAGATCAAGCGTTTCGACGCGGCGCTGGACAAGTCGCTTGTCGAGTCCGTCCAATGGTTCCACGAGCAACTCAACGAGTCTCGCGATCTATTGCTCGGCACACTCGCTCACGACCTGCGAAATCCCCTCGCAGTCAGTCTGCACACGGTTCAGCTACTACTCAGGAACCGCGCTCAGTCATCGCGCAATACCGAGGGGCTCTCGCGCATCTCCGAAGCGTGTACTCGCATGCAGCAACTCATCGAGGACGTGCTGGATTTCGCGCGGCTACGCTTCGGACTGGCGCTACCCATCAAGTGTGAACCGCTCGCATTTCACGATTGCGTCATGCATTGCATCGAGCAGCTATGCAGTCTCGAGCCCGAGATCAGAATCGAATTCGAACACGATGCCGACTTGAGCGGTAACTGGGATCGCGCGCGAATGGAGCAGCTCTTGACGAATCTTCTCACCAATGCGGCACGCCACGCGCCGACAGGGGAACCTGTACGTGTCCATGCTCGTGGTGAACCGGACTGCATCCGGCTTGCTGTGCAGAATGGCGGCAAGCCCATTCCGCTCGATCTGCAGGAACACGTCTTCGAACCGATGTGCCAGGGCACGGGTACGCCCGTTGGCTCCGCCGGTCTCGGCCTGTATATCGCCCGCCAGATCGTGCTCGCTCACGGCGGCTCCATCACGCTCGAGTCTACCGAGGGCGAAGGCACCACCTTCGACGTAATCCTGCCGCGAAATCCAGGGATAGCGCACGGGTGAGCCAGCACGCCCGGGGCACGGTGCAGATCGTTCGCGCCGCGCCGTTCGAGCGCACGAAGAAAGTCAATACGGTGTCATGGCACTATGGATGCTCCGGTCGTGCCTTGCGGCACTGCGATGGCAGGAGACAAGACCTGGCACCTTTCGCGTTTCACGCAGTTGCAAGATCACCGACCCTGCCCTCGCACGAGCGATGACCCACGGGACGACACGTTTTGGGCGCCCGACCAGCCGCACCCAACGGCATGCACCTCGTAAAATACGCGACGAGTCAATCCCGCTCGCGGAGTCGTTTCCGATCACACCGGAGTACGTCCTCCGAATCCTTGTAGAAATCACACGCTCTACCCAGCGAGGCCTGCAGTCGTTCTCGCGCACGGTGGATACGAATCTTCGCGGTTGCCACTGAGCAGCCAGCCACGTCGGCCACTTCGGTGACGCTGAGTTCTTCAAGATCGCGCAGGATAAGGGCCAGACGATAATCATCCGGCAACGAGTCGATGACTTCGCGCACACACGTGGTCATCTCGTCGAGGATGAGTCGCTTTTCGACGTTGCTTTCCTCATCGATGAAATCGCCCTCATCCGCAATGGGCACTTCGCGCATCGAACGCTTCACGCGCCGAAAATGATCGTTGGCGAGTCGCGTTGCGATGGTGAACGCCCACGTCTTGAGCGTCGATCGTCCTTTGAAGCTCGACAAGGAATGGGCCACACGCAGTAAGGTGTCCTGCGTGAGATCTTCGGCCAGCTGATCGTCACCGCAGTAGCGACGGAGATAGCCGGCGACAGGCTTCACCAGTGAATTGACGGCTTCTTCGACGGAAACGGAATTTTGCATCGCCGCGCTCGAACAATCACTGCCAGTTCAGCAGCAAGAGCTGCCCTTTTTCATGTGTTGCATCATCTCGCGACATTCCGCGCTCATCGCGCGCCGCATCGATTGTTCAACCTCGGAGCACTCGGCGCTGGTGGGCTCAGCGGCCTGGTCACCGCGTTGCACAGCGCGATTGGCAGACTCGAGCACCATACGCGCGGGTACCTGCCGGATTCGGTCAGCCAGTGCCAGTACCTCGGCGAGTTCGACATCCGTCAGGCCGGCCTCGCGAGCCTTGGGGACGTGGTGATTGACACACGGTACACAATTAGCCGCAAGCGCCGCACCAAGGGCAACCAGCTCACGATCACGGAAAGAGAGTTCACTCATCTGCCTTCTCCGGGTTAGCGTTCTTCCGGCCAGGAAGTTCCGGCCGGTTTGCTGTATCGAAGGCTTAGACGTCTCAGGATACAAGAAAGATACACTAAGCAGGGACGGCGGATCTGCGTTCGGGCTGGTAGTCGAAGCCGAATCAGTCAACTGCCCCTTTTCTTACCCGCCCTTTGAATCCACCAGTCGCTGCATCGAGCGGCCGTCCGTGATGGCCGCAATGCATCCGGCGACAGAGGCCCCGGGCAACGGGTCCGAGGGCACCGCGCCCCCTCCCGGCTGGACATCCACGCTGCTGCGCCCTGTTGCGCGAGTGGCGCTCGCTTTCAACGCTTGGCGTGTCGATGCCGCAGGCCAACGCTTGCGCGGAACGACCGTCACGCGAAGGTTCCTGCCGCGCGCCGACGAGCGGCGATCGCGGCTTCGTAACACCACCGTCACGAGGCTGTCACCGGGGCGTCATGCAATCGTCATCCCGTCTCTCTAGCCTGGAATCGGCATTCGCGTGCCGCATTGATAACGATCCAGAACGAACCAGGAGGAACACCATGAAGTTCATGGTTGGCAAAGCATTGCTCGCTGCCTGCGTGGCCGCGGCCGCTTCCGGCGTCCAGGCCGGTGATTATCGCTACAATCCCGTTACCAGCGTCTCGGCGAACGCCCCTATCGAACTCAAGGTTGCCGGCACCTATGCCTCGGGCGTGTTCGACGAGGGCGCGGCCGAAATCTCGGCCTACGATCCCTGGACCCGCCGCCTGTTCGTCACCAACGCAAATGCCAATACCGTCGACGTGCTCGACATCCGCAACCCGCGCAAGCCGCGCCTGAGGTTCACCATCGACCTGTCCGAATACGGTGCTGGCGTCAACTCGGTGGCAGTCAGCAACGGTGTCGTCGCGGTGGCGGTCGAGGCCGATCCCAAGCAGGATCCGGGCAGCGTGGTGTTCTTCGACGTCAAAGGACGCTACCTGAACGACGTCACGGTCGGGGCGCTTCCGGACATGGTGACGTTCACCCCCGACGGCACGCGCGTACTGGTCGCCAACGAAGGCGAACCGGACGACGACTACGTGGTCGATCCGGAAGGCAGCATCAGCATCATCGACATCAGCGCCGGCATCGCGTCGGCGAGCGTCGCCACCGCCGACTTCCAGGCCTACAACGGCCTCGATCTGACCCCGATCCGCGTCTTCGGTCCGGGTGCGAGCGTGGCACAGGATCTCGAACCCGAGTACATCGCCGTGTCGGCCGATTCGCGCACGGCCTGGGTGAGCCTGCAGGAAGCCAACGCGATCGCCATTGTCGACGTCGACAACGCGCTGGTCACCGATCTGGTGCCGCTCGGTACCAAGGACCACGGCGTGATCCAGAACGCGATCGACGCCAGCAACCGTGACGACGGCATCAATCTGAGGGCGTGGCCGGTGGTCGGGATGTACCAGCCGGACGCCATTGCCGCCTACGAAGTCGACGGCGAGACCTACATCATCACCGCCAACGAAGGCGATTCGCGTGACTACGACGGCTACAGCGAGGAAGCGCGGATCGGCGACGTCAACGACGACTTCCTCGTCGATCCCAGCGCCTACCCCGATCTCGCGCTGTTGACCGACGATGCGCGCCTCGGCCGGCTCAACATGACCACGGCCACCGGCGACGTCGACATGGACGGCGACATCGACGTGCTGCACGTCTACGGCGGGCGCTCGTTCTCGATCCTCAACGCGGCCGGCGAGATGGTCTACGACAGCGGCTCGGAGCTCGAGCGCATCCTGGCCGACGTGCTGCCCGAGGAGTTCAATTCGACCAACGACGAGAACGGCAGCTTCGACAATCGCAGCGACGATAAGGGCCCGGAGCCCGAAGGCGTCACGGTGGGCGAGATCGACGGCCGTCACTACGCGTTCATCGGGCTCGAGCGCATCGGCGGCATCATGGTCTACGACGTCTCCAATCCCATCGCGCCGCGCTTCGTGCAGTACATCAACAATCGCGACTTCGCGGGCGACGCCGAGGCCGGCACGGCCGGCGATCTCGGTCCGGAGGGCCTGACTTTCATTCCCGCACGCCGCCACGGCAAACGGCCCCTGCTCGCAGTGACCAACGAAGTCAGTGGCACCACCACCTTGTACACGATCCGTGTACGCGGTGGACACGGCCGCTTCGCGTCCCGCGACGACTGAGCGTCGGCCGGAGCGCCCTTCCTCCCGGCGGGCTCGCCCGAGCCCGCCACCTTACGCCGTACGGGGGCAATCGTCCGATTCAGTTCGATGCTCCGGCATCGAACTGAATCCGCAGACTGCCCGGGTTCCCCCTTGCCCGCGCCTGCCCCGCTTCCCTTCCGCTTATGCGCCCGGGGCGAAATGCGGGCCTGATCGACATCTGCAGCACGCGCCCACATCCGGCACCGGGCTCTGTGAACGGAATCACAAGGGCGCGGTCAGAGCCTGTGTTATCAATGCCCGGTGTTGCAATTGTTGACATCGTAATGGAAGCCACCACGCGCCCGAGAAGCGGCGTCGGGCCCGGGCGCCACGGCGCCCCGGGTTGGCCATGCTGCGCATAGCGTTCACCCGCGGCGACGGGACACCCGAGGTCCGCGATTTCGACACGAGCTCGGTTCGCATCGGTCGTGACGCGGCGAACGACATGGTCGTTCGCGATCCCATCGTCTCCAAGTACCACGGCGAGTTGAGGGTGACCGAGCGCGGCATCGTCTACCACGATCTGCGCAGCACCAACGGCTCGCTGGTGCGGCGCGGGGACCAGCTCATTCCGGTCGACCATGAGCGCGGCCGGATCGTGATCGAGCCCGGCGACGAGCTGCTGCTCGGCCATCCCGCGCGCGCGGTGGCGCTGCGCGTCGCGACCTTCGATCCGCATCCCGCCAGGGCGACGATACCGGCCACAGTCGAATCGACCCTCGACATCGGCGAAGCGCTCGAGGTCACCGAGCTCGGCACGCTGCAACAGCTTGGCGACAGCGCCGATCGCGCGGTCCTCCTGGCCCTCCACCACTTCACCACGCACGCTGCCGGCGAACGCGAGGTCAGACACCTGTTGGAGCACTTCGCGACCGGCCTGCTGAGGCTACTGCCGCGTGCCGATCGGCTCACGGTGTATCTCGAGAGCGTTGATGGCCGCGGCTTCGAGCCGGCCTACGCGCACGACCGTGTCGGCGAGACCGCGCCGGAAGGCTTATCGCGAACCTTGCGCGACCTCGTCCTCGACCGCAGCCGTGCCGTGCTGTTCTCCGCCAGCGATCCCGAGTTCGACATCGCGGACAGCCTGCTTGCCAGCGACATCGTGAACGGCATGTGCGCACCGCTGTGGAACGGCGCGCAGACGATCGGGCTGGTGCTGGTCGATTCGCGTGATCAGAACGTCGCGCCCTTCACGCTCGAACATCTGAGCTGGCTGACCCTGTTCTCCCACCAGTTGGCCCTCGGCGTCGAGAACGCGCGACTCACCACGGGCCTGTTCGAGACCGTCGACGAGCTGACCTGTATCCGCACGGAAATGGAGCAGCTCGCGTTCTTCGATTCACTGACCGGCTTGCACAACCGTCGCCTGTTCATCGACCGCCTGCAGCAGGCCGTGCGCGTCAACCAACGCTCGCGACATCGCCTCGCGGTGCTCTATTTCGATCTCGACAATTTCAAGCAGATCAACGACACCCTCGGCCACGATGCCGGGGACGCGCTGCTGCGCACCTTGAGCGACCGACTGCTCGGCTGTGTACGCAACGAGGACACCGTCGCGCGCATCGGTGGCGACGAGTTCGCCATCCTGATGAGCGAGATCGGGAGCATCGAGGCCGCGCAGGTCGTCGCGAGCAAGGTGCTCGCAGAGTTCCGCAAGCCGGTCCGCATCGGCACGCACCAGCTGCGCGTGTCCGCGAGCATCGGTATCACGATCGCGCCCGACGACGGCGACAGTGCCGAGACGCTGCTCAAGAACGCCGACCTCGCGCTGTACCGTGCCAAGAGCCGCGGTCGCGACCTTTATCAATTCTATCTCGACGAGATGAACGAAGAGATCACCGACCGCCTCTTCCTCCAGCGCGAAATGTGGGAGGGCCTGGAGCAAGCCGAGTTCGTGCAGTACTTCCAACCGGTATGGCGGCTTTCGAACGCCAGCCTGGTCGGCGCCGAGGTGCTGACGCGATGGCAGCATCCCACCCGGGGGCTGCTCCTGCCCGAGCATTTCATCGCGCTGGCCGAGGAAAGCGAGCTGATCGAGCGCATCGGCGAACGGGCGATCATCGGTGCCTGCGAGCACCTCGCGCGGCTGCGCCGGGCCGGGCGGTCGCGCGTGCGGCTGTCGATCAACCTCTCGGCGCGGCAGTTCCGCGGCGGCGGCCTGCCGGCCATCTTCCGCCGCGCTATCGAAGCAACCGCGGTCGACGCGGCCGATCTCGAGGTCGAGATCACCGAGACGATGCTGATGGAGAACATCCGCGAAACCCGCTCGGTGCTCGAACAGCTCAAGGATCTCGGCATCTCGATTGCGATCGACGATTTCGGCGTCGGCTATTCCTCGCTCGGCTATCTCAAGGATCTCCCCATCGACGTGCTCAAGGTCGATCGGTCCTTCGTCCAGCGGGTCGAAACGCAACGCGAGGATGCCGAGATCGTCGCCGCCATCATCGCGATGGCGCACAAGCTGCACATGCAGGTCGTCGCGGAAGGTATCGAATCGGAGTTGCAGCGCCGCTTTCTCTGCGACAACGGCTGCGATCTCGGCCAGGGGTTCCTGTTCGGCGCGCCGCAGCCCTACCCGACGTTCGCCGCCATGGTGCCTCCGCACGCGCTCGGCCACGTCGCCGAGAATACCGCCACCGACTGGCATTGAGCGGCATCCGCGGGCGGTCTCGTGGTGGGGGCGCGATCGCGGGTAGGCGATTCGTCGAACCGGTTCAACGCCACATGGCGCGCGCCCGCTGCTTGAGATCGACGCGCAGGCTCTGATCCCAGGCCGGACGCGCACCGGGACGACTCGACCAGTGGCTCTGGTCGAGCGTCGCCAGGACCGGGGCAGTGAGAAAACGACTCTTGGCGCCGTAGACGTGCCGATCACCGAAACGCGGCTGCTGGGGCACGAAGTACTTGAACGGATTGACCAGCACGAGACGGTTCCGGGCGCGGGTCAGCGCGACGTAGGCGAGGCGCCGTTCCTCTTCGAGCTTGTTGCGATCGCCGGCGGCAAACTCGTTGGGAAACGTGCCGTCGCTGAAATGCTGCACGTAAACGGTGTCCCATTCCTGGCCCTTGGCCGAATGCACGGTGGAAAGAATCAGGAAATCTTCGTCGATGTGCGGCTCGCCGGCGAGATCGCCACTGCCACTCGGCGGGTCGAGCGTGAGTTCGGTGAGAAAGGCACGGCGGCTGGCATAGTCGTTGGCGAGCTGCAGCAGCTGCTCGAGATCGCCCAGGCGCGGAAACGTGTCGTCGTAGCGCCGCTCCAGATGCGGCTGGTACCAGTCCAGCACGAGCTCGAGCTGGCCCGGCCACGGCGCCTCGCGCAGCGTCTCGAGCAGGGACGCGGTGGCACGCCACTGCACGGCCGCGCCCGCCGGCACGCCACTCATGGCGTGCAACGCGGCAAAGTCACCCTCGTTCGCGAGCAGGTGGTCACAGGCCTTGCGCGCGGTGGCCGGGCCGATACCGTCCAGAAGCTGCAGGACGCGAAACCCGACCATGTCGTTTCGCGGGTTGTCGGCCCAGTTCAGCACCGCCAATACGTCTTTGACATGGGCCGATTCCAGGTACTTGAGCCCACCGTACTTCACGTAGGGGATGTCGCGCCTGCCGAGTTCCAGCTCGAGCCGCATGGTGTGCCGCGAGTTGCGGAACAGCACGGCCTGGTGCCACAGACGGACACCCTGTTCGCGGCGATCGAGGATCGCGTCGCACAGGTACAGCGCCTCCTCCTGCTCGTCCTCCACGGTGACGAGCTGTGGACGATGACCGTCGCCACGGGCCGCGCGCAGCGCCTTCTGGTAGGTGCACTCGGCCTCGCGCATGAGCGCGTTGGAGCAATCCAGGATCGGCTGGGTCGAGCGATAATTGTCCTCGAGCTTGATGACCTGCGCCCCCGGGTAATGCTCCGGGAAGTCCAGGATGTTCTCGATATCGGCTGCGCGGAAGGCGTAGATCGATTGCGCGTCGTCGCCGACCACGGTAAGCCCCGCGCCGTCGGGCCGGATGCGCCGGATGATTTCGGCTTGCAGGCGATTGGTGTCCTGGTATTCGTCGACCAGGATGTGGTCGAAGTGGCCGCCGAGGTCGGCCGCGATGCGTTCGTCTTCGACCAGGTACATCCAGTAGAGCAGCAGGTCATCGTAGTCGAGCGCCTGCAGCTTGAACTTGCGCTCGACGTAAGCCGCGAACAACGCTTTCAATTCATCGTGCCACGCGGCGAAATGCGGGAAGGACTCTTTCAGGGTCTGCTCGAGTTCGCATTGCGCGTTGACCGTGCGCGAGTAGATGTCGAGGCAGGCGGCTTTCTGCGGAAAACGAACGCGGCTGCGATGAAAGCCCAGCGCCTGGCGCTCGTAGTCCATGATGTCTGCGCTGTCACCGCGATCGAGCACGGAAAACGCCTCGTCGAGACCGAGACTGTCATGGTAGTGGCGCAGCAGCCGTGCACCGATCGCATGAAACGTACCGGCCCACTCGATGCTACCCGGTGTACCGCCGGGACGGCCGTCCCCGCGTGCGGCAAGCGCGGCAGCCACGGTGCGCTCGGCGCGCTGCACCATCTCGCGGGCGGCCAGGCGCGTGAAGGTGAGCAGCAGGATGCGATCCGGCGAAACGCCGTTCAGGCACAGGTGCGCCACACGCTGCGCCAGCGTCGTGGTCTTGCCGGTGCCCGCGCCGGCAATCACCAGCAGCGGCCCGCTCGTCCATGGCGCACCGCCGCCGACCTGGCCGAAAGTCACCGCTGCGCGCTGCGCCGCATTGAGACCGGCAAAGGGGTCGCGACTCACAGGCGCCGCCTGACTTCGAACACGCGGCCGAGGATGCGGAACTCGGGGCCGCCGGGCGCCGGTACGATATCGTCGTAATCCGGGTTCTCGGCCTTGAGCACGATACGCTGGCCGGACTTTGCATAGGTCTTCACGGTCGCCTCGTCTCCGACCAGCGCGACGACCACGTCGCCCTGGCGCACCGGCGCGTCGCGCCGGACCAGCACGATGTCGCCATCGTGGATCTCGCGGCCCGCCATGCTCTCGCCGACGACGATCAGCGCGAACGTGCTCTCGGCGAGTTCCGCGCTGACCGCAACGTAGCCCTCGGCGGTTTCGATCGCCTCGCTCAGGCTCCCGGCCTGCACGCGACCGACGATCGGCACCACGCCGGGCACGGCCGCACCGGGCACGCGGTAACCGCGGTCACGCCCGGGCTCCCTCTCCAGCGCACCGGCCTCGACCAGTGCGTCGAGGTGCTGGCGTGCCGTGGCGGAAGAGCGGAAGCCGAAAGCGTCCTGCACCTCGCGCACGGAGGGCGGACTGCCGCGCAGGATTCGCTGATAGACGAAGGCGTGCACCTTCGCGCGGGTCTCTCCGGCAGGGGTTCTGGGCATGCGGCTGTTTTACCACACGATCGGGCGGCAAACCATGTACTGGTGATGATGTCGGGCCAGACTCGTACGCTCTCCGGGATGCATGGCGAACGAGAGACGCGAGAAACGAATGGACAGCGCAGCGTCCGACTCACCCTCCCGGGCCCACCGTCGCCTGGCTGCGGCCATGCGCACGACAGCGCCGCCGTCGAGCAGATCCGGACCCGGTGGGAGGTTCCAGGTTTCCCTCTGCAGCCGCGTCCGGGTTCTTCAGCACATGAACATAAGCGGCCCACGAGCCGTACGGCCGTCCCACAGGAATCAGTGTATGCTCCGTGCCAACTCTGTATCGAGCAATACCCGTGAAAACACGCGTCGACGAGATCGCCAACGATGTCTACCGGCTGTCTACATTCGTCGCGGACATGCCGCCGAGCGGCTTCACCTTCAACCAGTACCTGATAGCCGCAGAGCAACCGTTGCTCTTTCACTGCGGCGGCCGGGCGCTGTATTCCGCGGTCAGCGCGGCCGTGGCGACAATCGTCGATCTGGACAGGCTGAGATGGATCTCCTTCGGTCACGTCGAGGCCGACGAATGCGGCTCGATGAACGACTGGCTCGCGCACGCGCCGGGGGCCCGGGTCGCGCACGGCGCCGTTGCCTGCATGGTGTCGCTGAACGACCTTGCGGACAGACCGCCGCGACCGCTCGCCGATGCCGAGGTCCTGGAACTCGGCGACTATCGTGTTCGGTGGATTGATACACCCCATGTCCCGCATGCGTGGGAGTCCGGGCTGATGTTCGAGGAAGTGACGAAGACCCTGTTCACCGGCGATCTGTTCACACAGATCGGAGATGGCCCCGCGTTGACCCGCGACAGCATCGTCGACGCCGCGATCGCCGCCGAGGAGGGCTTCGGCGCGACGGCACTGACGCCCGCGACCGCACCGACGATTCGCCGCCTCAAGGCACTGCATCCGAGCCGGCTCGCGGTGATGCATGGCTCGTGCTTCGAGGGTGATTGCGCGGCGGAACTCGAGAAGCTGGCGGCCTATTTCGAGCAACGGCTGCACGCCGCCTAGCGGCGCGGCGTCGAAGATGGCTCTCGCCACCGACTGTCGCCAACAGCCCGGCCGGCCTCACGCCTGACCTCGGTCTTGCCCCCGCCGGGCTGCCCCGGATCCGGAACGTTGGCTGCAGGGGGCATCGCTGGCGCCGCTCCGGCATCCCACCACCACGGCCTGTACCGCTCGGCGGCGCCTCGGCAGGTTGCCGTCTTCAGTTTGGCTGATCCCACACACGTGCAGGCCGATGCAGAGCGCGGCGTTTGGCGTTATGTTGGCAACGCATGAGCTTCATCGAAGAGCACGTCCTCGGGTTACTGCTGGCGGTCGGCCTCGGCCTGCTCGTTGGCCTGCAGCGCGAGTGGGTGCCGGGCAAGCCGATCGGTCTGCGCTCGTTCGCCTTGATCAGCGCGATCGGCGGGATGAGCGGGATCCTGGCGAAGGACTTCGGCGGCTGGCTGATCGCGGCCGGCTTCGTCGGCGTCACCGCGGCGATCCTCGCCCATGCCTGGCTGCTCGCGCGCGAAGAGCCGGTCGGCGGCATGACCACCGAACTCGCCGCGATGGCCATGTTTCTGATCGGCACCCTGGCGACCACGGACTACGCGGTGCTCGCCGTGATCCTCGGCGGCGGCGTGACCCTGCTGCTGTACTTCAAGAGCCCGCTGCACAGCCTGATCGATCACATCGCACCGCGCGAGTTCGCCGCCATTGCACGTTTCGTCCTGCTCAGCATGGTGATCCTGCCGGTGTTGCCGGACCGTACGCTGGGGCCCTACGACGTCCTCAATCCGCACACGACCTGGCTCATGGTGGTCTTGATCGTGAGCATCAACCTGGTCGGCTACATTGCCCTGAAGTTCGCCCGCGGCAGCAGCAGCGCACTGGTGACCGGCATCCTCGGCGGCATCGTCTCGAGCACCGCGACCACGGTCAGCTTCGCCAGCCGCGCGCGCGACCAGGCGCGGGTCGCGCCGTTCGCGGTCGCCATCATCCTGATCGCCTGCGGTCTGGTCTACCCCCGTATGCTGGTCGAAGTCGGTGCCGTCGCGCGGGGGCTGGTGCCAGCGCTTGCCGGCCCTGCGATGGCCATGCTTGCGCTGTTCCTGCTCGTCGCCGTTGCCAGCCTGCGACGTCTCGGCACGCGCGATGTCGACATCGACGAGCCCGGCAATCCGGCCGAGCTGAGGATTGCGCTCACCTTCGCGACACTGTTCTCCGTGGTGCTGCTGGTAAGCGCGGCGGCCCAGCATCACTTCGGCGCTACCGCCCTCTACCCTGTCGCGATCCTGTCGGGGCTGACCGATGTCGACGCGATCACGCTCTCGACTGCGGGCCTGTTCGCGCAAGGGCGCGTCGGCGCGGACGACGCCTGGCGCGTGATCTTCGTCGCCTCGCTCGCCAACCTCGCTTTCAAGGGCGGCATCGTTGCCGTGATGGGTGGGAAAGCGCTCAGAAACGCACTGCTGCCACGCATGGCGGGACTGCTGACCGCGGGTATCGCGATCGCCATCGCCTGGCCCTGAGGGCGGCGCTCACCGGCTTGCGGGTCCGTGCGCGACCTGCATATGCTTGCTTGAACGAAACGGCCGCGAGGGGAAGCGAATCATGGCGAACGTGAACGGGTATTCGGATTACGATGGCCTGGGGCTGGCGGAGCTCGTGCGCAAAGGCGAAGTGACGCCCGCGGAACTGCTCGACGACGCCCTCGCCGGCATCGATGCGGTAAACGGCGCGCTCAACGCCGTCACCGCAAGGATCGACGACCTGGCCCGTGCCGAGATCGCGGGCGGACTGCCCGACGGGCCGTTCCGCGGCGTGCCGCTGTTCCTCAAGGAACTCGGCGTGCAGGCCCGGGGCACGCCATCGCGCTGCGGCAGCGCGCTGACCGAAGCACTGGTCGCCAGCGACGACTCCGAACTCATGCAGCGCTTCCGTGCCGCGGGGGTCGTCACCGCCGGCATGTGCGCGACGCCCGAGTTCGGCTACAACCCGACGACGGAGTCGGTTTTCTATGGCCCCACGCACAACCCCTGGGACACCGAGCGCACCCCGGGCGGATCGAGCGGCGGCTCGGCCGCGATGGTCGCCGCGGGCGTGGTACCGATGGCGCATGCCAACGACGGCGGCGGCTCCATCCGCATTCCCGCTTCGTGCTGCGGCCTGGTCGGCCTCAAGCCCACGCGCGGGCGGGTGCCGACCGGCCCCGCCTATGGCGACTGGCTGAGCGGCTACGCCGCCGAGCTGATCGTCAGTCGCAGCGTGCGCGACACCGCAGCCATGCTCGACGCCGTGCAAGGGCCGGACATCGGCCCGCCCAACGTGATCACACCACCTGCGCGTCCCTACCTCGAAGAGCTCGCCCGTCCGCCCCGCAAACTGCGCATCGGCTGGACCGCGACACCACCCTCGGGGGGCGCCGTGCACGCAGACGTCGTCGACGGCCTGCACGCGACGGTGAAGCTGATGGAATCGCTCGGCCATGAAGTCGTCGAAGAGCGCTTCGCGATCGACTGGACGCATTACTTCGAACAACTCATCGTGATCTGGACGAGTTACGTCGCCTGGGCGATCGATGGTGTCGCCTGTGCCCTGCGCCGCGCACCGTCACCTGAGAACCTGGAACGCGTCACCTGGGAGCTGTATCGCCACGGCCGCAGCCTGTCGGCGATGGACATGCACAACGCAATGGCCAACTTCAACCTGGTCAGCCGCCAGACCGGCGCGATGTTCGAACGCTTCGATGTCCTGCTGACGCCGACCGTCGCGCAGCCGCCGTTGAAGCTCGGCACGCTCGATCAGAATGCCATCGGGGTCGATGCGCGCGAGTGGAGCCGGCAGGTCTTCGACTGGATCCCGTTCACGCCCTTGTTCAACACGACTGGCCAGCCGGCCATCTCGCTGCCGCTGCACTGGTCGCCCGACGGTCTGCCCATCGGCATGCAGTTTGCCGCCGGCCTGAACGACGAGGCGACCTTGATCGCACTGGCCGGGCAGATCGAGCAGGCACAGCCGTGGATCGAGCGCAAGCCGGCGGTCTGGTACCGGACCTGATACGGACACGGTTCTAGGGCAGTTCGTTCGCCTCGTCGCGTACGAGTAGCAACAGGTAGCTGCCATCGTAGAACGATGGCTGGGCCGCCGGTGGCAGCAGAACCACGCGCGAGAACGCCGCGACACCGAAGCGTTCCACGCCGGTCCAGTACCAGCCTTCGCCGATGTTGGCTAACAGGGCGTCGTCCGTGCCTGGCGGTGCGCTGCTGGTCTGCGCGGCAACCGCCATCAGCTCGGCGGTCGCCGGCAGTCGCCAGTCGTCGAAACCGCACAGCCGGCGTGCGTTGATGGCCATGATGTAGGCCTCGGTGTTGCACGACCCGCCGGGCAGTGCATCGCGGATGCACTCGCCGCTGGTGGTATCACGATAACCGACGAAACCGCCGTTGGTGTCCGGGTTGCTGTCGTAGGGCGTATAGGTCCAGCGCATGTCGCGCATGCCGCCGTCGCGCGTCTTCACTTCCCAGGTCAGGCCGCTGGCCGGGTCGACCACGCACGCCGCGGCGGACGGCGCCGCGCTGGCGTCGAGCGGCCGGCCATCGGCGTCGAGACGCAGCACGTCGGCCGCACGGAGCTGAGCGGCGAACAGGATTGGCAGCGCTGCGGCCACGAGCCGGCCGCGCGCGTTCAGCACGGACATCCCCTCGGCCGTCTCAGCGGCTCGCCACGCCGCCCGGGCTGCCGCCATCAATGCAGATCAGCTCAGGCACGCCCCCTTCCAGCGCGGCCGGTGGGATCGGGTTGCTCGCCGTGCAGGCCCAGCCCTTGTGGGTGAACGTGAAGTCGCGGGTGTACGTGCCGCGCAGCACCAGTGGATAGACGACGAAACGCTCTTCGGCCTGGATGTAACGCCAGGCGACGTCGTTCATCGTGTCGTTGATCCAGATGTCCTGCGTGTCCGGGTGAACCGCGAGCGCATACGGCGCCGGGATCTCGCCTTCGGCAAACACCGGCAGCGCGATCACCTTCGCATCCATGGTGCGCGTATCGATACGCGCAATGGCGCCATCGGAGAAGCCGGCCACCCACAGGTAACCCTGCTTGTCGAAACGCTGACGGCGCGGCGCCCGCACGGGAGAATCGTACTCGGTGACCTCGAGCGTCTCGGGATCGATGTGTCCAATCTTGTCGCTGGCAAGCTTGGCGTACCAGATCCCGCCGGTCTCCGGGTGTATCGCGACACCATAGGGCACGGTGGTGCCCGGCGTGCTCAGCGACGGCGTCTTGGGCAGGTCGATCACGGTCATCTCGCCGGTCTTCGGATCGAAGCGGCCAATCTGATCGGAGAACGTGATGCTGAACCAGATGCGGCCATCGAGTCCCGTGCGAATCGTGTGCGGATAAAGCGATCCCTTCTCCATGTCGTAGTTCTGGAACTCGCCGGTCTTCGGATCGAAGGCGGTAATCGCGGCACCGATGGAGTCACTCAGGTACCAGCGGCCGTCGTGTCCCTTGGTCAGGCTGTGCGGCGAGCGCGAGATGGTCAGCCCGTAGGGTGACGGCAGGCCCATCTTGGCGAACATGCCACCCGGCGGCATGCCGTCGTCCGGCAGCTTCATGTGCTTGACGTCGCCGTTATCGAGATTCACCTCGAGCAGCTCGCCGGCGAACATCTCCGAGATATAGATCCGGTGATTCTCCTCGTCGAACTCGGCGTCGTGCGGAACCACGGCATCATCGAGGCTCCAGCGATAAATCGTTGCCTGTGCCAGCATCGGATCGTAGGGCACGGTCGGTCGCGAGGTGGCGAGGCGGCCGTCGAAAGACTTCGCCAGGAACGCCGAGCGCGCGCGGATATCGTCCTCGCTGGCGTCGCCGAGATAGCCATGCATGCGCTGCACGGTCGGCAGCCAGCTCTCCGCGGGGCGCTGCCAGCGGGTGAACGCGTTGCCCAGCTGGTGGCAGGTCAGGCAATCACGGGCGAAGTTGGGACGCGAGAACAAGGCGTTCGGATCGTCATCGAACGCCATCATGGAGAAATGCGACAGCGCCGGGTGGGCGTCCGACAGGGCCTTCGGATCGGTGATGGCGGCGAGCGTGAAGTCGCGCGACTCGGCGGCCTCGGCGCCAAGCGTGAGGCTCAGCTTGGCGTCCTCGTGGTACCGCTTGCGGCCCAGTACTTCCAGCGCGCCGGTGAGGCCCGTATCGAGACGGTAGGTCCCGTCTTCGAGACTGTAGACCGCCTGCGAGCGACCTCGCGCATCCGTCACGCTGACGATGGCGCCGGCGATCGGCGTACCGTCGCCAGCCGAGACGGTGCCGCTCAGCACGCCTGCCTGTGTCGGCATGGCGAGCACGGCGAGCAACGAGAGCGCGCAGAGGTAGCCGCTCGTGGAGCCGCCGGTATTCGAAGCGTAGCGCATGGTCTGTAGGAACCTCTCGATAGTGCTGACATGGGCCGCCCGGAAGCCTACCCCAATTGCAGTGCAACATGCAGCTTCGGGTCGGCCGCGCCGCGGGGCACCGTCGGCCTGGCATCGCCGGATCATGGTGCCTGTCCCGAATTGGCTGGTTCCGAACCGGCTGGAATCGATGCCTGTCCCGAACTGGCTCGCGCCGAGGAATCGATGCCTGTCCACAATTGGATTTCACAATTGGATTTCCGCGCAATTGGATTTCTCCACGGTTGGATCTCCGCGCGGTAATCGTGCCTGTCCCGAACTGGTTGTGTTCCGAACTGGCTCGGGTCGAGGAATTGTTGCCTGTCCGTGATTGAATTTGATGCCTGTCCACGATTGGATCTGCCGCGAAACGGGGTGAGACCCGCGACAGCCCGGCGCGTTGTGCGTCGGCGTGCGCGGCTGCGGTATGGTGTCGGCCGGATCACACGCGTCGGGGCCTGCCACTGCCTATGTCTCCCAATCAGCGAATCCCCTGTGCCGTGCTGGCACTGCTGCTGTGCGCCATCGCATGCCATGCGGGCGCGCAGGGCTCGGCGCTGGAGCGCCTGCAGCGCTACGTCGAGCTCGATACGACCAATCCGCCGGGCAATGAAACGCGTGGCGTCGAATTCCTCGCGAGCGTGCTCGAGCAAGCCGGTATCCCGTACCAGTCGGTGGAGTCGGCACCGGGCCGTGGCAACCTATGGGCGCGCCTGGAAGGCGGCGATCTGCCTGCGCTGGTGCTGCTGCACCATATCGACGTGGTGCCGGCCGACCGCGCTGCGTGGGCCACGCCGCCGTTCATCGCGGTGGCGGTCGACGGCATGCTGGCCGGGCGCGGCACGCTGGACACCAAGGCGCTCGGCATCGCCCATCTCGAAGCCTTCCTCGCGCTGCATCGCGACGGCCGCGCCCTGAATCGCGACGTCATCTTCATGGCCACCGCCGACGAAGAAGCGGGCGGCCGGCTCGGCGCAGGCTGGCTGGTCGAGCACCGCCCCGAGAGCTTCGCCGGCGCGGGGTTCCTGCTCAACGAAGGCGGCGCCGGTATCGCCTCCGCGCACGGCACCCGGTTCCAGGTCGAACTCGCACAGAAGCGCCCGATGTGGCTACGCCTGGTCGCGAGCGACCGTCCGGGGCATGGCTCGAGTCCGCGTCCGACATCCGCGCCCGGCCGTCTCGTCGCCGCGCTCGAACGCATCCGCACGCACCCTTTCCCGCCCCGCGTCATCGCACCGGTGCGGCGTATGTTCGCGGGTATCGCGGCGCACGTCGGCCCGCCATGGAGCGCGCGATTCGGCGACCTCGATGGCGCTGTCGCTGATCCCGCTTTCCTCGTCGAGCTGCAGGCCGCCAAGCCCCATCTGCACGCGCTGCTGCGCAACACCTGCTCGATCACCGTGCTGAGCGGCAGTGACAAGATCAATGTCGTGCCGCCGACGGCGAGCGCCGAGCTCGACTGCCGCATCCTGCCGGACGAGGACGCCGCGGCGTTTCGTACCGCGATTGAGGCACGCATCGCCGACGACGACATCCGCGTGGAGCCGATCCTCGGCTTCGCTGCGGCCGAGTCGAGCACCGACACCACGCTGTTCCGCCTGCTCGAGCGCGTCATCGCGCAGCATCATCCCGTCGCGCCGGTGGTCCCGACCGTCGCCGGTGGCTTCACGGACAGCCACTTCTTCCGCGAGCTCGGCATCACGAGCTACGGTTTCGCGCCGTTCGTCATCCCCGAACAGGATCTCGGCGGTATCCACGGCAACGACGAGCGCATCGGTATCGAGACCTTCGAACGCGGCGTCGCGATCATGACCGAAATCGTGCGGCGTTTCGCGAGCGAGGAGCCACGCTAGCGCGGGCGCGGCGCGGCGCCCGCAGCCGCTGTCCCGGGTGACGCTGTGCTAGAGTTCGCGCGCGCCGCGGCGGTCCGCACGCTGCGGGTGCTTACCACGCGAAGGAGGTTCAGCTACCCATGTCCAAGAAGAAAGTCCTGATCGCCGGCGCATCCGGCCTCGTCGGCCAGGCGGCCATGCGCGAGTTCGCCGAGCATGGCGATTACGAAGTGATCGCGGTCTCGCGCCGCGCGCCGTTCAAGACCTTCGGCGGTACGTTCGTCGCCGCCGACCTGCAGGACGCCGCCGCCTGCGTCGACTTGTTCGGCAACATGAAAGGTGTCACGCACGTCGTCTATGCCGCCCTGTTCGAGAAACCCGGCCTGGTCGAGGGCTGGCGCGAGCGCGAGCAGATCGAGACCAACGCGCAGATGTTGCGCAACTTCTTCGAGCCGCTGGAACAAGCATCCGGCGACACGCTAGAGCACGTCTCGCTGCTACAGGGCACCAAGGCCTACGGCGTACACATCGAACCGTTCAAGGTGCCGGCGCGCGAGAATCGCTCGGAGCGCCACGACCTGCCGAACTTCTACTGGGAGCACGAGGGCTACCTGCGCGGCAAGCAGGACGGACGTGACTGGCACTGGACGATCTTCCGTCCGCAGATCATCTTCGGGCTCGCGCTCGGTGCGGCGATGAACCTGATCCCCGCGATCGGCGCCTACGCCGCGATCCTGCGCGAACAGGGCAAGCCGCTGATCTACCCTGGCGGCCCCGGCAACCTGCTCGAAGCGGTCGACGCCGACCTGATGGCGCGCGCGCTGCTGTGGGGCGCCCGCAGCCCGGCGGCGCGCAACGAGATCTTCAACGTGACCAACGGTGACGTCTTCACCTGGAAGAACCTGTGGCCCGCGCTGGCCGAGATGCTCGGCATGGAAGCGGGTCCCGAGGAGCCGCGCTCGCTCGGCCAGAGCATGCCGGCGGAAGCCGCGGCCTGGGATCGCATCCGCGAGAAGTACGGCCTTGTCGCTCCCGCGCTCGCGCCCTTCGTCGGCGAGTCGTTTCACTACGCGGACTTCTGCTTCGCTTACGGCGCCGAAGGCTTCAGCATCGAACCCGCGGTGGTCTCGACCATCAAGCTGCGCCAGGCCGGTTTCCACGAGGTGATGGACACGGAAGCCATGTTCCGCAAGTGGTTCCGGTACTTCGAGCAGGAGAAGCTGCTGCCGAAACCCTGACGCCTGCGCCGCGCAGGGATCGCGCGGCACGCGGCGCAAGGCATCGACGGATTTCCTGCGAGTGGGTATCTTCGCCAACGGCGACGCGAAGGGAGGGGGGCCAGATGCCAGCAACGCTAGTCGACGATCCCGCCGGGATCCCGCTCGATGCGATCGACGTCAGTAATCCGCGGCTCTACCAACAGGACCTGGCCGGGGTCTACTTCGTACGACTGCGTCGCGACGCGCCGGTGCACTTCTGCGCGAATAGCGATTACGGGCCGTTCTGGTCGCTGACGAAGTACGACGACATCGTGAAGGTCAATGCCGCCGACGCGGTCTTTTCCTGCGACTACGAACTCGGCGGACACATTCTCGGCTATGAACGCCTGTTCCGCGCGCACGGTGTGGATGCACGCATGTTCCAGTCGACCGACGCGCCGAAGCACACCGCCCAGCGCAAGGCTATCGCCCCGATCGTCGCGCGTGCCAGCGTGCGTGACATGGAAGACGCGATCCGGACGCACGCCCGAGACATCCTCGACGCCCTGCCCGTCGGCGAGACCTTCGACTGGGTCGACCGCGTGTCGATCGAACTCACCACGCAGGTCCTCGCCACACTGTTCGACTTTCCCTGGGAAGCGCGCCGTGCGCTGACACGCTGGTCGGATGTCGCGGTCACCGAGCCCGGTTTCGGTATCGTCGATAGCTGGGAAACACGCCGGACAGAGCTCGAGGACTGCTTCGCGACCTTCGCCCGCCTGTGGGAGGAACGCCTGGCCGGCGAGCCACGCACCGACCTGTTGTCGCTGATGGTTCACTCGGAAGCGACGCGCGACCTGAGCCCGGCGGAGTTCCTCGGCAACCTCATCAACCTCATCGTCGGCGGCAACGACACCACGCGCAACTCGCTGACGGGAGGCATCGTGGCACTCAATCGCCATCCCGCACAGTACGAGCGGCTGCGTCGCGACCCGGCGCTCGTCGAAAGCATGGTGCCGGAAATCATTCGCTGGCAGACGCCGATTTCGCACATGGCACGCACCGCGCGCACGGACTTCGAAGTCGGCGGGGCGACGATTCGCAGCGGCGATCGCGTCGCGCTGTGGTACATCTCCGGCAACCGCGATGACGACGCCTTCGACGATCCCGAAGCGTTCGTCATCGACCGTCCGAGTCCGCGCCGTCATTGCTCGTTCGGTTTCGGCGCCCACCACTGCGTCGGATTCCGCCTCGCCGAACTGCAACTGCGCATCGCCTGGGAGGAGATCCTCGAACGCTTCCACAGCGTCGAGGTCGTGGGCGCGCCGCAACGGGTGTGCTCGAACGTCATCCACGGCTACTCGGCGTTGCCGGTGCGCGTCGTGCCATGGTGACCATCCGCGCGCTGCCCTGAAGCGATGGCGATCGACGACACTACCCCCCGCGCCGCCGCGGTCGTGCCGAGGAGCTGCACCGGCACCCCATGACCGCGGCACGTCCCCGACTTCTCGTCGTCATCGGCACGCGGCCGGACGCGGTCAAGATGGCGCCCCTGATCGCGGCGCTGCGCGCCGATGGCGGATTCGATGTCACCGTGTGCGCGAGCGGTCAGCATCGTGAACTGCTCGACCCGGTGCTGCTCGACCTCGAGCTGGCGCCGGATATCCGCCTGCCATCACCTGCCGGCCATTCCCTGGGCGCACTGTGCGCACAGCTGATCGAGGCGCTCGATGGCTGCATCGCCGAGACCCGTCCCACGCGTGTCATCGTCCAGGGCGATACCAGCACCTGCGTTGCGGCGGGCCTCGCCGCGTTCTACCGCCGCGTCCCGCTCGCGCACGTCGAGGCGGGCCTGCGCAGCGGCCGTATGGACCTGCCATGGCCGGAGGAATTCAACCGGCGTGTCGCCGGCCTCGCCGCCGATCTGCACTTCGCGCCGACCACGGGCGCGGCAGCGCAGCTGCGTGCGGAAGGCGTGCCGCAGGCGCGCATCCACGTCACCGGCAACACGGTAGTCGATGCCCTGCTGCAGGCGATCGCACGCCTCGACGCCGATCCGGCCCTGGCCATGCGCGCCGCGGCGGATCTGCCACGAACACGGGCAACGCACCGCCTGCTCGTGGTCACGCTGCACCGGCGCGAGTCGATTGGCCCCGATCTCACGGAGATGTGCCTGGCGTTGCGCGAGCTGGTCGCGCATAACCCCCTCGAGATCGCCCTACCCGTGCACGGCAACCCGGCCGTGCGGAGCGCGATCGAAGCGGCCTTGTCCGACGTGCCTGGCATCCACCTGTTGCCGCCGCTGGGCTACCTCGCCTTTCTCACCCTGCTGCGCCGCGCCTGGCTGGTACTGACCGACTCCGGCGGCATCCAGGAGGAGGCGCCATCGCTGGACCTGCCAGTGGTGATCGCGCGCGGAGTGACCGAACGGCCGGAGCTGATCGATGCCGGCGGCGCGGTGCTTGCCGGCACCGGGCGCGCCGCCATCGCCCGGCACGTCGAGGAACTGCTGCGTGATACCGCGCGCTACCGCGCGATGCGCGCCGTGGCCAATCCCTTCGGCGACGGCCAGGCCTCGCGCCGCATCGTCGCCGCGCTCAGGCGCGACGCCGCGACCGGCATGCCAGCAGCGTGACTGCCGCGAGCACCGGCAACAGCGGCGCAGGCAACGGTACCGCGGTGATCGCAAGGCGATAGAAATCGGCGCCGACCAGGGTCTCGAAGCGTAACCCCGCCGACAGCGTCGGCAGCGCAAGCGCGTCGAAATCGCCGCCGACCGCTCCGGCGAGCACGATGTCGAAGTAATCGCCGATCACCGGCATGAAGCTGCCCGCCAGACTGACCGCGAGCGTTCCACCGAGCATCGCGTTTCCGCTGGCGACGAGCTGGTCGAAGTCCGCGGCGTCCGTGCCGCCGATGTCTACGGCGAACAGTCCGTCCAGCCCGAGGTCGCCGAGAATATCGAAGCGTCCCGTCGCATCCGCCACGTCACCCGGCGTGAGCGATGCGCCGGCGCCAAGCGCCAGGTTGCCGTCGATCGTGCCATGACCACTCAGCTCGCCACCGGCGATATCGACACCGAAGACTTCGCTGGCGCCGAGCTCGCCACCGGCGAGGACCGTGGCGCCGGCAAGCTGCTGGTAGCGCGCACTGGCGAGAACCGAGTTCGCGTCGATCGTGAGCAGGCCACGGTTGAGAGCGAGGTCGACGACCGTTGCGCTCGCTCCGGACGCGAGCTCGAGCGATGCGGCCGCCCGGTTGTCGAGTTCTCCGATACGCGCACTCGCGCCGTCGATCGTCGCGCTGTCCAGGTTGTCCAGCGTGGCGAGATCCGCCTGCGCGCCCGCTTCGACACGCACGGTTGCCGCATTGGTGACGACATCCGTCGCGTTCCACTCGCCGGCTGCCCCGCGCACCACCACGCTGCCGTGGTTGTCGACGCTACCGCTCAGGTACTGCCCGCCATCGACCTCGATGCCAGCGAAATTGTCGACGCTCACCGTCTCCAACGCCCCCCCGGCGAGCGCACGCACGGTGCCGTCGTTGGTCAGGTTGCCGTTGATGACCAGGCGCGAGCCGGCACCGGTGATGCTCGACACCGCGCCGGCATGATTGATCATGCTGTTCGCGGTGGCCTGCGCGGCGCCGCCCAGGCTCTGCACGTTGAAGTTGTCGAAGCTCTCGGCGTCGAGCGTGGCGCCGCTGCTCATCTGCCAATTGCCGCTGCTGAACACCCCTTCGACCACGCTCACCGTACTGCCGGCGCCGGACACGTTCAGGGCACCTGCTGCCTGTACGAACACGCGTCCGAACGCGCCGCTCGCACCGCCCTCGACAGCGAGTGCGCCGAAACTGTCGACCGTACCCACGACGCCGAGTTGCCCGGCGCCGACGGTCAGCGCGGCGTGACTCACGAGTTCGAGCGCGGTGTTAGCCGCCGCCCCCGAGCTGACCGCGCCGGTGTAGAGGATCTCGACGAAGTCGGCCGCGGTCGGGGCCACGCCGCCACTCCAGTTGAGCGGATTCTCCCAGGCGCCGTCGCCGCCCGCCCAGGAAATCGGCGCGGCGGCCGCGTTGCCTGCGAGCGCGGCGCTGATGGCGCTGGCCACCAGCGCGGTGCGCAAGCGGCGGTAAGGATGGAAGATTGTCACGTTTCGGTGCTCCAGAAAAACGTCTATTGCGTATTACCTTAGCGCGCCGAGGATGCCGACCATCGGCCCGCCGTCACGTGTTTGCAAGAGTTTGCTTGCCTGGCGGCTGCGCAGTGTCTACGAGGCCCTGCCTGGAGGCCCAGATCGTACCCGAGACCTGTGATCCGGGCGCCAGGCGGATGAGCGGCGCGGTGATGCTCGTCGGCAATGCCGGCGTGCCGACCACGCAACCGGGCTCGATGATGACCTCAGTCTCCGAGATCACGGGCCCTTTGACCAGACTGCCCTCGCCAACATGCACCGGTCCGGTGCATACCAGCGCCCCGCGGACCACGCCGCCGGCACCAATGACGAGTCGGTCGTGCGCCTTGAGATTGCCCTCCACGCGGCACGACGCGCCGAGACTGAGGCTGCCGCGTGCGACCAGGTGATGGCGCACCTCGCATGCCGCAGGCACCTCGAGATCGCCGGCGGCGCGCAGCGTGTGCTCGTCGAGTTCGTGCAGGTTCTGCGGCACCTGCCACGGCTCGCGCGGGTGTGGCGCGACCGTCGCGCGCACCTCGGCCAGGGCATCCGAAGCAAAGCGGATCAGCGGTGCGTTGAGACGCTCGAAACGGGTGCCCGAGCCCAGCGTCATCGACATGCCGCTCGACACGCGGCCGTAAATCATGCAGTCCGCACCGATGTATACGTGGCCCTGGGAATGCAGCCAGCGTGCCACGGTGCAACCGTCACCGAGCAGCAGGTCCGTGCCGGCGTAGACCGCACGGTAGGTCGCGTTGGAGCCGCCGACGAGCTTGCCGCCCGCGTATACCTCCTGCGCGTAGACATAGCCGCCCTCGAGCAGCACGTCGCCGACGGCAACCAGCATGACGTCGATCACGCGCGAGCGCTGCGTCGCTTCCGGCCATTGCGGCGGCGAGCTGTCGGGCAACACGCGGAAACGTTCGCCGGGGCGGTACTCCCCTTCGTAGTCGGCCGGCGGGTCGTACGGGTCGATGCCCTCGCGCTCGAGCAATTCCTGCACGCGGTCGAAGAAGCCGAGGGCGAAATGGCGGATGTTCGTGTCCTGCTCGCGCACGACGACCAGCGGCGCCGCATCGGTCCGCGCGATCCACTCGATGAGCGCGGGCAGGAACGGCGCGATCAACAGCACCCCGGCGAGCAGCCAGAAAGCCAGCACCCAGCTCACGTCCGCCTCCCGTTACCCGTACCGTTGCCGTTGCCGTTGCCGTTGCCGTTGCCGTTGCCGTTGCCGTTGCCGTTGCCGTTGCCGTTGCCGTTGCCACGGTAACGCGCGGTCTTTTCCCAGCGCAGCTCGCGCCGCAGCAGCATGTCGTGGAACAGCAACGAGAAGCACGCGCGGCATACGTTGAGCACGCTGGCGAGGAAGTTGATGAAATTGAGCGGCAGCAGGCGTAGGCGCCGGCGCGAGTTGTCGAGGTGCAGTGCAACGGCAATCTCGAAGAAGGCGGCGTAGTTGCCGACCGAACTGAAACTCACCACCCCGAGCAGGGCGAGCGCCTCGCTGGACAGAAACGGCTCGCCCATCAGGTACAGGGCGTAGGCGCAGCAGAAGCCGAGCACGAGCAGCGGTGCCAGCGCGAACACGCCGAGCAGCAACACCGCGTCGATACGCTCGAGATGCCCGACCATCGGGCTGAACAGGGTGCGCCAGGCATAACGCAGCGCAGCCTGGTTGTGCCCCTTGGCCCAGCGCATGATCTGGCGGTTGCGCTCCTGCCAGACCTCCGGTACTTCCTCGTAGCACTCGCAGCGATTCTGGTAGACGGTCTTGAAGCCGCGCAGCAGCAGGCGGAAGGTGAGGTCGGTGTCCTCGGCGTAGGCGTCCTCGCTCCAGCCGCCGACGGCGCGCACCGCGGATACCCGCACGCCACCGACGGACCCGCCGTACTGCGGTACCAGTCCGAGGTTCATGCGCGCCTGCTGATCGACCTGGTAGCCGCCGGCACGCTCGAGGTCGAGCAGCCGTGTGAGCAGGTTGCGATCGGTGTTATGTGGCACCACGCGGCCCATCACGGCGCCGACCTCGGCATCGAAAAACGGCGCGACGAGCTGTTTGATCAGGCCGCGGCCCGGCAGGTAGTCGGCGTCGAAGACGATCAGCACCGCGGCATCGAGGCGCGCGGTGACTTCCTTGAGCACGGCTGCCTTGCCCGGCCTGCCGCCGGTCCGGCGCCACGGCCGGATGAGATCCGGTGCGCGCGCCGTACAGGCCTCGATCACCGCCCAGGTGTCATCGGTGCTGCGATCGTCGACCGGGATGATGGTATAGCGCTCCGGCGGATAGTCGACGTCGACCAGGGCGTCTAGCGCATGTCCGATGACATGCTCCTCGTTGTGAGCCGGCACGACGACCGCGACCCGCGGCCAGTCCGCCGTATCGACGTCGAGGTAGGGATGGCGCTGATGCCCGAGCAACCGGTTCAGTGCGAACAGCACGTGGCGGCAGGTGTAGAGCACAATCAGGATCACGATGACGCCGAGGATGGCTTTCAGGGCCCACACCCAGCCTGCCGCGTCCGCGGTCGCGGCCGACGCCGTTCCCGGCAGCGCCAGCGCGAACCAGACACCCATCCCTTGGCGACGCCGTGAACTGCTCACTCAGGGTTCCCAACTGATGACCCAGGCATACAGGGCAACGAACACCGCGATGTCGAGCAGCAGTCCGAAAAGCACGTAGAGCAACGGCATGATCAACAACGAGAAGGCCTCGATCAGCGCCGCATGGGCAAGGTACTGGTACGGCGCGATCACGGCGATGCCGCCGAGCAACAGCGTCGTGCCCAGCGCTTTGCGCGCCAGCGAGTGATCGAATACGTAGTAGGAGAAGGTCAGCAATAACGGCATCACCAGCATCAGCAGCAGCGCGAACTCGAGGCCGTTGGCGACGTGGCTCGCGATGGTGTACGGAAAGCGCTCCGGCGCCAGCCACAGCGCGATGCAACTCGAGAGCACGATCGCGCAGCCCGCCCACACCAGGTAGGCAGCCGGCAGCGCACGTCCCCGCAACAACAGGTAGGACAGCAGCATCAGGCCAGCGCACAGACCGGCGGTGCCGAGCAGCGCGGCGCGATCGGGCAGGCTGCCGTCCAGCACCGGATAAGGGATCTCGTAGAGCGTATACCCGAGCAGTTCGCGGCCGCGCGAGGCAATCTCCGCGGCGAGACCCAGGCGCGGCAGCCAGAAGCGCAACGAAGATTCCCACGCCGCCGCGAGATGGGACTGGCCGAGCAGCAACACGCCGTAGCTCGCGGCCACCAGGATGGCCGGGTGCAGAATACTGGCGCGCTCGAAATCCAACCGCCGCAGGGCGCGATGCCGCCGGATCAGCCGCCCCGAGTGGCTGCGAAAGCGCAACCGTTCGAGCACGCGTTGCGGCAGCGAGGGCCGTCGCGCGGCCATCAGAACTCCCGGAACAGCCCGACCTCGACCCCGTGCTGGTCGTAGACGTCGCTCAAGTAGCTGTCAGCGGCGAGCTGCACGCCCCAGCGCGTGCCCACCCACTCCTTCCAGGTCAGACGCACGGAAGTGAACGGGATGTCGACCTGGAAACTGTCTGCCTGCAACGGCTGGTAGGCCTGGTGGCCGGCACCGACGCGGGCGCTAACGATGCGCTTGCCCCCCGTCACGTGGGAGACGGCCGCGTAACCCGACGTCGAACCGACCGAGCCGGGCTCGCTCACGTTGTAGGTGACGCCCGCCTGGAAGACCCACGGCGTGGTGGTGTAGTAGATCGTTTCGAGGCGATAACCGGTATCCGAATGGATGTCCTTGGCGTCGAAGTAGGCGACGCCCGCCGTCAGCACGAGGTTGCGCGCGGCCAGCATACGCCGGCTGATGCTCGCGTCGATGCGGAACTCCGGCCAGAAGAAACCGCCGGAACTCGATGCCAGGTACAACTGGCTGAACCAGCGATCGTCGAACTGGTGGATGTTGCCGACCTGGCCGAAGGTACCCGAATCGTCGAAGCGATCCAGGTAGGCCAGCTCCGCCAGCCACTCGTCGTCACCGACGGGGCCGAGGCGCCCGCGCAGGTTGACGCCCGAGGTCGGCGCGAAACCGTCGCTCAAGTCGTAGTAGAGGGCGTTGGCCTCGAGACTGCCGCCGGGCCCTTCGGCGTGCGCCACGAACGCACAGGCGAACAACGCCCAGGCGGCCCCCGTCCGCAGCCGGCGATGCCCCGCCGTGAACCTGCTCAGCACGTATCGGAATAATCCCATTGCTGAACATTATATTATTTTTTTCAAGCAAATATAGCGCTTATCTCGACACAATATTAGATAACGGGCATATCCCGCGTAGCGCGTCGCGCAGCCGATGACCGGCCATCACCCGGCTACGCCTGCCCAGTTCGGGCCGGGCCGTCGCGGCGCGCCGTGGTGGTCATCCGGCCGAACCCGCGCGGGACACCCATCGAGCGCCGCGCGCGACGCTCTGTGACCAAACCGATGGCCGCGTTGAGCACCGGCACACCGAGGGGGCGGGCCTTCGACGGATTAGCCGAAGACAAACGCGAGCGCCGCGGCGGCCGCGGCCGTGGCCTCCGCCCGGGACGCGGCCAGCGGCGACGCGGCCTCGCTGGCCCACGTTCGGGCTTCAGCTCGCGGTGTCTCGCGGGGCGCGCGGGTCGAAGCGCTCACGCAGTGCTGCGTGGCCTTGGTGCGCTTCGAAATCGCGGATACGAGTCCTTACCCATGCCGACCATACCGCCTCATGGGCCGTACACGGCCGGCGGCATAGCGCCCGGCCAATCCACGTCTGCGCACCGGCAGCCGCGATCGCCTGTTCCGCGGGCACGTCCAACCGGAAAGGTCCGCACGCGGCGGTCGGGCGACTAAGGACCCTAGCGGCAATTATCTGTACATCCGGCCGCCCCTGAGCGGCCGCTGCGGCGTTGCGCTTCTTGGCAAGAGCCCGCTCTTGCCGGCGAATCGCGCCTTGCAGCAACCGCTCCGGAGCACCCTCGGTGTTGAACAGATAATTACCGCCAGGGTCCTAACGGCTCGCGCATGGTGTAGCTTTGCCATCCCTGTCACCCAGCCGGAAACGCGATCGATGCCCGCCTACATCCCACCGTCCAATGTTCTGTCCGCGCGTCACGCCAGCGTGGGCGCCCTGTTTCATGCCCGCGTTCCGGCCAATCCGACGCAGCGCGCGGTGGTCGACGGCGAGCGGGTACTCAGTTACGCCGAACTCGAAGACCGTTCCAATCGTCTCGCCAACGCGCTGCGCGCGATGGGTCTCGCGCCAGGCGACCGTGTCGCCCTGCTCGCGCGCAACCGGCTCGAATACCTCGAGATCGAACTCGCCGCGGCCAAGGCTGGCGTGATCCTCGCCGCGCTCAACTGGCGCCTGGCGGCCCGCGAGCTTACCCATTGCATCAACCTCGTAGAGCCGAAGCTGCTGCTTGCGGAGAGCGACTTCGGCCAGCAGCTCGGCCGACTCGAGATCCCCGAACTGCCCCGGATCGAGCTCGGCGCCGCCTACGAAGCCATCCTCGACGGCACCGCGCCCGACTACCCCGACCTCGACATCGATCCCGAGAGCGGACTGGTCATCCTCTACACTTCGGGCACCACCGGGCTGCCCAAGGGCGCGCTGATCAGCCACCGCGCGATGGTCGCGCGCGCGATGTGCATGGCGGCCGAGATGCAGATGCCGATCGGTGACAACTTCTGCGCCTGGGCGCCGTTCTACCACATGGCCTCGACCGACACCGCGCTCGCCATGCTGCTGCGCGGTGGCACAGTGCACGTCGTCGACGGCTACGATCCGGATCGTCTCATCGAGGTGCTGGAACGCGAGACCATGCGCTGGTTCATCCTCATGCCGGGCATGGTCGGCGACTTCGCCGCGATCCTGCGCGAGCGCGCGGTCAAGGTGAAGGGCGTCGGCTGCTGCGGGGCGATGGCCGACCTCGTGCCGCGCGAGGACATCGCCGCAGCATCCAGTGCCCTCGGCGCGCCCTACCTCAATACGTTCGGCGCGACCGAAACCGGCCTGCCGCCGGCGACCTCCAGCCTGATCCCCATCGGCGTCGCGCCCGATTCGCTGTCCAAGCGCCAGTCGGCGTTCTGCGAGCTGCGCCTGGTCGACCCCGACGACAACGAAGTCCCGGTCGGCGCCCCCGGCGAAGTCGCGCTGCGCGGCCCGACACTGTTCAGCGGCTACTGGAACGCACACGAGACCAACGCGCACGACTTCCGCAACGGCTGGTTCCACATGGGCGACGTCCTGCGCCGCAACGCAGACGGGACCCTCGATTATGTCGACCGCGTGAAATACATGATCAAGTCGGGTGGCGAGAACATCTACCCGGCCGAGATCGAGCAGGTCATCCTGAGCGACACGCGCGTGCGCGAGGCGATCGTCGTGCGGCGCCGCGACCGCCGCTGGGGCGAAGTGCCGGTCGCCTTCGTCGTGCCGGTCGACGCGGCGCCGGCGGCGGACGAGATCCTGCAACGCTGCCGCGACAACCTGTCGAGCTACAAGCGCCCCAAGGACATCGTGTTCGTGCGCGACGACGAGCTGCCACGTTCCACCACCGGCAAGATCCAACGCCACGAGCTGGAGGCGCGGCTCGAGGCCGGGTGACGTGCGGCGTCAACGCAACGGCCGCAGCAGGTTGAGCCCGGCCAGGGCAACACCGCCAGCCACGAGCAGGAACGGCGCCTGGTAGCCACCTGTCACACTGACCAGCACGGAGACGACGAGCGGGCCGAACACGAGGCCGCCATAGAGGAAGAACAGGCTGCCGCCGGTCGCCGTGCCGACCCCGGCGCTGCCCGGGTTGTTGGCGACCTCGGCCAGGAACACGCCGTTCCAGCCGAAACTCACCGCACCGGTGGCGACCGCGATGGCGACGACGAGCGCCAGCGGCGCGCCGGGCGCGAGCAGGGCGAGCGCGGCCAGTCCGACAGCAGACGCGAGACCGAGCACGACCAGCGTGGTGCGCGCGCCGAGCCAGCGATCCGACAGTCCGCCCATGATCACGCGCAGCACCGCGCCGGCAATCTGCGAGGCGGAGAACAGCGCGCCGGCGAGCGCGAGCTCGAAGCCGAGTACCTCGACGAGAAAGATGACGAGGAAAGTCATCAGCGTCGCCTGCGTCGCGGTCAGGCCGAACGCGACCAGCAGCAAGCGCCGCAGGCGCGTGTCGACCAGCACCGTGCGCACGGCCTGCCACGGCGAGGCGAAATCGAGACGCCGGCCGGGATCGCGGTCGGCATCGAGCGCACCGCGCAGCGGCTGAATCGCGACCACCGCGGCGAGCACGATCAACGCGCTGCACACGATGGCGCCGCGCCACCCGACCGCGTGCACCAGCGCCGGCACGAGCAGGCCGGCGACGAATCCGCCGAGTGGCGCGCCGCTCTGCTTGAGCGAGAACACCAGCGCACGCGCCCGTGGCGGCGTCACGCGCGCCAGCACGTGGGAACCGGACGGCGTGTTGGGACCGTAGCCGAGACCGACCAATGCGGCGCCGAGGTAGAGCAGCGGCAGCGAGCCCGGCAGCGCGAGCAACAACGCGCAGGCCGAGAAGCTCATGCCGAGCTGATTGGCGCGAATACCGCCGAAGCGCGCGATCAGGCTGCCGCTGGCAGCCGAGAAGAACATCGCGGCGACGAAGGAGATCGAGACGAATACCGCGATGTCCTTGGCCGCGACGCCGAACTCCGGCGCGATCTCGGTCGCCATGACGGGCACCGTGAGGAACAGCAGCACGGTAACCATCTGCGTGACCAGCATGGCGCCGACCACGGGCAGGAGCTTGATATCGGCCGGCGGCGGAGAAACATTCACGGGTGACGATGACGGAACGTGGCGCGGAGCGCGGAGTCGCACATCATAGTCGCAGCGCGCATCGCGGCGTGCGGCGATCTCGCGCCGCGGCACGGTCCGATATCATTGCCGGCATTTCCGCGGCGCGCGCCGAACGCGCCATGGCCCGCGCCACCACGACCAGACAGGAGGACACGACCCCATGAGCCTTGCACAGAGCAGTACCCCCCGAAAGTCCGCCGACGTCGACGCCATCGTCGTCGGCGCCGGCTTCGCCGGCCTGTATGCCGTCTACCGGCTGCGCGAGATGGGTCTCACTCACCGCGGCTTCGAACAGGGCAGCGGCGTGGGCGGCACCTGGTACTGGAATCGTTACCCCGGCGCCGGCTCGGATTCCGAATCCTGGGTCTATTCGTACACGTTCTCCGAGGAGCTCGAACAGGACTGGACCTGGAGTTCGCGTTTCCCGCCGCAGGCGGAGATCCTGCGTTACCTCGAACATGTCGCCGGACGTTTCGACCTCGCGCGCGCTTTTGCTTTCGACACCCGCGTGACCGCCGCGCGCTACGACGAGACCAACAACCTTTGGGAGGTCGAGACGGCGAACGGCGAGACGGTCACGGCCACCTGGCTCATCACCGCGGTCGGCTGCCTGTCCTCGGCGGCGGTCCCCGACATCCCCGGGCGCGACGACTTCGCCGGGGCCTGGTATCACACCGGGGAATGGCCTCACGAAGGCGTCGACTTCAGCGGCAAACGCGTCGGCGTGATCGGCACCGGCTCGTCCGGCATCCAGGCCATCCCCGTCATCGCCCGCCAGGCCGCGCACCTGACCGTGTTCCAGCGCACGCCGAACTTCAGCGTACCGGCGCGCAACCGCACGCTCGCACCGCAGGAAGTCGACGAGCTCAAGCGCAACATCAAGGAGATCCGCGAGTTCTGCCGCTGGTCGACGATTGGCCAGCCGTATGATTTCCAGGACCGCAACGCGCTCGACCTCGACCCCGGCGAGCTGCGCGAACGGCTCGAGGCGATGTGGCAGAAAGGCGGTTTCGAATGGATGTTCGGCGGCTTCCCCGACATGCTCTACGACGAGCGCGCCAACGACATCGCGGCGGAGTTCGTGCGCGAGAAGATACGCGAGACCGTCAAGGACCCGGTCGTCGCCGAGAAGCTGATTCCCAGGGACTACCCCATCGCGACCAAGCGCCTGCCGCTGGACAACGGCTACTTCGAAACCTACAACCGCGATAATGTCACGCTCGTCGATCTGCGCGAGACCCCCATCGAGCGCATCGTCGGCGCCGGGGTGCGCACCACGGAGAAGACCCACGAACTCGACGTGCTGGTCTTCGCGACCGGCTTCGACGCCCTGACCGGGCCGCTGTTGCGCCTCGGGATCCGCGGGCGCGGCGGGCGCAGGCTCGAGGACAAATGGGCCGAGGGTCCGCGCACCTACCTCGGCGTGGCGACCGAAGGATTCCCCAACCTGTTCATGGTCACCGGTCCCGGCAGCCCGTCGGTGCTCGGCAACATGCCGACCTCGATCGAACAGCACGTCGACTGGATCTGCGAACTCATCGCGCATATGCGCGCTTCCGGCGCAGCGCGTGCCGAGCCGACCACGGACGCCGAGGCGAGCTGGGGCTCGCACGTGCAGGAACTCGCCGCGGAGACGCTCTTCCCGCAGGCCGATTCCTGGTACCTCGGCGCCAACATCCCCGGCAAGCCGCGCGTGTTCCTGCCCTATATCGGCGGCTTCGGCACCTACCGCAAGCTGTGCAACGAGGTGGCGGTGAAAGGCTACGAAGGCTTCACGCTCGGCTGATCGCGTGGACGATGGCGGTCCGCGCCTCCGGCTCGGACCCGCCGTCGATATCAGCCGCCTTCGATCGCGGCCAGCGGCACCTCGTAGACATCGCCGCCATCGATGACCACCGTCCAGGTGTCACCGGCGAAGGTCGCCGCGGCGTCGCGATTGGTCGCGTTGACGTAATCGCGCATGAAGTTGATCGTGAACTGTTCACCCGCCGGGCTCTGCACCACGATCGAAGCCTCGCCACCGTCCATGCGCAGGATGCCGGCGGGGCAGGAGCCGAACGCCGCGGCATCCGCGGCACGACAGCGCAGCAGCGTGGTCGCGTCATAGTCGGCGGTGGTGAACGGTGCCGTCGGATTGTCGGCGTCCGCCGGCGTTGCCAGGCCGGCCGTACTCCAATAGACGTATACGCTCTCGTCCGGGAAGCGGAAGATCAACCCCTGGTCGCCGAGGCCGGACTGGCGATAGGCCGCGCGATCGTGCTGATCGCGAAAGTTGCCCGGGGCATCACCCACCGGCGCGAGTTCGTGGGTCACGCCGTCCTCGCGCGTAATCCTCACGTACCCCTGACGCTGGGAGAACGTGCAGGGCATCATCCGGTCCGCGCGGTCCGAGCCCGCGGGGTAGACGTCGCAGCGCGCTGCGACCGAGTCGGCGAGGGCCGGCATCGCCGACAGCAATGCGAGGCACGCCACGAGCATGAGCAGGCGATCCATGGGAATTGTCACTCCAAGGTTTGTCTCGTTGATCGTGCGACGTGCCGCGACGGCTGTCCAGACGACCAGCGCACGAATCCGGAACCCGCGTCGGGGCGGATGAACGGGCACCGCGCGGGAGCCCGCGATCGCGCTTCACCTGCACGCTAGTCCGCCAGCGCCTCCAGCGCCCGCCAGCACGGCAAGGCCGGATTCTCCGGATCGACGGAGAAAATCGGCACGTGATCGGCGCCGGCCTGCAGGTGCGCGTCGATGCGTGCACGCAAGGTATTCTCGTCGCCCCAGGCGAGCATCGCGTCGACCAGCCGGTCGCTGCCGCCGTGTTCGAAGTCGTCCGCCGTGTAGCCGAGGCTCGTCCACACGTTGCGGTAGTTCGGCAATTGCAGGTAGAACGCGATCATCTGGCGGCCGATGGCCCGCGCCCGGGCCGCGTCACGCGTCAGGCAGACGCGCTGGAATGGCGCCAGCCAGGGTTCGGGACCCAGGATCTCGCGCGCCCTCGCGGTGTGCTCCGGCGTGGTGTTGGCCGGATGCGAGCCCTGCGCGATCTCGCCCGACAAAGCCGTCATCTTCGGTCCCAGCGCGGCGAGGATGATCGGCATCTCACCCACCGGGGTCGTGATCGCGCCGCGCGAACCGTGACCGACCGGCTGCTCGGACATGCCCTCGACGAGCAGGTTACGCTCGACCGAAATCGCCGCGTGGCTCGCGCGGATGTTCTCGACGTAGCTGCGCATGGCAGCGAGCGGCTTGCCGTAGGCATGCCCGCGCATCTCGACGAGGAGGCTGTGCGACACGCCGAGTCCGAGCAGGAAACGCCCGCCGGACTGCTCGTTCAAGGTCTGTTGCGCCATCGCGCAGACCATGGGATCGCGCCCGTAGATGTTGACGATACCGGTCGCGGCGACGAGGCGTTCGGAATTCGAGAGGACGAAACTGGCCTTGGCGAACGGTTCGCGCCCGACCGCCTCGGGGAACCAGACCGCGCCATAGCCGAGCCGCTCGATCCGCTGGACCGCCGCCGCAAGCGCGGCGGCCGGCAGACCTTCGCTGAACAGGAAGACACCTTTGCGTTGCAGTTCCATCGCGCCCCTCCCCTGACGAAACCAGCCTGGCAACGAGGCGCACGACGCGCCTCTGGCCAGCTACTATCCGGGAGCGCGCGGTCCGGCGTCAACGTCCTCGCGCGGGCGCCACCTCACCAGGGCTGCACGTCCCAGCTCGAGGCCGGCGCGGCGAGTGCGGCCTCGGCGCGTTCGATGGCGCGCACCAGCTCGGCATGCTCACGCGCGCCTTCACCCGAATGCAGGTAGCGCGATGCCTTGCGCAGGACGTCGAGCAGGTAGGGCTGGCGATGGTCGCAAGCGAGCAGCACCTTCCCCAGGTAATGTTCGTCCTGCCCCTGCTCACGCAGGCGCCGCGCGGTGGCGAGCGCGACGCTGAATTCGTGTTCGGTCGGTTCGGTCATCCTGCCCCCCCACGGTATGTTCCCCGCGGCATGTTCCCCGCGGTTCCGGCATCGACGATGCCCGTTGCCCCATGGACCATGCCATTCACTCGACGAAGCGTGACTGCCACAAGGGCTCGGGCTCGATATCCGCGTAGTGCCTGGTCAGCTCCGCGACGCTCCAGGGCATTTCACGAAAGACCTCGTGAACCTCGCGCGGGTGGGTCCACAGGGCGGTCTTGCGGCCGTTGAACGTCAGGCACTGGCCGTTCAAGCGGGCCGCGGCATCACTCGCCAGCCACACCATGCCCTGCGCGACCTCCGCCGGCGTGCCGAAGCCGAGCGCGGCCGGTGTCGGCGCCGGCTCGCCCTGCGCCGCGGCCGCACTGGCGGCCCGTTCGAACACGACTTCGGTCATGTCGGTCGCGGCGATCGGCCAGAACGCGTTGCTGCGGATGCCGTAGCGCGAGAGCTCGAGCACCCAGGTGCGCAGCAGCCCCATCATGCCCGCCTTGGCCGCGGCGTAATTGCTCTGGCCGAAGCCGCCGGTGAGTCCCGAGTTCGAGACCACGTTGATGATGTGACCGCTGCCCTGCTCGCGCATGGCGAGCGCGGCGTGCTTGCCGCAAGCCCAGCTGCCGCGCAGGTGCACGCCAATGACTTCGTCGAACTCGGCCTCGCTCATCTTGAACAGCGTTCGATCGCGCACCACGCCGGCGTTGTTGATCAGCACGTCGATACCGTCGTAGGCCTCGACGCACGTCGCGACCAGGCGTTCGCAGACCGCGGATTCGGCGACCGAACCTGCGACCGACACGACACGTCCGCCGCACGCCGCCACCTCGCGCTCCGCGGCCGCCAGCGCCGCGGTGTCGGTCCCGTTGATCACGACCGCGGCACCAGCCTTCGCCATCTCGACGGCGAAAGCACGGCCGAGTCCGCGCGACGATCCCGTGATCACCACGCGCTTGTCCGTCAAATCACCCATGTCCCCGCCTCCCCGGGTTGAACTGCACCGTCCGACGCACCGCCAGCGCTAGCGCGCCGCGCGTCGTTGGCCCGACAGTTTAGCCCGGATGCCGGCGCATCGCGGCAGGGTGCGCGACGGCATATCGACGCATTCACGGTATGATGCAAGGCGTCCTGCCCAGCAACACGATCGCACCGCATGATCCCAGCATCACCCGAGCGCGTCATCCGTTTCGAAGGCGCGCGCAACGTACGCGACCTGGGTGGCCTGCGCGCCGCCGGCGGCATCGTGCGCCACCGTCGCGTCTACCGTGCCGACGGCCTCTCGCGTCTCACCCCACGCGACCTGGAGACCTTCGGCGAACTCGGCGTGCGCACCATCATCGACCTGCGTTACGACGAGGAACGCGTGCGTGCGCCCGACCGGCTGCCGCCCGGACACGAATTCCGCATCGTCGAACGCGGCTTCCTGCCGCAGGGTTCGCTCGAGATGTTCGCAGGGGTCAACCGGCGCCGCTGCGAAGCCGACGAGGCCTTCGAGCTGATGCGCAGCAACTATGCGCGGATCCCCTTCGAGCACGCCGCCGAGTTCGCCGACGTGCTTCACGAGCTGCTTACCCCGGACGCCTCCGCCCACCTCATCCACTGCACGAGTGGCAAGGACCGTACCGGTATCGCCATCGCCCTCATCCTGCGCGCGCTTGGCGTCGCCGTCGCCGATGTCGTCATCGACTACGAGCTCAGCAATCTCGAACACCAGCCGGTGGATGTCTTCGAGGGATCGGCGCGTCCCGAGGCGGTCGCCGTGATCATGGCGGCACGGCCGGAGTACCTGCTCGCCTCGCTCGACGCCATCGATCGCGAGTACGGTGACATCGAGACCTATCTCGAACGCGCGCTCGGTTTCGGCGCGCGGGAACGCGCGGCGCTGGGCCAGCTGCTGATCGACTGAAGCACGCGGCCCCGGACCACCGCTACGATGCCCGCGGTCGCGGCGCACGACAGGTCTGCGCCCGTCCGGGACCGCGATTCACCGCGCCCCGAGTGCGCCTGGAGATCGCAGCGCCATGCCCGCCACGACGACGGGCGCGCTCCGGCTTCAGTGCAGCCGGCGCGCCATCTCGCCACGCCAGCTCTTCACCCGCGGATCGTCGTCGAGCACACGGAAGATATCGACCAGCGTCTTGCGCACCGCGCCGTCACGCCACTCGCGGTGCGCCGCGAGCAGCTCCAGCAAGGCCGGCACCGCGCCATCGAAATCACCGCGTACGGCCGCGCGCACCGCCGCCCGGTAGGCCTCGGCCGGCGCCTCGCCCTCCTCGATGGCATCGGCTGCCGCGGTGAGTTCGAGGCGGGCCTTGACCCGCTGCACGTTGTCGTCGGCCTCGATGTTGGCCGGCAGCTCGTGCAGCAGTTCACGCGCGGCGCTCGTCTCGTCGGCAGCGATCAGGCATTCGGCCAGCAGCGGGTGGATGCGATAGTCCTCGGCGTCGGCGGCGAGCGCCTGCTCGAGCAACGGACGTGCGGTGACATGGTCGCCGGCGGCGATCGCCGCGGCGGCCGTGGCGATTGCATCATCGGTCGCACGCGGCAGCCAGGGTCCGATCATCGCTTCGAGCGCGCTGAGCGGCTGCGCACCGACGACCTGATCGACGGGCGCGCCGTCGCGGAACAGCAGCAACGTGGGCAGGCTGCGCACGCCGTAGCTCGCCGCGAGCTCGGGCTCGGCATCGCTGTCGACCTTGGCCACGACCAGCTTGCCGGCGTGACGCGCGGCGAGATCCTCGAGCAGCGGGGCGAGCGAACGGCAGGGGCCGCACCAGGCAGCCCAGAAATCGACCAGCACCGGCACTTCGGTGGAACGCCGCAGCACCGCCGTTTCGAACGTCTGCGCACCGGCCTCGATCAGGTTGTCGCTTGCCATCTCTTTCTCCGTCAGTCGGCGCCTGCGGCGAGCAGGCGGTCGCGCACTTCGCGGCGCAGGATCTTGTTGGCCGCGCTCTTCGGCAATTCCGGCCACACTGCGATGTCCTTGGGGCGCTTATAGTTGGCGAGCTTGTCGTGCGCGTGGGCCTTGAGCCCCTCGAGATCGAGGCCCGCGCGCCCGGCCACCACCGCCTGCACACGATCGCCCCACTTCTCGTCGGGCAGGCCGACCACCGCCGCTTCGACCACGCCCGGAAAGGCCATCAGCACATCCTCGACTTCGCGCGGGTAGACGTTGTAGCCGCCGGAAATGAGCATGTCGTTCTTGCGATCGACGAGGTAGTAGAAGCCGTCCTCGTCGCGGTAACCGATGTCGCCGGTGTGCAGCCAGCCGTTGCGGAACGCCTGCTCGGTCGCTTCCGGGCGGTTCCAGTAGTACGCCATGGTCTGCGGCCCGCGGCACACGATTTCACCGACCTCGCGCGGCGGCAGCGGACGGTCGTCGTCGTCGAACACGGCGCATTCGACAAACGTGAACGGACGCCCGCACGAACCCTCGCGATCGTGATCGTCGGGGCCGAGACAGGTGATCACCATGGGGCTCTCGGCCTGGCCGTAACACTGGGCGAAGATGCGTCCGAACTGCGCTTCGGCGCGCCGCAGCAGGCTGGGCGCGATGGGTGAGGCGCCATAGCTGATCTTGCGCAATGCGAACTTCGCCGCGGCCAGCCCGGGCTGTTCGAGGATCATCGCGAGCATGGTCGGGACGAGGAACGTATGGCTGGCCTGCTCGCGCGCCGCGAGTTCGATGAACTCGGCCGGGTCGAACTTTTTCATCACCAGCGAGCGCACGCCGCGCGCAATGGCCGGCAGGAAGAACGCGCCCGAGGCATGGGCAATCGGCGCGGCGTGCAGGAAGGTGTTGCCGACCTCGAGATCCGGCACGAGATCCATCAGGAAGGCGGACATCTCCGCCAGCTCGCCGCGCGTGGTCAGCGTCACCGCCTTGGCCTTGCCGGTGGTGCCGCCGGTGTAGCCGAGGCGCAGCGGCGCATCGAGCGGCCGGTCGACCGCGCAGGGGCTGTCATCGGGGTGGTCGAACATCGCCGCGAACTCGTCGCGGCCGATCGCGACGTTGATCTCGAGACCCTCGATGTCGTCATGGATGACCGCGCGGCTCCCGCTGTCACCGAGCTTGTAGTTGTGGTTGTCGAGCGTCTCGCGCGTGTTGAGACCGACGCGCACCAGGCCCGCCTTGGCCAGCGCACAATAGGCAACCAGACATTCGACGCTGTTGGGCAACAGGACGCCGACGCGGTCGCCGGGCTCGAGCCCACGCGCGAGCAGCGCGTTGCCGATGATGTCAGTGAGGCGATCGAACTCGCGGAAGCTGACGTCGCGCGGACCCTCGGTGAGACAGGTCGCCTCTCCGTGATAGAGGGCGGCACGGCGGATCAGGGAGCCGATTTGCATGGCGTGGTTTCCTTCGATTGAGGCAGCCGACCGGCGCGCCAGCGCCGCCGACGGCGGGTTGCACGATGCGCGGGGTCACGGCCGCGGCACGCGGTCGGCCGCCGGCACGATAGCCCGCGGCGCGCATTCTACACGCGCGCCGGGGTCGCGCCGACCCGGCCGCCGCGGCCTACGCGTTCAGGAAATCCAGCGCGGGCGAGGGTCGAATTCCGGTGACTTGTCGACCGGGCGGACGTGGGCCGAAGCGCCGTTCTCGCTCAGCGGGCCATCGTATTTCTTGAACTCGAGGCGTGCGATCTGGTTGCGATGGACTTCGTCCGGGCCGTCGGCGATACGCAGCAGCCGGGCCCAGGTGTAAGCCAGTGGCAAGCCGTAATCGTCGGTCATGCCGGCGCCGCCGAAGGCCTGCATGGCCCAGTCGATGACCTTGCAGGCCATGTTCGGCGCCATCACCTTGATCATGGCGATTTCCTGCTTCGCTTCCTTGTTGCCGACGGTGTCCATCATCCACGCCGCCTTGAGCGTGAGCAGGCGCGCCTGCTCGATGAGAATACGCGACTCGGCGATGCGCTCCTTCCACACGCTCTGGGTCGAGACGGCGGCACCGAAGGCCTCGCGCGAGGCAAGGCGGCGGCACATCCGCTCGAGCGCGCGTTCGGCGAGCCCGATGAGGCGCATGCAGTGGTGGATGCGGCCCGGTCCGAGGCGGCCCTGCGCGATCTCGAAGCCGCGTCCCTCGCCGAGCAGCATGTTGTCGACGGGCACGCGCACGTTGTCGAACACCACCTCGGGGTAGCCGTGCGGCGCATCGTCGAAACCCATGATCGGCAGCAGGCGCTTGAAGGTCACGCCGGGATGCGGGAAAGGCACCACGATCATCGACTGCTGCTTGTGCCGATCGGGATTGTCGGGAGCGGTCTTGCCCATGAGGATGATGACGTTGCAGCGCGGGTCGGGCACGTTGTGGGTGAACCACTTGCGACCGTTGATGACGTACTCGTCGCCGTCACGCTCGATGCGCGTCTCGATGTTGGTCGCGTCCGACGAGGCGACCTCGATCTCGGTCATGCCGAAAGCCGAGCGCGCGCGCCCCTCGAGCAAGGGCACCAGCCAGCGCGCCTTCTGCTCCTCCGTGCCGTAGCGCACCAGGACTTCCATGTTGCCGGTATCGGGCGCCGAGCAGTTGAACACCTCCGGCGCGATCGGCGAACGCCCCATGACTTCGCACAGGGGCGCGTATTCGAGGTTGCTCAGGCCCTGGCCGTACTCGCTGTCGGGCAGCCAGATGTTCCAGAACTCGGTCTTGCGCGCGGTGTCCTTGAGTTCCTCCATCACCGGTACCGGCTGGAAGCGATCGCCCTCGGCAACCTGCGCGAAGTAGGTTTCCTCGTTCGGATACACGTGCTCGCGCATGAACGCTTCGAGACGCGCGACCAAGCCGGCGACTTTTTCTGATTGAGCGAAATCCATCGGGTTCTCCCTGGTTCATGGATGAAATGCGGCTAGGGCCACGCGCATCGCGCAGCGCGAGCATGCGCCGGGGCGCGCCCCATGGCGGTGCCGTGCGGTCAATCGCGTGATTGTAGTGCCTCGCGCTGCCGCAGGCGCGCCGCTGATGCTATCCTGCACGCGTGGTCCGCGGGACATGAACGAAGGCTTGATGAACCAGGATCTCGCGACACTGCTGCGCGACTGCCTCGCCGACCCCGGCTATGCCTACAGTATCGGCGGCTACGGCGCGTTGGCCGAATTTCACGACGACACGGCCTGTGCGGGCGCGGGCGACAGCACGACCCTGTCGCTGGTGAGCCCGCGTGGCGCGCTGCGTGTCGAACTCGGCGCGATTGGCACGGCACGGGCCTGGGAAAGCCTGTCCGCAAGCGCCGGACGCTGGCAGTGCGGCATCGGCCTGCTCGCCACGCAGGCGCGAGCCGCGCGTGCGGCGCGCCGCGTCCTGACCGAGCTGGGTGCGGACCGCGAGGCCGTCCATGCGCCGCATCGAGAGCAGCTATTGTTCGATCTCGGGGTCGGGCTGCCACACGCGGATTTCTGCATCCGTACCGACGACAGCGCGCTCGTCGGCGTGCTGCGCGCGTCGCTCGGCGAGACCATCGCCGAAGCGGGCCATCCGCTGCTGGACACCATCATCGAAGCGGCACCGCACCGCGTCGTGCGCTCGAGCGCAGCCCGCATCGAGGTCTACCAGCGGATCGATCGCCAGCGCACGCCCGACGGGCCGCACACCCACCTGCTGCCCGGCCTGCTCGGCCGGCGCACGGCGCACGACGCCGCGCTGCCGTACCCGCGCGACTGCCTGCCGGTGCTCACCGTGCACCCCGAGAATCCGCTGGTCGACGCGGAAGGCCGGGCGCGTCCCTTCGCGCGCGACGCCTGGCAACGTTTCGAGAGCGTGCTCGAACGCTACGGTGACCCGCATTACGTGGCCGAGAAGAAACGCCAGGTCGATGCCGTCGCGCGCGGCATCGCACCGACCGATTACGCACAGCCGGGCACGCGCCTCGGTCGCCTCGCACGGCGCATCGCGTTGCGCCAGCTCGCCCACGTGCTGCCCGATCCGACACCATGCCAGCCGTGGCTGGAGCAGGTGCGCGCGTGATCGCCCGCACCGTCCGTCGCGCTCTGCTCGGTATCCTGTTGACGGCGCCCGGGATACCTACAACGCAGGCCAGCGACGCGCCGTTCGAGTTCACGCCACCGGCGCCGCTGGCGGCAACCGGCGTGCAGCGCGCGCGACTCGGCAATACCCATACCTACCTGGCTGCGGATGCCGGCAGAACGCCACGCCTGACCATCACGACCATGCCGGCGGCGGAGATCGACGCACACTTCGGCGCGCTCTCGGGCACACGTTGTATCAACCTGTTTCTCGGCGAGCTCGAACGCACCCACGCACGCTTCTTCGTCGCCAGCCAGATGCGTCCACTCACCGTTGCAGGCCATGAACTGACACAGTTCCGCTGGACAGGCGAGAAAGCGTCCACCACCCTGACCGGGGTGCTGAGCTGCGGGCGGCTCGGCGCTCACTACTTCGTATTCGACTTCGTCGACGAACTCGCCGCCGCGACCGGCAGCTTCCCCCACATCCGCGCGAGCCTGCGCGCACTGATTGTGCGTGACCGCGCGAACCGTCCGGCGCCGACAGCCTTCGCCGAGTGAGCGAGACAACGCGCGCCACGGCGTACACTGCACAAGGCGTGCCGCGCGGCCCGCAGCCGCCGCGCCGCCGGGGAAGCTCCGAACCAGTGCGCGGGATTGTCCGGGCGCAAGGCGCAGCCCGCTCGAAAAGCGCTGTTGCCGAGTCCATGAATGAACATCGCAAAACGACGCGCCACGTAGCCAGCGGGCAGCGTGGCGACTTGCTCGGAACTTTCGCAACTGGATGACCTGCCCGTGAGCTCGCGCCGCTACCGCTACTACGACCTCCTGATGGCCGGCTTCGTCGCCGTACTGCTGTGCTCCAACCTGATCGGTCCGGCCAAGGTCTGCCAGGTCGAGCTGCCGTTTGCGCTACCGCTGATGGGATCGGTACTGGTGTTCGGCGCCGGCAACATCTTCTTCCCCATCAGTTACATCTTCGGCGACATCCTGACCGAGGTGTACGGCTACGCGCGCGCACGGAAAGTCATCTGGGCGGGCTTCGGCGCGATGATTTTCGCCACGCTCATGGCCCAGGTCATCATCCACCTGCCGCCGAGCCCGCGCGAACCGTTCAACGATGTCCTGCAACCGGCGATCGAGCTCGTTTTCGGCGGCACCTGGCGGATCGTCGTCGCGTCCATCATCGCGTTCTGGATCGGTGATTTCGTCAACGCCTACGTGATGGCACGGATGAAGCTGCTGACCGCAGGCCGTTTCCTGTGGATGCGCACGATAGGCTCCACCCTGCTCGGCCAGGGCGTCGACAGCCTGGTGTTCTACCCGATAGCCTTCTTCGGCATCTGGAACACCGACACGCTGTTCGTGGTGCTGTTGTTCAATTTCGCCTTCAAAGTCGCGGTGGAGGTCGTGATGACACCCATGACCTACCTCGCCGTCGGCGCCCTCAAGCGCGCGGAGAACGAGGATTTCTACGACCGCGACACCGACTTCACGCCGTTTTCGCTGCGCGATTGAGCAGCGCGCACAGCACCGTTCGGGAACGCGATGCGTACAACGCGGCGTGTGTCACCAGCGCCGTCCGCGCCGCGGCGCCTGCGAGGCAAAAAAAAGCCCCGCGGAGGAGGCGGGGCGGAGAAGAGGGGGAAGCATGATGTGGGGTAAGCATAGCCGGAGCGGCGCCGCGGAAAGCGGAACGGGTTCACTCGCGATGTTGCAGATTGTCACGCCTGCACGACGGACCTGCGCCTGCCGGGCGCAGGCGCCAGGCGGGCGAGCGCACCAGACCGGGGCGCTGCGATGATGTCTGACCCCCTCCTCGACGCCCGCGCCTTGACGCGTTGCTATGCGCGCGGCGCGCCGGCCGTGCTCGACGGGCTCGATCTCAGCGTGTACCGCGGCGAGATCATTGCCATCATCGGGCGCAGCGGCTCGGGCAAGAGCACCCTGCTGAACCTCATCGGGCAGATGGATGCCCCGGATCGCGGCCGAATCCGCTTCGCGGGCGTCGATACCTCCGGCTGGGACGATAGCGCCCGCACGCGCTTTCGCTGCCGTTCGCTGGGCTTCGTGTTCCAGGCTTACAACCTGCTGCCGACGCTGACGGTGCACGAGAACATCGCCCTGCCGCTCGAACTCAACGGGCTGCCCGACGACGGTGCCGTCGCGCGCCTGATGGCGGCGCTCGGTATCGGCGCGCTCGGCGATCGCTACCCCGAAGAACTCTCCGGCGGCGAACAGCAGCGCACCGCGGTCGCACGCGCGCTGGTACATCGTCCGCCGCTGGTGATCGCCGACGAACCGACCGGCAATCTCGACGCCGACACCGGACACGAAGTCATCACGGTGTTCGAGCGCGCCGTGCGCGAAGCCGGCGCAGCGCTGGTGATGGCCACGCACAGCACGGAAATGGTCGGCCATGCCGACCGCGTGCTGGCGCTGGCCCACGGCCGCCTGGTCACGGCCACGCCATGAGCCTCACCGCGCGCGCGAGTCTGCGCTACCTCGCACGCCACCGCGCCCAGTGTCTGCTCGCGATCTCGGGGATCGCGCTCGGCGTGGCCATCGTGATCGGCATCCAGGCAACCCAGCAGGCGGCACGCGCGTCGTTTTCCGCCTCGCTGCGCGGCGTGTTCGGCACGGCCACTCACAACGTCAGCGCAGCAACCGGCTCGTTCGACGAGCGCGCACTGGCGCAGGTGCGCCGGGTCGCACCGGGGCTCGGTGCGAGTCCGCTGCTTAGCGGGACCGTGCGCATCGAGCGCGCTGCCGGGAGCGTCAGCCTGCGGCTCGCCGGCATCGATCCGATCAGCGCCGCGCTGCGCGGCGGTGCCGGTGAACTACCCATCGAGCGCCTCATGCGCGAACCGGGCACGGCGTTGCTCGATACGCGTACGGCCGCACGGCTCGGCATTGCGGCGGGGGCCCGGATCGAGGTCGTCAGCGCCGCCGGCGCGGCCATGCTGACGGTGCTCGACGTGCTGCCGGAAGACGCGTTGCCCGGCCTCACCACCGACGTCCTGGTCGTCGACATCGCGACCGCGCAGGAACTGCTCGACCTTGCCGGACGACTGAGTGCCATCGAACTGGAAGTGGGCGGGGCGCCCGCCGCGACGGCGCAGCTGGCCGCGCTGCGCGAGAGCCTGCCGGCCGGACTGGAACTCACTGCGGGCGGCCGCGCAGCAAGGAGTGCGCGCCAGCTCACACGGGCCTTCTACACCAACCTCGATGCGCTCAGCCTGCTCGCGCTGCTCGTCGGCGGCTTCATGATCTACAACACCATGGCTTTTCTCGTCGTGCAGCGGCAGACGCTGTTCGCGCGGCTGCGCGCACTCGGCACCTCGCGCGCCGCCCTGGCCCGCCAGGTTGCCGGCGAAGCGCTGTTGCTCGGTGCCGTCGGCGGCACGCTGGGTAGCGTGCTCGGCTACGCGCTCGCCGCCCGCCTGCTGGAGCCTTTCGCGCAGACCCTCGGCGACCATTATCACGGCGCGAGCGCGGCGGCGCTCGACTTCTCGCCGTGGCTGGCCGCCGCCGGGGTGCTCATCGCCATGCTCACTACCCTGGTCGCCGCGCTCCACCCCGCCTGGCAGGCGGCGCGCGTGCCACCGGTCGTCGCGCTCGCGGCGGCGGTACGCGATCGTGGCACCGGGGCGGCGTGGCGCCTGCGCGCGGCGCTCGCGTGTGCCGTGCTGGGCACTGCCCTGCTGGCCTTCTCGACACGTTCCCTGTACGCGGGTTTCGCGGCACTCGCGGGGCTGCTGCTCGCCGCCATACTCGTCGCGCCGACCGTGGTCGCGACGCTGCTCGCGGCGTTCGCGCGACGTCTCGGCCCACACCTGCCACTGGCCGAACGGCTCGCTGTCAGGAGCGCCGCCCGCTCGCTCGGCCGCATCGGACTCGCGGTCGCCGCACTGATGGCAGCGACCGCGACGAGCATCGGCGTCGGCCTGATGGTCGCGAGCTTTCGCGTCTCGGTGGCAGACTGGCTCGGTCAGATCCTGCAGGCCGAGGTCTACGTCTCGCAGGAACTCGCCGGCGATGCGCCGCCGCTGCTGACACCCGCGCTCGTCGAGGGCTTCCACGCGCTGCCGGAAGTCGCCACGGTGAGCCGCGTGCGTCGGCTGCGCGTACGCTCGGAGGGGCTCGAACGAGAAGTCACCGCCTACGACCTCCCCGCCGCGGCGCGCAGCGGATTCCGCTTCCGCGCGGGAGACCCGGCGACGGCCTGGCCCGCCTGGTCGCGTGGCGAGGCCGTGCTCGTCTCCGAGCCCTATGCCTGGCATCACGCGGTCGATGTCGGTGACACGATCAGCCTCGCCGCGCCGGGCGGCACGCTGGAACTGCCGGTTGCCGGCATCTATACCGATTACGGCAGCGAGCGCGGTGTGGTCGCCATCTCCTGGCCGCTGTACGCGAGGTCGTGGTCGGACACCCGCGCCGACGGCGTGGGCCTGTACCCGGCGGCCGGCGTCGAACCGGCCGCGTTACGCACCGCCGCCGAACGCGTCAGCGCCGCCCACCCGGCGCTCGGCGTGTGGTCGAACGCGGCGTTGCGCGCGCGCTCGCTCGAGGTATTCGACCGTACCTTCGTCGTCACCGACGTGCTGACCGTGTTCGCCGCCATCATCGCCGCGCTCGGCGTGTTCAACGCCCTGCTTGCCCTGCACCTCGAGCGCGCACGCGAGTACGCGGTGCTGCGCGCCACCGGCTGCGCCCGCGGCCTGATCCGACGCAGCCTGTACGCGCAGACCGTATTCGTCGCGGCAGCGGCCATCGCGCTCGCGCTGCCGCTCGGCATCGGTATTGCCGCCCTGCTCATCGAGGTCATCAATGTGCGCTCCTTCGGCTGGAGCATGGCGCTCGGACTCGATGCCCGCGCATTGCTCGGGCCCGCCTTGCTCGCTCTCGTCGCTGCCCTGGCAGCGACCGTCTACCCGGCGGAACGCGCGCTCGCCGTTGCTCCCGGGCGCGCGCTGCGCTACGAGTGACGTGATGGCGGGATCCGCACGCACCGCCTGGCTCCTCGCCATCGCACTGACCAGTGTTGCGCTGCTGTGGCACGCACCGGCGCCGCCGTCGCGCGGCAGCAGCGCTGCGGGCACCACCGCCCTGCTCGCGCGCGACGATACGAGCGGTTTCGCCCATGCCGACCACGTGCGCAGCTTCGCGTTTCCGCGCGACCACGGCGCGCACGGCGAATACCGCACGGAGTGGTGGTACTTCACCGGGCACCTCGCGAACGCCGCGGGGCGCGAGTTCGGCTTCCAGCTCACCCTGTTCCGCTTCGAACTCGCGCCGCGGACGACCCCATCACCCTCGGCCTGGCGCACCCCGCGCGTGATGCTCGGACACTTCGCCGTGAGCGATTTCGCGAACGCGCGGTTTCACGCCTTCGAACGCCTCGCCCGCGCCCATCCCGCGATCGCGGGCGCCGCGGCGGCACCACCCCGCGCGTGGCTGGACGACTGGCACATCGAGCACGAGCCGGACGCCGCTGGCGGCCCCGGCCGTTGGCAGCTGCGCGCCGCGCAGGGCGACGTCGCGCTCCAACTGGAGCTGCGCGACGAAGCCGGCATCGTGCTGCAAGGTGATGCCGGGCTGTCGGCCAAGAGCACGGCAGTGGGAAACGCGTCGTACTACTACTCCATGCCGCGCCTGGCAGCGGCCGGCGAACTCGCGCTCGATGGCGCGCGGTTCGACGTGCGTGGCAGCGCCTGGCTCGACCGCGAGTGGAGCACCAGCGCGCTCGACCGCACCCAGCAGGGCTGGGACTGGTTCGCATTGCAGCTCGACGACGGTGCCAACCTGATGTTCTACCGCCTGCGCGACGCGCACGGTGCAATGGGCGCGGCCTCGGCCGGCAGCCTGCAGGCCACCGATGGTACCGTGCACCGCCTCGGCCCCGACGACGTCGACATCATCGAAACCGGCAGCTGGACCAGCCCCACCACCGGCATCCGCTATCCGCAGGGCTGGCGGCTGGTCATCCCGGCCCACGATATCGAGCTGGTCCTCGGCACGCGCCTGCCGGCGCAGGAGTGGCATCGGCGTTTCCGCTACTGGGAAGGCGCGGTCAGCGTCACCGGCAGCCACACCGGACGCGGCTACGTCGAACTGGCCGGTTACTGACCCCCTGCAAAGTGTCAGACACTTTTGCCCTGATCCGGAAGCTCGTAGCAGAGCAAAAGTGTCTGACACTTTTGCTCAATCTTTGCCCAGTTGGTGGTGACTAGGCGGCAGCGGCGACCGCGAATTCCCGGCACGTGCCGTGGGCTCATCCGAGCACGCCCATCCGGCCCCGAGTCCGAGTGTCAGACACTATTGACCTGATCGGGAAAGCCGTAGCAGAGCAAAAGTGTCTGACACTTTTGCTTGAATTTTGCGCAGTTGGGGGGGCTTGCTGCGGGTCAGATCGCGATTTCCCAGCACGGATCGTAGGCGCGTCCGGGGAGGCGCATGCGGCCCTGCTCGACGAAGCTGCGCAGTAGCGCATCGAGTGCGTTCATGATGCTGAGGTCACCCTGGACCCGGAACGGCCCCTCGGCCTCGACGGCCGCGATGCCGCTCTCCTTGACGTTGCCGGCGACGATGCCGGAAAACAGGCGCCGCAGGTTGCAGGCCAGTTCGTGGGTCGGCAGGTCGCGCGAGATGACCAGCTCCGCCATGCTCGCGTGGGTCGCCGCGAACGGCTCCTGGAAGCGCTCCTCGACGGCCAACCGCCAGTTGAAATAGCCCGCGTCGTCCACCTCGTCGCGGTAGCGCAGCACCCCGGTCGCGGCGTGCGCCAGTTTCTCGGCGACCGCATCGGGCTGGTCCACCGCGATTTCGTAGCGCGCGGCGCTCGCGGAACCCAGCACGTCACGGATGAAACCATCCAGTGCCGCGAAGTAGCCGGCGCTCTCGCGCGGACCGGTCAGCATGACCGGCAAAGGCTGCTCGTCGTTACGCGGATCGGCCAGGATACCGAGCAGGTAGAGCAGTTCCTCGGCCGTACCGACACCGCCGGGGAAAATCACGATTCCGTGAGCCATGCGCACGAAGGCCTCCAGGCGCTTCTCCATGTCGGGCATGATCACCAGTTCGTTGACGATCGGGTTGGGCGCTTCGGCAGCGATGATGCCGGGCTCGGTGATGCCGATGTAACGGCCGTTCGTGACGCGCTGCTTGGCGTGCGCGATGGCCGCCCCCTTCATCGGGCCCTTCATCGCACCCGGTCCACAGCCGGTGCAGACGTCGACCCGGCGCAGGCCCAGCGCGTAGCCGACTTCCTTGGTGTAATCATATTCCTCGCGGCTGATGGCGTGACCGCCCCAGCACACCACGAGCCCGCGCTGGATGCGTGCATCGAGCGCACCGGCATTGCGCAGGATGCGAAACACCGCGTCGGTGATGCCGGCGGCACTGGTGAGGTCGAAATGACCACCGACTTCGAGTTCCTGGGTGATATAGAGGATGTCCCGCAGGACGGCAAACAGGTGCTCGCGCACGCCGCGAATCATCTGGCCGTCAACGAAGGCGCTGCCGGGCGCGTCGACGAGGTCGAGACGCAGGCCGCGATCCTCCTGCACGAGGCTGATGCGGAAGCTGGCGTAACGTTCGAGCAGGCTGCGCGGATCGTCGCTTTCCAGCCCGCTGCTCAGCACCGCGAGCGCGCAGCGCCGGAACAGGTCGTCGAGGGCGGGGGAGCGGCGCTCGCACAGGGCGTTGACCTCGCGCTGAGACAGGACGGCGAGCGAGGACACGGGCGCGACGCGCGCGTGCCGCACGACAGGGCGCGCGCGCTCGTCCGGTGGCGGAACGAATGCAGGGTCTGACATGAATTCAGTTACGAGCGAGTATTGAAGTTGTTTGTGATGATCCTATACTATCCGCTCAAAGATCAGTCGATTAAGCGATCAATATAAGATCGTATATTAGCTACGGCACCTGACACGCCACACGGCGCATGGGATCGGAGGACGGGGCAATGGGCATGGGACCTATGTCCGACGGCTGGAATGACCTGGTCGAGGAACTGAAGCAGCTCGAAGCATTTTTCCCGCTACTGGGTAGCGAAAACGAGCGCGAGGAGCTGGACGAGGAGATTATCGAACTCGAGCAGCTGATTGCGAGCGCCGGCGAGCCGGAGGACGAACACTCCATGCGCGCGCTGACCTACCTGCAGACCGAGCTGGCACGCAAGCGCGCACTGCGCGACGAGCACTTCTGAACGGCGTCAGATTCCTCGCCACGGAACTCGGCTAGACTGCGTCTGACCGGGAACGGGCGCGCGTCGCGCCCGATGAGTGTCAGCCGTGACGACACGCCGCAGCTTCATTCGCTATCTCGGCGCGGGCGCCGCCGCCCTCGCCACGCACCTGCCGGTATTGGCTGAGCAGCGCCCCGCGTTGGGCTTCGCCGGCCTCGCCCAGGGCGCAGACGGCCGGCACCACCTGCCGCCCGGCTACGAAGCCCAGGTCCTGCTGCGCTGGGGCGATGCCATCCTCGGGCATGACGGCGCTCCGGCCATCGCGGTCGACGATCCCGCCCTGCAGCTGCGCAGTTTCGGTTACAACAACGACTATGTGGCCTTCATGCCCTTGCCACGCGGCAGCAACCGCGCGGACCACGGCCTGCTGTGCGTCAATCACGAGTACACCTGCCCGGCCTTCATGTGGCCCGACGTCGCATCGAGGCAGCCGGGTGCCGCCATGAGCGCGGCGCGCACGGCCGTAGAGCTTGCCGCGATCGGTCACTCGGTCGTCGAGGTGCGTCGCGAGCGCGGACGCTGGCACGTCGTACGTGGGCGCTACAACCGCCGCGTGAGCGCAGCCAGCGGCGTCGCACTGTCCGGACCTGCCGCCGGCCATCGGCGGCTGTGCACGCGCGAGGACCCGTCCGGCCGCCAGGCCGCCGGGATCCTCAACCCCTGCAGCGGCGGCAAGACGCCCTGGGGCACGGTTCTGATCGCCGAGGAGAACTTCAATTTCGCCTTCAGCGGCCGCTGCGAGAATCCGCGCGAGCGCCCCAACCATGCGCGCTACGGGGTCGGCCACGGCGGCAGCTACGGCTGGTGGGCACGACACCTGCGGCGCTACGACGTCGCGCGCGAACCGCTCGAGCCCAACCGCTACGGCTGGGTCGTCGAACTCGACCCCTACGATCCGGACGCGCTTCCGCGCAAGCGCACCGCGCTTGGCCGCTTCAAGCACGAAGCGGCAACCTGCGCACTCGATCGCTCCGGACGCGTCGTCGTCTACTCCGGCGACGACGAGATCTTCGAGTATCTGTATCGCTACGTCAGCAATGGCCACTTCGCCGCCGACGACCCGGCCGCCAACCGCGACCTGCTCGACGAAGGCGAGCTCTATGTCGCCCGTTTCCACGACGATGGCACGCTCGAGTGGCTGCCCCTGCGCCACGGCCATGGCCCGCTGACGGCGGCAAACGGCTTTGCCGACCAGGCCGACGTCCTCATCGAGACGCGCCGCGCCGCCGACCTGCTGGGGGCGACGCGCCTCGATCGCCCGGAAGATGTCGAGACCAACCCGCTGGACGGCAGCGTATACGCGGTGATGACCAACAACCTGGCGCGCGAGACCGGCGCCACCGACGCCGCCAACCCGCGCGCGCGTAATCGCCACGGCCACATCCTGCGGCTGCTGCCCCCCGGGGCGCCGGGCAACGCCATCGACCACGCCGCACCGGTCTTTCGCTGGGAAGTGTTCGCGCTCGCCGGCGACCCCGCCGAGCGCGCGCATTACCCCGGCGCGCTGGCGCGTGAGAGCTGGTTCAGCGCGCCGGACAACTGCGCTTTCGACGGCCACGGACGACTCTGGATCGCGACCGATCAGGGTCGCGCCTGGCGTTCGACGGGTTTCGCCGACGGCCTGTGGGCGTGCGGTGAGGACGGCACGGGCGACCCCGTGATCAAATGCTTCTTCCGCGCACCGATCGGCGCCGAGGTATGCGGGCCGGAATTCACCGCCGACGGCAGCACGTTGTTTCTCGCCGTGCAGCACCCCGGCGTCGATGGCCTGCCGGGCTCGAGCTACACGACGCCTGCCACGCGCTGGCCGGACTTCGACCCGGCGCTGCCGCCACGCCCGTCGGTGCTGGCCATCCGGCGCACGGACGGCGGCCCGATCGGTACCTGAATCCGCGCGCCGGTGGTTCGCCTAAGGAACCTCTGAATGAGACTGGTCCGAGCAGATTGTGTCCGCGCTGTTCGGGTTCAAGGCGCGAATCGCACGTAATCGCCGGCTATGGCGAAGATTCCTCACGCCGAAATCGGACAGCGCGGGCGCAAGGTGCCCGGCGCATGGCTTGTTCCGAGGTTCCCTAGGCGAGCCGCGCGCGCAGCCAGGCTTCGAAGTCGCTGCCGACTTCCTCGTGCTTGAGCGCGAGGTCCACGGTCGCCTGCAGGTAACCGAGCTTGGAACCGCAATCGTAGCGCGTACCGTCGAACTCGTAGGCGACGACCTGCTGGCGCTCGAGCAGCGTGGCGATGGCATCGGTGAGCTGGATCTCGTTGCCCGCACCGCGCTGGGTCGTCTCGAGGATGTTCATGATTTCGCCGGGCAGCACGTAGCGGCCGACCACACCGAGGTTGCTCGGGGCGACGTCGGGTTTCGGCTTCTCGACGATGCTCAGGATCTTGCTCACCCCGGCGTCGATCGGCTTGACCTCGACGATGCCGTACTTGTCGGTGTCCTGCGCCGGCACCGGCTGCACCGCGATGACGCCCGAGTTGTAGTGTTCGAACTGCGCCACCATCTGCTTCAGGCAGCCGCGCGAACCGCCGTCGATGAGGTCATCGGCGAGGATCACCGCGAACGGCTCGTTGCCGATCGCCGGGCGTGCGCACAGTACGGCATGCCCGAGGCCGAGCGGCTCGGACTGACGGATGTAGATGCACGAAACCCGCGGCGGCAGGATGTTGCGCACGATATCGAGCATCTTCTGCTTGTTCGCCTTCTCGAGTTCCGCTTCGAGTTCGTAGGCCTTGTCGAAGTGATCCGGAATCGAACGCTTGGCGCGGCCAGTGATGAAGATCAATTCCTCGATACCTGCCTCGACCGCCTCCTCGGCCGCATACTGGATCAGCGGCTTGTCGACGATCGGCAGCATCTCCTTGGGATTAGCCTTGGTTGCCGGAAGAAAGCGCGTGCCGAGACCGGCGACGGGGAAGACCGCCTTGCGTACGCGGTTGCTCATGGTTGACTCCTTTCGAATGCGATCACGTTGCTGCCTGCAGCAACGGGGGCCCGGTAACCGACGGCGGAGTCGCGCAGCAATTCGCGCATGGCCGCTTCGTCGTAACGCTCACAGGCGCTCACCAGGTCGGAAAAAATGGCGTTGACCTCGCTTACCGGACGCGGCGTGTGCTGTGCCAGCAGCAACTTGTCGTGCGTCGTAGGCGAGGGGCTTTCGGCAGCGTGAAAGAGCGCTTCCTCGAGTTTCTCGCCCGGGCGCAACCCGCTGTAGACGATGGCGATGTCACGTCCCGGTTCGTGCCCGGCAAGGCGGATCATCTGCTCGGCGAGATAGGTGATGTTGACCGGCTCACCCATATCCAGGACGAAGATCTCGCCACCCTTGCCCGCCGCCACTGCCTGCAGGATGAGCTGGCAGGCTTCGGCGATGGTCATGAAATAGCGTGTCGCATCGGGGTGGGTCACGGTGACCGGTCCGCCCTCGTCGATCTGGCGCTGGAACAGCGGCACCACGCTGCCGGCCGAGCCGAGCACGTTGCCGAAACGCACCGTGATACAGCGCGTCTGCGTGCCGCGGCTCTTGGCCTCGCACAGCAGTTCGGCGAAGCGCTTCGAGGCACCCATGATGCTCGACGGGCAGACCGCCTTGTCCGTGGATATCAGCACAAAGGCGTCCGCGCCATGGGTAATCGCCATGTCCGCGACCGTATTCGTGCCGATAATGTTGTTGCGCACCGCTTCGCGCACCTGCTGGTCGAGGATGGGCACGTGCTTGTAGGCCGCGGCATGAAACACCACGCTTGGCTTGTGCGTGACGAAAACCCGCTCCAGCAACGCCTTGTCGCAGATGTCGCCAAGCACGAAATTCAGGTCGAGATGGCTGTAAACGGCGCGCAACTCGCGCTCGATCTGGAACAGGCCGTGTTCGCTCTGATCGAGGATTACGAGCCGCGCCACGCCAAGCCGCGCGACCTGCCGGCACAGCTCCGATCCGATGGAGCCACTGCCGCCAGTGATCAACACCGACTTTCCGGCGAGCTGACTCTGGATCCCCCGCCAGTCGAAACTGATCGCTTCGCGGCTGAGCAGGTCTTCGATGGCGACGCTGCGTACCTCTTTCAGGCCCATGCGCCCTGCAGCGATTTCCTTAGCACGCGGCAGGGTCAGGAAGGGTCGCTTGCTGCGCTCGCACCATTCCACCAGGTGGCGCATCTGCGCATTGTCGGCCGAAGGCACGGCGATGATCACGAGGTCGACTTCGTAGCGTTCCACCAGCGCCGGCAACTCCGGCACGATGCCGAGCACTGACACGCCGTGAATACGGCCCTTGGTCAGCGCCCGGCTGTCGTCGACGATGCCGACCGGCACGTAGCGCCCGTCGCGCAGCATGTCACGGATGATTCGCTCGCCACCGGTACCCGCCCCGACGACGATCACACGCTGGGCGCCGTTGATTTCGCGCAGGCTGAGAGAACGGTCCTTCCACAACCGGTACGCGAGCCGCGGCCCGCCCAGCAGCAGGGTCAGGAAGAGGGGATAGAGGATCAGGACAGAGCGCGGAATGTCCTGCAGGCGATTGACTACGAACAGTGCCACCGCCACGACCAGTGCGCCGAGGCCGACCGCGCGGATGATGTTCCACAGGTCCGGCATGCTGGCGAAACGCCACATGCCCTTGTAGAGACCGAAATAGCGCGCGACCAGCGCCTGCAGCAGGAGCACCGCGGGCAGCGACTCGAGCGCGGCGCGGATGAACTCGGGGGGCGGCAGCTCGAAGTTGAACCGCGCGAGGAAGGCGAGCATCCATGCCGCGGCGATGGCCGTGAGATCGTGGGCAATGACTTTGCTGCGATTGGATATCACGGGGATTATCGGCGGGCCTGCTTGGCAGCCGCCGGAACACCG
>Ga0180436_10000273_pt1 | contig 54914 bp, 76 predicted proteins | sample SS_ome_2_FD_132434 | JGI IMG/M metagenome (GOLD analysis project Ga0180436, IMG submission 132434) | Hypersaline lake sediment archaeal communities from the Salton Sea, California, USA - SS_3_S_2 metaG | ecosystem: Environmental > Aquatic > Non-marine Saline and Alkaline > Hypersaline >...
GAATTTGATTATGCAACTATATGAAAACGAAGTTGATTACACTCACGAATTATACGACGAGGTTGGGCTAACTTATGACGTTCTTAATTTCGTTCGATATAACGCGAACAAGGCGCTTTCAAATTTAGGTTTTGAGCCTCAATTCGAACATGACGACGTGAATCCGATTGTAATAAACGGGCTTTCGACGAAAACGAAGTCGCACGATTTCTTTTCGATGAAAGGAAACGGCTACAAAAAAGCGAAAGTCGAACCGATTCGCGACGAGGATTTTATTTTCGACTAAAGGAGGAACGCCAATGAACGATAAACCGATCAAAATTCGCAACTCACGCATTAAACAGGATTTCAAGCGGCTGCTGGCGATTATTGCCGACAGTCGCGAGCCAGACTATTCGGAGGTTGAACGTATTGCCGAGCGCAACGGGTTTTACTTTGACGAAAAAGGAGATGTGAGGGAGGCAAACTAATTGGCGTTTTTCGGAATATCGGCGAAAAATGACGCTCAAAAACGAGCCATGCAGGCGTTGATTAACGACAAGCCTTTCACGTTTCTAACGGGGCCCGCAGGTACCGGTAAATCCTTAATCGCGCAAGCAGTCGGGCTGGAACATACGATTGAAACGCGACGCTACCGCAAATTGATTTACACACGACTTCAAACGCAGTTAGGCATGGACGTTGGCGCATTGCCTGGCGACTTAAACGAAAAGACTTATCCGTTCGTCGCACCGTTCATGGATAATCTTGAAGTTATGACCGCCAAACCTAGCGAATTGAAGAAATACTTTGCGGAAGGCGACGACGACAAACGCAAGATATTTTTCGATTCGATTCAAACGATTCGTGGACGATCAATCAATCACGCATTTCTCATGCTAGATGAAGCGCAGAACCTCGACGTTCATACAATCGCAGCGATCGCAACAAGACCGACAATTGGTTCGAAATTCGTATTCATCGGGAACTTCGCGCAAATTGACAACACGAAACTACGGAACACGAAAACGAATGGGCTTTACCGGTTGCTTGCCGGTTTATATGAGCGAGAAGCATACGAATATTTCGATCATATTAACTTAACGGAAGTTCAGCGCCATCCGGTTGTGGAAATCGTTGAGGATATTTTGCGAAATCACGAGATGGCGCCGGAATTTGCGGAGTTGGAAGCGAGAGGGAATGTTTAAGTCCGGCGATGACGGGCACGCCGTAAAGCGCGTAAATGAACGAGATATTACGGAGGTTGAGAGCGAATGACGGATAAACGAGATTTGCGAAAATCACTTATCGAAGCGTTAAACGAATTGAAGCTGATGCGAGAAGGTAAGATTCCGAAAAAGACATGGCGCGAAATGATGCGCGAAATTAAAGAGGAGGTTGATAGTGATTGAGCGGAGTTTCTATTTGGAAGTTCGACGAAAACGTGACACCGATTTTTAATGAGCATGTAAAACAACACGTTCCTTTATACGAAGAAATACACCATCTAGTTGCGGAATTGGCGGGGTGGTTTATAGAAGACGGTTCATGCGTTTACGACATCGGAACTTCTACAGGAAAAGTTATTTCGAACTTAACCCGAAAATATCCGACAAAAGAGGTGAGATATATCGGAATAGACTTGTCTCGAGAAATGGTCGAAAAAGCAAAAAATACTTTTAAAGGCGACAGTCGTGTAAGAATCGTCCTAGATGATATAACAAATGAAACGTTTAAAATAATTGACGCTTGTCTAGTGACTTCCGTCTTAACGCTCCAATTCGTACCTCAACGTTACAGACAGTCACTAATAAACAAGGTATTCGACGGTCTAAACGAAGGCGGCGGATTTATCCTAGTCGAGAAAGTCATCGGTAATAACGCCCGATTTAATGAAATGTGGGTCGAATTGTGTCACGAATTAAAGTTAAAAAACGGCGTTACCGAGGAGGAAGTATTCAAGAAAGCTCGATCAATTCGTGGAGTTTTACGTCCTCTTACCGTTAACGAAAACATTAATTTGCTAGAAAATGCAGGTTTTAAAGATATTGACATGTTTTTCAAATGGAATAACTTTGTCGGACTTATCGCTATCAAGTGAGGAGGTGTCTACTTTGGAGCAATTAGAAAGCAATGGTCTTACAATGGTTGACTTATTCTGTGGCGCCGGTATCGGAGCGGTGGGGTTTAAATTAGCGGGTTATACGATTATCGATGCGATTGATATTAAAAAATATGCGGTTGATACGTACAACAGAAACATCGGAAATCACGCGAGGGTCGCAGATATTAGAAAATTAAAAAGCTCGGAAGTGCCATATGCTGATGTTTATGTCGGCGGGTTCCCTTGTACTCCGTTTAGCTTTGCCGGAAAAGGTGAAGGGGTAAAGGATAAGAAAAATGGTGATTTAGGTTATCATTTATTCCGTTTAGTTCGAGACAATCAACCGAAAGCATTTATTGGCGAGAACGTAAAAGGGATTATATCGAAAAAGCACCGTACTTTTTTCAATGAGTTGATCGAGAACTTTACAAATGCCGGCTATAACGTTGAATGGAAATTAATTAACTGCTTTGACTATGGGGTTGCACAATTACGAGAGAGAGTTTTCATTGTTGGTATTCGAAAAGACATCGAGATTAAATATAAATTCCCTGAGCCAGTTCCTGAAAACGAACGAAAAGTGCTGCGTGACGTAATAGGAGACTTACCCGAGCCAAACGGAATTAACAATCATAGAGGTTATGGGATTCGAAAAGATGAAGCACCGTTTATCGATAAAATACCGCCTGGTGGAAATTGGAGAGACTTGCCGGAAGAAGATCAACGCAAATTTTTAGGAGGAGCCTTCAATTCGGGAGGTGGAAGAACAGGATTTTTGAGAAAAGTCTCGTTTGATAAGCCTGCTTACACGATTACCTCTGTAATGAACGGAAAGAACAACGCTCAAATTATCGATAATCACGATAAATACTACGACGGCGGATTTTCATCGAGGTATAAGTCGCGAAACAGACAAAAACAATGGGACGAACCGAGTTTTACAATCGTCTCATGTGCAAGACAATTACCTTTACATCCCGAGCCGCCTAATTACGACATAAGAAAAATGGACGAATACGACGTACCTCCGCCACGTAGATTTACCGTCCGGGAATGTCTCCGAATACAATCAGTCCCAGATTGGTTCTCTTTTTCTGACGATATTCCATTAGAAAAACAGTACGAAAGATGCAGCGGTATTCCTTCGCTAGTGGCTTATAAGCTAGGGGTAGCGCTTGCCGAACAGTTAAACAACGCAAAAACAAGAGTTGATAGCGAATGACAAACGATGATTTATGGCGCTGGACTAACGAACAAGATGAGCGAACAGAAAAAGTCCGAAAAATTGCTGCGAAAGTAATCGAGAGAAATAGCGATGGCTTACGAAAATTAAGCGATGGAGGAGATACGGATGAAAGTGAACGTTAAAATCAAACGCATACACCCTGACGCAGTTATTCCGCGATACGCACACGAAGGCGATGCCGGCTTTGACCTTGTCGCAATCGAAGATACGGTGATAGAGCCGGGCGAAACGAAGTTAGTCCGCACAGGCTTGGCGTTCGAACTACCGCCGGGCTACGAATTACAAGTGCGACCACGCAGCGGTATCAGCCTGCGGACGAAATTACGAGTTGTGCTTGGCACGGTTGATTCGAGTTACCGTGGAGAAATCGGTGTGATTGTCGATAATATTGCGGAAGACCCGTGCGGTAATGAATCGCAATATCTAACATATATTGACGGTTTAGATTATCGTACAGACGGCGAAATGTACCCAAACGATACGTACTTGATTCGTAAAGGCGAAAAAATCGCGCAAGCGGTAATCAAGCCGGTCGAGCAGGCGCACTTTATCGAGGTTGACGAGCTGGACGAAACAGAGCGCGGCGAAGGCGGGTTCGGTAGTTCGGGAACGTTATATAAATAACTCGAATTTGATTTCGAAAATGGCGGGGTGAGGGCGGAATGCGACTTATAACCGTTAAAGTATTATGCGTTATATTCTGTATCCCGTTTTATTTCCTGCACATATTCGCGAAATGGTACGAGAAGTCTGGGAACGGTGTAAAAACGAATTTCAAACAGGAGACAATAGATTACTGGAATGATGTACGAGATACTTTGAAATACAAGGAGGGTGACGAATGAAACATATCGCTAGATTCGTTTTAGGAACGATGTTCTTATTACTCGTAATTGCGATTATTACACTGATAAACGGTCTTGTAAACGGAAATGTAGTAGCATACGTCATTTTAGGGATTCTTATTGCGTATTTTATCGGTTGTGCATTGGAGGGAGGCGCATGAAAGTAAACTTAATCGCTCACACGAAATTAAGCGAAGAATTTTACGATAGTTTCGATAAATATAACGAATTTTTAGAATATAGCGGTAATAAATTGGATGATTTAGATGTAACCGACGGCCAAGCGGTTGCACTCACCGCAATTCGAACGTGCTACAGCGCCAACAAACCGAGCGAAATCGTTGCAAAAGAAGGCGCTAAATATTTCGGCAGTAAAGCAACCGATGGCGAAGCAGGAACGGAAGCTGACCGTCTGTTCCGCATGATCGTTCGATCAGGTCATACGTCGACTTTGGAGCACCTAACGTTCACTTTTGCGATCGAAGGCGTGAGCCGAGCGTTATTGGCGCAACTAACACGTCACCGCGTCGGGTTTTCATACAGTGTGCAGTCACAGAGATACAATCGCTTTGGCTCGGACGACAAGACAGGCGGTTTTGATTACGTTGTGCCAGATTCGATTCGCCGACATATTGGCGCAAACAGTTTGTTTCATGACTTCATGGGAGAAATTCAAGAAAAATACGATACATTGCGCGAGTTAGGGATACCGCCGGAAGATTGCAGGATGCTTTTACCAAACGCCGCCACAACGAACCTTGTCATGACCGCAAACTTACGCGCTTTGCTCGATTTTTACGGTAAGCGACGTAAAGGACGCGGAGCTCAAGCGGAGATTGCGGAATTAGCTGAAGAATTACGGAAAGCAGTCGTTGAAGTTGAACCGTGGACGGACGTGTTTTTCGAGCAAGCTTAAAGGAGGAATCGGAAAATGTTTATTTGTCCTCATTGCGATGGATTATTCGACGGTTTTGACGAGTTTTTCGAGCATGTAACGCTATGTGAAACGAAGGAGGAATCGGATTGAGCGAATACTTGAACATTAGCGAACTAATCGGAAAGACGTTGACAAAAATCGTTAAGAGCACCAGCGACGAAGGAGACGAAATCCGTTTTTACACGGAAGATGGCGAAGTTTATATAATGTACCACGAGCAAGACTGTTGCGAATCCGTATTTATCGAAGATATTTGCGGTGACTTAGACGATTTAATCGGAAGTCCGATTGTAATGGCGGAGGAAGTTATCGAAGAACGTCCGCCTCTTGATAAATGGGATGAAAGCTATACGTGGACATTTTATAAATTCGCGACTAATAAAGGTTACGTGACAATTCGATGGTACGGAACGTCAAACGGATATTATTCGGAATCAGTTGATTTTATTAAAGCCAAGGAGGAATCGGAATGAGCAAAATTCACGGGACTAACGTCCATATCTTACCAGACGAAAACTTAGGCGGTGTGTTGCGCGAGTTTGTCGATGTTGATCGGAAGGCGGAAGTGGGCGATAAAATCGTTATCGTCAACCCTAGCACTTTTCAATTCGGGGATGACTATACACAAGGTACAATCATGACGGTTGTGAAAGCATTCGAAGACGGTGACGTTTACTGCGAAAAGTTTGACATAATTAATAAATACGAATATCAAACGTTAGAACCGACTAGTATCGTACACATCGACGGCGTACGATACCGCATGGTTGGTCGTAACGCCAAAGTCGGTGAAAAGGTTATCGTTGTTGTAGCAAACGATACGTTAGTCTATAGAAATGTCGGCGAAATAGTTGAAATCATCGAAACAGACGGCAGCAGTTTCGGCGAAATGATAAGGCCGCATGATTTCGGTAAAAAAGGCGCTATTTATCATTTTCAATACCTCGTTCTTGAACCCGTTGAGCCAGCCGAAGAAAGCGACGACGAAACCGAAACGTCCAAGACCGTACTTGACTTGCTCGCCAATTTAGCGCAGCGGGTGACGGAGTTAGAACGAAACCTTACAGAAGTTGATAGCAAAGTGGAAATGACGCTTGACGATATTGTCACGTTAGACGAACGTACGCAACCGTTAGTAACGCTAGTAAAGGCGGTGAAGGGCGATGAATAAATCGCCAATCAAACTCGCCCTTTGCGGTAAACTTCGTTCTGGCAAGTCGCTAGTTGCCGGTTACTTGTCGCTTATGCACGACTTTCAACCGTTTGCCTTTGGCGACGCGCTCAAAAACGCGTTTCACCGTGCTTTTCCGCAAATACCGCGACAACCGAAGCCACGCGCCTATTACCAGTCGTTCGGTCAATGGGCGCGAACGACGATTGACGAAAACGTGTGGATTGACGCAACCATGCGAAAGGTTGGCGAGTATTTGTCGCAAAATTGCTTGCGAATTTTGATCGAGGACGTGCGACAACAAAACGAATATGACCGGCTGAAACGAGAAGGCTTCGTATTTGTGCGAATTACTGCGCCAGATGAATTGCGGATTGAGCGTGCGAAAAAAGATGGCGATGACTTTGCCGAGGCGGACTTGGTACACGAAACAGAAACTTTCGTCGATTCGTTCGAAGTTGATTACGAAGTAGCGAATGACGGGACGGTTGATGAATTGTGTGCGAAGGTTGACAAGGTTATTCGTCAGTTAACCGAAAAATAAACACTTTCCCGTCGCTTGAGCCACGATCATACGCGAATTTGTACGGAGCTTCTTCGATCGGAAACGGATGTTGCTTAACGAATCGCTTTGCCGACATATAGTATCGTTTGTCAATGACGTACTGCGCTAAATCGGCATGAATGTCGTCAATTACGCCGGGCTTGACGATGGCAAGCGCTCTGTTGTCAGCACGAAAAGCAACGGCAAGGCGGTCGTACGGTTTGACGTCCAATAGTTTCCGCGCGGTTCTATTTATGTAAAAACGGCGCTGATTGTCGAGCGTAATAAACGGCGCACCGTCAGCAGGCACGAACTCGAAACCGTCAAGCATATCGCTATATTCCTTTTTCAAACGTACACCTCCTGATATTTTACGATAAGTATAATCGATTTTTAAACGAAAATCAAGCGAAAGGTGGCGATTCAATTTGCAAAAAAGTAATCCGTGGGTATGGACGGAATTGGCGGAAGAAAAGAAGCCAGACCGAAAATCAGGCGAAACAGTACCAACGGGCTTTTTAACGGAAGGAGCAACAGAGTACTTTCCGCGACAATCGTGGATTGAAAAGGGTTATGTAAAACGGAAGGAGGCGATTACCGATCGATACTAACGCAAAAGAACGGGCACTTGAACAACGCTACGCACTCGATAATCCAGATGGCGTGAAACGCTTATTACGCGACTATCACGCGCTAGTTGAGCGTCAATATAACGGCGACTATGACGCAGTTATCTTGCTCGTTGACTTGGATACGGCGATCGAAAAGGCCGGCTTAACGAAGCGCCAGCGTGAGGCACTTACGCTAGTGTATTTCGAGTGCTTATCGCAGGTGGAAGCGGGCGAGCGGATGGGCGCCAGCAAGCAAACCGTCAATCGGCTGGTTACGGTGGCAACGGCGAAGGTGGCGCGTGTGTACGAAGTGTGGGCGAGAATGGGCGAATGGTGCGCAATTACAAGCGAATAAGGGGGAGCGATAAAATGACGAAAGAATACACGATTTTAAAAGGCGACTGTATCGATCGATTGAAAGAGTTACCAGACAGCAGCGTAGATAGCGTCGTAACAGATCCGCCATACGGCTTATCAAAAGAACCGGACATTGTCGAGGTGCTAACGAAATGGATCAACGGCGAGCCTTACGATCACGGGCATGGCGGCTTTATGGGTAAGCGCTGGGATTCTTTTGTGCCACATCCTGATATTTGGCGCGAAGTGTACCGAGTGTTAAAGCCGGGCGGACATGCGCTTGTGTTTGCTGGAACAAGAACGCAAGACTTAATGACGATTAGCTTGCGATTGGCGGGCTTTGAAGTGCGTGACGTGATCGAATGGCTGTATTTTAGCGGCTTCCCTAAGTCGATGGACGTGAGCAAGGCGTTTGATAAGCGAGCGGGCGCGGAAAGGGAAGTTATCGGGACTCGTAATGACGGTGTAGGAAGCGATAACGGAGAGGGTCGTTATAATTGGAATAATGGTAAAAGTCGCGCTAGTAGGACGGTAAAAATAACCGCCCCAGCAACCGAATTAGCGAAGAAATGGGACGGCTGGGGAACGGCATTAAAGCCGGCACATGAACCGATTATTGTCGCGAGAAAACCGTTAGAAGGCACGGTATGCGACAACGTGGAGAAATACGGCACAGGCGCAATTAATATGAATGGGTGTAGGATTGGAGACGATGAAATACGCAGTAGCGGCGAAGTATCCAACGCATGGAGAGAAGCTGAGGGGAGAACAGATAGGCAGGCGCCGAATCCTTCCGTTAATACAGGACGCTTCCCCGCAAACATCGTCACAACCGAACCCGACGCCTTTTGGTCGAAATACTGCAACGTGACACCGCAAGAACTTTCGAAAAAAGCAAGCAAGCGCGACCGAAATAGCGATTGGCGCGGTGATGAAATTGCATTAGATGAGCGCGTAGCTGGTGGATTAAAGGGGCGCGCTGACGGTTCGCTAGGTAAGCAGACATTCAACCGCAACACGCACCCAACGGTCAAACCCGTTGATCTCATGGCGTGGCTTGTTCGCTTAGTCACTCCGCCTGGCGGCACCGTACTCGATCCGTTTGCGGGAAGCGGAAGTACGTTAGTAGCAGCCAAGCGCGAAGGTTTTGGGTTTATCGGAATTGAACGCGAAGAAGAGTACGTTGAAATTATCGAAGCGCGAACAGGGGAGGTTGCACAATGAATTTCGAACAATTTAACGCACGAATCAACGATCTATGGACGCAAACAAAGGCGGGCAAACTGTCGCGCGCTGACCGGTTCGCCGCAATTGAACGGCTGACGGACGAGTACATCGACGCAACTGGTCGTCGGCCTGATCCGTCGCATCTTGACCGGCTGGCAACGCTTTGCTTGTACGAGGAGGTGACGGACGCAACGCCGTGGAAAACGCGCAACACCGAACATCCGATACACAGCGAAAGGCAGCGCGAGGAAATCGAAAGGCACGAAGTCGGCATGGCGCCGCTTGAATATGTCGCTAGTGACGGGCGCAAGCACGAAAAGCCGACGCGAAGAAAGCGAAGTAAGGCGGAGAATGCGTATATGGATCGGAAGTACAAGTCGAAAAAAGGGGAGCGGTAAATGAGCGAAAAGAGATTAGAATTAAACCGGATTTATCAGATGGATTGTATCGAAGGCATGCGTTTGTTGCCGAATGATAGCGTTGACCTTATCGTAATAGACCCGCCTTATAACATCGGCAAGGACCAACGTTGGGACAAGTGGCGGAGCGTTGATGATTATGTGGCGTGGATGACGGAAGTTTTTCGCGAATGTGAGCGCGTGTTGAAGCCGAACGGGTCGTTTTACTGGTTTCATAATGATTTCGAGCAGATCGTCGAGTTGCATCGGGCTATTAACGAAAATACATCGCTTGTATTTAAGCAGTTTATCGTATGGAATAAACGGTTTGAAGGCGCGCGGAATAAAGGATTTCTCGACGGGTTTGTAGAAACGGGCGGACTTCGAAATTATCAGCAAATGGCGGAATATTGTTTGTTTTATACGTTTCAGGATGAGACGGGGCTGACTCGCGTTAAACACTCACTCGACAATTTTACGACTCTACGAAACTACTTTCGCGAGTTTCAAGAAGCGCTTGGACTAACGAAGAAAGCGATCATTGATCGAATAGGCCAGCGCGCCGATCATTGCTTTCGTTGGAACTCAGCTCAATGGGATTTACCAACGCTAGAAACGTATGAGGATTTGCTAAAATTACCGCGGCGAGCGGATTTCGAGCCGCGTTCATACGATTCGCTTCGTGCTGAATACGAACAATTACGCCAAGAATACGAAAACTTACGCTACGTCTTCAATAATCAAAAAACGCACCATTCCGTTTGGAATTACGAAGTCGCCCCGAAACTCGGCCACATCACGCCAAAGCCCGTCGAACTAATCGAAAATATCATTCGTCATAGCTCAAACGAAGGCGCGATCGTACTCGATTGCTTTATGGGAAGCGGAACTACAGCGGTGGCTGCGGCGAGGCTAGGCCGGAATTTTATCGGGTTTGAGCGTGAACCCGAATACGTTAGGCTTGCGAATCAGCGGTTGGAAAACGTGTGGGATACGGAAGCTGAGCGAAAGTTGACGCAAGACAACGAAATGTAACGTAATATTTCCATATTTTACGAGAAATGATTGAAAACGGCTTACTTTATCGATAAATGTCTGCGCTATATATGAAAATGGTTAATTGCTCGCCAAATTGGCGGGCTTTTTTAATTTAAATTGACAGGAGCGATGTTAAATGGACAAATTAACGCTTTATATGGAGTTTTTTATTAAACAGAACGTCGATATTACTTCGTTTAAAAAAGCGGTAGATAACGGGAAAACGGACGCTTTTATCGAGAAAATGGTCATCGATTTTTACAAGCAACTACAATTAAACGCAAGTAAAGACCGTGTTCGAGAAGTGTTTTGCGATGTATTCAACGCAATATTCTTCGAGCAAACTTGTGTTGATTTCACGTCGAAGAAAGCGTTCAGTTACTACTCGTTTAAGCCGTTAAACAAAATGCGGATTGTATTTGCGCCAACGAAAAAAGAGGCGCGAGAAATCGTTAATGCAATACCTTATACGGAGCTCGATTCGCAATTAGGAAGCGTTTGTACATTACAACGAATCGTCGATGTAAAAGAAATCGACGGTCAACTTACGTTTATTACCGACAAAGGCGAGCATCGAACGCTAACTGATCCGTTATTTTATACGGTTGTAAACATTTACGGAAACGGAGTGTCGTTAAATGAATAATGAATTTTTCTATTGTTACTCGCCGAATTTACACGAGTTCTTGCGTGCAAATGGACAGCGTTACATTTGCGCTGGTCTTAACGAAAATACAATGCGCAAGTTTTGGCAGTATAAGCGCACGCCTGAATTCGAATGTTTACTAGCGGAATACACAGCGAATAATCCAAACCGTTAAGTTGAAAAATTACGGTGGCGCCTGAGTGGTGCTGCTAATTTATGCGAAAGAGGGATACGTCAATGAGCAAATATAAATTCGTTTATTCGAAACGGCTTGCCGACTTTTTAATCCGCGAGAAAGGATTGCAATTTATCACATACGCCAAGCACCCGAAAACGGATCGTCTATTTTGGGTATTTGAGCGTGGCAAAGCGCTAGATGAAGCGCTGGCTGAATACGATAAATTAGCGAAGTAAAGACGAAAAATTAAGCGAAAGGATTGATTAAGGAATGAACGAGGAAAAATTAACGAATGAACAACGCGAGGCGCTGCGTCAAAAACAAGCGGTGCTGGACAACGGTCATTATTCGCCAATTCCACATTGGATATATCGCGAACTTTTACCGGAACTAACTGCGAAATATGACGGGCAAACGGCACGAGATTGCTTGACGCTATATATGTATATACACGCTTATACAAACGGTCAAAGCGAAAATGAAGCGTACTTGTGGGCGTTTCCAAGCGTTAAACAAATACGCGAAGATACTGGCATTCACGGCGACCGCATTAAAGGATTATTCGACATACTCGTGTCAGAAGGCGTATTGATTACGAAAAGAGTACCGTGGCATGGTCATTCGAAAAAGATGTATATGCCGTTATATCAACGGAAACTACCAAATTCCCATTGACGGGAATTAATCGTTTCCCGCCTACGGGAATTAATCAAATCCCGTTCACAGGAAAATAAAAAGAACAATCGAAAAAGAACGAGTGAAAAAGAATAATACTTTGCGCCCATGTTTAAATACATGGTCGCGAACTAGTCTATGCGATATATGGTATGGTCGCAGAAGAAATTATATGAAAGATTATTCGAAGAAGTATATAGATAAAAACAAACGTTAGGCGCGCCGCATTTGGCCGCCTTTTCCGTGCCGATGTAACACGCTGCCTATTCGCCAATATAATAATGAAACTTATCGGAATAGTCACGTGTTTGTCCGTTACGAGAACGGTCGATTTCACCGGGCAATGCGTTCACGACGGACAGACCGCCGAAAACTCGAGGGGTTGGCGTTATCTCGAATTCGAAATTTATGCATTCGGCAACCGATTCACAAACTCGCAAACACGCCGCAAACTAGCGTCATATCAACGTTTGCATAAAATCGTGCATAAACGATAATTCGCATAACTTTGTGAAATGGCGTTATATCAACGTTTATGCAACGTATGTATATAACATAATGGTTTTTATGTAAACTAGCGATGAATATTCAATTCACCGTTATGCAAAGAACGCATGTTCGCCGAAATAGCCCCGGGGGTATCGGTTTTTCGAAATTCGCAGCCTGACGGAGCCTACTTGCTTACAAAATTTTAAAACTCGAAGGCTAAGCGGAGTGGCTACGATGCCCTCCGTTATTTTATTCCACGAAAGGAGGAACGCTAATGCAACGTTTTCAATACGACGAAACGAAACTAAAGCCCGGTCAAAAGGAAGCGGCGGTCTTACTCGTTGAATACGATTTTACCGATAAGGACGAGCGCAAAACGAAAGAGGAAATCGCTGCTGAGGTCGGCGTCTCACGCATGACGCTACATCGATGGGAAACGGGCGACGAAAACTTTATCGCTTATAAAAATTACGTTGCCAGCACGTACGTCAACACGTATTTGCCGTTCGTTTACAAAAAACTAATCGACGGTATTTCGCGTGGCTCGATGAAAGGAATCGAATTGTTCTTGAAGCGCGTCGGCGATCTTGACGACAAAACCGAAATCACACTTAACGATAATCGCGACAGCCAGTCGTTCGAAGAGCGTAAAGCGGCGTTACTTGCGCGTTTAGGCGAAAAGGACGGCGAGTAGTTTGGCGTTTGTAGACGGTAAATGGCTCGATCGACCGGCGCGCGAACGACTAATAAACGAAATTCGCGAAGAAAACAACTTGATTCGCCGGTTGATCGAAACGAATAAAGCGGTTGACTACGATCTTGACCGGCTGGAAGCGAATTTGACGTTGCTTGAAAAGTTAGAACGTGTTCACCGCGGCGAACGTGACGTGCTGTACTTCGCGATGGAATATTTTAGCGATAACGGTAACCCTGAAAACGAAGGCAATTTAATTCCGTCGGGCGTTAACTACGAAAACGCAGCCGACTTTCACAAAACGCTTTGTGACTTGCTAAACGACGTAATAACCGGTAAACAGCGCGAACACGTTGCGTGGGCCTGTCCGCGGGGTCACGCTAAAACAGCTTATTTATCGAATATTTTCCTCGCGCACCAGGTCGTTTATCGACACCGCAAATACATTGTGGAAATTTCGGAAACAACGGACGTAGCAGGCGACTTCATTACATGGACGCGTTATCAGCTAAAATTTAACGCAAAACTTCGCGAAGACTTTGGTGAGTTACTCGATCCGCGGCCGTCCAAGAACGAAGTTGATAATAAATACGAGTTTATCACGTCAAGCGGCACGAAAGTAGAAGCGAAAGGACTCGGCACGCAAATGCGTGGACTTCGCCACGGCAACACGCGACCGGACTTATTTATTCTCGACGATTTAGAATCGAAAGACTCAACGAACACGAGTGATTTAATCGAAAAGTCTAAAGCGTGGTTTCGCGAGGAAATGTTGCCGGCGTTGAGTCGCGACGGTATTTGCATTTACCTTGGTACAATTTTATGTTTCGATAGCTTGCTCGATTACGTGATTCGCGAACGACGCGACTTCAAATCGAAAAAGTTTTCGGCGGTGAAATCGTGGGCGAAACGTCAGGACTTGTGGCAACGTTGGCGCGAAATTTACCGCAGCGACGACCCCGAAGCAGCGGAAAAAGCGCGTAAGTTCTACGAGGAACACGAAGCGGAAATGATCGAGGGCGCGTCGATTTTGTGGCCGGAGTATTTCACGTATTACGAGTTCATGGTCAAACTCGAAGAAAACGGCACAAAAGCGTTCAACCAAGAATACCAAAACGAGCCGACTGACGAGGAACGGCAAATTTTCAAGCCCGAGTATTTTACGTATTTTGACGATAAAGACCTCGAAGGCAAGGATATCTCGTTTTTTGGCGCTATTGACTTGGCAATGGGTAAGGAGCGCGGTGACTATTCGGTTATTGTCACAATGGCGCGTAATAACGAAACAGGCGTTTGTTACGTTTATGACGTGTTCATGGAGCGCTGTCACCCGGACGTATTATTGCGCGAAGCTGTTAAGCGGACATTGCAATTCCAATACGAAAGACTAGCGGTTGAGGCGCAAATGGCACAAGAGTTTATCGCAGACAAACTGGCAGAGGAACTTCGTAAACACGGTTATCCGAGCCATACGCGCTTAAAATATATTAAGCAACGCACGCGGAAAGCGTTGCGTATTGAGGCATTGTTGCCGGACATTCAAGCGGGTCGTATTCGATTTAGACGTACTGACAAATTGGCGCTTGAGCAATTCGAATTATACCCGATGCACAAGCACGACGATTTTCCGGACGCTGTGTCGATGTGCTACGACGCAGCCAAAAGCGGAAATGTGTACGTAAAAACATACAAACGGAATTTGCGATAAGGAGGTGGTGTAGTTGGCGGATTACAATTTATTAAGCCCGCAGAGTATGGACGAATTGCTGTTTTCGCCGTATCAACAAGCGTTAGGGCGCTCAACGTGGCAACGTATTAATCAGCAACTACGAAACTATGACTATTACGACGGTAAGCAACACGTTCACCCGGACACAGGTCAACTCGTCAAGGCGTCAGAGTTACCACGACCATCTGGTCTCGACTACGACCCGACGCGGTACGCAACAAACTACTTCAAAGCGTTTATCAAACGCAAAGCCCGTTGGCAAATGGGCGGAAAGCATGGAATATCTGTCACACCAAAACAAATTGACGACCCGATAGAAGCGACAAAACCAGACTATGAGCCTAGCGAAGCACAACGTCGCGAAAACGAACGGGCGGAAGCGTATGAGCGTTTGTTATACCAGCTTTGGCGCGAAAACAAAATGCGAGAAAAGTTGCTCGCAGCGGCGCGTGATCGTTTAATCGCGGGACGTGTCGGTTGTAAAATCGTATTTAATCCAAACACCGGAAAAATTAAATGGGTGTTTCGTCCCGACTACGAAATAGTACCGGTTTACAGCGATGATGATTACGAGGAATTGGTTGCGGTTCATTTCGTGTCGTTCATCGACAACGAAGAAACAGGCGAAGAATTTATTCGAAAACAGACATTCTCGCTCGAAAATGGCGAGTGCTTCCTCGAAGAAGCGGTTTATGATTACAACCTAGATTTAGTCGAGCAAATCACGCCGAAACAATCGATGGGACTCGATTTCATTCCGGTTGTACTGTTCCCAGTCAATGATTTATCAGGCGAGTCAGTAGATTATTCCGAAGTAAACGACATGAAAGAGCAAACCGACATTTTAAACGAAATGAACGAAGATGCAATCGATTCGTTGAAGTTCGAAATGTTCCCGATGACTGCGGTACTAGACGCACCGGAAGGAACGGCGGCTAAAATGGCGATTGCGCCAGGCGCGGTTGTTGAGGCTCGCGGTGCGGCAGACAGTAGAGCGCCGGAAATTAAAAAGGTTGAATCAGGCTTCCGTTGGAAAGAGGCGTTTAAAGATCAATATGCTCGCATTAAAGCAGCGCTTCACGAGATAACTAGTTTACCGCAAATCGTTCCGCAGGAATTGAATTTCGGCGGACTTAATGGCGAAGCGTTGCACGTTTTATTTCACGACATAATTCAAGAAACAGAGGAACATTGGCTTTCGTGGGGTCCGCGATTAGAGGAACTACACGAGAAAACAATTCGATATTTGCAGGCTCGTGTTGATCGTCCGGTATTCGCTTACGACCGAGAAGTCGTAAAACTAATTGGTGACGATTATGACAACGAAATTAAATTTGTTTTACCTTTACCGGACAATCGTAAAGAGTTAGTCGAATTACTGACGCTTGAAACAAGCGCAGGTTTTGAATCAACGGCAGGAGCAATGCAGCGATTAGGCGTCGAAAATGTAAACGCGAAAAAACAAGAGATTACTAACGAAATTGCACAACGAAGACAAACAACAGATCCATACAACGAAACTTCGTCCGCGTGACGTTAAACGGAGGTTTATGAATGAGCGAAGAAATGAAAAAAGAACAAACGCAACAAACGGAACAAGTCGACAATCAATCGCCAGCGGAGGCGGAAAAACCGCAAGTCGACAACAAAATTCCGTATGAGCGTTTTAAACAAAAAGTAGATGAAGTCAACGAGTTAAAACGTAAGTTGGCGGAAATCGAAAAAGAGCGCGATGAAGCAGAGCGCAAGAAACTTGAGGAACAAAACGAATACAAGGCCTTGTACGAAAAAGCGCAAGCGGAGCTTGAAAAAATAAAAATGAGTGCGCTTGACGCGAAAAAAGATGCATTACTCGCACAAGCAGGTTACACAAGCGAGCAAATCGAACGGTACCGTAAGTATTTAACTGGCGAAAATGAGGACGAACTTAAAGCATCACTCGAAACATTAATCGCGGATATTCCGCCGAAAAGGGCAGTAGGCGTTGATCCAAGCGCAGGCAACACTGAAAAGCAACAGCCGAAACCGAAAGATGAGGCGGAAATCGGGCGTAATATATTCAAACGCCTGAAAGAAAAAGGAAAAATTAGATAATTAGGAGGGTCATTAAATGGCAGGTTACACTTTAAAAATCACTGAGCAGCCGTTTAAAAGCGGTAAAAACATTTTAGCGTCTGAGCATTTTCAATTCATCGAAGGAGGCGCAACACTTGACGCGGTTGCGATCGGCGCTAAAACACTAGAAGCCGGAACAGCAATCGCTCGTAATACTACAACAGGTAAATTCGAGGAGTACAGCGAAACAACTCCGGGAACACTCGAACCAGGCTTTGATGAATTCGCAATTTTAAACGTGAACGTTGACGTTGACGGAGTAAATGACGTAGTAGTCGGCGAGGTTATTGTTCGCGGTTCTGTTTACGATGCGAAAATTATTGGTGCTACTGATGCTTTTAAAGAAGCAAACAAAAACATTAGATATGTAAAACACATTTAACGTAAAGGCGCTTTCGGTGTGGATGCGTCTTAAAAATTAATAATTTAGGAGGAATAGAGTTATGGCAGGTATCACACATTTAGAAGAATTTAAAGAGCCGGCATTGCGCGGTTTAGTAGACGAAACTTTGCAAGAAGCTGAACCAACGTTAGGCGATCGTTTCTTACCGAACGCAGAAATCTATTCAAATACGTTCGCATACGACATTATTAAAAAATCTAAACACATTGGTGCGATGATCGGATACGGTTCAGAGCCTCCAGTTGTTGACCGTGACGCAGTTGCTTCCCGTATGGGCGAAATCGCGAAAATGGGTATTAAATATATCGCGACAGAGGAAGAATTACTGGCGTTAAACCAAGCGCGTAATAATGGCGAAAAAGCTGCGATGATTGAGCGTTTAGCGCTTAAAGGCGTTGATCTCGTTCAAGCTATTCAACGTCGTATTGGCGTAATCAAAATGGAAGCATTAGCGAAGGGTAACTTCTCATATAACAAAAACGGCGTAAAAGTAAACGTTGATTTCGGTATTCCAGCTGAACACAAAGTTGCTTTAACATCGCCAGATGATTGGAATAACGTTGACCGTGATGTTATTGCCGATTTACTAAATTGGGTCGAAATTTACGAAAACACTAACGGAAAATCGCCAGACGTAATTCTAATGAGCCGTGAAGTTCAAGCGAAATTATTACGGAACAAAGTGATCGTTACCGAAGCAGGTCGTCCGGAAGGTTCTACTCGCGTAAGTCAAGCAGAACTAAACGCGGTACTTGACGGATTTGGGTTGCCTCCGATTCAGATTGTTACTGACCGCAAAGTAACGGTTAAAGACATTTACACTGGCGACGATGAAGTGGTTGAATACTTCCCGGTAAATCGCGTTGTAATGTTAAGCGAAGGCGTTGGTAACTTCTTGCTCGGTCCAACTGTTGAAAACAATTTCCAACCGGGAATTGTGTTGCAAGCATATGACAAGCAAGAGCCAATTCAATCCGTTTTACGCGCGGTGGCTGCTGGATTCCCAGCAATCGAAGCGCCAGGACTAATCTTCCACGCTGACGTATTCACGCCATAATGGCTAAAGTCTTAGTAGAAACGATAGGAGCGATCGTTGACGGTCGTCCTATCGGCTCAAAAATCGAAATTGACGAACGTAGCGCAAAATATCTCGAAAAAATCGGCTACGTTCGTATTCTTGCGCAGGAGGTTACGGGTGAAAAAGGTTCGTCAGCGCCGAAAAAGCCCGCAACCAAAAAGCGCAACACGTCTACGAAGTAAGGAGGGAACGCTGAATGGCGACAAAGACGGAACTTGCACAGCGGTTGTTAAGACGGTTTAAAGGCGTTCCGAATTTTCAACTAACAGACGCTGAGGAACTCGTTGATGACGCGATGCAGGTTCACGGCTTTGCGTCATCAAGTAACGTTCCCGAATCTGACGTAAATTTAATTTTGCTTTACGCACAAGCCGAAGGCGCTTGGCAAATTGCTCTAGCTACCGCGCACTATTTTTCTTATCAGGACGGCGAGGAATCGGTCGACAAATCCAACGTTTCTGAGCAATATCGAAAACTAGCGCAAGACATTCGCGGACAGTACGAAGTGGAAAAAGCGCGAAAAAGTGGCTCTAGTTTTTTTATTATGAAACGGATTGATCGACCATGAATTCACAAGAAAAATTAGACGCAATTTTCCGCAGAATCGCCAACGAGTACGGCAAGCTCAATGAAAAACAAGTCGCGTTCGCCATTCGCGAAATCGGACGCATTCGCGCTGATCTTGCGGACTTGCTTGCGGATTTTGCGGATTCTGACGGAACAATCCAGCGTCAACGTTTAATGCGACTGTTGCGCGAGCTTGAATCGGTCGAGGCGGCCATGCGTAGATATGGCGAAGAATCATTGAACTCTGTTATCGAAGAATCCGCAAGTTTCGCGGTTGACCAAGTGAACGACGCGATGAAGTCCGTGATCGGCGTTCCACTTGTTAGAGACGGAATTACCGTAATTAACCGGAATGTCATTGAGTACGTCGCTACACGATTTGGTGACGATGGACTAGTGCTATCAGATCGCATTTGGACGATGTCGGGAGAAATTCGCGACGCTATTGCGTCACAGCTTCGCTCCGACATAATTAAAGGCGAATCGGTTAGTGCGATGGTGCGGAACATACGTCGAATCTACGAGAACGAAACGTGGATGATTCGGCGGTTGGTCGTAACGGAAGGCAACACGGCATACCGAACAGCCAACGCGATGAGTATTGAACGGAGCGAAGTTGCGGACTGGGTGCGAATCGTTGAAAACGGAAGCCGTCACCCTCGACATCAACAACACCGTTGCTATGAGTTAGCACGCGAAGATCGATATGGCAAAGGACGCGGAATTTTCAAGCCGACTGATACCGAAATTTACTCGCCACACCCGCAGTGCTCAGCGTTCATTGTTCCGGTTCTAAAAGACGAATATTTGTAGGAGGTGATTACGTTGCTAACCGAACATGATATAACGTGGATGAAAGCGAATCGTGCGGAACTGGTCGCAAATCGCACGTCAACAATCATCGTAAAGTACAAGGACGTTACCGAACGCGACCCGTTTACGAACGAGCCGATTGGAGAAACGGAAGTAATTCGAACGGTACAGAGCGTAGTCACCGAAATAAGTTCGACAACCGGAGCAGGCGCTGATCGACGATTGGAAAACGGGATAGAAGTCGAAGATGGCGACATTTGGCTATCGATTGCGATTGATGACGTTGCCGACATTGCCGGTAAAATTGAGCGCATTGAATATGACGGCAAGCAGTACGAGATTCTCGCTATCGACAAAAAAGGTATCGGCGAAATCAATCGTATTGAAGTATTAGGGCGGGTGATTTCGTAATGGCACGCAAACTCAACGTACAAGTTTTCGGGATTGACGATGTATTAAAAAAGTTCGCCGAAACAGGCGGAGAGCCTGCGAAACGTGATCTTGAAAAAATAACGGAAACATACGCTCGGAAAATGGCGAGTGAATCCGCAGAAATGGCACCGGTTGATACCGGTGCATTAAAAAATTCAATTTCGTCATCGCCGAGAAAAGCAGAAGGCGAAGAAATTGCGTGGGAATGGGGTTCTAATTTGCCGTATGCAACACGACAAGAATACGAGCATAAATCGAAAAAAGGGTTCGTGCGTAAAGCGATTTGGAATAATCGAACGAAATACCGCGAAGCAATACGCAATCGAATAACGAAAGGGTGACGAATTTGCAGTACGATATTCAAGCGTCAATCATACGTCACCTAGAGCAGAAAACAGGTTTACGCGTTATTTGGATTTTCGACGGCGTGACGTTGCCGGACGAAACGCAAAAGCCGTATGTAACGATTGAACAAATGCAAGACGATATAACAATACTTGCGAAACAACGCGAAGCAGTCGAAACGATATACCGTTTTCAAGTCGGATTATTCGCAAAAACAGCAGCAGAACGGTCTAAATTACAAGAAAATGTACGTAAAATTTTTCTTTACGACGATTTTGCGTTGCTTGATACGAGCCAGCCGGGATTTCCATCGGTTGGCTTTTTTAATTGCACTGTCGAGCGTATCGTTCCTATGCCGGTAGATGACATCACAGAAAAATCTCAATACCACCGTGTTTATTTTGACGTGTTTGTTCAAAACATCGAAACAAAAACGAAGGAGTGACTAATAAATGCCGGTTTTAAAAGGCGAAAAAATTGTCTATGCAGTCCGTTTTACCGACGAACAATCTCAACAACAAATTTTGCGCGTTCTTTATCAAACAACGGGCGGTCGTTCGTATGAAGCGGATGAAATTGAAGTAAATACGAAGGACATTGACGGTGTGGACTATGGAGCCGTCACTGAAACGATTTCTTTCGAAGGCTTAGTTGGGATAGATGATCCTGCGCTTGAACATTTGAGAGATTGCATTAAAAACAAGAAATTTGCAGAAATTCTGGAAATCAACGTTGATACAAAAGAAGCGGAAGTCGGGAAATACATGATTTCCTCGCTTGAATTCGAATACCCTGACGAAGAAAATGCCACTTTCTCGTTTGAAGCGACGTTGGTAGGAAGTACGACGAAGGAGACATTGACGGAAGTTCCAGAAGGCGCAACATCTATCGATTAATTGACGGCGGGCAATCGCCCGTCTTTTCTTTATTAAAATAATGACGGAGGTAATAACGTATGGCACGTTTTGAAATAAACGGAAAAGAGTACGAATTGAAGTTAACATTTGAAAGCGTTAAATACTTAAATGGTTTATTCGAAGGTGGTTCGTTTGAAGTTATCGGAAAAGCGATTATGGGCGACCTCAACACTTTCCCGCACGTTATTCATGCTGCACTGTTCCACACTGGCGAAAATTTCGCGTTAAAAGACATTGAAAAAGCAATTGATGAAGCAATTCAAAACGAAAAACTCGATCTCGACGGAATTGTTAAATTGTCTAACGAAATTGTTACGAATAGTTTTTTCTACAAAAAGACAGTGGAGAAACTGCTGAAAGAGAACAAAGAAGCGAAGAAAGCGATGGAACAACTTCTGAAATAAGAGACGAATACGATCAAGCGATATTTAACGGTTGGCGGTATCTAGGATTAAACCCACACGAAGTAAAATCGCTAACACCGCGCGAGTTTGAGATTCTTATGCGAGCGGAAAATGAACGACGATATGACGATTATGAGCGGATGGCAGTTCAAGCGCTTATGATCGAAAAGGCACACCGGGAAAAACGGCCGAAAATAACGGATTTGTTCAAGCGACCTAACGAACAAACTCACGACAAAAAGACGATAAATGAACGAAGAAAAGAAGTTGACGAAATCAACGCATGGCTTTCGACGTTGAGAACAGAACGGAGGGGGTGACGGATTGGAAGAAAATATTACAGTCCGAGTTGGCGCAGACATAAGCGATCTCGCGCGTGAGATGGGGAGAGCGAAACAAGAAGTTTCCGATTTTGGCATGCGAATGAACAATTTAGGGAAAGGTTTGCGCGACACTGCTGGCGGAATCGCGATGTCGTTCGGCGCAATTGCGACCGGTATTGCGCTTCCGTTGAAACAAGCGGTACAGACATCCGTGGATTTTGATTCAGCTATGCGTAGAGCAGGCGCAATCGCCGGAGCAACATCGGAAGAATTTGACGCGCTTAGACAAACGGCGCTTGATCTCGGTGCATCTACGACTAAAAGTGCAAGCGAAGTAGCGACGGCTATGACGGAAATGGCGGCGAAAGGATACGACGCTAATCAAATAATTGCCGCCATGCCGGGGATAATTGCGGCAGCAGAAGCGTCCGGCGAGGACTTGGCGCTGACGGCTGACACTGTTTCATCGGCACTAAATGCGTTCGGACTTGAGGCGAGTGAAGCTTCGAGAGTTGCTGACATATTAGCACAAGCGGCTAATCAGTCAGCGGCAGGTGTTGTGGACATGCAATATGCGTTCAAATATGCTGCCGGACCTGCGGCGCAACTTGGGTATTCAATTGAAGATTTAGCGGCTGCGGTCGGTATTATGGTCGATAATGGTCTAGCAGGAGAACAAGCGGGAACAGCGCTTCGTGCGTCATTACTCCGTTTAGTAAATCCGCCTAAACAAGCGGCGAACGCATTAGACGAGTTAGGCGTAAAAGTAACGGACAACAACGGCAATATGAAGTCATTAAGCGAAATTATCGGAGATCTTTCAAAGGCAATGGACGGCTATACGGACGCTCAAAAGGCGTCAACATTAGCGGCTATATTCGGAACGGAAGCCGTATCTGGTATGATGGCGCTAGTGTCGGCAGGTCCTGATAAGATTGACGCTATGACGAAGTCGTTAGAAAATTCGGCAGGAGCATCGCAAAAAGCCGCAGAACAAATGATGGGTGGTCTCGGTGGTGCAATTGAGCAGATGAACGGCGCGTTTGAAACTATGCAAATAATAATCGGCGATCATTTAGCACCTATCATACAACGCTTTGTGGAATGGATAACCAAGCTGATTGAAGCGTTTAATAATGCACCGCCGAAATTACAGAAGTTTATATCGGTTGCGGCGTTAGTGCTTACGACGCTGACTGGATTTATTGCCGTTGTGGGAACGGTTGCCGCCGGAATTGGCTTGTTTATGATGTCCATTGCGCCATTATTGCCGTTTCTGACGAAACTAGGCGGAAAATTAAAAGTAGTTGGCGGCTTGTTTACATTTTTAACGAGCCCGATTAGCCTTGTTGTTATTGCCATCGGTGCATTAATTGCTGGGTTTGTTGCGCTATACAAACACTCCGAGCCGTTCCGAGAATCAGTAAATAAAATCGGTGCAGCGCTTAAAGGCGCGTTTATAGCCGGCGTCGAAAAAGCGAGCGAAGTTTTATCACGTTTAAAAGACGTATTCGGCGAGATAGCAAAGACGAAAATTGTACCGTTCTTTGAAAGTTTAGCGGACGCGATATCTCGGGCTTTTAGCGGCGACTTTAGCGGAATAGCACAAACGCTAGGACAGCTAGTGCCGTCAATTATCGGCGTATTAGTCGGCGGAATTCCTGCGCTAATCTTAACCGGTGCGCGATTTTTGCCGGCAATCGCAGAAGGAATGCAACAGAATTTACCGGCGCTGCTTAATGGTATTACAGCGGTTATAACTAACATCATAACCGCGATAACCACGTATTTACCGATGTTTGTGCAGTCGGGTGTTGATGTGCTAACGAAACTAATCGAAGGTCTGACGACGGCAATTCCACTAATCTTGCCGGTAGTTATCACGATTGTAACAACATTGATAACGACGCTTGCACAGTTTTTCCCACAATTTGTTCAAGCGGGCGTAACCGTTTTGACAAACCTATTAAACGGAATTGTTAACTCATTCCCGTTGATTGTAAATGCAATTTTGACGTTAGTCACGACGATTTTAAGCGTGATTGCAGAAAATTTACCACGTATTATCACAGCGGGAATTACGATAATAACTGCACTTATTGAGGGGATTATTACGCTTATACCGGCGATTATTGATGCAGTATTGTCAATTATATTGACGATTGTACAGGCGGTTGTTGACAACCTGCCGAAAATTATTGACGCGGGTATTAAAATACTTGACGCGCTAATTAACGGAATTATTTCGATTTTACCACAGTTAATTAACACCGGAATCATGCTTATTTTAGCGTTATTTGGCGCATTAATTGCGAACTTGCCGAAGATTATTGACGCGGGCATTAAGGTGTTGACGGCGCTAATCGAAGGAATCATGAAGATTTTGCCACAATTACTTGCCGCAGGCTTAACGCTCATCGTAAAGCTGGCTGGCGCGTTAGTCGACAACTTGCCGAAAATAATTGTAGCAGGAGGAAAAATTTTACTTGCATTACTTGACGGAATAGCGAAATTAATTCCGAAGTTGTTGTCGCTTGGTTGGGATTTGGTCAAGAAATTGGCTGGCGCTATCGGCGACAAAGTTGGCGACATATTTAATGTCGGTGCAGATTTAATTAAAGGTTTGTGGAACGGTATTAATTCCGTTAAAGACTGGATAATTGGAAAAATCGGCGGATTTACAGACAGTATCTTAAAGTCGATTAAAAGTTTTTTCGGCATACATTCGCCGTCTCGTCTTATGCGCGATGAGGTCGGTAAATATTTGCCGTTAGGTCTTGTCGCAGGTATCAAACGAATGAAAAATGACGTAATTAGCGCAGCCGAACAAATGACTAAATGGGCAACGCCTGATGTGCCGGCGGTGTCGCTTGCTTACTCGACACCTACAGGCGTTTATGGTTCGTTATCTAGCGCAGTAAACGGAACAGTCGACGTTGATTCGCGCGACGAAATACTAGCGGCTGCGATTGATCGGTTAGAACGGTCACTTGACGGTATGACAATCGTAATGGACGGAGAACGTGTCGGTCATCTTGTTCGCGGATATGTAAACGAAGGAAATGCGGTTGATGCTACAATAAGGAGGTATTTCGGTTAATGGACGTTGAAATAACGAAACAAAACGGAAAGATATTTAAATTAAGCGACTATGACATAACCGTTCGTGATTTTATCGTCGGATCAATCGAAATACTTCCGACATACAGCGAAATAGAGGGGCGTCACGGGCGCGTTAATATGGGTGCTACTTATGGCACGCGGGCAATTAGCGTGCCTTTTTATTTTAAAGCGAATGACCTACTCGATTACCCGTTGCTTCGCGACTTACTGTTCGAGTTGACGGTAGACACTGAACCATTTTATGTTCGCGAATTGCGGCGCGATGTTTTTCAAATCGGCGACAATAAGTATGTCGGAGGCAAACGGTATTTAGTACGGTTGGTAAATTCGTTTGATATTGAACAAACGTATAAATACGGGTTTGGTGAGTTGTCGTTTGAAACAACCGATATACCATTCGCCGAATCCGTCGGCACAACGCAAGACATTCAAGAAAACGGAATTAGCGCCGAAGACGAGTTGTGGGGTTTCGGCATGGGATTGATCGAGGAAATGGGAGATGTCGAATATGTGCCTACAAGATGGTATCATGTCGGGTCTAAGAAATGGAGTGAGATCTAATGGCTTCTTATACACCGAATTATAACTTGTATTTACCAAACGAAAATGATGATATAGAAGTTGCTCAGTCGCTAAGTGATAACTTTTCTAAAATAGATACACAAATAAAAAATAGAGCAAGTGAAGTCGGAATCTTATCGAATTTGACAACAACATCAAAAAGTGATTTAGTCTCTGCAATTAATGAGCATGACAGCGAGATCGGCAATTTATCGTCACTTACAACATCGAATAAGTCAACGGTGGTAGCGGCAATTAACGAAGTAAAAGGAAATACCGTTACCAACTCCACGAACATTGGTACAATGTCTAACTTAACAACAACGAACAAAAACAGCTTGGTTGATGCGATTAATGAGGTTAAAGGAAAAGTTGACACAAACACAACAAACATTGGAACGCTATTGAATTTGAACACAACTGATAAAACGAACCTTGTTAACGCAATCAATGAGGTTAATAACAAGTTGCTAGGAATTGCGAAAGGAACATTCACTATTTCCGGAGATGGATCGGCAACGACGGTAAATATCGCACATGGATTAGGTGTTGTACCATCATTTTATCAAGTGCAAGAAGCAAGCGCAGACGCTGGAACTGCCGATATTAGTTTCGTTACCGTCGACGCTACAAATATTACAGTTACATTCAAAACGGCACTTCCGGCAGGGACGGATAATATAACGCTTGTTTGGAGAGCAGAATTATGACGACATGGGCAGAATTTGCAAGATTGAAACAAACAATGTACACAGTTTATGATAAAACTTCTTTTCGTGTGTACAACGCTGGAAACGTGCCGATTCATCCGTTCCAACAAGATTTAAAGATTACGATTAAACAAGTTTTAGGCTCGACTGGTTATTTTGAGTTACGTAATCTTACAAACGGAACAGTCTTCCGTGTAAATGAAGCTGTTTCAAGCGCGCAAACAATCGTTTTAGACGGCCCGAATATCACATCAAACGGTCTTAATTTTTTGCGAAAAACGAATAAGGGATTTATCGAGCTGTCGCCCGGTTGGAATGATTTTCAAATTTATGGCGCTAGTAGAGCGACTGTAGAATTTGACTTTAGATTTTACTACTTATAACCGGAGGGATGTCAATGGCACGAAGAGAGATCGGAACTAGATGGGATCGAGAAAACCGCAATAATATAAACGAAAATTTCAAAGAATTGTATGATGTACAAGACAGAGCGATTGAAGAAGCGACGAAAGCAATTGTTGATAGCGCAAAGTTGGTGTGGCTTGAGCCCGTTAACACTTTTGCTGATATTGCGACAACATACCCAAATCCAGAAACAGGTCATACTGTTTTCGTTAGGGATACCGGTAAAGTTTATCGTTTTTATGATGGGGCTTGGATGGAAATACAACAAATTGATGCAGGTCCGGTAAATGAAATAGATACAAGATTGAGCGCGGAAATTGAAGAAAATAAACAAGAGATCGAACAAGCGAGAACAAAAGCGGATGGGACGACGTTTCCGGTTTTGCGGGATAGATTGAACGATGTTGACGATAAAATTGGAATTTTATCGAAAAGAGCGCCAATCGAATTTAGTGTTTTGGAATTTGGTGCAGACAATACCGGAGCAACATTATCGACTTCTGCTATCCAAAGTGCTTTTGATGCTCTTAAAAGCGGGGATGTACTACGTTTTCCAAAAGGCACTTATCTAATTTCTGATGATTTAATCAGCGCTATTGATACCTCTCAAAGAAGCGTACATGGAGCGTTGAAACTTGATGGAAAAACAAACATAAAAATCGTCTTTGACAAGGGCGCTATCCTTTTGGAAAAGGATACATTTTTGCGAGGAAATGGAATTCAGTTAACGAACTGCCAAGATATTATTTTTGAAGGTCTTGTTTATGATGGTAACCTCACTGCTAAAACTTTAACGGGATACATTGATGATTCTGCCGTTTACACAAGACAGTTTTGTAAAAACATCCAGTTTATTAATTGTAAAGTTCAAAACACAAGAGGTCACGGATTCAATCACCGTCAAGTTAATCAAACTGATTATTCTGCTAGACCAATCGGGATTTTATACAAAGACTGTGAAACCTATAGAACAAGAGAAAGCGGCTTTGTAGTTGAAGGCGGTGAAGATATTAAATTTCAAAATTGCATCGCCTATGAAGCTGGATACACGACAACAGGTAACATCGGACACGGTTTCCACTTTGAGGGCGGATCAGGTGTAGAAACATGCTACCCTGAAAAGATTAAACTGGATAATTGCCATAGTTATAGTTGCTTGAACGGATTTTATATCGGTTCATTGTGGTATGACGTCGAATTAAATAACTGCACATTCAACAAATCCACAACTTATGGCGTCAATATTTACGGGAACGGACAGCGCATTAAATTAAATAATGTGAAGTCTAAAGAAAGTGGAAGTCACGGGATTAGGTTACGGACTACTAATTACAATAATTACAACATTTACTTAGAAATGATTAATGTTGAATCCACGCTAAATAAAGGTGAAGGTGTTAACGCAACAGAAACAGAGTTAAAGAAAGTGATGATAAAAGGGTTAATCTTGGGCAAAAACAAGAGTCACGGAATGAACCTTGGTGTCGGTGTCGATCAGTACTATATTGACGGAATCGTAAGTTATGATAACGGCTATGATGTTGATGGAGATGCAACCAATTTACCAAGTGCTTCTTTGTACGTAAAAGCCAAAAAAGGAACGATAAAAAACGTGAATAGCGTTCGCTATGATACTGTTAAATCTAAACAGTACGATTTATACACATCTTCCTTAGATTTAACCATCGGTTCTATACAGGCGACCGGAGGTATACTTGTCAGTGAAGTTAACGGCGTGGTATCAGAAGATGCGGCAGGAAAAAACTACATCATTTACAAGAATGAAGTAACAAGGTATCCAACTATTTTTGGAGAAAATAAAGGATTTGACTCTCTTTTGAATGTAGGTCAACGATTGATTAGCACAGGCGGAACATTCGAGATAGGAAAAACAGAAAAAGACATTATATTTACAAATGGAAGTGTTATCTTACCATTGAGTTCCTCAAATATCGGAAGAAAACTTACATTTTTCCACCAAAGAGAAAGTGGCTCACCTGTTATCTTCCCTAAAACGGGGGATACCATAGACGGAGGTACTACAAGTATTACTATGCCAACAAAAGGCAATGTGATTCGATTATTCGCAACAAGTCTTGGATGGATAACGGAATATAAGAATTTCTAAATAAAATATGTCTTTTTTATTATAAAATGACGCTTTTAATTGATCTTACATTTAAAGAAGGTGATAAAATTTGCTCTATGTCCGAGACTTAGAAGGAAACGAATATCCAGCGCAAGCAACGTCAACAAAAGAGTTGGAACTCAACGGCAACCAATCGCTTTCGGCAACGTTCATTTCAAACAAAGTAAACGATCTTTTTATCGACAATATCGACCGCATGTGGGAAGTCGTTGACCACGACGGAGTTACTCATAAAATTGTATACGTGAAAAAGCAAGGAAAAGGGAATCGTCTGACAGTCGAAGTCAAGGCGGTTCCTTTATTTTTTGACAAACTCGATACAATGCGTATTTACACGGAATACAACGAACACATGACGGCACGTGAGTTTTTCTCGCTTGTTTTCGCCGATACTGGCTTTGATTTCATTCTTGTCAATTCGTTTGCGGCTGTAGACTGGGAGGGTCTAGGTGGCGGAGAAACACGTTTGTCAATGTTTAAGAAAGGCATCGAACGCTATAAATGCGAGTTTCGTATTCTCGGAAATACCGTCTATTTGGAATCACAAATCGGTCGCGACACGGGTTTTATGTACCGACACCGCCTGAACGCTTCAAATATCGTGCAGGAAAACGATGCAAGCGAGTTTTACACGTATGCAAAAGGGTACGGCGACTATTCGGACGAGGATGGTTGGCAGTGGGCAAATTTGATTCGTGAATATACGTCTCCACTTGCGCAAATTCCCGGAATCGGCATCCGTGAAGCACCGCCGATTATGGACGGTCGCATTACGCAAGTCGAGACGATGGACGAACGACTTAAAACGCTTGTTGATGAATCGTTAAAAATTAGCGTTTCCGCCGATATTCACGACTTAAGACGGCAGGGTTATGCGTTGGCGCAGCCGGAATTGGGTGATCGCGTTTTCTTAATTGATGAACGAATTGGTCTTGACACGGAAGTTCGTGTCGTTCAAATTTCGATCACAAAGGATTGGCAAGGCAACGTCATTGACTTAAATCTAACGTTCGGCACGCCGTCTATTACTAAACGTTATCAATCGAACCTACAGACGGCAGTTGAGCGTGTGAACGAAATTATGGACGGTCGTACAAAGATACCGTTTTCCGTACTTGATAATGCGGTCATTCAGGCGACGAAAGAGTTGCAAGGCGTAATGAGCGAATTGAAAGTGCCGCCAAATGGCGGACTTATGGCGGTTGATAAAAATGACCCAAACAAAATTGTCGTGTTTAACGCAGCCGGAATCGGTATATCTGATGATGGCGGACAGACGTTCCGCACAGCAATGACGGGTTCTGGTATCGTGGCGGACGTAATCACCGCCGGAACATTGCGAGGAATTACGATAATATCGGATGACGGACAAGGTAATTCCGTAACGATTGAATCGGGTTCATTGGTTAGTAAAATTAACAATCGAGACATGGTTAAAATTTACGATTATGAGATTTATTTTTATGATCCGGGAACTGCATCGCCGTCTCCCGACTACGGAGTAACCGCAACGTTAAGTTCGTCTTGGAAGATTGATAATCCTATTAAAAGAGGATTCGGTATTGTTGGATACAAGGATTACTTTTATATAGGACTTATGCAAAACGAAGTAACAGCTAACACTTTTTTTGAAATTGATTTTTCCGAATCTAGGACTTTTTTGAACACTGACGAAGCGTGGCTTCCTGGTAAATCATACCTAAAATATAGGGACGGATATTATTATAATGCGCTAGGCATCGGTATTGATTCTAATGTCAGTAATTTGAGAGGTTCATTAAACGGAAACGCTTTGTTGTTCGTCGATATTTGGAATTTTAATGTCGACCCAAATGTGCGTTATCAATCCGGTCGCTATAATATGAATAACGCTGAAAATGTCTTTGCTGTTTTTGTGCAACCAATGGGTAGCAATTCTATTTATTATAACGCAAGAGCCTATAACATCTCTGCATCAGGTTTTGACGTGTATGTTGCGAAAAACGACGCTTCTGATACGCCGAGCGCAACACAAATTCAACTACAGCTTATTATTATTTACGAACCGAGAGCATAGGAGGTGAATGGCGTGAACGTAAAAGAGCAAAAACCTATTTCAATCGTATTGGACGAAGAAAAACAACAAAAACAAGCGGAAGCGCCAAAAAACTAAAATGTTGAGAAAGAGGGATATGGATGGAAAAAGCGAAGCATAACGCCGAATATATCATCTTTTCGTTTCAAAACCAATTGGCAGAAGCAAGTATGAAAATTGCGGAAAGGGATTCGAAAATTACTGAATTATTTCAAGAAAACGAACAGATGAAGAAAGATTTGCAGGAAAGAGAAAAAGAAATTGCAGAACTAAAAAGAAAAGTGGAAGAGTTAGAGAAGAAAGGAGAATAAGCGTGGAAAACGTCATTAAATATATTTCAGCTGTATTCGGAGCAGTTATCTCATTTGCGTTTGGGGGATGGAGCACATTGTTAAGTATCTTACTAGCATTCGTCGTAATAGATTACGTATCAGGATTCGTTGCGGCGGGGATCGAAGGAAAATTGAACAGCAGTAATGGTATGAGGGGGATCGCCAAAAAAGTGGCGGTCTTTTTTGTTGTTGCTGTGGCTCACATGATGGACGTTGCGCTCGGTTACGACGGACATATTTTACGTGATGCTACAATCTTTTTCTTTTTGGCAAACGAAGCGCTGTCTATCCTCGAAAACGCCGGTAGAATTGGTGTCCCGGTTCCGGGCGCGCTCAAAAAAGCTATCGATATTTTGAACGAAAAAAGCGAAGGAGAGGGTAAATGACGGCGAAGGTTACGCAAAAGCAAGTTACAAAAAAGAATACGGTGTGGTTCATATAAAAGGATTAGTTAAAAGTGGGACAATAGGCTCTCCAATTTTCAATCTTCCCGTTGGGTACAGACCGAAAGAAGCAGTATCTAAAACAATAATTACAAATAACGGAACAAATAGTATGATTAGTTGGTTGATAATTAGCAACAATGGTAACGTGATGATTCAACCGGCAATTAGCGCAGGAAACGCTTACGCTTATCTTGATTGTTCATTCCCTGCGGAATAATGCGGTAGTGTTTTATCTTGATAAAAGGATGTAGCACGATTGCTTTAGGGAAATGAAATATATTCCCTTTTTTATCAAATTGTTATAAAATTTTAGTAACTAATAATTGATATATGGGGAATGATATGAGAAAAGAGGAAAGATATTACTTTAAAATTACAAAAGGTATAAGTAAAAGTAAATCTGAAAAAGAAGCTTGTCAACAGTGTCTCTATCACAATAGACAAAAGGTTTGTCAAATCCATTTGATTAAAACTCGCGTCGATGATACTTGTGCTGATTTTATAAAGAAAAGGAAAATTTCAGTATTCCGAGGAGGCAGTGTTTCGCCGAGATAAAAGGAGGAGACGTTTTGCTAATCGTAACAAATTTATCGGGCGCATCCGAAGCCCTTACCGATTACAAATCGCTTGAACGAAAACGGAGAGTGAACGGAGAACGTTCGCTCTCTTTTCTTTTGTTCAAAACGAAAAAAGCGAAGGGGATGGTAAGTAATGGGTTATATCGTTGATTTATCGCATCATCAAAAACCGTCAGATATTAACTATGATAAATTCGCGAAACAACTCGATTTTGTAATAATTCGCACGCAATATGGCTCTAAAACAATCGACAAGTATTACAAAACTCACCATGCTGAATTGCGAAAACGTGGTGTTCCGACAGCTGCATATGCATGGGTTCGCGGTGTTTCTATCGAGGACATGCGAAAAGAGGCGGAATATTTCTACAAACGCACGTTAGACGCCGTTGAACCAACGTTTTGGTTTTTGGACGTCGAAGAAGAGTCTATGAAAGACATGAGGGCTGGGGTTAAAGCTTACGTCAAAAAGTTGCGAGCATTAGGAGCAAAAAAAGTCGGCGTTTATATTGCTCATCATTTATACAAGAAATTCAATTTAGATATGAGCGACTTTGACACCATTTGGATACCGAGATATGGAACGAATAACGGTAAACCGCAAACCAAACCGGACTTCCCGTGCGACATCTGGCAATATACAAGCGTTGGGCGACTTGATGGGTACAACGGAGATCTGGACTTGAATATGATTATTAGTGATAAAAAGCTGGAATATTTTACAGAGGGAACGAAAAGCGCAGCACCGGTAAAAAAAGTTAATTCTGCAAAAAGTAGTACTAAAGAGACAACATCATCAGTCTCAGTATATACAGTCAAAAAAGGCGACACCCTTTCAGAAATTGCTCAAAAATACAAAACAACCGTCAGCGAACTCGCGAAAATAAATAAAATCAAGAACCCTAATCTTATTTTTGTAGGTCAGAAACTGAAAGTGCCGGGCAAACCGAAAGCAAATACAACTACCGCCGCCCGTTACCACATTGTCAAAAAAGGTGATACCGTTTCCGAATTGGCTGCTAAATACGGCAGCACCATCGCACAAATTAAATCTTGGAACAAACTAAAAGACGTAAACAAAATTTACGTTGGCCAAAAATTGCGAGTGAAATAAAAAATAGCACGGCCTTTCGGTCGTGCTTAATCAAGTAAAGTTTTATCCATAACCCACGTTTTACCTATCTTTACCGCCGGTAACTCACCGGCAGCGCATTTATTTTTGACCGTTCCAGGGGATAACCCTAAGATTTTTGCGGCTTCTTCAACACCTATGAGATTTGACAGTCGGTGTTGTTGTGAATGAAAAGCATGTAAATATTTTTCTGTAAGAGGTTCGTTTGTGAATTCAGATTCTTCCATTTCCGCAAGTATTTCGCCAAACATATCTAGCAAAACCATTTCATCTGATCCAAATTGCTGAGCATATTCCAACAATTCCTCATGTATTTTTTGAAATGTTTTGGCCGGCTTTTGGCTGTATCGAGACATATATTTTTGTACTACAGACTGTTTTCCTTCTTCAAACACTCTTTCGCTCAAAATGTTTGCGATCGCCAACAATCTTCCGAATTTGATATCTCGATTCATTTTTATTCCTCCTCGTTTTAGGGCAGCAGAGAGGTTTTACCATCTCGCTGACTCCGGTTTTTATTTTTCCCATCTCTTTTTTGTTTTAAATTGATCTCTGTTCAGGCTGTTAGGGATAACCATAACGTCGTTCCCTAATTTTATTTCGATGTCGCCTGCGTGGATGGCAACATCATACAAACGCGCTTCTTTTCCAGATTTTTTGTTTGTGCCTAGTTTGTAGTCGTTGATGACTAATTTGTTCACTTGGCCGTTGTATGGGTTTCGGTCAAGAAGGGTGACGGTCATACCGTCAACATGGTCGACAATGAAAAAGATAACCCCGTTTTTTCTTTGCAATTCAACGAATCCAAATTTTTCAGGTGTTGTCATGGCTTTTTTCACGATGCGCCACGCTTGACGCAAAGCTTCAGCGATATACTCTTTCACTTTTCCTCCAAACTTTTTTTGTCCTTTCCGAGCAATCTCCCAAGCAAGCGTCATTACGTTTTGCATCGTTACTTCCTCCTTTTTTTATTTTTATGCGTTATCGCATTTTCTAATTTTATTATAAGTGCGATAACGCATTAAGTCAACACCTTTTTTGAAATTTTTTGCATAAAATCTACTCATTCGAATTAATATCTACTCTATATTATTTGTTCGTTTCAAACACGCTTGAATCTCGGTTAAAATTTCGGTATAATAACGTCAGTAACCGCGTCTCGTATTTTTCGAGACCGAATCATAAAATATGTTAACGAAAAGGTTCCCGTTTAAATCAGCGTTTATATTTCGCAAAAGGTTTCCGGTACCACGTCCGTCGGGGGTTCGAGTCCCTCCGAGCGCGTAAGCGTTGATTTAACGGGGTTTCTTAGCGGAAACTCCGTTTTATTTTGTCGAGTAAGGACGCGAACACCGTAAAAACGACCGATAAGTTTTTCGCAAGGTTCGCGTCCGTTTTAACGCAGGTAAACGGGTCCTTTCGTTATTGTTTGACGGGAGGTTATTTTATGCCACGAAAAATACGAAGAGGGGTTTATAAACGAAGAGAATTTTCGGTCACAAGAACGCCAACGGCGTACATAACAATAATTGATGCACTTAACCGTGTTATGACGATTTTTCAAACGGAAGGATATCGTGAAAGAACGATCAACGACTATCGTAATTATTGGTCGGAATTTATCGAAACAATCGGCGTACGTGAAACCGATAATATTGGCGACATAACAGTAGATCATTTCAGACTGTATATTGATACACTACTGAATGTAAGGAAACTTTCGCCAGTTACGATAAACATTCGGTTAGGTGGTGTTAAATCTATTTTTAGTAAACTCGCCGCAAACGATATTATTAATGAAAACCCAGCGCAAAAAGTTCCGAAACTAAAAACGGATGAACAACGAATATTTACATTGACTGACAAGCAAATTAAACGACTTTTCAGCGTTATTGATCGAGATACTTTCGCAGGGTTTCGTGATTACTGCGCAATGCTGACTATGTTGAAATGTGGCTTACGATCTAATGAAATTAACGCATTGGAAATTAACGACATTGACTTTGAGAATTGTGTAATTTTGCTGCCGGGCGCAAAGAACAAAAACCGTAAAACGCGAGTTGTACCAATTACAAAAGAAGTGCGTGATTGTCTTTACGATTTAGTTGCGGAAACACAAGAATATTTCGGAACAGACGTGAAACACGTTTTTACGAATCAATACGGAGAGCCAATGCGCAATGACCATATACGTAAGCGTATGGATAAGTACGCTCGTATTGCAGGACTAAAGGACGAGTGTCGAGCAAGCCCACATAGTTTGCGACACACATTCGCAGTTAACTACTTAAAACGTGGTGGAGACATTAGATCGCTGCAAATGATACTCGGTCATAGCGACATTACAACAACGCAGATATATCTTGACTATACGAACGACGATGTGTCTGAGCAGTATCGAAAAGTAATGGAAGATGGAAATTGAGAAAATATTAAAAATTGTTTATAATAAATTTGTCGGAAAAAGAGGAAACGGAGGTTAAAAATGGAAAAGAAAAAGTCGATATTCAAGCGGTGGTGGTTTTGGGTAATCGTTGTGTTGGTTATCGCGGGAATTGGCGCAGTGGGCGGCGGTGAGGAAGAAACGAACACTACTGAGCAAGCGAGTACGGAACAGCAGAAAGAAGCCGAAACACAACCGAAGAAAACCGAGGAAAAGTCCGAGCCAGCCGAGCCGGAAAACAAGCCGACGATTAGCAAAGCCGAGTTTGACGCGATTAAAACCGGCATGACATACGAAGAAGTCGTTAAAATTATCGGCAGCGAAGGCGAGGTTATGAGCGAAACCGGTGAAGAAGGTACGGATTTGCATACGATCATATATTCGTGGGATGGCGAGGGCGAGATAGGCGCTAACGCTAATTTCACGTTTCAAGGCGGAAAATTACAAAATAAAGCGCAGTTCGGATTGAAGTAACGTAAAGGCTCACGCAAAAATGCGTGGGCTTTTTATTTTTTTTCGCAAAAATGTCGCATTTTTTTAAACGCCTGTATCCTACATAAGTGAAAGGCGAAAAAATTTTACATCATGATGTCGCAATTTGCCTCATTATTTTGGTTATTAAAAGTGTAGGGGTTAAAACTACCCAATAATCTACATTCGTAAAAATAAAACATACGGAGGTGAAATCGTAATGGAATTAGCGAAAGCTCATACTGAATTATCGAATGACATCAACGTAATTACAGCAGAAATCAACGCATACAAACAGGTAGCAGGCGAGGCAATTTTCGAGATTGGTAGACGGCTAAAACACGTCAAAGAAAACGACTTGACGCATGGAGAGTTTGTGAGCTGGTGCGAAAATGACGCAGGAATACCGTACAGGCAGGCCAATCGTTTTATGAAGGTTGTCGACGAGCTAGACGGAAAAATGACGACGTCGTCACATTTGGGACTGAATGTACTCTACGAAATCGCAACCCTACCGCCAGCCGAACGCACGAAGCCGCACACAATCCCGTCAACAGGCGAAGTCAAAACGGTCGATGAAATGACGGTACGGGAGTTGCGGGAAGTTAAGCGTGCGCTGAAAGAAGCACAGCAAGCGAAAGAACAGGCGGAAAAAGCTCGGCGACAAGCAGAAGAACGGGCTAATATGGCGGAACGAAGCGAAGAGATAATAAGAAAGAGATTAGAAGAATTAGAAAGTCGCGAACCTGAAGTAGAAGTTAGAACGGAATATGTATATATCGAAAAAGAAGAAAGCGATAATGTTCGGATAATAGACGAAGAAAAGCGAAAGAAATTTTATATCGATTTTATTAACGAACTAGATTACATTCGTAAAAAATACGGATCTATTGCGTTGGAAGGCGCTAAATTAAGAAAAGCAATCGAATATGACGAAGATGCTTGCGGGAAACTAGACGAATTTGATGATTTTTGGAAATTGTTTACAAAAACGTTATTTAAAAATGAAACTATTATCACTATGGAGGGATGATTCATGGCGTTTAATTTTTTGAGAAAAAACGAAATTGCTCCGCGTGTTAATGAAAAAGAACTTGAGGCATTGGTAAAACCTATTTTAACAGAAGTGGTGAATGAAGTAAAACATTTATTAATAAAAGATTTTTTACCGTTAGTGTTAGATGAACTGAATGAATACAAGAAAAATAAGTCGGATGAAATAACAGTTACTCCAGAGTTAAAAGGACTTCCTGATGAAAAGAAAGCAAATGAAATACTATCGATTTTATTTGAAAAAATAGGACATAATCACCCGTCATCTTTACGACCGTTCTACACTGAATTAGAAATAAAATTCGGAAAACCATTGTCGCTGCTGCATAAGGAACGTATAGAAAAAGTCCCGAATAAAGGCGATGGTAAGTATCCGTACAGAAAAATGGATACTGTACTACTAGTTTTTGATTATAAAGAAGTATACGAGTTCGCAAAACAATATAAGTTTACTAAACTGAAAAAGAAAGGGGCTTAAAATGACGCAACAAAACGCATATATACGAACAGGAACGACCCGAACCGGCTTTTCGCTAATGTTCCACGAAATTTTCGACTTATACCATCCGTACATCGGCGACAAAGCGACACTGTACTATTTGTACTTGTTAAGATACCGTAACAATGATGAAGGTCGAGCGTGGAAAGGCCGAGCGTCCGTTACCGAAAAGTTTCAACTATCGTACTCAACATTGCCGATACTCGACGCAATACTCGAAGCAGCCGAATTAGTGACGATCGAACACAAACCGGTCGGTCGCGGTAGGGATAAGATCATCTATATCGTTCACGACCCGTTAGAGCGCGAAAAGTTTCGAGAGAGGGAGGCGGATATATACCGGAAGCTGGCCGAAGTTGCGCGAAAATACGAAAATATCGGAAAGCTTCTAGGCAAGGAAAAAGGAATTAAACTACTTGCGTGAAGATACAATCTTTACTTCTGTAGTTTATTATCTACAGAAGCGTTAATGAAAAAGAATATATTAAAAAGAATTACTTAAAAAGAATAAATACTTTGCGCCATGTATTCGTAAACTCATACATGGTCGCAGATAAGATTAATAAATAAAAGATTTATAAGAGGTATTACAAAGATGGAAAATGTGAAACTGTCGCGCGCCGCCGACGCTTTATATCGAAGGCGTCAACAACTAACACACGTTTTAAGGCGTCTATCGGCGCGATACAGACGATTTTATCCGTACCTAATGGTTTTCTATTCGGAAGTATAAAACACGGTAATTTCACGCTAATTTTAAGTGAAAGGGGCACGAAAAATGAGCGAAAAAGTTGTGACGGAGGTGGACGAATAATGCCGTTAACACAAGCGGAGTTAAACGAAATCAAAGAACGTGCGGGAAAAGCGTCAGGCGGAAAATGGTTGTGGGAAGGTGATAAGTTCGGAGATATAGTTATATTTTCGCCTAAGCTACGTGGTTTCCATAATAATGGAGGAACTATCGCTAAATTAGACGGATGTAGTGCGGATGACGCAGAATTCATCGCACATGCCCGCGAAGATATTCCGTCGTTACTCGATCATATTGCGGAATTAGAAGCGGTAATCAACGTAATACGTGAAGTTGCAGCGGAAGGTTATGCAACGGCATGTACGTCAGATGAAGCGCGTGCTTACGGAAGTATTATTGACGTTTTAAATCGAAAGGAAGGTGTTGAGGAATGAATAAAATCATTGCCGTACAGGATTCGAAGGGTAACATTTATACAATGCCGTCCGATTCGCCTAAATGTATTTTATCGGTTCACTACTCGACTTCTTATTTTCAATTCGTTGTCCAAGATTATTATGTTGATGACGATGGCAACGAGATTTTTCCTAAAAAGGATATTATAGTTCCGTTGAACGAGAAAAATTGGGTAGATTTTATAGCGGTTCAAGGCGAAGAGTTCGGAAAGATCGTTGATGTTAACGGAGGCGATTTCTAATGCCTAAAAAACCTTCGCAATACGACTGGCAAAACCGCAACCTAGACGATTGGAACGCAAATACGTTTCTTGCGTACATTGTCGACAACACGCTCGAACGATACGGCGTTGAATATTCGCCCGGCGGTAGTGGTTCGAAGCAGCAACGATGGGCGCGCGAACGTGGCATGTTGAAACAGGCGCAAGAACGGTATGGCAATGCGGTGCTGAAACGGTTCATCGACATTTGCTGGCGTGAGTATCGGACGACAAAGCCTGAGCAATTTCCGTACCCAACGTGGATGTTTATGTATTCGTACATGGATCGATATTTCGCGCAGGCACAAGCGGAAGTTGCAGCGGAAAGTCGACGAAAAGATAACGAAATTAATTACGAAGAATTGGAGGAATGGTTGTGAACGGAGGTGACAGCGCTTGACGCAATCAAACGCAAATCGTTGCTTACTCGCGTACCGTTGCCAACTGGCGGGCGGTTCGGCATGTAACAACCAATGTCCGCACTTTATCGCTTTGCACGGAATGAACGCAAAAGGCGGCCGGGTCGGTATGGCGGGCGTTCCGAGCGACTACCGGCTAGTTACGCTCACAAACTCGCCGGTACGCGCAAGCCAGCCGAAAATTTATGAAATACTCGACAAATACTCGGCGACATTTGGGCGACAGTTTGACGAAATTGGTGATCGAATCAAGTCGGTCTATATGTGGTCGAAGTCGCCCGGAACCGGTAAAACAACGACGGCTGCTGCTTTACTGAACGATTGGCTTGTCGCACATTATCTCGGTTCGCTAAAGCGTGGTCGACAACCATTGCAACAGCCGGCGTACTTTTTGGACGTGAACGAATGGCAAACGTTGTACAACGAGTTTAACCGATCACATGTGCCGGAAGACATTGCCGAGCGTGCAAGCCGTGAATATTATCGTCAATTGCAAGCAGCGAAACAAGCACCGTTTGCCGTGCTTGACGATATCGGTGTTAGGCAAGCAACGGAAGGCTTTCGCGGCGATTTGCACTCTATTATTAATCACCGCGTGACAAACGGACTGCCGACGGTTTATACGTCGAACTTTCCAATCGAGGACATGGCTCGAATATTTGACGAAAGGCTTTACGACCGTATGCGTGACATGTGCGTTGTTGTCGAGTTTGTTGGTGAAAGTAAAAGGGGGAAACGGAGGGGGTAGCGTGTATTACCTTTTTTGGGAACATTCCGATGACAAACCGAATCCTAGACCGGAAATCGAGCGAGCGAGGAAAAGGCGGGAACGGAACGAGGAAATCGATAGATTGCTAGACGAAATGAACGATTACAGGAGGCTTTATGAAACGTTCGGTGACGCTGAATATGCGGAAAGGATAGAACGTGTAAAAGAGAAGTTACGGAAATTATAAGAAAAGGTGATTGTTATGCCGAAATACAAAGTTTATGGGGTTGTAGTAGGAACAAAATATATTGGGGAATTTGAAACGCATAACAAAGAAGAAGCTGAACAATTGGCTTGGGATTCTGAAAATGCCTACATTTCTATTTGTTATCATTGTTCAAAAGAAATTGACGAACCGCAAATTGAAAAACTGGTTGTAGAAAAAGTAGAAGATTAATATAAATTCTGATGCTAGAGTAAAGGAGGTTGATACCGATTGAGTTACTCACACATGCTATTTTCGAAAATAATTGACGATAACAATGTTACTGCCCTTAAACGATACAACATTACCGAGGACGACTTCGCAACGGAAGGTGAACGCGAGGTTTATCGTTTTATTGTCAATTACGCGGAACAAAATTGCGGTCGAACGCCATCGTTCGAAGTAGTAGCTGCGGAATGTCCTTCGTTCGTGCCGATGCCGGGCGTCGAGGACAGCTACGAGTTCTTGGCGCGGGAAATAAAAGATAAAGCCGCAAAAGTTGCGATCAATCAATATTTGTCGAAATTTGCCGAAAAATTTAATTCAGGTGAGCGTGGCGAAAAGCTTCTTGAGGACTTGCAGAAAAATGTCGAATTGATTAAAATAAGAACAGATGTTCGTAAATCGTTCGGAACGGACTTGCACAACGTCAAAAGTCAGTTTCTTGCGGAATACGAGCGTCGGAAATCAGGCGAATCATTCCGTGTTTGGAAGTCGAAATTCGACTTTATCAATCGGAGTGTCGGCGGATATATTAGCGGAAACGTTTATGTTGTTTACGGAAAAAGCGGTCGAGGTAAGTCGATTATTACGCTTGAAGAAGCGATTGAAGCGGCATTGCAAGGCGCGAATGTGTTGATTTGGGCGATGGAAATGGGTTGGTTTGAGGTTTGGGTTCGTATATTCGTCAGCTTGAGCGGTCGGCAAGGTATTACAACCGCCAATATTGACGGCGTGGACATGAACGCAGGCTTTGATTCTAGCGCATTGCGAAACGGCAAACTTCCTTATGAATTTGAAACTGCGTTTAAATTTTTTCTTGACGGTGTAAACGAACAAATTTCCGGTAACATAATTGTTCGTGCGGTTGACGACGAAGATTTCCAATTTAGAAATTTGCGGTCATTAGAAGCGGACATTCTCGCAACAAATGCCGATGTCATCGTGCTAGACCCGTTTTACTACCTACATTATGAACGAAACACGTCCAAAACAGCGGGTGGCGACGCAGCGGCAACGTCAATGAAATTGCGTCACTTAGCAGGACGGACACAGTCTGTTATTTTCGCGATAACCCAAGCGGAAGAAACGAAAGAAAACCGTGATGACGATGGTCAGCGAGAACTTAAATTACCTTCGCGTGAGGACGTGAAGAAAACGAAGCAGTTACTTGAAGATGCGTACTTGTTAATCGGCGTCGATACCGATTACAAGCAAGGGCGCGGACTGATCGGTTTAAACAAAGGACGTGATGGCGGTGAAGGCGAAACGCAGGAAATTTTGTATATTCCGCAATATGGTATCGTGAGAGAACCGGAAACGGGCGAAGCAGTCGCCGGTCAATTCGAATTTTAAAGGAGGGTGAAACTTATGAAATACGGAGATAAAATTGGTACGTGCGAGGTTTGTGAACGTGAAAACGCACCTCTTCAATATAGTTGGTGGGTTTTCGGATGGATTTGCGAATGGTGTTGGGAGTTTATTGGTGAATATATTTCGACAGCTAAGGATGTTGAGTATTAATGCCAACGATTGAAGTACGTGGCCAACCGATCGATATTGACGTTCGTTCTGAATTAGAGCAGTTTGAGTGGGAACGTGCGACGTGGACGGAAGAAAAGTTGATCGCTGCAAGCCCTTTTCGATATGATCGAAAACCGTCATTTTTCGTTCGCTTGCAACCATACGGCCAATATCCTGCCGGCGTTTGGTCGGATAGTGGCGCGTATGACGAAGAGTGGCGGAGCGGAAATTTCGTTAAGTTACTGTCGTTCCTGCGGTCGGAAACTTACGAAGAAACCGAAGAGTATTTGCTTATGACGTATGGCCGATCAAGCGGCGGCGATCTAAAATTACGACTGGACTTGAGGTTGCCGCGTCGTTTTGAACCGTTGTCTGAATCGTTGATTGATCCGGCGATTAGTCCGTACTTGACCAGTCGCGGCATTAGCGAGCAGGCACAGTTGTTGGCAGGCGTTGGTCGCAGTCGACACAAAGGTTTTGTAGCGATACCATGGCGGACGGCTCGTGGCGAATTGGCAAACGTTATGTATCGTGCAGTACGTGGTAAACTTTTCTTCTACGAAAAAGGCGGTTGGCCAATTCGCGAATTAGTGTGGGGAATCGATTTGATTTATCGAGAGCGGGCGAGATTAGCGGTACTTTGTGAAGCGCCGATCGATGCATTGACGTGGTGGAGTGCTGGCGTGCCGGCGATTGCGGTTGGGGGCGTGAACTTTTCCGACAAACAAGCGGACATCATCAAAATGTCGCCGATTGAAACGCTTGTGCTTGGCGCGGATAACGACAAAGCAGGCGCGAAACTGAATGAAGCGGTGAAGCGGAAAATGCGTGGGTATGTGCGTTTGATGAAGGTGGATTATGGCGATAAAAAAGACGCGAATGAGTGCGGCGTTGATGTACTGCGTGATAAGGCAGAATTATTCACGCCTGTATTCGACAACCTTTTCGATTGGCACGTCAAGAAACGCACAAATTCTTTCTATTGTTGAAAGACGAACACTTTCGCCTCTACGCATCTTAGCGATTGTTTTACCGTCAATAATTCCTTTGCTACGTAAAACAGACGGCTTTAAATTTTTCTCTTCTAACGTTTTGAATAGAGGTTCGTAAGAAATCATAAAAATACCTCCAAAAAATGTTGCCAAATAGGAACATTTAGTTTATTATATGATTAACTACAATTAAACCTTTTACACTATTTTTACGAAATAAATTTTTAAAAAGTTTCAAAAAACATGTCGCAAAATCCAAAAAAATTTTGGTTAATAAAGTGTAAGGGTTAAAAAGGAGTGATGATATTGGTAAATGAAGAAAAACTAAATATTTTGGTCGAAGAGTTTCGCGATGGAAGTGAAGAAGCGTTGAATACTTTATGCAAAATGTTTCTTCCAGTAATACAATGGCACTCGGAACAAATTTGGCACAAAATAGAAAATCAAACGGAATTTGAGTGCAGATGCCTTCTTAAGATAAAAAAAGCTTTGGCGAACTTTGATCGACGCAAAGGAAGTTTCAGAAGTTTAGTAACGAACATAATCATGCGAGAAAAATACGACTTCCTCGCAAGAAGAAAGCGGAAATTATCAGATGTTGTTTCACTTGACGAACCTTTAACTGACCACGAAGGAAATCAGGCATACTTAGAAGTTGTCGACGTTTTGGCGGACGTCGAAACGATTACTATAAGTAACCAAGGTTTAATGGAAAAGGTCGCCCTTTTGGCGAAAGGCGACCCACGGCGATTGGCGATTCTGAAAGCGTGGAGTGAAGGCGAGACGAATGATCTTCAACTGGCGAAAGAATTGGCGTGTTCTTTCCCAGAAACGTCAGAAAATGGACATCGCAAATTCATCCAACGCTTTCGAATCGAATGTCAGAGACGGTTGGCGTAACGTCTCTGACTGTTAAAAACGAGGGCGTTAATAAAATTGGCGTAGTATGCCCTCATCTATATTATAGCGCATAATTTACTAAAATTAAACTTAACACGGTTATAAATTTAACATATTTTAGTATGGCTTGTCAACACTTTAAGGCGGTGAAGTTTGTATGACGGAAATATTATTATCGCTAGTCGCGTGTTTCATATCGTTCTTCATAGGCTATGTTTGCGGAAACGACGACAAACAGACGAGGGAGGGGCGTTAAAATGGCGAAGGTTATCGATTTGCGTGAAATTCGGCGCAAGAAAATCATTGCACAATATATAGCGTTTTATGGCACGACATACGATAAGGCGGTGTGCAAGAGATGAAAACGCTAGGCGACGCAATGAAACAGGCCGGTTTATTAGTTCTTTCCGATCATGCTAAAGAACGGATACGACAACGAGTTGGCATTATTTCGGAATCTGTGGCGGTTTCGTGGGTCAACGATGTTATTTCGCAAGCAACCGAAACCAAGCGTGACGGCAACAAAACGCATTACATTACAGATACTTTTGAAATTATTTGCGACGGGGTACGTGTTGTTACGGTAAAGCCCGCCGAGCAAGCGAATCAGTATTTAGGATTCTTTCGCGAATTGCTGTCGAAAGAAACATCGAAATTATTGGCGGCTTACAAACGAGAACTTCGCAAAGCAGAAATAGCCGTTGCGGAAGCGCAGTTAAACTTTTTAAAAGCGCGCAATCCGCACACGAAAGAGCGTATTAAAGCGAAATTAACCGACGCGATCGATTATAAAGCGTTGGTAGAGGACGAAATTAAGAAAATTGAATTGGCGGCGAAAAGATTTGGAGTTGAGGCGGCTAAATAGTCGTCCGCCCGCCGGAGGACGTGAAGGCAGTCGTTAAGTAAGATTGTCGCGGCGGAACGCTAAAGCTATCCGTCGTTTCGGCTGCTAGTTCGCGCTTTGCGACGGGCGTGGGACGCTGCGCCCCAAAAACCCGCCCGCGCGAGTTGTGGTTGAGCTCGGGATACTAAAAACGCTGTCGGTACGCCACAACGTACCGCGCCCCGCCGGTTCAAGCGAAGGGTTTGGAGAACCGGCTTTTACAAACTGAATTAACGGAAGGAGAGCGATTGAATGAGTTACATCTCTAAACGTGGCGTTGACGCTGCCAAGTCGGCAACAGCCGAGCAACAACAAGACGCTAGTAAAGCGTTGGTAACGTTGAAGAGCGGTACGACACTGAAAGTACGCGTATTATCGAAAGACGATAGCGCGGAGTATTTCGCAGCTAGCGTGTTTAAAGTATTCAACACAACACCAGTCGCGCCTGACAATCTTTATCAAAAAGCGGCGAACATTTTATTTGAGCAGGCGAAAAAGGCGAAATCCGATGCCGAAGCCGAAGAACTAAAAACGCAAGCGCGCCAGCTAAAACCGAAACCACGTTATTTGTTCGGGTTTATCAATCTCGAAAACGGCGAGCCAATCGTTGTCGACTTGTCGAAAGCGCAAGCGCAAGTCGTTTACCAAGCATTAGACAAGTACGAAAAGAAAATCGGAAAAGTCGCTTTTGAATTATCGAAAAGCGGAACTGGCACATCTACAGTCGTTAGTTTCTCGCCTGTTCTCGACATGGACGAAGATCTGACAGATACGGAGCGTGAAAACTTCGCGAAAGCAGACGGTAAAGAGTTTCCGGCGGAATTATTCGAAAAAGTATTGTATATGAAGACCGAAGCAGAGCAAATCGAAGACCTGAAAGCGTTCGGGTTTGACGTTAGCCTATTAGGTGTTGATGGTGCGGAAAGCGACAAAGACGAAAATTTACCGTTTTAAAGGAGGCGGACTAATTGGCGCATATTACCGAAGTAGTTGGTAAATACTCGCAAGTGATCGCCAAAGCCGCGCTCATGGCAAACGGCTGGGAAGTCGCAGAAACGGAAACAGACGAAACTTACGACTTCGTTGCTCGCGACCCGATTAATCGTGAGTGGTACACGTTTCAATGCAAAACGATTCGGAAGCGATCTGATCGCAATAATGAATTGGTTGTGTACGCTAAGAACGGGCGCGGCATACCATACGCCAAGCCCGACGCTGATTACATTATTGGCGTGTTGGGCGAAGAGGGCGAAATCCCTCGCGTATGGTATTTTGAAAACGTTGGTTGCGGCGAGTATTGGGCGAGTGAAACAAGCGCAAGTAAGCGGTGGGTTGAGTTACCTTTATGGTTGAATCGAGGTATTTACGAAAGCGACAGCAAGGTGGTTTAGCTTGATCGAAAATAAAACGGAAGGTGGCCGATAATATGGCGAAATTAGAAAACGTGAAAGTTCTCGAAATGAGTTACGGTGAGATTACCCACATTCAATATAACGGTAAGATTTACGAGAGAGTTAGCGAGAAAGCGAATGCTGGCGATTTGGTTCTAGTTACGAACGAAGTTGCGGAGGCTATTGAGGGCGTTGAATCAGGCGCTTTTTACGAATTATACGAAGATGAATATGACGATTTGGTTTTCGCCGATGACGATGATGATGAGCGTACTTACATCAGTTGGTCCGACGAACTCGTACTTTTCCGCGCGATAGAAACGGCTGATAAAGACATCGAAAAACGAGTTGCCGAGTTGGAACGTCGATTATCTGCGATCGAACGCCAGTCAGAGCGTTTAAAAGTCAGAGATTACGCGCGAGTTGTCGGAGATACGATTTATGGCGGTATTACGGAAAACCAAATTGTTGAGATCGCAAGTTATTTAGACGAAGACGGGATTTATAAAATCGAGTTACTTGACGGTTCTGATTATGATTACGCACGACCTTCATCGTTAGAAAAATATACGGAGCATATTGACGAGGTTGAACGGTCAAAATTCAAGAAGGGCGATAAGGTACGTTTAGTTAGTGGCGGCGACAAATATCCGTTGTACGGTTTTTATGACGGAGAAGTTTACGAAGTAGGTGATAATAACTACGAACACGAAGCAGGTCCTTACAATAAATTGATAGAAATAGTCGAAAAAGGTGGAAGACCCGGTTATGCTAGACCGGACCAATTAGAGAAAGTGGATTCTAAAATCGACCGGCTTGCGTCCGAATTTAAAAAAGGCGACATTGTTCGTGTACTCGATAGTTGCGGCAGTCCTTTGGTGGAAGGCTGTTTATACGAAATAAGCGGTCATATGGGAAATACAGAGTATGTAACTTTTGACGGTGAAGCTTGGCTTGCAGAATTCGAACTAGTCGCGCCAGTCGAAAGCCGTGTTGACCTTGACTGACGGCGTAGAGTGTGTCGTGTGCGGCGTAATACTAGACGACACACTCGCCATTTACGACCGATTCTCCGAGCAATATTTTTGCGATGAATCATGTTTCGAAGAATGGTTTCACGAAACGTTTGTTGACGAATACAAAAGGAGTTGGTTGCGTTGAATTTGAAACTTTCGCTTAAAATCGATTCTAACGCAACTGAACGCGCACGTCAAGCGAATGAGCGACGAAACGTGGCGAGCGAATCGCTCGCTGACGCTTGGCGGCGGATTTTCGTAATGAAATTGACTGAATCTGACCGGAGGAAATTAACGGAAGTTAAAGAAGCGATGGACGCCGGCTTGATCGGTCGTAACCCGCAAGATTGTGTAACGAAGTCCGGTCGACCTAAAGCGTTTAGCAAAGCGGAGGCACTTCGCTTGTGGCAAGATTTGCAGGAACGAAAGCGCGAAGAAACGTTACGGCGCATGGTTGAAGAAACGCCGAGTAACTACAAATTGATAACGACTGATGAGCAGTTTCAAGCGTTATTAGACGAATTGACGAACGAACCGATCATTGCGCTTGATACCGAAACAACAGGCGTTGACCATTTCGCTGATGAAATAGTCGGTATTTCTATTACACTTCCGAACGCAGACAAACACGTTTATATTCCGATTGGACATACACAAGGCGAGCAGCTTGATCGTGAATATGTACTCGAAGGTTTGTGTGAGTATCTCGAAAGCGCAACGATTGGCAAAGTGCTTCATAACGCCATTTTCGATATTCATATGTTTATTCGGCACGGAATTCGCGTGCAGGGCTTGCGATGGGATACACAAACAGCAATGTCGATGCTGAACGAAAACGAACCGTCGTTTGCCTTAAAAAATTTAGCAACGAAATATTTACGTGAACCGTCGGACACTTTCGATGAACTATTTGGTAAAAACGCTAAATTCGCAGAAATACCGTTAGATGTTGCGCTTGTTTACGCGGCGAAAGACACTCATTTGACATGGCGTTTGTATGAGTTTCAACGTCATCATATGGCGAAATTTCCGAATATGTTGCGTTATTACGAAACGGTTGAGGTTCCGTTGCTTGACGCGATTGTTGACATGGAGCAGACAGGCTTTCTTATTGACGTTGACTATGCGAAAAAGTATGGCAATGAAATGATGCGTGACATTGAGGAAAAGGAACGGTCGCTGAAATCGAAACTAGGCGACATAAATCTAAACAGTCCGGCACAATTGAAGCCTGCGCTCGAAAAGATCGTTGGTCATTCGCTTGAATCAACGGATGCAAAGAAAGTATTAAAACCGTTGAAAAATAAATTTCCGGTAATTGCGGAACTTCTAGAATACAAAGAACTCGTCAAACTTTATTCAACTTATATTAGCGTTTTGCCAGAGTTGATTCATCCGAATACTGGACGGTTACACGCACGATTCAATCCGATGGGCGCGCGGACGGGGCGGTTTTCGAGCGGTGGTAATGGCGTTAACCTTTAGAAAAGGGCGGCACATAGGCGACTATGTGTGCAGTACCCCGTTAATTCATGGAAACCCCTAACGATTAAAGTCGAGGGCAACCATGAGCCAAGCCGATGGGGAAACCCACGGAAGGTGCAACGACTACCGCATGGAGCCGTAACGTAAAGTCGACGGCGGTAAAGCGGCACGAAAGCGGGGCGACTGTCAAATTAAAAGCCAGCTGGCTTTAGATTCGTTTACCTTGACAGTCGATGATATAGTCTACACCGGACCGGAATTGACCGGTCGATGAAAATGAGGGAAACCTCCGGAGCGTCGGATAAAGAGCCGACGGTTAATAACAATTGGACAAAATCAGCCGAAATCTGCTCGAAAACTGTTTGTTGCACCGGAAGGTTGGGTTATTTTGGGCGGAGACTTTTCGCAACAAGAGATTCGTTGCGCTGCTTATTTTACACAAGAACCAGTATTGCTTAACGCTTATGCCGAAGGTCGCGACGTTTACGCTTCAATGGCATCTGATTTTTACGGGAAGCCATACGAAGAATGCGGCGACGGCACACCGGAGCGAAAAGCAATGAAAACAGGCGTGCTTGCGGCGCTATACGGAACGGGGCCGACAACTCTTTCGCAACAGCTTAGCTGCACCGTTGAAGAAGCGAAGGACTTTCTCAACAAATTTTTCAAAAAACACGCTAACGTTAAACGTTGGATTGACGAAACACAGGCGTTTTGTCGTAAGAATGGATTCGTTTGGATGGATAAGCAACAACGAAAACGGCGGTTGCCAGAAGCGAAAAAGCGAACGTTTGGTTATGACGCAGATGTGTCGAGAGCATTGCGACAAGGCCCAAATGCCGTCATTCAAGGAACAAGCGCAATTCAAACGAAGACAACGATCGTGCGACTACATGAATTATGTAAACGAAAAGGTTGGCGATTGCTCGCGACTATACACGACGAGGTGCTTTTGTTAGTTCCAAACACTATTACTCGCGAAGATATTGCGGAATTTGAGGATGTGATGATTAATACGTATCGTTTCGGTAACGTGCCGAACAAGACGGACATTGAGTTGTCGCTAAGGTGGGGCGAAGGTATGACGGTTGACGAGTGGTTTGCGAGAAAAGAGAAAGGGATGATTGCGTGATGATTGAAACAACAGTCTATAAAACTACGAAACCGGGTGATGACAATTGACGAACTTACAAGCGCAAATTGAAGGAGACTTAATCGCAATGTTAGACGAATGGCACTCGTTGCCAGAGGTTTGGGACAACGAATTAGATTCGCAAATTCACGAATGGTACGCGAAAGTCGAATCGGTATATCCGAAGCGGCCATATTTCAGCCCATCAGCTGCCGACGCTTGCCCGCGCGAACTTTATATGAAAGCGATCGGGGCTGAGCGCGACAAGACGAAACAGCAACCACATCAAGGACGTTGGCAACGAATCGGAACAGCGATCGGCGGCGTCATTCAGCGCGACATTTTGTTTATCGAAAAACATTTCGAAAAGAATACAGGCAATAAACCGCCTTTCGTGTTCGAGCGCACGCCTGACGGACGGCCGATGTTCGAGGATTTTGCGAAAAAGAATCATCTTGTCGAGTGGGGCGGCGAGCGGTTTTACCTTTACGGCGCGCCGGACGGAATTATGCGCTATACAACGGACGATGGTGAGGTTATACGTGTTGGCCTCGAGATCAAGTCGAAGCAAACAACGCCAGCTAAAACGAGTTTACACTCGATGATTGCGCCTGACTATAAACACGCTAAACAAGTCGTTGCTTACAGCGCCATGTTTGATTGTGATTATTACGTCATACTCTACGTTAATGCCGCAAAGCAAGCGTGGGAAGTGACCGATGAGCAATACGAAAAAACGCCGGACATGCGAGCATTTTGCCTGCATATTACTGACGACGATCGAGCGGAATTGTTCGATAGACTGGCTGGCATTAACCGTGCCGTTCGCGAACGTAAGCCGCCAAAACTAGACATTGACAAGTTCACGTTCAACAATTACAAGACTGCGTGTGCTTTAAGTCTTACTGACGAAGAATTTGACGAAATCAAGGCGTTTGTTAAACGAGCGTTAAGATCGAGGTTGCAGGAATGGCGCAAGCAGGCGTATTATGACGCGTTTGAGTATATTCGTGAGGTGCGTGAAAAGGAAGTGAAGGAATGACACGGATATTAGCTTTTGACACCTCGCTTTCGTCGCCAGGCGTTGCGTTAGTCGAAATCAAGCGCAATAAACCGTATATTATCGCCGTCAGCCACGTAAAAACCGACAGCAAGCAATCACACGCACTTAGGACGCAAATTGTTTATGCATGGGCGGTCGCATTCATTCACGAACACGGCGCAAAGTTTGACGTAATTGTTCGTGAGGACTTTCAAGGACGGTCAAGCGTGCAAAACCATCCGGTTTTCGCAGCTTGGTCGGCAATTGACCGCGCACTTGCCGAGTTTAACTTAAACTTTACGGAAAAACCGATAAGCCAATCGAAAGTTAAACGTTTAGTTGTCGGCAAGGGTAAAGCGGAAAAAGACGAAGTGGAAGCGGCGGTTCGTCGGTTGACCGGTTACACTGGCGAGTTTGCGACTGATGATTGTAGCGACGCGGTGGCGGTAGCGTTGGCTTGGGCGATTGAAAAAGGTTTAATTAAGGAGGGCGGTAGGTGGTCGATGTGATTGACTACGCCTTATTGCGCCGATTAGTGGCTGACGAAGAACAAACACTTGCCGACATCGAATACGAAATTAGGCGAGTAGAACGAAAATTAACGGAACTCAAACGAGAACGTGACGAACATGAAAAGCATTTGCGCGACTTACGTGATTTGTTGAACACGGAGGTGAATAATGGTTGTTAACGATATTTTCTATCGTTTGTTTAACGTTACTTTTATTTATATACATCGATATGGATACAAAAGGAAATGAACAGTTAATCGTAGGTAAAATCGTTTTAATATCGTTGGTTATTATTCCGTTTATCGATACGCTAATTCGGTTGTTTACGGTAGGTGGTTAAGTGATTTACTATTCTTCGCTTACAGGTAACACACGAAGGTTCGTTAAGAAAACGGGATTGCCTGCGGTTGAAATAAAGCGTGGTATAAAAGCGATCGAGCCTTTCGTACTTGTTACTTATACGATAGGTTTCGGTCAAGTTCCGCAAATTGTCGATGAGTTTTTAGAGCAAAACAGCGACTTACTTCGCGGCGTGGCGGTGAGTGGTAATCGTAATTGGGGCGATTCCTTCGGAAAAGCAGGCGATATTATCACGAATAAATACAACGTTCCGTTACTTTTAAAGTTCGAACTGGCCGGCACAGACGACGATGTTAAAACATTTAAAGAAAGGGTGGTTAAGTGCGGTATATCGAACTAAACAACGAAATCATGCAGCGTGATGAAAACGGAGACTTACAGCTTGAAAAAGACAAAGAAGCTGTCAAAGCCTATTTTATCGACTACGTAAATCAAAACACCGTGTTTTTCCATAACCTACGCGAAAAACTCGATTACTTAGTCGAAAATAATTACTACGATAAAACCGTGCTAGATAAATATACATTTGACGAAATCAAGCGTGTTTATGAAACGGCTTATGCGAAAAAGTTCCGGTTTCCATCGTACATGAGCGCTTTTAAATTTTATAACGATTATGCGCTGAAAACAAACGATAAAAAGAAGATACTAGAGCGGTACGAAGATAGAATCGCAATTGTCGCGTTATTTCTTGCCGATGGCAACGCGGACAAAGCCGTTGAGTTTGCGAAACTATTAATCAATCAAGAGTATCAGCCCGCAACACCAACGTTCCTCAACGCTGGACGCGCCCGTCGTGGCGAATTAGTTTCGTGTTTCTTGCTCGAAGTTGGCGACAGTCTTAACGACATAAATATGGCGGAATCGATCGCAAAACAGCTTTCTAAAATCGGCGGCGGCGTTTCGCTTAATTTATCAAAAATTCGTGCAAAAGGCGAATCAATAAAAGAAATCGAAGGTGTCGCAAAGGGCGTCGTTGGTGTAATGAAAATGCTTGACCATGCGTTTCGGTATGCCGATCAGATGGGTCAACGACCGGGGGCAGGCGCAGCGTATCTTAATATTTTCCACGCTGACATTAACGAATTTTTGGAAACGAAAAAAATTAACGCTGACGAGGACTTTCGTGTTAAAACGCTAAGTATTGGCGTTATTATACCGGATAAATTCATTGAATTGGCGCGAGAAAACAAGCCCGTGTATTTGTTTTACCCGCACACTGTTTATAAAGCGTACGGACGTCATTTTGACGACATGAATTTAACCGAAATGTACGACGAATTGGTAGAAAATCCGGCAGTTCGTAAGAAAAAAGCAAACCCACGTCAATTGTTAGAAAAAATATCGGCTTTACGGTTTGAATCGGGGTATCCGTTTATTGTGTTCGAGGACAACGTTAACCGTGTTCATGCGCTAGATAACGTTGGAAAAGTTAAGTTTTCCAACCTTTGTACCGAGATCGCTCAGGTAAGTATTTTGTCGGAATACACCGACTATGGCCAGCCTGACAAAATCGGCTTAGACATTTCTTGTAATCTAGGTTCGTTAAACATCGCTAATGTTATGGCGAACAAGTCGATTGAAAAATCCGTTAAGTTGGCAATGGATGCCTTAACGATGGTTTCAGATTCGACAAATATCGTGAATGCACCGGCAGTTGCTAAAGCAAATCGATTAATGCATTCCGTTGGACTTGGCGCAATGAATTTGCACGGCTATTTAGCACAAAACGGTATCCCTTACGAAAGCGAAACGGCTCGCGAGTTTGCTGACGTGTTTTTTGCGGCGATGAACTACTGGTCGCTAATTCGTTCCAACGAAATAGCGCAAGAACGTGGCGAAACTTTCTACGGGTTTGAAGGCTCGAAGTATCACACCGGCGAGTATTTCGACATGTACCTTAATGAGGATTTCACACCGAAAAGCGAACGTGTGGCGAAACTATTCGAAGGTATTACATTACCTACTCGCGATGATTGGGCGAAGCTGAAAGAATCTGTAATGAAACATGGGTTATATCACGCTTATCGATTAGCAATTGCACCGACCGGTTCAATTAGTTACGTTCAGTCAGCGACAGCAAGCGTTATGCCGATTATGGAGCGAATTGAGGAACGCACGTATGGTAATTCGAAAACATATTACCCAATGCCGGGTCTTTCGCCGAAAACATGGTTCTTATACAAAGAAGCATACGACATGGATATGTTCAGAGTTGTCGACATGATCGCGACAATTCAACGACACGTTGACCAAGCGATTAGCTTCACGTTATTCATGAAGGATACACATACAACGCGGGATTTAACGAGAGTTGATTTATACGCTCACTATCGCGGAATCAAAACGTTATATTAC
>Ga0180436_10000275_pt1 | contig 54718 bp, 45 predicted proteins | sample SS_ome_2_FD_132434 | JGI IMG/M metagenome (GOLD analysis project Ga0180436, IMG submission 132434) | Hypersaline lake sediment archaeal communities from the Salton Sea, California, USA - SS_3_S_2 metaG | ecosystem: Environmental > Aquatic > Non-marine Saline and Alkaline > Hypersaline >...
CGATTTTTCTTTCGCATCCGGCGGGTGCGGCGCACCGGATGGCGCCTGCGCATCCGGAATGTCCGGATCGTCTGAGTGCGATCGAGACGTATCTGATTCAGGAGAGCGTGCTGGATTACGTGCAGCCGGTGGAGGCGCGGCATGCGACGGCGGAGGAGCTGAGGCGGGTGCACAGTGCCGATTACCTTGATCATCTGGCCGGGTTGGCTCCGGAAGAGGGGCTGGTGGAAGTCGACATCGACACGCAGATGGGGCCGGGGACGATGGAGGCGGCCTTGCGGGCGGCGGGGGCGGTGGTGCACGCCGTGGACGTCGTGTTGGCGGAGGGCGGGAATGCCTTCTGCAACGTGCGGCCGCCGGGGCATCACGCCACGCGGGAGGGGACCTTGGCGTTCTGCTTCCTGAACAACGTGGCGGTGGGGGCGGCGCACGCTCTCGAGGCGGGAGGATTGGAGCGGGTGGCGATCGTGGACTTCGACGTGCATCACGGCAACGGGACGGAGGACATCTTTCGCGACGACGAGCGGGTGATGTTCTGTTCGATCTACCAAGAGGGGCTTTACCCGGTGGTGGAACCGGTTCCGCGGCCTGGGCGCTACGTCAGCGTGGGGATGGCGCCCGGGTCGGGTAGCGTCGCGTTCCGGGAGGTGGTCGACGGGCGGTGGCTGCCGGCGTTGGAGGAGTTTGCGCCGCAGATGATCCTTGTTTCGGCGGGCTTCGACGCGCACACCTTTGACACTATCGGCGACCTCGACCTGGTGGATGACGATTTCCGATGGGTGACCCGGCAACTCCTCGAGGTGGCCCGCCGCCACGGCGGAGGGCGTTTGGTGTCGTGCCTCGAGGGCGGCTACGAGCTGGCGACCCTGGCGCGGGTGGCCGGCCTTCATATCCGGGAATTGATGGGGGTCTGAGCGCGTGGACGAGGCGGGAAGGATGTGCCGCCAGCCCGGCCGGGGCGGGCAGCCGGGGAAGGATCCCTTCTGACGAGGTCAGGCGCCGGGCGATCCGATCTCGTTTTCGAGCAGGTACAACCCGCTCTTTCCCGGGGCGGCGAGGTCGAGGTCGCCGTCGGCGTCCACGTCGGCGGCCATGGTATTGATACCGAAGCCGACGCCCTCGTCCTTGGTGAGCACCTGCCGGTTCCATATTCCCTCGGCGCGGTCGTAGCGGTAGAGCATGACGCAGGGGGGCTCCTTGGCGCCGGGGTCCCTGCCGTTGTGAGCGCGGAAGCGTTTGCCGGTGACGATTTCCCGTTCTCCGTCGTCATCGAGGTCCACCGCCAGCAGGAAGTGGACCTGGGACCAGGTCTTGTCGATCTCCACCCGTTCGAAGGGGTGTCCGGCCTTCCCGGGGGTCTTCAGCCAGAAGACGGACTTGCAGAACCATGCCGCATTCACGGCGTCGGTGTGCCCGTCCCCGTCCACGTCCAGCGGGAGGTTGGCGAAGTCGTTGTAGTATTCGTTCTTCGGCTCGAGTTTCCGCACGAGGTGCTTCTTCCAAGTGGGCGCCTCGGACCAGAATCCGCCGCAGAAGATGTCCGGCCTGCGGTCGTGTTGACGTCGAACAGCCCCGCGGCCTCGAACTTCGATTCCGGATTGACGGGCGCCACCTTGAACGGGATGCCGTCGCTGAGATCGCGGACGCAGATCTCCTTGTAGCGCACCTCGCAGGGCGGACCGCTGTGGATCTGGAGGCCGATGATCCCCTTCTGCTCGATGGACCGGTCGGGCTCGAGGTAGTCCACGGTGAGGCGGCCGTTCAACCAGAGGCGCACCCGGCGGCCCTCGCAGCGGATGCGACAGGTGTTCCATCCGTCGCGATCGAGAGCCTTCCTGAGCGCCTCGGGATCGGCCTTGGCCAGGATCTTGCGGCGACGAGACTCGTCGTAGAGGCTGCCCCAGTAATGCTGGCCCACGTCGGCCTTGCAACCGATCATCTCGTGGTGGTCCGGGATGCGCCGGCTGCGGATCTGGATCCCCGCGTTGGCCTTCTCCGGGTCGCCGCTGAGCTTGACCTTGAGCACCAGGGCGAAGTCCGCGAACTCGCGGGTGGTGCAGAGGAACTCGTTGCGGGGAACGGGCTTCTCCATGGATCCCGCCACCACGGCGCCGTCTTCCACCCGGAAGGCCGCTTTGTTGCCCTCCCAGCCGGTTAGAGTCTTGCCGTCGAAGAGGGGCGTCCATGCGCCGGCCATGGCGGAGCCGGCGGCGGCTACCAACAGGGACGATACACGGACACACAAGGGACGCATGAGCATTGTCATGGACTACTCAACCGGTCCAGTATGAGCCAAGGTGCGGAAACAGGCAATCCGGGACTTGGATGGGGTTCCAGAGCATCGAGATCGCATCGCGAAGCCTTCCCCGGCCACTACGTCCCCACCCCGGCTGCCTCTGGAGCGCTCCAGGTAATAACGCCGCGTGGGAATGATCCTTGCCAAGACAGAAATTTGTACATAAGAACACTCATTATGAGCTTGAGCGGAAAGTGCCTTCTGAAGCGGCTGGAGTGGATCGCAACGCTTTCGCCGGAGAACTGTCCCGGAGGACTTCCCACGGACGATCGGGCTTGGCGGGACCTCGTGAACCGGATCGTCCTGGCAGTTCGTCAGGTCTTGGAGGAGTCCGACGGGTCCGACGGGTCCGACGGGTCCGACAGGTCCGACAAGTCCGACAGGTCCGACAAGTCCGACAGGTCCGACAAGTCCGACCGGCTCCTTCCAGTGCACGGGGGGTATAGGAAACTGAAGGGATTCCAGGTCGCGGAGTTGGTCTACGACGGCACCCGGATCTTCTGCGACCGGTTCATCTCGAAGCGATCGCGCACGCATGACCAGATGGTGCAGGCGGCGCGTAGTGGGCGTCAGAACCTCGCCGAAGGGAGCGTGGCCTCCGCCACTTCGAAGAAGGTCGAACTGAAGTTGACGAACGTGGCCAAGGCCAGCCTCGAAGAACTCTTGCTGGATTACGAGGACTACCTCCGCCAAGCTGGCTTGCGCCGATGGGACAAGAGGGATCCCGAGGCCTTGGAGGTCCGCAACCGCTACCGAGGCTATCCGCAGGAGTGGTTCGAGAAGTCGGACTTGTCGGACTTGTCGGACTTGTCCGACAGGTCCGACGGGTCCGACTTATTGGACCCCTACGGGATCGCCGAAGCCGAACCGGAGGCCGCCGCCAACACTCTTCTCTGCCTGGTCAACCAGGCGACTTACCTGATCGGGCGCCAGATCGTGTCGCTGGAGAGGGGTTTCCTTGCGCAAGGGGGCTTCACGGAACGCCTCTACCGGAAGCGCCGGGAACACCGGAGCAGGCGCAGGGAGGATTGACATCACACGTTGCGCCAACGGCACGAGCTTGGGCGCCGCTCCGGAGAGACTTCGTCGGGAGCTTTGTCGATCACGCTCTGTGTGCCAACATGTTCCCGACAAAGCTTCTCTCAAGTCCGTGGCACTCTTGACGGACCCCTGCCATGGAGAGCGGGCCGCAGGTGGTGCAGGTGAGGGAGTCGGTGGCTTCGAGGTTGGCGGTTCCGAAGGTGCGGCAGGCGGAGAGGCTTCATCCCGCCGTGAATCAGCGTTGGGATTCGGGAGAGGGAGACCCGAATCGTTCCGCGAGCAGTGATTTGCGGCATTTGAAGATCCACTCGAGCTTGCGGCGGACGAAGAGGGCGTGGACGAGGGAACCTACCGGTCCGAGAGGCAGGGCGTAGTGAACGACGTCGGTCATGCGGACTCCGCCGTCCGCGACCGGTTCGAAGGCGTGCCGGTGATGCCAGAACCGGTAGGGTCCGGCCCGCTGCTCGTCGACGAAGGCGACGGGCGGTTCGACCGCTTTGATTTCGGTGACCCACGGCACCCGGATTCCGGGAGCGATTCTGACCTTGTATGTGATGATCTGCCCCTCGTGCATTTTTTCTTCCGGGTCGTGGAGGATGCGGAAGCCGAGGTCGGGCGGAGTGATGGCGTCGAGGTTGCGCGGTGAGGAGAAGAAGTCCCAAGCCTCCTCCGGCGTGACAGGCAGATGCTGTTCCTGCTTGAGCACGTAAATCTTCATCGGTGTCAAAACTGTCCTGCAATAGCGATGCGACAGGGCGGTTCGTCAATGGGAGCTTCGCCCCGGACCGGACCGGGGGTCGTCGATCGGAAGGCGATGACCGGTTCGGTTGGCGGGCTGCAAGAAGCTCGAACGCCGCGAAGTATGAAGGAAAGACCATGGAGACTTCAAGATGTCCCCTGCATGCCGGATGCCCGCATGGGGCTGTCGGAAGACGTCGCTTTATTGTGCGCTCGGCCGGGGCGACGATTGCGCCGCTCGTTCTCGGGCGCTTCGGTTCCCTGTTCGCGGCGGAGGCGGAAGGGATCCGCAGGATTCGCGCCTGCGGGCCGGCCTCGAAGTATGTTCCCAAGGTGAAGGCGGCATTCGTGCGGCGGCGTGGCGAGTACGGGATGCGCTGGCCCGGCCAGGTCTACGACGGGGAGGCCGCCAGGAAGAAATACGCGGCCGCGATGGTCAAGCAGGCGAAAGCGCTGGGAATCTTGTTCGACCTCCGGTCCGCCCCGATCTACAGCTCCAAGGAGGCGGGTCAATGGCTCGAAGAGGCGAAAGCGGCGGGCGTCGACGGATTGATGGTGGTCGTGCTGGACCGCCAGGAGCATGCCTGGCCGACGGCCTACCAAGCGGTCGGGAGCGGCATCCCGACCGTGATCTACTCGCCGCTCGGAACGTCTTTCACGACCAATACGAGCAGGCTGGCGGGCGCCCCGGGCTGTGTCGTCCACGCCACGGACGACTTCAGCCATGCCCTCTTCGGGATGAAGATGCTGCAGGCCGGCGCGAGGATGCGGCGCACCCGCTGTGTCGTTCTCCGCGGCAACAAACGAAGCGAATGGCCGCTGGGCGACACCGGGATCACGCTCCGCCACGTCCCGGCCGGCACCTTCCTCGAGTACTACCGGGAGATGTCCGAGACGGCCGAGGTCAGAGCCTTGGCCGAGCGCTACCTGAAGGGCGCGAGGAAACGCACGGACGCCAGCGAACAGGACGTCCGCAATGGCGTGAAGTCCTACTTCGTCGCGGCCCGCATCCTCGAAGAGGAACAGGGCGACGCCATCACGATGGATTGCCTTGGCGCCCTCGGCAAATCGGAGGTCAGCCTGCCGTGCATCGCCTGGTCCCGCATGAACGACGACGCAATCCCGGCGGCGTGCGAGGCGGATCCAGGGGCGGTGGCGGCCCATGTCGTCGTCCAGCACCTGTTCGACCGGCCTGGATTTCAACAGGACCCGGTGCCGGAGACAGCCGTCGGAGGCATCATCGGCGCCCATTGCTCCTGTCCCACGAAACTGAACGGATTCGACGAGCCGCCCGAGCGGTTCGACCTGAAGCATCATCACGGCAACCGCGACGCGGTGCCGCGCACGATCTGGCGCGAAGGACAACGCATCACGTGCCTTGACGTCCTGCCGGGGGGCGCCGGGAAAGGGAAAAAGGAACGATCCCGCTTCCTCATCTCGACCGGCACGGTCCTCGAAAACCTTGAAGTCCCTCCGGCCGGCGGCTGCGTGGTCTCGGTCCTGGTCAAGATGGACGGCGACCGGGAGGTGCTTTCCTTCCCGGGCTTCCACCAGCTCTTCTTCTACGGCGAATTCGCCCGGGAACTGAAGGACTTCTGCCAGCTTCAGGGATTCGAAGCGGAGATGGTCTGATACGGCAGGTGGGAATGGAGAACACGCTTCCGAAGCCCCCTTCCGGGGCCCCATATGGGGTCTGTCCCCTCGGGTTGCTGTCCCCTCGGGCTGCTCCGAATCCACCCTTTGGCTGCCGTGACGTCCTACGAATAGCACACCACCGCCCATGTGGAAAAGTGCGCCCAAGAGCGCGGATTCACCCTCGAACAGGCGATCTTGACTATCAATGAACCGGGCTCGATTTTGAGGTCGGCTGACTGCCTTTCCGGCGCCTACTTGTAGAGCGGCCCGCAGGCCGCGCAGGCGCGGAAGTCGGCGGCTTCGAGGTTGGCGGTTCCGAAGGCGCGCCATGCGGAGGGACGGAAGACGCGTTCTTCGGGGACGTTGTGCATGTAGACGGGGATGCGGAGGATGGAGGCGAGGGTGAGGTAGAGGTGGCCGACGTGGCCGCAGGTCATGACGCAGTGGTTGGCGCCCCAGTTGTTCATGACCTCGTAGGCGCTGCGGAACGGGCCGCTGCCGGTGAGGGTGGGGGCGAACCATGTGGTGGGCCAGGTGGGGTTGGTGCGCTCGTTGAGGACGTCGTGGATCTCGTCGGGGAGGTCGACGGTGTGGCCTTCGGCGAGTTGGAGGGCGGGGCCGAGTCCGTCGACGAGGTTGAGGCGGATCATGGTGGCGGGCATGCCTCCGCGGGTCTTGTAGCTGACGCTCCATCCTCCGCCGGGGAAGTATTCGGTGATGGACGGGTGGAAGCGGCTGTGGGCGAGGCAGGCCGCGGCCTCCTCGTCGGTGATGTCCCAGAACGGTTTCATGGCGGGCTTGCCGTCGGGTCCGGTGCACTGGCCGGTGCCGTCGAGGGCGGCGGGGCCGGAGTTGATGAGGTGGAGGATGCCGTCCTTGACGAGGGGGTCGGAGGGGGTCTTGCCGCTGGCGGACTTGATGGCGTCGGTGCTCCAGTAGGTGCGCAGGTCGGCGAAGATCTGGGCGGTGTTGGTGAGGAGGTAACCGAAGAGCATGCCGGCGCCGTTGAGGGCGTCGTTCTCGGTGGCGACGATGTAGGGGGCGCGCCTGCCGTTCCAGTCGAAGGAGGTGTTGAGGATGGTTTCGAGGAAGTCGCCGTTGGGGAAGTGATCGGTCCACTGGCGCTGTCCCTGGAAGCCGGCCGCGATGGCGTTGTGGCCGTGGGCCTGTTCCCCGAGGCCCATCTTGGCGAGGGCGGGGTTGCCGGCCATGAGGTCGCGCGCGATGAGGGTCATCTTGACGGAGTCCTCCAGTTCGCGGTCGAGGGTTTCGCGGGGGCGCCGGGTTTCGGGGCTGTTGTAGTCCTTGCCTTCGAGGCAGTGCTCCTTCGTCCATGCGAGGGCGCGCTGGTATTCGTGGTGGTCGTATTGCTCCTTCCGGAGGCGGCCGGCGAACTCGGACATGTCGATGTCCTCGACGCGCATGCCGAGGAATTTCTCCCAGAAGGTGTAATCGATCATGGAGCCGGCGATGCCCATCGAGGTGCCGCCCATCGAGAGGTAGGACTTGCCGCGCATGAGGGCCGCGGCGAGTCCGCACTGCGCGAAGTTGAGGATTTTGTCTCGGACGTCGGCGGGGATGTTGGTGTCGCCGGCCTCCTGGACGTCGCGGCCGTAGATGCCGAAGGCGGGGAGGCCCTTCTGGGTGTGGCCGGCGAGGGCGGCCGCGAGGTAGACCGCTCCGGGCCGTTCGGTGCCGTTGAATCCCCACACGGCCTTGGGGATGAGGGGCTCCATGTCCATGGTCTCCGAGCCGTAGCACCAGCAGGGGGTGACGGTGAGGCTCACCCCGACGTTCTCGCGGCGGAACTTCCCGGCGCAGGCGGCGGCTTCGGCCACGCCCCCGATGTTGGTGTCGGCGAGGACGCACTCCACCGGAGAGCCGTCCGGGTAGCGGAGGTTTCCGCTGATCAGGGCCGCGGTGGCGCGGGCCTGGTTCATGGTGGTCTCATCGAGGGACTCGCGCACGCCGCCGAGGCGGCCGTCGATGGCGGGCCGGATGCCGATTTTCGGGTAGTTCATGATGGCCGGTAGTTGGGTGCTCCCACGCAGGGCGGATGCCGTGGTATAGGCGGAACGGACCGCCTTGGCAACGGATTCATGGAGGGACCCGGAATTCGTTGCCCCGGTCAAGTTGCGGGTGCGAGGCGCTGGAGGAGGAGGGCGAGAAGGAAGGCGGCGAGGGAGACGGCGGGGAAGAGGAGGACTTCGGGGTGCTGCACGTCGTGAAACGGATCGTGATATTGTGCCAACGCGACCGGCAGGAGAAGGATGAGGTCGACCAGCGGGATTCCGGCGAGAAAGAGACCCACCCCGCGCCGCACGTTGGAGCGAATCAGGATCAAGCCCGTGACGGCGACCGCAAGGAACGGAATGGGCGATATCAGGAACTCCCCGGACCACCCTTGTGCCCAAATATAGCTGTGCGTGAAGACTGGAAGGAAGATGAGCCCCATGGCGATGAGAAGGTAGGAACGATGGACGTGATCACGGGACTCGAACCTCGCCATGAGACTGACGCCTGCGATGTAGCTCAAGAGTCCCGCGCACGGAGGCCCGAAGGTCAGAAGCAGCAAGAGCGCATTCACGACGGGGGCGTAGAGCGGAATGGTGGTCCATCCGAAGACGTTGATTCTGTAGATCACCCCGGAGTAGCCGATGAAGTCGAGGTCGGGGGAGGAGGAGAAATAGCCCAGAGGATACAGGAGCGCCCGGCAGAGTCCCATGAGCAGGGCGGACCAGGCTGTTTTCTTATGAAGCCAGGTGTAGAGGAAGATCGAGATCGTAAGCAGAGTGGCGACAACAAGGCAGGCCAGGTTGATGATGGCGGCGCAGAAGAGGCCGAAGGCGAGGAGCACGGCGGCAAGAAGACCGAAGCGGGAGCGACGCCATCTCCCGGCCGGGACGGCCCGCTCGGGCCGATGCCGCGCATCCCACGCGGCGTCCCGCCAATCGTTGAGGAAGCAGCCTCCAAGGTAGAGCAGGATTCCGGCGAGAGCCGGCATGACGAGGACGCGGGACTCGGCCGGGGGCCCCATGGCATGGCCCAGCGCGATCCCGAGGAAGACGTTCGAGGCGACGGAGGGAAGGTTGGCCACGCGCCCGGCGGCGAGGAGGTCGAGGAGACGCTGGCGGACGGCGGACATGGGAGGGGGGATCCGGAGGGCGGTGGCAGAGGTCTTCCGCCACGGCGGGAGACCGGCGGCACCGCTTGCGGATGGTGGTTCAGGGTGGAACAGCGGGCAGGGTATGCAACGGCAAACTGGCGGTCTTCGGGGCGTGGAGGGCATGGACGAGACCACGGGGGGTGGCGGAGCGTATCGTCAATGGGCAAAGCGGTGTCTCCGTCCCGTGGGGACTCTGCCACCGCACTCCAAAACCGGCGGCCCGGGGTGGCCGTTCAGGTTGCCATCGGTCGAGGCCCCAGCGGTATTCGCTGGTGATCCGGTCGACGCGGGAGGAGGAAATGCTGGCCATCCTCGGGCGGCTCCAACGCGGCGTGCGTGACGCCCTGCCCGCCGCGAAGTCCTTCGTGCGTCCGGGGCTGGATGAGAAGCGGCCCCCCGGCTGCGGAGGCGGATGTTGGTGATTCGTTGTTCTCACTCCGCAAGAACTTGACTCAATTGCAGCGCTCTTCAGGCTGCAAGGATTCCGGAACCCCGGACGGTCTTTGAATGGCGCCCCACTCACGGCTTTACAACGGGCGGTTTCCACCGTGTATTTGCGGCGATGAAATTCGCAATCCTACCAACCATGGCGGCGGGTCTCCTGTTGGTCTCGTGCGCCGAACAGAGTCTCACGGGCGACACCTATTCGCGGGACCAGGCGAGGCGCGGACAGACCGTGCAAATGGGTGAGATCGTGGCCCTCAAGAACGTCAAGATCGAAGGCGACGCGCAGTCCGGCAAGGTTCTTGGCGGCATCGCGGGGGGCTTCCTCGGCAGCAATATCGGCAGCGGCCGCGCCGCCCGGACCGCGGGCGCGATCGGGGGCGCCGCCGCCGGTTCCGTGATCGGCTCCCATGCCTCGCAGGGACTCGGATCGCGCCAGGGGGTGGAAATCACGGTCCGGCTCGACAGCGGCAAGACCATCGCGGTGGTGCAGGAGGTCAATCCCCGCGAGCCGTTCGCGGTCGGCCAGCGCGTCCGCGTCCTCAGCGACGGGCGGACCACCCGCGTGGCTTACTGAACGACAGAAAATCTGCATAGGGCCCGGATTGCTTCGTCTGAGGAGTGAACGGCAGTTCAGTTTCAGACAGGCAATTGACAGGGACATCGGTTGTCCGGGGAGGAGGCTCGCCCTTCTCCCCGGTCGCCTTTCAGGGAGGGGGGAGGGGGTCCGACTCGGAGAGCTTCCATGGCAGGCCGAAAGACGGGAGGGCCTCCATGAACGGGTCGGGGTCGAATTGCTCGATGTTCCACACGCCGGGGCGCAGCCATGATCCCTGAAGCATGAGCATGGCGCCGATGACGGCCGGGACCCCGGTGGTGTAGGAGACCGCCTGCGCGCCGGTTTCCTCGAAGCACCGGGCATGGTCGCAGATGTTGTAGAGGTAGACGGTCCGGGGCGCGCCTCCGCGGACCCCGCGCACGATGCACCCGATGCACGTCCGGCCGGTGGTGGTGGGTCCAAGGCTGGCCGGGTCGGGCAGGACGGCCTTCAGGAACTGCAGGGGCACGATCGGCCGGCCATGGTATTCGACCGGCGTGATGGACGTCATGCCGACGTTCCGGAGGACCTCGAGGTGCTTGAGGTAGTTTTCCGAGAACGACATCCAGAAGCGGGCGCGCTCAAGCGACGGGAAATGCCTGACGAGCGATTCCAGTTCCTCGTGGTAGAGCCGGTAGACGGTGAAGGTTCCGACGCCTTCCGGGCAGGTGAACGAGCGCTTCTCCGACATGGCGGGCGACTCGACGAACCTGCCGTCCTCCCAGTGGCGGCAGGGGGCGGTGACCTCGCGGATATTGATTTCCGGGTTGAAGTTGGTGGCGAACGGGCGGCCGTGATCGCCTCCGTTGACGTCGACGATGTCCAGTTGGCGGATCTCGTCGAAGTGGCGCCTTGCGGCCCATGCGGTGAAGACGTTTGTCACGCCGGGGTCGAAGCCGGCGCCCAGCAGCGCGCACAGGCCGGCCTCCCGGAAGCGGTCATGGTAGTCCCACTGCCATTTGTATTCGAAGCGGGCCACGTCGGGCGGTTCGTAGTTGGCGGTGTCGAGATAGTGCACGCCGGCGGCCAGACAGGCCTCCATCAGGACGAGGTCCTGGTAGGGGAGGGCCACGTGGATCAGGAGGTCGGGCCGGCAGGATTCCAGAAGGGCGACGGCCTGGTCCGGCTCGTCGGCGTCCACCCGGCGGGTTTCGATGCGCCGCCCGGTCCGGGCCTCGACGTCGTCCGCGATGGCGTCGCACTTCTCCCTGGTGCGGGAAGCAAGGACGATCCGGGAAAAGACCTCCGGATGGCGGGCGCATTTGTGCGCCACCACCGTGCCAACGCCGCCCGCGCCGATAATCAGCACTTTTTTCATTCGATCCGAGCTGGTGAAACGGCTAGGTGAAGCCCGGCCGCGACGGCGTCAATCATGATTTTTCAACCACCAGCGGCGAAAAAAGCGGCCGACGGGAGGGAGGCGGCGGAAACCGGCGGGGCCGCTCGCAGAGAGAGCCATGCCTCCGGCTGGAGGAGGTGCGACGGCCGCGGAAACGCCCTTCGCAAGCGGATTTTTCGGGACAAATTTCCGATCGAAAGGCATTAGAACGGCTGTAGATTGTATTAAAACGCGAGGATTGTTCATGAATGCGAATCATAGAGAAACGGCACGTCGCGGGCGGGGGCCGGCCCGCGGTTTCACCCTCCTTGAGATGGTCATCGTTCTGGGGATCATCGCCTTGATTCTTGGAGCGGCGATCACCTTTTCCGGGGGGATCAGTGACGCGGCGCGGGATCAGGCCGCGCAGGCCAAGATGCGTGAGATCGCGGCGAAGCTCGAGGCCTACCACCTGTCGGCCGGGATGTACCCGACCGAAACGCAGGGGATCGAGGCTCTGGTGGAGCGTCCCACCACCGCTCCCGAACCAAAGCGGTGGAAGAAGCAGTTCCGGACGCTCCCGAAGGACCCATGGAACCAGGACTACATCTACAAGTATCCGGGGACGAAGGATCCCAAGACCTACGAGATTATCTCGATGGGGGCGGACCAGCAACTGAACACGGATGACGACATCAGCAGCCAGGAACTCGAGTAGAGTTCTGGCCGGCTGGCGCTCCCGGCCGGGCATGACGCTCCTTGAGCTTGTGATTGCCCTTTCGCTGGTGGCGCTGCTGGTGGGCATCGGGTCGATCAGCTACGTGGCCGGCGAGGACGAGCGCGCATTGCGGAGGACCGCCTCGCAATTGGAGGCGTTGTCGTCCCGGGGTCATGCCATGGCGGTCCTGTATCAGAAGCCCTTCTGGCTTCGCATCGAGGAGACCAAGGTGCTCCTGATCGGCGCCGACACCGAGGCGCCGCCGCCGGTGGACGACGGTTTCACCTCGTGGGAGGAAATGGAGGAGCGCGAGACGATGGAAGTCGTCTACGACGAGTTTGATCTCGATACGGAGGTTTCCCTGCGGCGCTGGGGTGTGGAGGAGGCTCTCTGGGTGCGGCCGGTCGAGGAGGAGTTCGTCACCTGGCAGTTCCAGCGGTCCGGATTGTGCGAGCCCGTGTCGCTCAAGATCGAACACGAGGGGAACTGGATCATCATGCACATGCATCCGCTGACGGCGCGGGTGGATGAGGAGGAGATGCATATCGAATGAAGGCGGCCCGAGAGGTTTCCCGGCGGGGTTTCGTCATGATGGAGGTCATCCTGGCGCTCACGCTCTTTGCGATTGCGGGGACGGCGTTGAGCGTGGCGCTCAACAGCATCGGGCGGATTGCGGGCCAGGCTCGCAAGGAGATGGTTCTGGCGCGCATCGTGGACAGCGAGCTGCGGGCCGCCATGTCGCTTCCGAAACTCGAGGAGGGCGTGACCACCAAGGCCCTCGAAGAAATGGGGGTGGAAATCGAGACCACCATCGAACCGATCGAAGAGATGGAGAACCAGGACGGTCAGCTCCTGCAACAGATGTTCCGCATCGAAGTGAAGGCGGTGTGGTGGGAAGAGAACGAATGGCAGGAGGTGAGCGCGGATACTTGGCGTTATGCGAGGCTTTACATGCCATAGGCGACGGCGGGGTTACTTCCTTCTGGAAGTGGTGCTGGCGCTGTTGATCGCGAGTTTCGTGCTTCGCGGCGTCTTTGCGCTGGCGAACGGAAGCCTTGCGTTGTCGCGCACCATGACGGAGGAGGGGGCGAGCCTCATCGCGCAGGAGGCCTTTCTCGGCTTTCTGGAACGCAACTTCGAGCAGCTTCCCGGCAACGCCATGATGGAGTTGAGACGGGACGATGCGGGTTCGCATTGGACGAGCGATCTCACCTTCCAGAACGTGCCGGTTTCGTTTTCGTGGGCCGGGCAGGCCATCTCGGCGGAGGCGATCCAGCTCTCCGCAGTGCTGCGGCGCGACGGGGACCTCGACATCGTCCTGCGCTACTACGAGGAGCCGATTCTGAACGAAAGTGATCCGACGGTGGACGTGTCCGCCGAGCCGGTGGCGGAGATCACGCTGCTGCGGGATGTTTGGCGCTTTGAATGGTGGGCGTTGGACGGGCGGACGCTCGAATGGACCGAAGAATGGGATGTGCGCGGCCGTATGCCGCTGCAACTCGAACTGAATGTCCTTTTTTCCCGCAACGGCGAGCAGGTCGTGCACTACTTCTGGATCCCGCCGAAGGTCAATCCTGCGACCGTCATGCGATCGTTCCAGCGGAAGGCCGGGGCCGGCGGCGGCAACAACCAGCAGCAGGGCGACGGCAACGACGACGGACAGGATGCCGGGGCGCCCCGGGCCGGGAGGGTGGAAATCAAGAGACCCGGGGGAGGACGTTAGATGGTGACCGGGAACTTCCAGTGCAGGAGTGGCAGCACCCTTGTGGCGGTGTTCTGGCTGATGTCGATCCTGAGTCTGGCGGTTTTCACGGCGGTTCGCCTGCTCAAGTATGAGATCGACCTTGTGACGGCGCAGGTGCACGGGGCGCGGGCCCGGCAGCTTGCCGAGATGGGGATTGCGGTCGGCGCGAACCCGGTGGTGCAGCGGTCGGACCCGATCCTTGCGCAGAGTTTTCAGGGGGGTTCCGAGGGATTCAGGGTGACGCTGACGTCCGAGGGGGGGAGTTTCAACATCAACCTGCTCCTGATGCCGCAGCCGGACGGCTCCTCGGGGGACAAGGCGTTTTTGCGGGAACTCTTTGTGGAATGGGGCCTCGACGAGGACGTGGCGGCGGAACTGGTGGACGCCCTCGTGGACTGGGTGGATGGCGACGACCTCGAGGAGCTGCAGGGCGCGGAGTACGAAACCTACGAGGAGATGGGCTATTTGAACCGGCCGTTCAACCGGCCGTTTTACTCGCTCGACGAGATGCGTCAGGTGCTCGGAATGGACCTGCTGGAAGCGGTGAACCCCGGCTGGCGGGACTGGTTTACGGTCTGGAGCGGGGGGGGACTCGATGTCAACGAGGCCGATCCGGAATTGATTGCACGGGCGGCGGAAGTCACCATCGATGACGCCTTGGCGGTGCGGGATCGGGTCGTGGGGCCGGACGGCCTCCGGGGGACGGAAGACGATTTGCCGTTCCAGAATGCCACCGAAGTCATCGATCTGCTGGGCGTTCCCTTCGTGCAGCGCGAGGTGGTGGGCCGCCGGCTCGGCGCCAACGACCCGACCAGCAGGATTGAAAGCATCGGCTGGTCCGGAGGGGTCCGGCGCAAGATCAGCCTCGTGCTGCGCAACCGGACCGGGCGGCCCGCCATCCTGGAACGACGAGAGGAGGAGGTGGCGCCATGAGTTCCAAAACAAGGGCCAGAAAGAAGAATGAGAAGATCCTTCTCCTTCCCGGCGCCGGGGGCTGGGAAACGTGGAAGGGCGTGAACGGTGGCGGGCTGGCCCTCGCGACGCGGACGTCCGAGCACCGTGCGCTGGAGGTGGATGGCATTCCGTCCGGGGAGCTTGTGATGGCGTTCCCGGTGCGCGATGTCTCGTCTCTCCCGTTCCGGGCGCCCACCACCGACGAGGCGCTTTTCGGGGACATGGGCGAGATGCACATCGAGCGTCTCGGGATGCATCCCCGGGCTGATGCCGGGGTGTTGAGCGACGTGTTTGCGGTGGGTTTGCGGGGCGACGAGAGCGTGCTGCAACCAGTGGTGCTGGCGCCGCCACCGGTGGGGGCTCTTCCGAAGCGCTCTCCGAGAGTATTCGACATTTCGGCGCGGTGTCTGCCGCTTCCGGATCGGGCGGTGGTTCTGTGGCGCGAACTGGGCCGGTGGGTGTTTGCGGTTGCGGAAGGCGCGAAGCCGGTGCATTTCCAGGCTCTTGCATCGTCGAAGCTGGGACGTGAAGCGGGCCGGGAGATCCAGCTCTCCCTGGCCCAGTTGAGAATCCAGGGAGTCATCGAGGACCTTCCCTCGGAGTGTCTCGTCTGGATCGGGGACGAGGAGCCGGCCCCGGAACCGGAAGATGTGGAAACGCTGGCGGCCGGCTTTGGAGGGCGGGCCGGGGTGGCCGCCAAGCCCGCCCCGTTCCTGCCGGAGAATCCCAGCCGTCTCCTCCCGGCGGACGTGCGGGCCGAACGCGCCGCGAAACGCCAAAGACAACAGACGATCCTGTTGTCCTCGGTCGCGGCCGTCGCCTATCTGGGGGCCATCGGCTGGCTGGTATGGACTCTCATGGCGCAGAACCGCCGCAACGCCGAAATCCAGGCCGAGATCGACGAACTCGAACCGATGGTGGCCGGCATCGGGGACCATTACAAGAAATGGCAGGAACTCCAGCCGGTGACGGAGGTCGAGCACTGGCCGGTAGAGTTGATGTTCAATGCCGCCAACGCCATCCCCAAGGACGGGCGTCTCCGGCTCAAGCGCGCCGAAATCGTCAACCAGTTGAAAATCAGCGAGCAGGGAGGAAAGGAACTGCAGCGCTCGATCCGCCTGCAAGGGGAGGCGGACGAACTCGAGCAGGCCAACATGTTCAACCTGAACCTCAAGGAGAGCGACGCCTTGCGGGAGTACGTCTGGATCACCCCTCCGCCCAACGAGGACGCAAAGACCGGACGATGGATCTTTAATTACGATGCGAGTCACGACCCAGTCGCGGCCGCCGCCCAGTGAGCCATGAGCCATCGCGAACGACGACTTCTGATCTTCCTGTTGGTCACCCTGTTTTTCATTTTGAACGGGGCGGGTCTCAAGCTTTACATGCTGCCGGCACTGAGCGCGGCGGAAACGCTCGAGGATCGACTGACGGCCGAGCGGGAGCAGATGCTGCTGGACCTCGAGAACCGGGAAGCGATTCGCGACGAAGCGAAATGGCTGCGGGACCACCAGCCGGAGCCGATTCCTTCCCAGAAGGCGGAATCCCAGCTCGAGCAACTGGCGAACCGCGAGGCCCAGCGGCGGGGGCTCGAGGTCAAGCGACGCAAGATCCTCCCCGCCATCGACAACGAGGGCCTTGCCTACCACCGGGCGCGTGTCGAGATGGAGGTCAGCGGACGCGAGATGGGCCTCTACCAGTGGCTCGACCGGCTCCACAATCCGAACGAGTTGCGCGCCGTGACCATGTTGCAGATGTATCCCAAGCGTGACGACGACACCCAGATCGAATGCAAGGTGACCGTCGAGCAGTGGTTCGTCCCGCAATCCTGACCCCGAAATCACCTCGGACCATGAATACGAAGAAGATCCCGGCGTTCCTGCTGGCCGCGGCGGTGTTTGCGGCGAGTCTCCCGGTGGCCGGCGGCGCCGGCGTGCCGCGGAAGCAACCTGTCGGCCGTTATGCCGCCCTCTGGAATGACTCCCCGTTCACCGTGAAGCCCGTGGAGGAGGGCCCCAAGGAGCCGGAGGCCCATCCGGTGGACGACTACACCCTTGCGGGCGTGGCGGAGATGGACGGGGGCTGGTTCGTCGTCCTCATGAACAAGAAGAAGCGGGACGACCGCGTCCGCATCAAGCCCGGCGTGCCCAACGAACAGGGATTCCAGGTGACCAACGTCAAATTTGGCGATGGCTACAAGGACACCCAGGTCGAGGTCATGGCCGGGGGCCGCAAGACGTGGGTTGCCTACGAGGACAAGTTTCTCGTGCTTCAGAGGCCCCCCGCCGCGGGGGGCGGCAAGAAGCCGGCCCCGGCTGCCGTGAAGAGGCCGCCGGCCAAGCCGGCCACTCCGCAGCAGGTTCGCGAGGAATCCCGATCCTCTTCGAGATCCCGCCGGCCTCCTCGCATTCGGCGGATTCCCACGCCCAAGAAATAGTGACCCCGGCGTTCCGCCCCCATGCAGCCCGATTTTCAACCAGCTCTTTGCTTTCCCTGACATGATCCGTCCACTTTTTCTTCTTTTTGCCGGAACCTTTGCCCTGAGCGCCCAGGAAGGGGGGCCTGCCCCGGGCATCGTGCCTCCGCGCCCCGGTCCGCCAGCCGCCAACGGGGATGCTCCCGACCCCGATGCCACCACCTCGCTCAACCTGCTCAACCTCACCGGCCAGGACATCGCCGACCTCTATCACAAGTACACCGGGAAGCGGGTGCTCGTCAGCTCGGAGGCCGCCCAAGCCGAGATCTCGGTGGTCGTGCAGGGGGAACTCACCTACGCCGAGGCGGCCCGCATCATCGAGCAGAAGCTGCACATGGAAGGCTTTGCCCTGCTCCCGAAGGGCGAGAACCTGATGGTCCTGACGCTGGCCGCCTCCCCGACCAGCGGCGCCAAGGCCGGCTTCGCCCCGGTGGTTGACGAAATCACCGACGCGGGGACCGCGGACCAGTTCGTCACCTATGTGATGCCCCTCGAATACCTCAAACCTGATGAGGCCATGCGCGCCTTCCAGTCGGTCGTCCAGCAGTTCGGCCCGGCCGGCACGGTGGCGGCCGTCCCCAACGCCGGATCGGTGGTGATCTCGGGAAACCGCCCCCTCGTCAAGATGCTGATCGAGCTCAAGAATCGCATCGACGTCCCCTCGGCCCGCGTCGCCACGAAGTTCGTGTCCGTGACCTATGCCGACGTCGAGGACCTCGCGGATCGCCTCAACGAGATCTTCAGCGCGCAGAAGCAAAGCAAGCAGTCGGCCCGGGTCCAGCGCACCGGGGCGACACCGGCGCCGCAAGGCGCGGCCCCCGCCGCTCCGGCGGGTGGAGCGGCGGCAGCCGCGGCGGCTGGCGGAGGACCCGGCGCAGGCGCGGGAGAAGAGACTCCGATCGCCATCATTGCGCACCCGCGGACGAGCCGGATCTTCCTGATGGGCCGCCCGGTCGACCTCCTCTTCGTGGAGGGGTTGATTCGGGACTTCGACGCGCCGAGTTCGAGGCGCAATTTTCTGCGGCGCAAGCTGAGGTATCTGCCGGTTTCCGAGTTTCTGCCGGTGGCGGCGGATGCGCTTGAGCGCACCCTGAGCACGGGCGTTTCCGGTTCCTCGGGCACGCGCCGGACCACGCGGACCACGGGAAGCACCACCCGGCCCGCCCAGCAGAACGTCACGAGCCGCAGCCGCACCAGCGGGAGCAGCCGGAGCGGCGCCGGCAGCGGCGCATCGCAGGCCGGCATCATGGCCCAGGACTTCCAAACCGCTCCGGAGTCCCTGCTCGTCGGGAAAACCCTCATCGTGGCCGACAACATCTCCAACAGTGTGGTGGTCAACGGGCCGCCGCACCATATCGAGATCGTCGACGAGTTGATCGAGGAACTGGACCAGCCCTCCGAGCAGGTGGCCATTTCGGCGGTCTTCGGCGCATATAACATCGGTGAGGGGCGCGATTTCGGGGTGGATTTCGCGCAGTTGTTCAGGTCGGATGATTCCGCTCGCGGCGGGCTCCAGAATCGCACCGGGGTGCCGGCCGTGATCGATCCCGGCACGCTTGCGAGGTTTTCCGATTTTCCCGGCATCAGCGGGGCCGGGGAGGAAGCGGGGGCCGCTTCGTCGGGATTGTCCGTCTACGGATTGGTCGGAGATGACTTCGCGGTCTTTGTCAACGCCCTTGAGTCCAACCGGAACTTCCGGGCGATGGCGCGGCCCACGGTGTTCACGACCAACAACGGCACGGCCCGGATCTCGTCGGGATCGCGGATTGCGGTCCCGACCAGCACCTTTCAGGGAGGGGTGAGCAGCGGTTTCTCGACCAACGTCGAGTTCCGCGATATCGTCCTCGAACTGGAGGTTCGACCGCTGGTCAATTCCGAGGACGAGGTGACCCTCGAGATTTCGTTGGTGAGGGATGACATTGGTTCGGACCGGTTCATTCAAGGCTTCGGGAACGTGCCCGACATCGACACCGAGGAAATTGCGACCACCGTGACGGTGCCGAACCGTTCGACGATCGTCCTTGGTGGGCTCATCCAGGAAAGCGACACGGAGAACCTTACGGGTGTCCCGGTCCTGATGAGCATCCCCGGAGTCGGGCGCCTCTTCAGCAGGAAGACGAAAGAGGTCGAACGCGACGAACTGGTGATCATGATTCACCCCACCATCATATCGAACCAGGGCCAGCTCCACGGATACCAGCGAACCTATGACGCCAGCAACGAGGTCAGCGAGAGAGCGCGCGGATCGGTCGAGGGGAGCCTCCTGCCCCGGCCCGACTCCTACGTCCCGGTCCCGGCGTCTCACGAGGAACGCTTCCAGCCGCCTCGCGCCATCCCCGTTCAGGAAGCGGGCTCCAAGAATGCCGGGATCGGCGAACCGCGGCGGGCGGCTCCGCCCCGGCCTGCACGCGCCGCGGGAGTGGCCACCTCCCCGATGCAACGCTCGCTGCAGCGCCGCCCGTAACGGGTTTCGCGGGATTCAAGGATTCGGAGTGAGGGGGTCCGCGCGTGCAGGCTCTGACAGTCTTCGGCCGAAGCGGCGCTTGCCATGCGCCAATGATCAGGTTTCATTAGGGCTCACGGATCACCTTGCCATGGCCGAACAACCGATCGAACCGGAACAACCCGCGGAAATCAAGCGCGCCGATCTGCCCAAGAAGCTGCAGGACTTTCTGTTGAAAGCGGAGGCCGCCACCGAGACGCGGAACTACAAGTATGCCATTGCTCTCCTGCAGACGATTCTGAGGGAGGCTCCCGGATTTGTCGAGGGGCGCAAGAAGCTGCGATCTGCCGAGAAGGCGCTGGCGGGGCCGCCGAAGAAGAAAGGGCTCTTCAGCGGCGGGGGCGGACTTTCCCTCATGAAGCTCCAGGGACCGGCGAAGAAGGACCCCGTGGGTGCTCTTGAACTGATCGAGAAGGAACTCGAGAGGGACCCATACAGCGGCCCCGCGAACGAGTTGCTCTTCGACACGGCTTTGCGGGCCAACATGCTCGACACGGCCGCCTTCGCCCTTGAAACGGTCCGCAGGTCCACCCCCGAGAACACCAAACTGCTCCACAAGCTTGCGGAGTTCTACCTGAACCGCGACATGCCCGACCAGTCGGCCAAGGTCTACCGCGACATCTACCAGCAGGACCCCACCGACACCGAGGCCATCAAGGGGGAAAAGGACGCCATCGCGCGCGCCTCGATGCAGAAGAGCCGCGGCGCCTCCGGCGAGTTCCTCAGGAAAGACGACGCGGAATCCCTCGAACTCGAAAAACGAAGCCGGGCCGCCATGACCCGCGACCAGCTCGAAGAGAAGCGCGACACCCTCATCGAGCAATACCAGCAGAACAACGAGAACCTCGATGTCGTCAGGGACCTCGCCTCGACCTACGAACAACTCGAAGACTGGCCGATGGCATACCAATTCTTCGACTGGGCCCACAACCTGAACCCCGGCGACGTCGCCCTGAAGAACAAGGCCGCCTACATGAAGGACAAGGCCGCCGAACACGAACTGAAGATCCTGCGGGCCCGCGTCGCGGAGAACCCGGACGACGAGGAAGCCCGCGCCCAGCTCGATGAACTCCAGCAGCAGCGCACTGCCGAGCAGGTCGCGGAGTGCCGCAAGAGGGTCGAGCAGAACCCGACCGATCCCCAACTGCGCTACGACCTTGGACTTGCGCTCTACAACGCGGGGCAATACAGCGAGGCCATTCCCCACCTGCAGCAGGCCACCCGCAACCCCCACATCCGGACCCGCGTCCTGCTCCTGCTGGGGCGGACCTTCGACGCCAAGGGGATGCACGACATGGCCGTCAAGCAGCTCCAGGACGCCAATGCCGACCTCCACGGCATGGACAACACCAAGAAGGAGGTCCTCTACGAGCTGGGGCTCATCCACGAGAAGACCGGCGACACCGAATGGGCCCTCTCCTGTTACAAGCAAATCTACGAGGTCGACTACGGATACCGCGACGTCGCGGAGCGGGTCGAACGCTCGTATCAGGCCGGCGCCGGGGAGACCAAGGATACCTCGTCATGAGGCGCCCATGGTCACGTGCGCCGGCCGGGGGGCGTCGCCTCAGACCGAGCGCCCAAGGAGGTCTTCGATCCGGTCCACGCAGAAGCGCGACCAGCTCTCGAGATCGCTGTAGAGCGGGCCCCGCAGTTCTTCGACGGTCCGGAAGCGGAGGTTCGCCAAGCCCTCCTCCCGGGCCGTGACGCCGGGGCCGGAAAGGTCGAAGAGGTGCACCAGTCCGAGGTGGACCCTCCCCACGGAGTCGCGGTCATCGTTCAAGAGCGCCACGATCCGCTGCGGGTGCTCGCCCTCGATGACAAGCTCCTCTTCGATCTCGCGTGTCACGCCCGCAAGGTAGGTGGCGCGGCCCCGGTGACCCTCCCGCGCGTCGACCGGGTTGATGTGGCCCCCGATCCCGATTGACCCCCTGGCGTGCAGGCGGGCTTCTCCTCCCGTTGCCCCCCGCGTGTAATGAAGCAGCCGTCCCCGATGGTGGATCAGCGAATAGGGAATCAACTGCTTGTGACCGGGATCGTCTTCCGCGGCTTCCCGGTCCATGAAAAAGTTGTTCGAGGGATCCATCAGGGCCGGAAGATACCTCCCGGTTTCAGTGCTCAGACCCTCAAAGGCGCCCAGCTCGTCGAAAAGGGCGCGGGGAATGACAAGGATTCCTTCGCCGTCGTATCGCGACATCGGGAATCCCTTAATCCGCGGCCCCGCGCGCCACAAACCCAAACCGCGCCGGACCGCCTGAAATCCGCCCCTGGCCGGCCCGTGGGCCCCGCCCATGAGCGGGTCCCCGGAAATCACCAGTCAATCCCCAGGCCGGCGGCCTTGGACCTCGCCTCCCCGGCGGCTCGCTTCACCGATCTTCAACCGTCCGGCCGCACCACGCCCAGGCCCGGCACCGCCCTGAAGTGCCGGTCGCTCGTCAAGACGTGCGCGCCTTCCCTGATCGCACACGCCGCGATCACGATGTCCGTCAGTGGGATCACCCGGCCCCTTCGATCGAGCGACCACGCCAATTGCCATGCCTCGTCCCAAAGCCGCCGGCTGGTCTGCACGTAGCGCATCACGCTGAACAGACCCTCAAGCCGGTCCCGCGCCTGCAACGATCGCACCCCCCGCAACACCTCCGCCTTCACCACCCCGCAAGTGACGAGATCCGTCAACGCATAACGGCGCAGCAGCTCCTCCATCGGATCAACCCCCCTCCGAAGGCAGTCGATGAAGACGTTGGAATCGACCAGCACCGGATGCTCTTCATTCATTCCTCCGGGGAATACGGAGTTTCAGCCGCCCGCAGACTCTCCAAGTCGTAGCCCTCGTAAACCGATTCCTTCAGTTCCTCCGCGCTCATCCCCATCCCCGCCTTCAGGACTTCCTTCAACCGCGCGCTCCGGTCCAGTTCCCGCAAGGCAAAGTTCACCGCGTCGGTCTTGGTCTCAAACTCATACCTCTTCATCACCTCCTCCAAGACGCCCTCGTCAATGTGCATCGTCATCTTCATGCCAGACAGGGTATGGCTCCATACCGGGTATGGCAAGCTCTTTTTTCCGCCCCGCCGGTTTTTGGTTAGCAAATAGTTGCTATGCTGGCGGAGTGGGTTATGGTGGTGCACCTTCCGCTGCGGGGGGGACATCATGGGACTTGAGAAGCTCACCATCAAACTGCAGGAGGCGCTGCAATCCGCGCAGCGTCTGGCGGCGAAGTCGGCTCACGCCGAGCTGAAGAGCGCGCACGTCTTGCTGGCGTTATTGCAGCAGGAGGGGGGGATCGCGGTGCCCCTCCTTGAGAAGACGGGTGTCGATTTGCCGCGGCTGAAGGCATCCGTTGGCGCGGCCCTTGATCGTGAACCGCGGGTGCAGGGCGCCACGCCGCAGCCGCAGATCAGCTACGGTCTGCGGGCCACCCTTGATGCGGCGGACGAAGTGCGCGAGGAACTGGGGGACGAGTACTTGAGCGTCGAGCACTTTCTGATGGGCGCCCTGAAGGCGGATGCGCCGGCTGGCAAGCTGCTTCGCGAAGCCGGTGTCGCCGAGCCGGCCCTGAGTCGGTCGCTCCGCGAGGTGCGCGGCGAGCAGAAGGTCACCGACGAGGCTCCCGAGGGCAAGTATCAGGCCCTCGAGAAGTACGGTGCCGACCTCACGGCGCGCGCGCGCGCCGGCAAGATCGACCCCGTCATCGGGCGCGACGAGGAGATCCGCCGGGTCCTGCAGGTGCTGTCGCGGCGCACCAAGAACAACCCGGTTCTCATAGGCGATCCCGGGACCGGCAAGACCGCCATCGTCGAGGGGCTGGCACGGCGCATTGTGAGCGGGGACGTGCCGGACTCGATGAAGAACAAGCGGATCATCGCGCTGGATCTCGGCGCCATGATCGCGGGGGCCAAGTATCGGGGCGAGTTCGAGGACCGCCTCAAGGCTTTTCTCAAGGAGGTCACGGGGGCCGAGGGGCAGATCATTCTCTTCATTGACGAGCTGCATACCATCGTGGGGGCCGGGGCCAGCGAGGGGGCGGTGGACGCCTCGAACATCCTCAAGCCGCAGCTTGCCCGCGGTGAACTCCGCACCATCGGCGCCACGACGCTCGACGAGTATCGCAAATACGTCGAGAAGGACGCCGCGCTGGAGCGACGCTTCCAGCCGGTGAGGGTCGACGAACCGTCGGTCGAGGACACCATCGCCATCCTGCGCGGCCTCAAGGAGCGCTACGAAGTGCACCACGGGGTGCGCATCCAGGACACCGCCCTCGTGGCGGCCGCCTCGCTCAGCGACCGCTATATCTCGGACCGGTTTTTGCCCGACAAGGCGGTCGACCTCGTCGACGAGGCCGGCTCGCGCCTCAAGATCGAACTCGACTCGATGCCCACCGCGATCGACCAGCTCGAGCGCCAGGTGATGCAGCTCGAGATGGAGCGGCAGGCCCTCGAAAAGGAGTCCGATCCCGCCAGCGCCTCCCGCCATGAAAAGGTGAAGGAGGAGATGGCCAACCTGCAGGAGCAGTCCGCGGGCCTCATGGCCCAGTGGCGCAACGAAAAGGAAATCATCGAGGAAGTCCGCCGCTTTCAGGAGGAGATCGAGACCCTCAAGAACGAGGCCGAGCAGGCCAAGCGCATCGGGGACCTCGCCCGCGCCTCCGAGCTGACGTATGGCAAGCTCCCGGAGGCCGAAAAGAACCTCGCCGCCGCCCAGGAGCGCCTCCAGGACCTGCAGAAAAGCGGAGCGCTGCTCAAGGAGGAAGTCACCGAAGAGGACATCGCCAAGGTGGTCTCCTCGTGGACGGGCATCCCCGTCAGCCGTCTTCAGGAAGGGGAGCGGGCCAAGCTCGTCAAGATGGAGGAGCGCCTCGGCCGGCGGGTCGTCGGCCAGCACGCCGCCATCCGGGCCGTCTCGAACGCCGTGCGGCGCGCCCGCGCCGGTCTTCAGGACGAGAACCGGCCCATTGGCTCCTTCCTGTTCCTCGGCCCGACCGGGGTGGGGAAAACGGAGCTGTCAAAGGCCCTCGCGGAGTTCCTCTTTGACGACGAAGGGGCGATGGTGCGGATCGACATGTCCGAATACATGGAGAAGCACAGCGTGGCCCGCCTGATCGGGGCCCCGCCGGGATACGTCGGCTACGAGGAGGGCGGCCAACTCAGCGAATACGTCCGGCGCAAGCCCTACTCGGTGGTCCTCTTCGACGAAATCGAGAAGGCCCACCACGACGTCTTCAACGTCCTTCTCCAGGTGCTGGACGACGGGCGCATCACCGACGGCCACGGCCGCACCGTCGACTTCCGCAACACGGTCGTCATCATGACCTCCAATATCGGAAGCCAGTTCATCATGGACCTCGACAACGCCGAACAGCGCGAGGCCCGCGTCAACGAGTCCCTGCGGACCCACTTCCGCCCCGAGTTCCTCAATCGCATCGACGAAACCATCATCTTCGACCGCCTCACCCGCGAGGAACTCACCGAGATTGTCGGCCTCCAGCTCGAGCGCGTCCGCCGGCGCCTCGCCAAACAGGGGCTCGGACTCGCCTTCACCGCGAATGCAAGGGAATTCCTGGCCAACCAGGGATACGATCCCGTCTTCGGGGCCCGCCCCCTCAAGCGCGCCATCCAGAAACACCTCCTCGACCCCCTCAGCCTCGAAGTGCTCGAAGGCCGCTTCACTGACGGCGACGTCGTCGAAGCCGGCGTCGAAAACGGGTCAATCGCCTTCGCGAAAACCGCGCCCCGGGAACAAGACCCCTTGCGCGAGTCAGGTTTTGGGGCTGCAACGTCGGTGAACGACGACGGCGACGACTGCGGATGACGGTGAGAAGGCCTCCCAATCGTCCCTCGTCATCGTCGCCGTCATCGTCAACCGGTCCGAGGCTCAGACCCGCTGGAGGCCTTGAAAACGAAATGCGTTCCAAGGCACGCCTCAAGGACTCGCGCCCTTCGAGTTGCAGCCGGTCCATCTCGGCGACGAATCCTGAGGCTGATGCACGCTAATGCGAGGAGCGGGTGTCTTTCACCCGGGCGGTTCGTCGCGGAGCATGCCTCGGAGGCGCCGGTTGATCTGTGCGAGGATCTCCCGGATGCGTTCCGGCGGGAGGCCCTCGAACTGGGCCACCTCCTCGGGTTCGAAACCTTCGAGGAAGTGGAGGGTGAAGATTTCGCGTTCGAGGGCGGGCCAGTTTTGGGCGTTGTCGAGGACGAGGTTGACCAGCTCTGATTCCTCGGCGGCTTCTTCGGGGTTGCCGGCTTTGGAATCGGCCAGTTCGTCTTCGGCGAGGCGTTCGTCGTCGTTCAAGTCGTTTTCGAGGGCCTGATCGGGATCCTCCTCGTCGCTTCGGCGGGCCGCTTCGGGGAAGTCGGCGCGTCGCCGGCGTTCCTCGGACCACTGCCGGCACCGCTCGGCGAGGATGTCGCGCACCAGCCGGTGGAACCAGACCCGGTAGCCGAGGTGAGGTGGCTTGCTTTTCGGATTGCCGAGGCATCGGGCGGCGGCCTCGTCGACGATCTCCATGGGATCGAGAAATCCCCGCGGGACGGCCTGTCCCAGCTCGTGGAAACGCACCCGCCGCCTTGCGTAACGGAGGAGGGTGGGGTAGTAGCGCTCGAAGAGTTCGTGGATCGCCTCGCCCTTGCTCTGCGGGCCCTTGCCTGCGGCGAGCGGCGGGCCGAATCCCACGAGCGTCACGGCGGGTGTGTCGTCATCCCCCGGCGCGCGCATCCGCTCGAAATGGGATAGGGCGTCGTCCCGAAGCGAGGCGCAGGCGGCCCGCATGCCTTCCACGATGTTGGCGGCGCTCTCGTCCGCTTGGAGGACGGTTTCCGGAAGACGGAGGGTGACGGCAAGAAAATAGTCGCCCGCCGCCTTGGACCGCGAGATCGCCACATGCAGATGCACTTCCTCGGGCGGAATCTCCTGCAGGACCTGCGCCAGCGCCGGCAGTTCCCTTTGCAAGGCCTTGCGCAAAGCGTCGTCCAGTTCGAAGCCGTCGCAAACGACGTTCCATGAAAAGGCGTTCCCGGGCTGCTCCATTTTTCCTTTCCCTGCCATGGTCGAGACTCCGCAATCTGCCACTGAGGAGGGCATTGCGCCAGCCGGAAGTCCTCCCATCCCGCACTTTCGGAACGGATCGATCGCCGGCATTGACGCGTGCCGGTTCCTTTCGGCTTGCGGGCCCTGCCGGTGGGAATAACCTGCTTTCATGCCCACGGTGGTTTCCGAGAGCGCCGCCATCAGCCATGAACTCCTGACCGCCGAGGAGTTTCTGGACTGGCTCGAGCCGGGTCGCCGGGCGGACCTCATCGACGGTGAAATCAACATGCACTCCCCGGTTTCCCTCGCCCACGCCCGTCTGACGAATTTCCAGGCGGTGAGGAATCGATCAGGAGCGTCGCGCTTCCCGGCTTCCGGGTCCGCCGCGACTGGCTCGATCCCGAAGCGCTCCCGCAGGTGCAATCCGCTCTCGCCGAGATCCGGCGCTGAGTCGATCCCCGGTTGCTCAGGCCCCTCTTGCCATGGAGATCTCGGGGACTCCCCCGAGTTCCTTGAGGATCTCCATGGTGGCGGCGATGCGGGCGAAGCGATCACGGATCGTCTTCAGCGACGCTTCGTGCAATCCCGGCGTGACGGTTGCGCAGGCATCGTCGATTACGGTGACGAAGTAGCCATGGTCGCAGGCGTCCCGCGCTGTCGTCTCGACGCATTCGTTCGTGTAGACGCCGGCGAGGTAGAGGGAATGGATGCCGATGTTGTGCAGCACGTAGCGCAGGTTGGTGCTCGAGAAGACCCCGCTGGTGGTCTTGTTCAGCACGATCTCGTCTCCCGCCGGCTCCACCTCGGGGAGGAATTCGGCTTCCTTCGACCCCGGCGTGGCCAGCAGACCGAGGCGCTTGTGCCCCGCGGAACGGTCCCGTCCGTCCCGCGTCAGGGAACAGATGCGGCAGTGGATGACCTCCAGTTTCAGTTCCCGGAAACGCTCCTGCAGGCGAACCATGTTTGGAAGAACGGTCGTTTCGAGCCGGTCGAAGTAGTAGTCTTGCGCTTCAGGATCGACTCCGCTTGAGGCGACGTCCGCGAACATCCCTTCGCCCCGCGCCGCATCGAGATACTGCATGTCGATACACACGAGGGCGATGTCGCGCTGCATGAAGGTCTCGTGCCGTCGCGGATGACGGACGATGGCCTCGTGGTAGTCCTGCCGAAGCGGATCGACGTGCAGATGCTCATTGCCCATATGGAACCTTACTGCGCGGCACGGCATGACGCAAGCAAGGCACGATGCGTGCCGTCCCGGGGATCAATTCCCGCCCGCCTCGGAGAGATGGATCAACCCGTGCAGCATCAGATTGGCTCCGGCCTCGATGTCCGCAAGAGCGGTCCACTCCTCGGGAGAATGCGACTTCCCGCCGCGGGACGGCACGAAGATCATGGCGACCGGGGCGAGTTGCGCCATGATTTGCGCGTCGTGAGCCGCCCCGGAGGGCATGCGCCGCCCGCTCAGGCCGAGACCCTCCCGTTGCCACTCCAGCATCGACACCATCCGGTCATCGCACCGGACCGGTGCGATCTCGCTGTCGATCTCGAACTCGAACATCAACCCGCGCTTGCGCGCGATCGCAGAGAGCGCCCGCCGGAAAGCCTCCGCCAGCTCGGCAAGGCCCTCCGATTCGGTGTCGCGGACGTCCAGCGAAAAGACCGCCTCCCCCGGGACGGTGTTGGGGGAGCCGGGCGCCAGTTCCGCCTTGCCCACCGTGGCTCTCGATCTCTCGGAGCCGTTCTCGTCGAGGATGCGCGGAATCTCGTGCGCGAAGTCCGCCATTCCCATGAAGGCGTCCCGTCGCATCTCCATCGGGGTGGTTCCGGCATGATTGGGCTCGCCGCGCAAGACGACCCGCCACCTGAACAGGCCCGTGATGGTTTCCACCACCCCGACTTGTTCGTGCGCGGCATCGAGCACCGGCCCCTGCTCGATGTGCAGTTCGAGGTAGGAGGCCACCGACCCGGGCTCCCGGCGCGCCTCCAGAGCCCGCCATGGGTCGAGCCCGTGGCGCTTCATCTCGTCCGCGAGGCGCAGCCCGTCGAGGTCCGCGGCTTGATGCAACGTGTTCGGATTGATCATCCCCGTCACGGCTTGCGAGCCGAACATCCCGCCAAAACGGCCCTCCTCGTCGGAAAACGCGAGCAACTCGATCGTCCGCCGCGGTCGCAGTCCGGCCTCCTCGAGGGTCCTCAGACATTCGAGACCGCACAACACCCCCAGCGCCCCGTCCAATGTTCCGGCGCATGGCACCGTGTCGAGGTGCGAACCCACCACCACCCGCGGACCTTCGGGATCTCTCCCCGGCATCAGTCCGCTGACGTTCGCCGCGCCGTCCCGTTGGCTGGCGATCCCGCTCTCCCGGAGCCGCGCTTCCAGCCACGCCTTGCCCTCCATGTCCGCATCGGTGAAGGCCATGCGGTAGAGGCCCCCGTCGTCGGGGTTCCTCCCGATGGCCGCCAGTTCCCGCAGGCCGGCATGCAGACGGTCGAGGTTGATTCGTGGCGCCATGCGGACCACCGTCGGCCCGTTGAAGGCGGGGTCAACCCCCGTCCCGCAGGAAAGCTGTTAGCGAAAGTCCGGAAAATCCCTTGCGCATCCGACCGAGGATGTTTGCCTCCCCGAAAAGCGAACCGCACCTCTCCAACCCCCTCCCGGAACCATTCGCGTCAGTCCGATCCGTTTAGTCCTGCCCAGCAAAGCGCTTGTAGCGATCGCCCTTTCCTGTGGCGGGGTTGTTTCCGAGGCCGGCGCCCCGGCGTTCGTCGCGCCGGAAAAGACCGCGGAGGGCGCCGCCTCCAGCGAGGACGCCACCGTCAAACTCGAATGGTCCCCTTCCGATGCCATCTCGTCGCCCCGCTACGAACTGCAGCAAGCCGCCGACCCTTCCTTTTCCGACGCCGTGACCCGTTACGAGGGACCCGACCGCGCCTCGGTGCTCACCGGCCTGGCCGAGGGAACCTATTATTTCCGCGTCCGGCAGGTGAATGACGGCCGCCCCGGCCCGTGGTCCGAACCGCTTCCCGTGGAAGTCGAGTTCATGAGCCGCGCCCGTGTCTGCGCCCTGCTTGGCGCCGGGTTCCTCGTCACCGCCATGAGCCTCGCCGCCATTCTGCACGGCCATTTCCGTTCCAATCCCGCCTCGTGATTGTCAGCGCTTCCATGACGGCCGCCACCGGCTGGTCCATCGTCATCGTGCTCGGCGCGATCTGGATCGGCCTTGGATACCTGTGGGGCCGGAAGGCGAGGGATAGCGAAGGGTTCATGCTGGCCGGCCGCAATGTCGGGTTGTCTCTCGGCGCGGCCACCGCCATGGCCACATGGGTCACCTCCAACACCACCATGGTCGCACCCATCCTGGCCCTCGAGAAGGGGGTATGGGGAATGCTCGCTTACGCCTCGGTGAGCTTCGGCCTCCTCCTTTTCGCCCCCCTCGCGGCGCGCATCCAGCGCCTTCTTCCGCACGGGTTCACCAGCGGCGACTTCTTCCGGCTGCGCTACGGGCGCGCCGGTTGGGCGGTCTTCCTGCTCATCACGCTGGTCTATTCCGTCACGTGGCTTGTCACCATGGCCAGCGCCGGGGGAAAACTCCTCGAAGTCCTCGGCAACATCGAGTTTGCGCGCGGCATGACGCTCATCATGGTGGTTTGCGTCCTTTACACCCTTTTCGGCGGGCTCTACGCCGTCATCGGGACCGACTTCATCCAGAGCCTCGTCATCCTCCTCGGGATCGTGGCGATTGGCGGCACGGTGGCCATGAACGTCGATTTCACGGCCGCATACGGCCATCTTGAAACCCATCAGCCCTCCTTGCTGGCCGTCATGTTTCCCGCGGCCTTGCTGGCCATCTTCAACAACATGCTGTTCGGTTTCGGGGAGGTCTTCCACAACAACGTCTGGTGGAGCCGCGCTTATGCCATGAGGCGCGGCGTGGCCTCGAAGGCCTTCCTCCTCTCGGGCCTGCTCTGGTTTCCCATCCCGATCGCCTCCGGGTTCCTTGCCCTCATGGCTGGTCCGCTGGCAGTCAATGTCACCGACACCGGCCAGGTCGGGCCGCAGGTCGCCGAGCATGTCCTCAAGGGCGCGGGATTCGGCGTCATGGCCGGCGTCCTCATCCTGGTCGTGCTCTTCTGCTCGATGGCGTCTTCCATCGACTCCCTTCTTGCAGCCACTTCCGACCTCCTTGTGAAGGATATCTACACCGGCCTTCTCGGCGGCGAACTAAGCGACCGGTCCTTCCGCAAGGTGGCCGCGGTGGCGATCGTGGCGGTGGGCTTCGTGGCCTGGGCGTTCTCGCTCTCGAACCTGCCGCTTGATGAAATCCTGTTCAGTTCCGGCGGGTTGGTGGCGAGCCTCATCTGGCCGATCATCGCGGGCCTTTACTGGAAGCGCTGCAATCGGGTTCTCGTCATTGCCGGCATGATTGCGGGGTCGGTGTCGGGCTTCCTGAGTTACTGGTTCGTCGAGACCTACATCGGGGCCCTGGTCGGCGCCTTCGTGTCGATGGTCCTGACGGTCGCGGCCCGCCATGTGCGGCCCTCCGATTTCCCGCGCGCCCCCGCTTCGTGACATGTTCCCTGAGTTGTTCGTCCATATCCTCGTTGTTCTCGGCCTCGTCTGGACCGCGGCCGGGGCGCTCCTGTTGATCATCCTCCTCATCCGCGACTACAAGAACGGCAAGCTTTGGTAAGCCGCCCGCACCGCAAATCACCATGTCCCACAACCCCAGCCAACTCGAAGAGAACAAGCTGACGCCCATCCTGACGCCGCCCGAGGGCTCGGAGGCCACCCGGCCCGAGCCTTCCGGTCTCTTCGAGAACAACCCCGTCCGGCTTGCTCCCCTTGCGGAACTGGACGGCTGCAACATCCTCGAGGCCGGACAGTTCTCCTTCGAGCAGGCCGCCGAACTCTGCAAACTGGCCGCCATCCTCGAGAAGCTCGAGATCTGGCCGTACCACCCCCTCGACGGCAAGATCGCGGTGACGGCCTTTTTCGAGGCCTCCACCCGGACCCGCGCCAGTTTCGAAAGCGCCATCCTCCGGCTCGACGGAAAGGTCATCTCGATCGCCGAGGGCCGCATGACCGGACAGGCCAAGGGCGAGTCGCTGCAGGATATCGGCGAGATGTTCAACGCATACGCTGATCTCGTGATCATGCGGCACACCCGGACCGATGCCCCGCAGCTCATGCTCGAGAATCTTCGCGTTCCGCTGATCAATGCCGGCAACGGATCCGGCGAGCACCCCACCCAGGCTCTTGCCGACTGGTATGCGCTCTTGAAGTGGCGTCCCTCGCTGGCGGACCCCCTCCCTTCGTCGGAGCCGAGGCTCAACCTCGGGATCCTCGGCACCCCGGGCTCGATGCGGGCCGTGAAGTCGTTCCTGCTGATGGCCCTCCTTTTCCGCCAGCACATCGGAAAAGTGACGGTCATCTCCGAGATGACGGATCCCTTCGGCGCGGATGTCACCGAGCACCTTGCGGGCGCCGACATCGAGTATGAGGTTTCCAACGACGTTCGCGAGCACCTTCCGGCGCTGGACGTGGTTTACATGAATTCCATTGCCTTCCTTGGCGACTCCTACAAATCGCTCGGCGCGCGTTACAAGCTGGATGCGCGAAGCCCCCTCAAGGAGGACGCGGTCGTCCTCCACCCCTTGGCGCGCCTCGACGAACTCGACACCTCCCTCGACAAGACTCCCCACAACCTCTACTTCTCGCAGGCGCACGGGGCGGTCTTCATCCGCCAGGCCCTCCTGATGTCCGTCCTCGGCCGCCTCGAGGCGCTGCCCGACGTCCTCAACCTCGAAGTCTGAGCGCTCTTCCCGCCGGGCGCCCGTGCGCGCCGGGGAATCAACCCCGCCTCCCCCGAACCCATGTGTGGCATCGCAGGCTTCTATTCCGCCGAACCCCTCGGGGACCACGCCCCCGAGACGCTCGCCGCGCAACTCGCCACCATCCGGCATCGCGGCCCCGACGACACCGGCGAGTTTTTCGACCGCCCGCGGGGGGTGGCCCTCGGGCACACCCGCCTCTCGATCAACGACCTCGAGGGAGGCCGCCAGCCGCTGCACGCCGTCGACCGCCGCCACGTCCTGACGGTCAACGGCGAGTTCTACGACTTCAAGCGCCACCGCGCGATCCTCATGGCGGAGGGCGAGCGCTTCCCCACCAAGTCGGACTCGGAAATCGCGATCGGCCTGTATCGCAAGCACGGGCTCGATTTCACCGGACATCTCCGGGGGGAGTTCGCCTTCGCGCTCTACGACCGCGAGGCGGACGAACTCCTGCTGGTCCGGGACCGCTTCGGTGTCCGGCCTCTTTTCTACTGGATTTCTGGTAATGGACGCGCCCTCGTGTACGGCTCGGAGGCCAAGGCCGTCATCGCCCATCCGGAGGTCGAGGCGCGGCTTGATCCCCGGGCCGCCCTGCACCAGCTCATGCAGACCATCGCGCCCGGCATGAGCGCCTTTGCCGGCGTGCGTTCCCTCGACCCCGGCCGCGTCCTGCGGGTCCGGAAGCGCGACGGGCGGATCGAGGTTCGCGAGCATCGCTACTGGGATTTCGAGTTTCCGGTTGAGGCCGGGCGCCCCGCGGAATATGACGAACGGGAGCACGTCGAGCGGGTGCGCGACGAATTGGTGCGCGCCATCGTGCACCGCCTTCAGGCGGACGTTCCGGTGGGTTGCTATCTCTCGGGGGGCATCGATTCCTGCTGCATCCTCGGCCTCGCCACCGGCGCCATGCAAAGCCCGGTAAAGGCCTATACGATCTCCTTCGACGACGACGAATACGACGAAGCCCCCATCGCCCGCCAGATGGCGGAGTCGATGCGGGCCGACCAGGACGTCATCCGCCTGCGGGCCGGCGACCTCTACGGACAGAACTACATCGACACCGTCTGGCACGCCGAGCGGACGTTCTACAACACGCTCGGGGTGGCGAAGAACCTGATGTCGAAACGCGTCTGGGACTCCGGATACCGCTGCGTCGTCACCGGCGAGGGCGCCGACGAACTCTTCGGCGGCTACCCGGCCTTCAAGCGCGACATGTTTCTTCACGGCCTCTCCCATGAACCGGCCGCGGTCCGGGCCGAATACGAGGCCGCGCTCGAGCGCACCAACCGCCTCTTCAAGGGGGCCATCCTCGCCGAGACCCGGCGGCGTCATCCCGCCTGGGAGGCGCTTTGCGGGTTCACCCCCTCGTGGCTGCAGCCATGGATGGACACCCTCGACCTTGCCCGTCCCCTCCTCGCCGACGACGTGCAGGCCGAACTCGACGACTACGACCCCGTGGCGGAGATCGCCGGCCGCCTCGACCCGGCCATGATCGACGGGCGCCACCCGCTCGACATCGCGCAATACACCTGGTCGAAATGCCAGCTCGAAGGTCAGATCCTGAACTGGGGAGGCGACCGCGTCGACATGGCCAATTCGATGGAATCCCGCCCCGCATTCCTTGATCATCACGTCGCCGCCGCCGCCGTGAAGGTCCCGCCCGCTCTCCGGATCAAGGGAAACATCGAGAAATACGTCCTCCGCGAGGCGGTCAAGGGCGTTCTTCCCGAGGTCCTGCACCAGCGCGAGAAGTTCGCCTTCATGGCCCCCCCCGCCCACACCGACGAGGCAAAGAAAGCCCGCGTCGAGGAACTCGCCGGCGCCTTTCTCAGCGAGGAGGCCGTCAGGAACACCGGCCTCTGCTCGCCGCGACGCGTCTCCGATTTCCTCGAAGCCTACCGCCACGATTCCGACCCCACCTCCCTGGTCCGCAAAGACACTCTCCTCAACCACCTCCTCTGCCTCCACATCCTCCATTACCACTTCATCGAATAGAAGACGCGAGCAAGTTGGAGGGCAGGCGATTCAAGGTGGACGAGACCTGAGACACCGCTTTGGAATGATCATGGGCGCTCGCCGCGCCTCAAAGCGCCGTCGCCGCTCGCGGAGGGTTGCTCTGCCGTCGCATCTGCAGAGGGGCGCCCTCACTCCGCCGAGACAACGCGGAAGCCCACGTCGACGACCGATTGTGCGGGGCGGTATGCGAGGCGGGAGGTGCTTTGGGCGTGGCGGGGGGCGGCGCGCCAACTGCCGCCCCGAACGACATGGCGGCGAACCGGGCCGGGAGGGCCGTGATTCCAGCGTGAGCGGGTCCACTCGGCGACGTTGCCGGCCATGTCGCGGAGGCCGAAGGGATTCGGCTGGAACGTGCCGGCCGGGGCCGAGACGCGGTGACCGTCATTGACGCCGGCCGCGGCGGGACGCCATGCGGGGATGGCGCCGCTGGGCAGCCCCCAGCCGAAGGTGTCGCGGCTCTGATAGACGGCGTCGGCGAGGTTGGCGTGTTTCGAGAAGTCCGCCTCGAGTCCGCCGAACCAGAGCGGCGTGGTCGATCCGGCGCGGGCGGCCCACTCCCATTGGTGCTCGCTGGGCAGGGTGAACCGATGCCCGGTCCGCTCGGAAAGCCAGTCGCAGAAGGACATCGCCTCGTGCCATGTGACGCGCACCACCGGCTGTCGGGGATGGTCGAGCGCATAGCCCCGTTCGCGGACGCTGAATTGCAGGAACTCGCCGTGTTCGAGCCGGCTGTCGTGCGACGGGTCGAAGCAGGCGAACTGCCGGTTGGTGACCTCCGTGGCGCCCATCCAGAACGGCCGTTCGACAATCACGCGGGATGGCCCCGGCTCGTTCCGACGGCCGTCGGACATGATGAATTCGCCGGCGGGGATGCGCACCAGGTCGAGCGTGACGCCCTCGGCGAGGGTGATCGTCATGGCGGCATCGCTTCCCGCCTCGCGCTGGCGTCGGCGGGCCTCCGCCGCGGAGAAGCCTTCCCATGCGGGGGCCCGCGGGCGGGGCGGGCGCTCGGGGACGACGGGGGCGGCTTCCTGCTTCGAGGTGACCGCCACCGTGTCTTCCGGGTCGAAGCCGGTGCCGGCGTGGCGCTGGTGCAGTTCCTTGCGGCGCTGGTGGAACGGCTCCACGCGGGGGCCGGTGATCTCGCGCCACGAGCCGTGGGCGGGGGTGTTCAGGTCGATCCAGGTGATCAAACGGTCCCGCGATTCGGCATCCAGCTGCACGCCGTGGTGGCCGTTCTGGAGGAGCTGCATCAGGCGGGTCGAGTCGGCGTGGAACTCCCACGGCGGCAGGAGGTGGGCGTCGCTTTCGATCGTGGCGCCGCGAACGTATCGTTTGAGTTCGACATAGGACGGCGGAAAATGGGCGTGGGCGTTGTAGGTATTCGCCCCGGCTTGCAGGTTGACGTCCGGGCGCTCGGTGAGGTCGGCGAGCCGGTCTCCCTCGTAACGCGTCTCGCCGTCGTGGCAGCCGACGCAATGGCGGTCGAGCACCGGTTGCACTTCGCGGCGGAAACTGAAACCACGGGCGGGGCCGTACCACGCACGGATGGCGTCGGGCGGGCGCAGCGAGGCGAGCGACGGCCGGGCCGGGGGCGCGGTGTTCGGGTCCTCATGGCAGCCGACGCATGACAGCACCTCGCCCGGGCGTCCGGTGAACCAACTGCGCATGTATTGGACCGCCTTGCCCTCTTCGTCGAGCGGCTGCACGGCGACCGGCATCATGGCGGGGATGCGGAAATGCGCGCTGCCGTCCTCCTCGACCGGCACCGTGCCGAGGATGACCCGCACATCCCACGGCCCGTCGAACCCGACCCGGTCGATCTGCCCGCCCATGCCGCGAAAACTGAAGTTGTAGCTGAACACGCGCAACGACTTGATCGTTCCGCGCGGCACGCCTTTCAGGCCGTCGCCGAGGTGGACGTCCGACAGCATGACGGTCGCCTCGGTTTCTTCCGGGACGACGCGGCCGGGAATGACGGGCGGCACCGGCGTCTCGCGCAATGGCAGCGGCTCCATGAGCGCCCGCCGCGGCTGCTCGCACAGCAGCAGGACATTGTCGAAGACATCGACGAGGCAGATCCCCCACGGGCCGCCCTTGGTCCGCTGGCAGGAGACGAGGAAGTAACTCTCCGAGAGGGGAAACGGGTGGAGGAAGCGCGGGAGGCTGCCACGGGTCAGGCCGTCGAGGATGATCGGCTCGACCTCCTTTCCGCGGCCCGGGATCTGCTGGATCACGCCATCCGCTTCGCGCCTCCCCCTGGCGGTGTCGAAAAGAACAAGATGTCCCATCCGCGGCTCGTCGTGGTGCCCACCGACGATCGTGACAAACTTCGATTTGCTGCCCGGGACCGGCCGGCTGTAGAACATGGCGTTGGGCCAGTAGGAATTCGTGCCGTAGAGGCCGGCCTGCTGCGTCCCGTCCGGGTTCATCGTGAACATGAGCCGGTAAAAGGCATGCGGTGTGTCGGTGTATTCCCAGCGTTGATACATGACCCGCCCGTCCGGCATGACGGTGGGGCACCAGTTGTGATCCTGGTCGACGGTAAGGCGTTGCACGCGTCCGTCCGGATCGAGACGGTAGAGGTTCGCGACGTGCGAGGAGCCGCGCACGCAGGGCACCCCGGTCATCGGCGCCGTGCTGGCGAAGACGATGCCGCCGTCCGGCAGGTAACAGGCGTCGTAGTTGTCCACGTCCGGTTCTTCGATGGTCACCAGCTCGCGCACCGCGGGTTCGCCGCCGTCGACGGTGAGTTCGTGGAGTTGCCAGCGGCCGTTGGCGCCGGGCATCGAGAACAGGAGACGCCGCCCGTCGAAGTGCAGATCGAGGTCGGTAAGGCATCTCGACCCCGCGGGCCGGTAAATGGTCTCGAGCTTTCCCCGTGGCGAGACGGGCGAGAGGGCCATGATCGCATTGTCATGCCCGTTGCGCGGCAGGCAAGAGTTGCTCTGCCAGTTCCGCGGCAGCGCGAGCTTGTTGGCCGCGCGGTTGATCAGCAGGAGGCGGTCGAAATCGAGGAGGGGATTGGCGAGCAAAGCCTCCTCCTTGAGGGCCGCAAATGCTTCGCGCCGCCGGGGTTCCGGCCGGGCGGCCAGCCGATCGAGCCGGGCGAGGTAGGCCGCTCCATCCGGGTAACGATCGCCGAAGGTTGCGGAGAGGTCCTTGACCGCCAGTCGAAGCGAGGCGAGTTCCGCGTCGCCTGCCGGTTCCGCCGGGGCGGGACGCTCGGCCCGGGCCGGCGCCGCGAGGACGGCGCCCAGCAAGAGACTCAGGGCCGACATGGCTGCAAGCGGCCCCGATCTTGTGCCCGCGCTTGTGGAAATGTGGCTCACCAGCCTCTTTCGGTGGTTTTTTGGGTTTTCCATAGTCCTCGCCGGTCGCTCCGAGTTCCTTGCGGGGGTGCGCGCGGTCGACAGGCCTTTTCGGTCAGGGCAGTTCCCGGATTCTCAGATTGCGGAAGTCGACCGGAGCGCCCTCGGACTCGAGGCAGAGGTGGCCGGTGGAGGGATCGCACGCGGTCCCTCCGGACACCTCCTCGCCGTTGACCCACAAGCGCACTTCGCCATTGATGCAGCGGACGTAGTAGTGGTTCCACTCCGGGGCGCCCTTGGTGAGCCGTTTGCTCGGGAAACTGCGCTGGCCGTTCGGCGCCGCCGGCGGGAAGGGTTTCATCCCGGCGCGCACCGGAAAGACGTCGCCGTGGGAGGTGAACCAGTCGGGCTTCTTGTTGTGTTTCTTCTCCCAGTTCTCCTCGTAGCCGAGGTCGAGGACCTGAACCTCGATGCCGGCCGGGAGGCGGCCCTTGCCGGCCCGCAGCCCGGCGAGCGATTCCGCGGTGGCCCACACGAAGATGCCCGAGTTGCCGGCGTGCTCCAGATGCCGCCACTCGCATACGAGTTCGAAGTTGGTGAACGGCTTTCGGGATGCGATCACCCCCGTCGGTTTCCCGGTGCAGTGCACCACCCCGTCCTTCCACGTCCATGTGTCGTCGTCGCAGTTGACGTTCTCGAAATCCGCGGCTCCCAAGGCGCGCCACCCCTCGCCGCGGCCGTCGATGAAGGCTTTCCCGGGCTCGACCGCGGCTTCATCCGCGCGGGTCGCGGGCATCACGAGGAGAAATGGGAGCAGAATGGAAAGAAACCGTTGCATGACCCCGGGAATACGCACCGATTCCGGCCGATCAATCACGCCGCGGCTATTCAATTTCCCCCCCCCGGCCCGGCCGGTTTCCCGCAACATCCCGTCGCGGCGCGCGTATTGCCGGAGACGACGCCAACGCGCGACGGCACGGGAAACCATGACACCGATGAAAACGAACAAGATGACACGAAGTGCGGCAGCCTTCCTTGCTCTGGCAATGACCGGCACGGCATGCGCCGCGGAATCGGAGATCAGCACGGGCAAACTGCCCGACAAGGTGCGTGCGAAGCAGGTTCAGGACATGCAATGGGGGATGTTCATCTGCTGGTCGTTCAGCACCTTCAGCGGGCGGGAATGGACGCCGACCCGCGGCAAGGACGCCTCGTTTTTCAAGGCCGCCGGATGTGACACCGACCAGTGGTGCCGGACCGCAAGGGACGCCGGGATGGGCTACATCCTGTTTCTCTCCAAGCATCACGACGGCTTCTGCCTGTGGGACACCGGGACGACCGGCAAGAAGGTGACCAACAGCCCGCTCGGCATCGACGTCCTGGCCAAGCTGCGCAAGTCGTGCGACCAGCACGGAATCAAGCTGGCCCTGTATTTCTCCGAGGGCGACTGGAACTGGCCGGGCGCGGTGGACGGCAAGGGCAAGGGCGGAGGAAGCAACCCGGAAGTCAAGAAGGCCCAGCTCAAGGAGTTGCTGACCAACTACGGCCCGATCGAGTTCTGGTGGATGGACCATGCCGTCGGCACCGGCGGCTTGTCCCACAAGGAAACCGTGGAGTGGGTCCACAAGTTCCAGCCGAATTCCTTCGTGGGATTCAACCACGGCGAGCCGGCGGGGCGCCTTTGCCTCCGCGAGATGGGGAGACCCGGCAAACTGGGCGACGCCGGCGCCACGAAGTTCAACAAGGACGCGGAGTCCAAACACAAGGGCTACCTCGTGGCGGAGTTCACATACCCGATTCTTCCCAAGCACCAGGGCGGAGCAATGTGGTTCTACTCGCTTCCCAAGCACGACAACCTCTGCCATCCCGCGAGCAAGCTCTTCAAGGACTACCAGGGCGCCATGAAATACGGCAACATCTTCTCGATCAACATCGGCCCCAACTACGCCGGGAAGATCCGCGACATCGACGTCAGGACGCTCAAGGAAGTGGGCGACATGATCCGCGCCGAACAGGAGTAGGATTGGCGGTTGCGGCGAGACGTCCCCGGTTGTCTTCGGCCGGGCACGATCGCATGGTATCCACCGTCCGCTGCAACACGCGGGCATCCTTTCGCCAACCCTCTTCGAGGATTTGTATCGCTACGGCGTCCATCGTTCTCCTTCCCGCAAGATGGCTTCGCGGAAGCGGCTCGAATCGAGGAGGCACACGTCGACCTCCCGACCCACGTCGCGGCTCAGGAGGCTCTGCAGGAGTTCGATCGTCATCCCGCGCGGGAGTCCGCGAACGGCGAGATCGACGTCCGAATGGGCGCTGAAGCGCTCCGGCTTGGCCGGCGAGCCGGACACCCAGACCGTGATCCCGGGAAGGTGGCGGTCCAAGGCGGTCCGGAGGTTCCTCCGGACTCCCGCCACCATCCCGGCCTGACGAGCGCGTTTCCACGCACGGTGCGGTTCGATCAGCGTCACCGTCACAATACACGCCGGCGGCGAGGCAAAGGGAACTTCGGAAATCAAAGGCGGACGGGATCCCCGCGCTCCCGGGGCGCAAATCTTCCGAAAAACCGGTCCTGAGTTCGTCTCGGCTTGTCCTGTCTGCCGGGGGGGCGACATGATGTCGGCGTAGCCGAGACCCGTCCCGACCTCCATGAATACCACGGCATCCGCATCCGCCCCGTCCGTTCCCGGTCTTCAGACGTTGCCTTCCGACGAGTTGCGGGCGTGTCTGTGGCGCTTCGCGGAGCGGATGGACCTTGCGATGCTGGTGCAGTCGGTGCGGGCGGTGGCACGGGGGCCGGTGGCGCGATTGGTGGCCAACGGGGCCCGCAACAGCCACGAGTGGACCGAGGAAAAGGCTTCCCTGCTCCCCGTTTTTGACAGTTCGGGCATCACGACCGTCTTCATGGACCCCGAACATGGCGGATTCATCGAGGGACCGAAGAACCTCGCCCTTGCGTTGGTGGCTTACGAGCTGTCCTGGGTCGACGCCGGCGCCGCCACTTGCAGTCTGGCGGGGAACCTCGGCCTCGCGCCGATCCACGAGCGGGGGACCGATGATCAGCGCGCGAAATACATGCCGGCCGCCGCCCCGCCGCAGCCCGGCGAGAACCGCGAAATGGTCCGGGCCGCCTTCGCGCTGACCGAGCCCATCCCGTTCGTGGGGGTCGAGACCGGGTTGCTGGCGGGCAAGGCGCGGATCGACGAGTGGCCGGACGACGGCGAGCCTGTCCTGCACGTCGACAAGCGCGGGCGCTTCATCACCAACATGGGTTTCGCCAACGTCGTCACCGCCGCGGTGGACTCCGCCGACGAACGCATCAAGGGCAGCTGCATAGTCATCCTCGAACAAACCGACCCCGGCATCTGGGACCGCGGCACGCCCACCCGCAAGATGGTGCACCAGCTCTCCTCGACGCGCGATCCGATCTTCAATCTGAAGGTGCCCGCGCATCGCATTGTCGGCGGCTATTCCGTGAAGGACGGCGTGATCGTGCCGAACTTCAGCCACGGCGAGATCATCGAGGCCGTGTTCCGGCGCACCCGGGTGACGGTCGGTCTCATGACCTCCGCGAAGCTGCTGTCGGCGGTCGAGCCGGTCATCCGCTACCAGCGCAAACGCTTCCGGGGCGGCGAGGCCGGGGAACCGGGCTCCCCGCGCCACGACCTTGGCCTCCAGACGAAACAGGACGTCCTGCACCGGCTCCTCGATGTCTGGGCCACCGGCGAAGCCAGCGCCTCGCTCGGGTTCGAAGCGGCCCGCCTTTTCGACACCCTCGACCCGCTCGAAAAGGAGAAGGACCGCCTCCTTGCGGAGCGGAATCTCACCGGCCGCGCCGCCTTCCGCGAGATGGCCAAGGTGCAGGGGGAAGCCATCGCCCTCCTCGAAAAGACGCCGGTGGCCGACAGCGCCGCCGCCGTCGCTGCCCATGAGCCCCCCCCGGCCGAGCCGCTGCTCCGGTTCGCGATCCTCGATGCGCAGGCCAACGTCCTCTGCCCGGCCTGCAAGCTCTGGAACACCGGCCACGGCGCCACCATGATGCGCGAAGCGGTGAGCCTCATGGGTGGCTACGGCGTGACCGAGGACTGCCCCGGGTTCCTCGCCCACAAGTGGATGGACGCCCAGCTCGAGGCGACCTACGAGGGTCCGGAAGCGGTGCAGCGCCGCCAGCTCTCGCTCACCATGACGAACGATCTCTTCCTCGCGCTCTTCGAGCGGTGGACCCGGGAGCTGCGCACGGTGGCCGCCGAGCACCCCGCCACCGGCGCCTGCAATCTGGCCAGCGCCATGAAGCTCTGGCTGTGGACCCTCCGCTACCTGTTGGGCGCGAAGGACGCCAACGGCCAGAAGCTCTACCACAGCAACCGTCAGGGGATCACCTTCCCGCTGGCCGACGCCCTCTGCTGGCTTCTCGCCTCCCGGCAGCAGATCCTTGACGTCGTCCACCTCGCTGCGACCGGGCCGGCCAACCCGGCCCTCGACGAAGAACTCCGGGGAGCGGTTCCGTTCCTCACCGATCTCTGTCGTGTCCAGGCCGCCCGGTCCGCCGGGGAGGTGTCGAGAATCTGCCCCGACCTCGTCTTCGGATACAACATTCACCCCGAGTGGACCGAGGAGACGTGCGCCTCCTGTTTCGGCTCCGACGACCTCGATGTCCTCGAGGCCGTGATCCCGGGGATCGCGAGCACGGCGCGGGGCGCCGGCGACGTCATCGAGAACGGCCAGCCGCACCCTGACAAGGCCGGCCCCTGCCCCGATACCGCCCCCTTCCGGGCCTTCCACCGCCTGCGCGAACACCTCGAGGCTTGCCTCACCGGCGCCGGCCTCGCCAAGGACCGCGCCGCCGCATCCCTCTCCACCGTCATGATCCCCGAAGCGCTGGATTATCCCATGTAGGCAGTTCCCGGGGTTCGGGTTCCGTGTTCCACGGAGGTTGGAATTTGGCGCCGTTCGAAATCGTTGTCGTGTCCGTTGTCGTAATCGAAAAGTTCATCGGATTGCCGCCCCATCGTTCCCGCAGAGCTTTCGAGGGCGTGTGCAGCGCCGGCGACAGCGACAATGGCTGTGACCGCGGTCCCCGCGTCCGAACCCCGAACCCCGAACACCCTGATCTCTGACAACATGCAGGAATCTTCGCCCGACCGCCCCCGGATGGATGCCGATATCGTGTGCGTCGGCTTCGGGCCGGCCGCAGGGGGCTTTCTGACAACCCTTGGGCGGGCCGTCCTGAATGCCGACGGCACGCCCGCCCTCGAGAGCCCCTCCGTCCCCGGCATGCCGCTGCAGGTGATGTGCTACGAGCGGGCCGACGACATCGGCTTCGGCGTGTCGGGAGTGGTGACCGGCGCCCGCGCCCTGCGGGAAAGCTTCCCCGATCTCGATCCGGCCGCCATCCCGATGACGGCCCCCGTGAGCAACGAGAAGATCCTCTACCTGCTCGACCCGGGCGGGGCCAGCCGCCGCCCGCTCGCAATGCGGGCCGCCGACCGGATGATCCGCGCCATGGCGAGGGTGCTGCGCGTCGAGGACGAGGCCCTCGAACTGCCGTGGACGCCCGCCTTCCTCCACAAGCAGGGCGGATTGGTCACCTCGATGGGACAGTTCAACCAGTGGGTCGGCCAGCAGGTGATGGCGGGGGGCGTCCAGATCTGGCCGGGCAGCCCCGTCGAGAAGGCCGTGATCGAAAACGAGGCGGTGGCTGGCGTGCAGCTCGTCGACCAGGGCGTCGACCGCGCCGGCGCCCCGGCCGACGGGTACCTCCCCGGCATGGAGGTGCGCGCCCCGCTCACGGTGGTGGCGGACGGCCCGGTCGGCCCGGTCGGCCGCCAACTCGACGAGCACTTCGGCCTGCCGGACGGCCACCATGCCCGCGATTGGGCGCTTGGCATGAAGTTCGTGGCGGACCTCCCCGAGGACTGCGGACTCGAAACCGGAACCGTCCTCCACACCCTCGGCTATCCGGAACCGGAGATCTTCGGGTTCCTCTACGTGCATCCCGATCGGGTCGCCTCGCTGGGGGTCTTCGTTCCCTCGTGGTTCGACAACCCGGCCCGCACCGCCTATCGCTACCTGCAGCACTGGATGCTCCACCCCCGCCTCTGGCGCCACCTCGAAGGGGGCCGGCTCCGCTCGTGGGGCGCCAAGAGCCTGCAGGAGTCCGGCCGCCGCGGGGAGCCGCGGCTCGCGGGCGACGGGTTCGCCCGCATCGGCGAAGGCAGCGGATCGACCAACGTCCTCACCAACTCCGGCGTCGACGAGGCATGGGCCACCGGCGTCCAGCTCGCCGAGGCGGTGATCGAACTCGTCAAGGCCGGCCGGCCGTTCACCCGGGAGAACCTCGAAGCAACCTACGTCGCGCGCCGTCGATCGAGCTGGGTCGAGCGCGACGGCCGGATCGCCGGGAAGGCCCGCGACGGCTTCCAGCGCGGCGTCGTGCCCGGCATGATCGGCATGATGCTGGCCGGCCTGACGAAGGGGAGGCTCGCCGCGCCCGGCAAACCGCTGCGCCCGCACGAGCGGGTTCCCTCCGTCGAAAATTACTACAAAGGACGTATTCCCCCCGGAGAGATCGCCCGCCTCCGCGCGGAGTGCGAGTCAAGGGGGACGAGCCTGCACGACGCCCTGATGAACCGCGCCGGCTGGCCCGGGATTCCCTTCGACGACCGGTTGCTGGTCTCCCACCAGGACGCCCTCCTGCTCGGCGGCAAGGTCCAGGCGCCGCCCGCCGCCGCGGATCACGTCGTCTTCCTCTACCCGAACGAGTGTGAAACGTGCGGCAGCCGGATCTGCGTCGAGATGTGCTCCGGCCAGGCCATCCAGCCGGGGCCCGAAGGCCGGCCCGTCTTCGAGCGCGAAAAGTGCGTGCACTGCGGCGCCTGCCTCTGGAACTGTGAGAGAGCCCGTCCGGACGACCCGGAACGCTCCCTCGTGGCCTTCAGGGCCGGACCCGGAGGCCTCCACTCGGCCGAGAATTGATGAGTCCCCGGCAAGGCATCCGGCGTGCAGCGTGCCGCGAGGCCGCCCGTGAACCGCGCGCCCTGCGCCCGACCCGGCCGAACACCGAACACCGAAAACCCGGCAAAGCCCGCCGCCGAGGCTTGACTCCCTGGCGGCCAATTCTGAACCTCAACAACTCTTCAGACCATGCCCTACCAAATCATTGTCTGCGGCAGCGTCGTCCCGGATCCGCTGCAAACCCTCGAACCGGTCGAGACGCCGGCCGGTCCCGCCCTGAAGAATGAGATGATGCTGCCGGCATGGTTCGACCCATGGGCCGGGCACGCCCTGTTCGAGGCCGCGGCCCTGGCGAAGGCCGTCCCGGAGAGCACCGTCACGCTCGTCAGCGTCGGACCGAAGGCCAAGTTGCAGCAGGTCATGATGACGATGGCCCAGAAGATCCCGTTCCGGCTGGTGGCGGCGGACGGGCCGGCGGGAGGATTCACCGACGCCGCCGGGATCGCGGAGGTTCTCGCGGACCTCATCGAGGGCATCCCGGATCTCGATCGTTCGCGGCTCCTTGTCTTCGGCGGCTGGGAGAGCGCCTCGCGCGGGGGCGGCGCCACCATGCAGATCATCGGCGAGCGCCTCGGCATCACGGAGCAATTCCATGGAGTCGACCAGTTGGAGGCCGGCGAAGGCGGCGTGCTCCGGATTCTCGAGCGCGTCGAAGGAGGCCGGCACCAGCTCACGGAGTGCGACGGTCCCCCGGCCGTGCTGGGCTGGGCCACCGGCAAGCGCCCCGAACCGCCCAACAACCCGCAGGTCGGCATGACCAACATGCGCACCATCATGCCCGCCCTCCAGCAGGCAAGGCCGGCCGAGATCGACGCCGGAAGCATCGCATGGCACGCCGTCTCCCTGCCCAGCCAGTCCCGCCAGACCCGCGTCGTGGAGAACATGCCGCCCGAAGAGATCGCCCGCGAACTCGCCGCCTGGATCAAGGGGGAGGGGGATTGAGCACGGCAGGTCCGATTTATGATTTACGATTTGCGATTTGTGATTTGTGGAGTGGGGGGACGCAGCTGCGCGGGCTCGTCACTTCAGAAATCAGCAATCAGGAATCAACAATCATCAATCACGCCAGCTCACGGGATGGACCTGCCTGCGGCGGCTTTCGCCTTGCAGGGACACCGTTTTCCCCGGCCCCGAACCGACCAAACCTGTTAGACCACCATCTGTCATGGAAACTCTCCTCTGCCTCGCTCACGCGGAACCCGGTGAGCCCCCCCTCCGGCGGCAAAGCCTCGAAACGCTCACAAAGACCAAAGCGCTTGCGGAGGCGCTGGGCGCGGAATTCTCCGTCGGCCTCGCCGGTGAAAACGTCCAACCTGCCGCCGACTCGATCGCCGGATGCGGGGCGGCCCGCTTCCTTGGCGTGAGCGGTCCGGACTTTGGTGCGGCCCGCTACGCGACCGATGCCGCCGCCGCCGAAGCGCTCTGTCGCGCCGCGCAGGCCACCCTCGTGATCGCACCCGCCACTCCCCGCTGGAACCGCGTCATGGCCGGGGTGTCCCACCGCCTCGGCGGCAAGATCGACACCCACCTCACCGCCCTCGACGCCGATCAAGGCGTGGTCCGCGTCACCCGCTGGGTTTACCGTCAACGCATCCGGACCGTCCTGGGCCGTGCCGGACGGCCGTGGCTCCTCACGCTGGAAGGGGGAATTGCTCCCGCATGGCAGGGCGAGGCCGGCACGGCCGCCGTTGAACCGATCGAGGCCTCCCGGCCCGGGGACGGAGTCCGCAGCCGCGTCCTCGGAATGGAGGCCCCCGCCGGCGACCAGCAGACGATCCGGCCCGACGCGGATCTCCTCTTCGTGGCGGGCGCCGGGTGGACCAAGCCGCAGCCCGACGGAACCACAAGGACCGCCGAGGCCGAGCAACTCATCCGCGAGTTCATCGACCTTGCCCACGCCTCGCTCGGCAGCACCAAGTCCCTGGTCGATCTCGGCAGCGAGGGCCAGGAGGTCCTCTCCTTCCTCAGCCACCTCAACCAGATCGGCCAAACCGGCGCCACCCCGCGCCATCCCAAGGGCCTCGCCACCTGCTGCCACGGCGAGGAGCCCCACACCGTCGGCTGGCGGTTCGTCAACGAACGCCGCGCCGTCAGCCTCGACCCCGCCTGCGGATGGGCCCGCGGCAAGGCCGACGTCCTCTACGTCGCCGACGCCTTCGCCGTCCTGCGAGAACTCAACGCCCTCCTGGCGCAGGTCCTCTGAAGGTTCCCCTGCGTGTCAGAAACGGTGTGAGGCTCGGCTGATGCGGCAGGACCGGCCCGGTCAGGCCACGGTCGCGCCTGTCCGTGTCCTTGATCTCGTGCCATTCCTGACAATCAAAATTCATGTTCGGTCTTGTCGGGGCGGGGCGGGGCGGGCAAGCTGGCTGGAAACCGGGGTCAAGGGCAGATGGATGTTCGTCGTTTCTCACGGATCGGTCGTTTTTGGGCGGGGCTGGTTGTGTTCTTCGGGTCGGCGACAGGCGCGATGGCGCAGGCCGGGCGGGACTCGGTGGCGCAGCGGGTGGATGACGCCATGGGACCCGTTGCGAAGTGGCTCGAGATGGTGATCTTCGTGAGGATCCCGGTCGGGGGCGGGCAGGAGATCCCGGTGGTTCTGATCATTCTCGCGGGGACGGCCTTGTTTCTCACCCTCTTTTTCGGATTCATCAACCTGCGGGCCTTCGGGTTGGCGTTGAAGACGGTGCGGGGCAAATACTCGACCCCTGACAGCCCCGGCCAGATCACCCATTTCCAGGCCCTCTCGACGGCGTTGTCCGCGACGGTGGGGCTCGGGAACATCGCCGGGGTGGCGCTCGCGATCGGGATCGGCGGACCGGGGGCGGTGTTGTGGATGATCCTGCTGGGATTCCTCGGAATGACCTCCAAGTTCACCGAATGCACGCTGGGGGTGCGCTACCGGCAGATCGACGAAAACGGAGAGGTGCACGGCGGCGGCATGTTCTACCTCCGGGACGGCCTGCGGGAACGCGGCTTCGGCGACCTCGGGCTGGTGCTGGCCGGCATCTTCTCGATCGCCTGCATCGGCGGGGCGCTCGGCGCCGGAAACATGTTCCAGGTCAACCAGTCCCATCAGCAGATCGCGGAAACCTTCGGGATCTTCAAGGGCGACGACCAGAGCTGGAAATACGGGTTGATCGTCGCGACCATGGTGGGACTCGTCATCATCGGCGGTATCGTCTGGATCGCGCGCGTGACCGAGGTGCTGGTGCCGTTCATGTGCGTCATCTACGTCCTGGGATGCCTGACGGTGTTAATCACCCACCTGTCGGAGGTGCCGGCGGCGTTCGTGACGATCGTGCGCGAGGCGTTTGCACCGAGCCCGGCGGTCGGGGGCCTCGTGGGGGCCTTGATCCAGGGGATCCAGCGGGGGGTGTTCTCGAACGAGGCGGGGATCGGGTCGGCCGCCATCGCGCACTCCGTGGTGAAGACGACCAAGCCGGCCAGCGAGGGCGTGGTGGCGCTGTTGGAGCCCTTCGTTGACACGGTGGTGGTGTGCACCATGACCGCTCTCGTCATCGTGGTGACGGGCATGTGGAAGGTGAACGCCGACGTCAAGGCCGAGTCCCTGCCGGTGCTTGTGCAACCCGTGGAAGGGGCCGCGGAGACGGCCCGGTTCGAGCACGGGGCCCTCTTGAAGGTCACGGGAAAGTGGCGGGAGGTGACCGTCGAGGACGGCGGCCGGAGAGGATGGGTGGACGCTGACGCCGTGACGATCCTCGAAGGGGAGCCGGGCGTTTTGGTGGCCAATGATGAACTCGCCCTGCTCGCCGAGCCGCACCCCGGGGCCGCGGAAGTCGCCACCGTTCCGCTGGACGGGAGGGTGGCAAGCGGACCGATTTGGGCCGAGGTGCTGAACCCGGAGGACGAAACCGGAGGATGGGCCGCGTTGGACGGCCTGACGGAACGCGACGGCACCTCGGGAGGGATCTGGCTCACCTCGCAGGCCTTCAAGGGGGTGATCGGCTGGTTTCCGAAGGTGCTGGCGGTGGCGGTCTTTCTGTTCGCGTTCTCGACCATGATCTCGTGGTCGTATTACGGCGAGCAGGCGCTGGGGTTTCTGACGAAGGAAAACCACATCGTGGCGCTGGTTTACAAGGTGTTCTTCTGCGGGTGCGTGATCCTCGGGGCGGCGGCCTCGTTGGACAATGTGCTGGCGATCTCGGATTCCCTGTTCTTCGCGATGGTGGTGCCGAACATGATCGGCCTCTACATCCTGTTGCCGGTGGTCCGCCGGGAATTGAAGGCGTTCCGGGAGCACGCGCGGGAAATCGATGCCGGGGAATCGTAGCAAGGGATGGCCCGCGAATACTCTCTCCAACGCCCGGCGGCGCGCAGCGCATCGGGCATCGACTATGCCGGCGAACTCAACGAACAACAGCTCGCGGCGGTCACCTCGCCGCCGGGTCCGGCGCTCGTGATCGCGGGCGCCGGGTCGGGCAAGACCCGCACCCTCACCTACCGCGTGGCATGGCTGCTCGACCATGGGGTCGAGCCGCGCAACATCCTGCTGCTGACCTTCACCAACAAGGCGGCCCGCGAGATGCTCGAACGCGTCCGCGCCCTCGTGCCGCGCGACATCGGCGAGATGTGGGGCGGCACCTTCCACTCGGTGGGCAACCGCATCCTGCGCCGCAACGCGGAAGAGGCCGGCTTCACGCGCTCCTTCTCGATCATGGACCGCGACGACCAGAAGTCGCTCATGACCGGCGTCGTCGCGGAGAGCGGCATCGACACCACCGCGCGCCGTTTCCCGAAGGCCGACGTCCTGATCACCCTCTTCAGCCTCGTGCAGAACACCGGGGCCCCGCTCCGGGAGATGCTCGAATCGCGTTATCCCTACTTCCTCGAATGGGAGGAGGAGATCGCACGGGTCGAAAAGGCCTACCGGCGCAAGAAGCGCGACACGAACTCGATGGACTTCGACGACCTCCTCGTCCTCGCGCTGAAGCTCCTGCGCGACAACGAGGAACTGCGCCGCCTCTACCAGAAGCGCTTCCAATACGTGCTGGTCGACGAATACCAGGACACCAACCACGTCCAGACCGAACTCGTCGATCTCCTGGCCGGAGAGCGCCGGAGCCTCATGGTGGTCGGAGACGACGCCCAGTCGATCTATTCGTGGCGCGGCGCCGACATGCAGAACATCCTGAGCTTCCCGGAGCGCTACCCCGAGGCGAGCGTCTACCGGATCGAGACCAATTACCGCAGCATCCCCGGCATCCTGAGCCTCTCGAACGCCGCCATCCGCGCCAACCGGGTGCGGTTCGAAAAGGAACTGCGCGCCGTCCGGGAGGAGGGCGCGATGCGGCCGGCCCTCGTGCCGCTCGAAGACCCCTCCACCCAGGCCCGCTTCGTCGCGCAACGCATCCTGGAACTCCGCGACGAAGGGGTGGAACTCGAGGAAATCGCGGTCCTCTACCGCGCCCACCACCAGAGCCTCGAAGTCCAGATGGAACTCACCAGCCGCGGGATCCCCTTTCAGATCACCAGCGGCCTGCGCTTCTTCGAGCAGGCCCACATCAAGGACGTGGCGGCCTTCCTGCGCTTCGTCACGAACCGGCGGGACGAAGTGAGCTTCAAGCGCATGGTGATGCTGCTGCCGGGGATCGGCGCCAAGGGGGCCGACAAGCTCTGGCGGGCATGGCTCGGGACGCCCCTCGCCGCCGGCGGGGACACCCCTTCGGGGTTCTCGTCCGTCATGAACACCCTGCCGGCGCCGAAGAAGGCGGTCCGCCATTGGAAACAGCTCGGCCACACCCTCGACGAGTTGGTCGCGGACGGCGGCTTCGCGCGCCCCTCCGACATGCTCTTCAGCGTCCTCGAGGGAATCTACGACGAATACCTGAAGCAGAGCTACGAGAACTACGAAAACCGTAGACAGGACATCGAGCAGCTCGTCGACTACGCGCAGGGGTTCGACGACGTCCTCGAACTCCTCGCCCAGCTCTCCCTCATGTCGGCGGTCGACGGCGATCCCGCCGGACGACGCGAGGAACCCGACCCCGAGCACGTCACCCTCTCCTCGGTCCACCAGGCCAAGGGCCTCGAGTGGAAGGCGGTCTTCGTCATCGGACTCGCCGACCGCATGTTCCCCAACGGCCGCGTCCTCGACGCCGAGGACGACGCCATGCTCGAAGAGGAACGCCGCCTCTTCTACGTCGCCCTCACCCGCGCCAAGGACGAACTCTACCTCGCCTACCCCCAGATCAACCCAAAAAGCTACTCCGGCGAGATCATCCAGCGCCCCTCCCGCTTCCTCGACGACTGCCCCCCCGAGTTCCTCGAAGAATGGCGGGTCGCACCGCGGTGGTGAGAGGCGGGGGCAGGGGGCAGGTTCTCGGTTGCCGGTTGTCGTCCGGCGGGCGCCTTCAACGGCCATGAGGATGCCGCCGGACCGCTTTCAGCGGGGAGCGACAAGGCGCCAGCGGCCGGAGTCAAGGTCGTGTTTCAGCACGGTCTCCTCCCCGTCGGCGGCGCGCACTCTGAAGCAGTCCGCCCGCGGCCATCCGGGGCGGACTGCGGCTTCCTGCCAGCGGTCGACGACCTCCGCCACCTCGATCCAGCCGCCCTGCAGGCGAAACCGCCGCGGCGCCTCGTCGGCCTTGTGGCCGGCGTAACACCGAACTTCGACGGCTTCCCGTTTCATGGCGATCATTCCCGGGGTCCTTCCCGACCGGCCTGTGGCCGGCTGCGGAGCACAAAGGTGGTGCACTTGGACAGATCCTTCAGCCGCGTCGCGCCGACGTAGGCGCAGGCGCTTCGGATCCCCCCGGTGATCTCCCGGATCGTCTCTTTCACCGGCCCCTTCAGGGGAACCAGCGTTTCCATTCCTTCCGCGGCCCGGTAGTCCCTCGCGCCCCCGGCGTATTTGTCCATGGCGGTTCGGCTTGCCATTCCGTAGAAGCGCATGGCCACTCTTCGGCCGTCCTCCTCGATCCATTCCGCCTGACATTCGTCGTGTCCGGCCAGCATCCCGCCGAGCATCACGAAGTCGGCGTTGGCGGCAAAGGCTTTGACCACGTCGCCGGGGGTCCGGCAACCTCCGTCGGCGCACACGTGCCCTCGCAGCCCGTGAGCGGCGTCGGCGCACTCGATGATCGCTGAAAGCTGCGGATAACCCACCGCCGCCTTGATGCTTGTCGTGCAGACGCTTCCCGACCCCACCCCGATCTTCACGATATCGGTCGCTCCCGAGATCAGGAGTTCCTGCACCATTTCCGGGGTGGCGACGTTGCCTGCCATGATGGTTGCTTCGGGAAGGGCTTCGCGGATTCTCCGCACCCGCTCGACGAAATACTTCGTGTAGCCGTTGGCGGCGTCGACGCAGACATACCGGACCTCGACTTCGCCCGCCACTCTCATCAGCCGCTCGTATTCCGCGTCGTCGATGCCGAGGGTCAGGAAGGCGCGGTTCCGGTTCGCTTCTTCCTCGAAAAACCCGGCCAGCTCCGCCTTGCCGTGATACTTGTGCAGGCACGTCATCATCCGGGCTCCAAGCGCCCTCGCCATTGGTATGGTGCCGATGGTGTCCATATTCGACGCAATGACCGGAATCCCTCTCCACGTCCTGCCGCTGTGCAGGAAGGTATACTCCCTCTCAAGATCAATCGTCGCCCGGCTCGGGGCCTCGGACCGCTTCGGCCGGATCAGGACATCATCGAAGTCGAGCTTCAAATCGCGTTCGATTCTCATCAGCGGAAGGTGGTTCTGCCCGGCGCCCCCTCCTCGACCGCGAACACCGGAATCCGTCCGAAAACTACTCCACAATGGCCGCGCCGGCAATGGATGCCCTCAAGAAGGAAACGAGATCCAAGTGGCGTGAAGGGGATCCCCGGGTCCCCCGCGCTGCACGCAACTTCGTTAACGTTAACGGGAATACGTGCGGGCGGGGTGGGTTTGAAGGGGTGGGAGGAGAACCCCGGGGGGTGCCGGGGAACATGGCGTGGTGGGTGTCCTTCGCTTCCTGTTTGCATGGTCCGGGTGCGTGTCATGGTCAGGGGCCCTGAGGTGACGCCTTCCGAGGTTGCCCACCGTGTGGCCGGCTTCGCACAAATTCCTTGCAGTCGGATTCGAAGCGGAGAACATGAGAGATGTGATGCGGCTTGTTGCTCTGGGTTTGCTGCAACGGTCCCGGGACGTTCTGGGCGCTCGTCGAGGACGGGCTTGGCGGATGGAAGATCGGGACCAGCGGCGGGAGTCCGGCGCGTTGGCAGACGGGCGGCGACATGGAGGGGATTTGTCAACCCGATGACAGCCAGCCAATCGTCTACCTGATGGACGAGACCGGCCACATCCGCAAGTACGACGTGTCCGTCGGTGGCACGGTCAACGAAGTGCAGTCGTGGAACATCGTTGCCGACGCCGGACCGAATGGCGGATCCGGACCGGAGGGAATCACCTTCGTGCCCGATGAATGGCTGGCGCGGGAAGGATTCCGCGACGGCAGCGGAGTGTTGCGCACGAGCAGCCAGGGAATGAACGGGCTGATGTTCGTCGGTCACCAGACCGGCGGGTACGTGCACGTGTTCGACCTGAATGCGGCCGGCACCTGCCTGTATCACGGAAAGATCCTGACCTCGCGGTCCGAAACGGCCGGCCTCTCGTTCGATCGTACCTCCGGCAAGCTCTACATCTGGCACAACACGGGACCGAACTACCTGGAAGTGGCCGAATTGAATTCCACTCCCTCGGGCGCCGAGCGCCGGTTCCGCACCCTGATCGAATATGCCGGACCGCGCGGCGGCAACCTCGAAGGGATTGCCCCGGTCTCCAATCTCGACGGCGACGACTGGATCATGCTGACCGACGACGACAACAACCCCAGCGGTGAGGCCGTGACCATCTACAAGCATTTCCGGCCCGAAACCGACACCGACCACGACGATCTGCCCGACGATTGGGAACTCCGGCATTTCGGAAGCACCACCGTTACCACCGGCGCCGCCGACCCCGACAAGGACGGCATGGACAACGAGCGGGAGCACGCCTTCGGGCTCGACCCGACGACGGGCGCGTCGGTGGTTCCGATCCCCGCGCCCCTCGACCGCGCCGCCGGAACCTTCGTCTACACGCGGCCCATCCCCGAACTCACCGGTTTTGACTACGCCGTGCAGACCTCGACCGCCCCCGACCGCTGGACCGTGGACCCCTCCGCCGTGCAGGAGGTCATCGGAACTGCCGCGGACCTGCAAACCGTGCGCGTCACCGTCGGCGGGGAAAAACCTCTCGCCGAGCCGGTCTTTCTGGTGCGTGTCGGTGCGACCGAGCCGGAGTAATCGAGTGAAGAATTCCGGGCTTCGGGGCGATCGTGCTTCAAGAAGGTTGATTTCGGCGCTCTTTGTGACATCATGCGGGCAGTGGCGGCGGCCGGAATGTCAGTAAATCTTGCGCCGATATGTCCAGCGAGGAATTAGCGCTCAAGAGGTGCGTTCAGCGGACCGACATCATGCTCAGACCGGATCCCTCGCGGGTCGTGGTCCGTTTCTTCCCGCCGCACACCGAAGACCGGATTGAGCGGGTGGCGGCGCGGGTCATGGCCCTCGGGGACCGGGCCGTCAAGGAACGCCTCGAGTTGGTGATGCGCTATTTCCGTGACCGGCATCATGACATTCGTCCCATGTTGTTGAGGCATTACGGCGAGATCTCGCCGTATATGATCACGGACCTCGATCCTTCGGAGGAACGGAAGCTTCTGATCGGGGCGTATTTCACCAGCGAGTTCGCGCTGGAGTCCGCCGCCCTGTTTAATCCGTCGATCGTTCCGCATCCCGATCAGTCGGGCCTCGAGGCGGGCGCGCTGCGGTTCGTTCTGACGCTGCGGGCGATTGGCGAGGGACACCTGTCCTCGCTGGAGTTCCGCTCGGGGGTGATCGCCGCGGACCTCGC
>Ga0180436_10000276_pt1 | contig 54714 bp, 46 predicted proteins | sample SS_ome_2_FD_132434 | JGI IMG/M metagenome (GOLD analysis project Ga0180436, IMG submission 132434) | Hypersaline lake sediment archaeal communities from the Salton Sea, California, USA - SS_3_S_2 metaG | ecosystem: Environmental > Aquatic > Non-marine Saline and Alkaline > Hypersaline >...
TTCAGATGTTGCTTGCGATTTGGCTTTGGTTACAGCCTCTTCTCTGCTTCTTTCACTCGACGTTCGCGGTACAGCAGTACCTCTTGCGGTCGCAGGCATTTCCGAAACTTCGTCAGGTGTTATGTTCTGATTGTTCTCGGCCGCCATTGACTCGATAGATGTCTTGGATTCTTCAATGGTTTTTCTAGTTGTTTCTTCTAGATTTTCTAGACGTACAGACGCTTCTTCCGCTTTACTTGTGAAGGTTTCGGTGTTTGTTTCTTTCAGATTGACAATTTGTTCATCTAAGTTTTCAATGACACGATTCGTTGTTTTTTCTTCCGCAGAGGAAAACAAACCAATTTCTGGTTTGATATCCATTAAGATTTGTCGAACGTCATAATCAAGACCTCCGTTTGGTGACAATCGAGATAATCTTGCAGCTTCTGGAGATCCCGCTTTGTATCCAAGCAATCCCGACATTTCTGCTGCGAGTTCTTTTCTTTTTGTAATTTCCTTTGAAATTGTTTGTAACACTCTGGTTGCATCGTTTCCTCTTTCAAAGGAAGATTTTGCAACATTGACCAAATCTACTATCTTCTTTGCATTATCATCGAGACTTTGTTTTGCTTTTTTGATTTCTTCGATTTTTGTATTTTGTAACTTGTTTTCAATTATCTTTTCGATATCAGTTTCTTCTGATGATATTGTCTCTACGGTTGAAAGACCTTGTTCTTTCAGAATTCTTTCTAATTCTGTATCGGTTTTTGGCGCTACAGTTTCTTGTGATTTCTCAACGTTTTGTTCTGCTTGGGTTTGAATAGATTCGAAAGATTTTCCTACTTCACTTGTCGCAGTGGTAGTGGATTGATTCAGAAGATCAATGGTTTCCGAAACTGTTCCAGAATCAACAAATTCGAAAAAGCTTAATTGCTCTTGTAGTCGAAGAAGTCTTTGTTTTACATTTCCTTCAATATCAGCTTCACCGCCCATATTCAAACTAAGAATAGCTTCTGCTTCTGGCGATCCCGCTCTATATCCAAAAACACCAGCGAGATTACCTGCAAGGGTCACTCTATACTTCAACAAATCTTGCATCGCTATCAACTCGGCGCGAGCTGTTGCATCGTCATCGTTGTTGTATGCTCTTTCTGCTTGGATCAGAGATTCGGTTATATTTCTGGTGTTCTCCATCAGCGCGACGTGGGAGGTCATGATTCTGTTTTGTTTATTGGCATCTGCTAATTCAGTACCAGATAAACCATCCGTTTTTACTAATGTCGCTAAAGTCTCGCCAGTGGAAGCACTGATGAAGGAATCTCCCTCACGTCGTACACCACCAGATAAAGAAATTGCTTTTCCTTGATTTGATTCTTCTAGTCTTGCTAAGTATTCTTCCAACCCCACTTGAACAGCAAGTGCCGCGACTCCAGCTGGTCCTCCCAATAGATTCATCGCCCCGCCGCCTAGTCCAACCGCTCCCGCTCTAACGGCGGTTCCAACTGCTCTCGCCCCTCTGACGGAACTCAAAGCGTTTCTTGATGCAGCTGCAGCTCTAGAAATACCTTGAACTCTAGTCGAATTTCTCATAGCTGATCCTGCTTGACTTGCCCTATTCAGTGTGGATTGGACGCCTGGAATGTTTCGGGCTGCACCTGTAACTGACGGTCCTTTTTGAAGCAGACCAGTGGTGTTTAACATCATTTCAGTTCCATAAGCAGCACCAATTAAGTTAGGATCAAGTCCGCCCGCAAATGGATTCATTTCTGTTCCAGTATCTGGATCTGTGTAAGATTCTGTAGCATCTCCCGTAAATAAATTATACAAACTTGATGCAAGAGCACCTACGCCTAGTATTGCGCCAAATTTCCCGCCCGCGCCACGGACTCTTGACATTCTAGTTCTACCTGGCCCGCGTGTAGTTCTTGTTGGTCCACGGGATCTACTTGATCTTGTTCTTCCAGTATCAGCAGATGGTGTGGTTGTCCGACTAGATCTTGTTCTTCCAGTATCAGCAGATGGTGTGGTTTGCCGACCAAATCTGTTTTTGATTCTGTTCTTGACTCGACTAATTATCCCTCCACCGCCTGCAACAGCACCACCTCCTAATACACTTCCTAGTACATTTCCCAATCCTTCTGACAAAATATTGCTAAGGAATCCAGGCTGACCTCCATCGCCACCATCACCACTTCCGTCTCCGCCCATCATACCTGATAGGCCGCCTCGACCCCCTCTGAGTCTTGACTTTTCTCTTTCTAGTTCTAGTTTATTTTCTTTTTCAAACAACATCGCCCGTAGGAATTTTTCAAGTTTGTCATTAATTCCTTCGGAACTATCTAATAGACTTTCAATTAAGCCTACCATTAATTGATTTTGATCGAGTAGTTCGTCAAATCCCCCACCTTCTGTTTCTATGGGGAACCCGTTTTTCTCAATGATGATTTTGCTTTTCAATTCAGAAGAAGTAGATTCTGGCGAATCTCCTTTTTCAAAAATAACAACTGGAGCTTCTCGCTCTTTTTCAGTGACTGGATTGACCTTTTCTTCTCTTGGTATTCTTGGTTCTGGTTCTGGAATACCTTCGAGCACGGTTGACTTTACTCTTTTCGCTTCAAAGATATCTTTTATATCACCACCAATATTCAGTAACGTTTTGAACGAAGGCGGAAGAAAATCCATTGGATTTATTTTACCAATGGTTTGTCTAAACAAATACTGACGAATTGAAGACGGATCCTCACGATCCTTCTTCGCTTGCTTTTCTGCTTTTCTTCTTGCTTCTAACTCTTTTGTGAGTTTACGAATTTCTTCAGTATTTTTTTCGACTACTTGCTGTTCGTTCATTAAAAGTTACCTTTTGATTTTTGTTTATCTTTTTGTTCTTGTACCCATTGTTCTATGAGTATAATATAGATTTCCCTTTCAAATGGCCACATGTTCTCAAGCTCGTCTAATGAATAGTTATGATATTTCTGCAAAGCAAAATTCATCTGATAATAATTCATTATCGTATCATGAGAAGTGATTATTAAAAAAAATCACTAATGTTATTAACCTCGACTTTCTGGGGACCATCTGGGCATTCTAATGTTTTTGCGAAAGCAAGATAGGGAGTTTCCTCGAAGTATTGTTCGATTTCTTTCACTCTTTCTACTGGGATTTGTTCAGCGAATTTCTTGACATCTTCAAAATTTACATCTTTGGTTTCATACACCGTTTCTTCGTTGTATATTTTCTTTATTGATTTTGCTATGGTGTTCAGAAGAATATCTTCTGGATTAAAATCATTGATCTCTGCTATGTCTTTGACATGCAAAAGATCCAGAACCATATGAACGTTTTCGTCTAGTTTTATACTCTTTTCGTAATTGTCTTTTTTGTTTTTGACAATCACATCATCAATGTCGAAATTGAATTCGACTTTCGTTTTACATGGACATGTGTAACGAAGATCCGATGATTCTCCGACTGATATGGATCGAAGTTGAAGCATCAGATATGTGAAATCCGCTATTGTCATATCATCTAATTCAATCGGACTCTCAACTACACACGACTGTAGAATCGTTTTAAATTCGTTAATCAGAAAGGATTCGAGTTCCTTTTCGTTTTCCATTGAAGACGCTTGATCTACAGCCAGCAACAAACTCTTTTGTTCTCTGACAGTAAACGGTCTAATCTTCACTTTCTTTTCTGATATGGGCAATTTGATTAATACTGTTTTTACGGCAAGTGTTGGTAAACTCATGTTATCTCCATTTTAATAATTAATCCTCAACCTTTTCCCATCTTCTGTAACTAAAAACCACTCCGAATCGAACATAGTCACTGAATGATGTATTGGTCATTGGTATTTCTGTTAGGCTTTCTGGCCAAACATCGTAAATTCTGAATTTTGCTATTGGTTTCGAAAGGCCAGGTATGACACTATTTACGTTGTTTGGTTTTCGAATGATCATTTCCATTTGTTTCAAAACATAATCATCATGATAATTCACAAAATTTGTGTTCTGGTTTATGATATAATCATTCCATTCATGAAATGCGTTATAGATTCTGCTCTTCTTTGTCAGGAGAAATGTTATGTTCAATTCTCCGCTATATGTTGCGATGTAGGGGAAATTCTTCAGGGGCCCGCCATAGTAAACTGGTTGTTTTGAATATGTTCTGGCGGGAAATGAAACGTCTTGAATCAGGTCAGATATATCTCTCGAAGTGTCCGCATCTATCCATTGATTGTTTCCAAATACAAGTTCAAAATCGTATAGACTTACGATTCCCTCTCCTTGCTGTACTTTTGCTTTTAGTGTATCAATTTTCGGATTGATTGGCATTTGTTGTTCCTAAAAGTTTTCTTATCTTTTTATTCATGTCCATATAGACTGAAGCTTCTCTTTTTCGTAAAAATCTCTGCGAGGGGACAACAAGAGAACTTTCCCAGTATTTAGGGTTGACTTCGTAAACTTTTGATCGAATTCTTTGCGTTTTATACTGACGAATACACGCGACGTTTCTTGCAAATCGTTTTTGATTTTTTAATATGTCGTAATATAATCGTATTCTCGCATCTTCCCCGAATTTTTTATCTGTTATTAACTGATACATCGCATAGTATGCCATGATTCTGTGATTGGGTGGTAAGTAATGAAGATTCATTCCGATCAATTGTTGGTTAGATGGAACTCGCAGAATAAACACAAGAGGCCGAATATCAAAATAGGGAAGAGTTGAAAATCCAACTGGACGATAATCAAATGTTACCAGTTTTCCTATCTCTCGAATCGTGTTTGGTTTGAATTGATTACGATTGAAAATGTCCGATGCGTAGTTTTCAAAAATTTCAACTTCATATCTTCTGGTGCCGAATAACTTTTCAGCATTTTGAAACAATACTTCCATTGACTTTGGTGTGTTCTTTTCTTTTTCTCGGAAAGATTCTAAGATAGCGATTGGATCTTTTTCTTTTAAATCGTTGATATCCATTTCAGTCTTTCTTAAAGAGTTGATCTTCGGTTATGATCTGAAATTCCCACCCTCTCGACTCTGCAACCTTTTTTGCTGCTTCCCATTTGGCCTGATTTACGGCCCATGTTCTCGATTCCATGAGATATGTTTTTGTTTTTTTCTCTGGCTTTACTGGGGGTTTGCATTGTTTTTTCGGTTTTACCTCTATAAGCACTGTGCGAATCTTTCCTGTTTTGTCTTTCATTTCCATAATAAAATCAACATAATACCGATGTTTTTTATTGTCTATCGGTGATCTATAAAGAACGACAACCTCTTCAGATCCCCATCGGAGAACGGAAGGGTTGTTATCCATCCAACTCATCACTTTTCTCTCCCACAAAGACCTATAAATACATTGGGTCGGATTGCCAATATACTTTGATGGATTTTGGGGAGTATATTTCCCTTTATATGCCATAACACACCTATATAGGTCGGGAGTAATAAATGGCCAACTTAAAGTTTCCGTTAGACATCGACAGCAGCGCAGAATATCCATCTAAAATTCGTTTTCGTTTATATGAGTCAGATCAAAATAATCCAACAGATGAGATTATTCTTCCAGTTCCTGTTGCTCTGACGAACAACTACAGTGTTAACTATGATGACATCGACGCGAATATGATCTCAAGAATTGCTGGAGAAGTTTTGGCTGATGCGGCGGACAATCCGGCGCGTACTCTTACCTCTCAAACTGCGGCAGGATTATCTGTTTTGGGGGAAGCATCAAAAGTTGCTATTGAAGGTGGTGTTGCTACTCTTCTCAATCAAGAAGCATTTCAATTTCTTAGAAGAGACTTCGGGTACAGTATAAACAAAGCTTCTCAACTCACAATTAATAAACCTCAGAATCGTAATTTCTCTTTTAGATTTGAATTTGCACCAAAAAATGAAAAAGAATCCAAAGCGGTTGAAAATATAATACAAACCTTTAAAGTTGCTATGCACCCATCGACAAGTAGAAATGGTGGTGGTGCTGGTGCTGGATATTTTTACTTCAACCCTGCAACGATGAAAGTTGATTTCTTAACAGGAAATCAAAAAAATGACTACACGTTTACAACTTGGTATTGTTTTCTTTCTGGGATGGAAGTCAATTACCACAACGCCGGCGCTCCTTCCTATTTTGCAGACGGCCAACAAACCAATAAATCATTGAACTTAAATTTGACTGAAATAACTCCACTCTCAAGAGCAAAAATAAAAGAACTCGAAACAACATCAAATTTGCCATTCGATAATATTTCTGGTTACGAATCAACAATTGATTCTAGTAAACTTGAAAGAACTCTTTCAACAAAAATTCAAGAGTACGCTGAAAGTGAGGATCCCCTAGCAGACAAACTTCCTACATCGGAGAACGAATAGTGTTTTACTTTAAAACATTTCCAGTAGTCGATTATCAATATCGTTCAAAGATATCAAAGAAATCTGTTGATATTCTGAGGAGATATAAGGTCGTGAAGAAAATCATAGACAGTAATGTCTATGACACATATGTGATTGGCGAATCAGAAACACCACAGAGTTTGGCTTTAAAATTATACAATGATGTTTCTCTTTATTGGGGTATACTTCTTTTCAATGAGATAATCAACCCTTTGTATGAATGGCCTGTTCCAGATAGTAAAATTTCATCGCGGCTTGACAGTCAATATCCTGGCGTTTCGTTATTCGTGACAGAAAATGAAACTACGATTGGTGATTCGAATGTAAACACTAAAGGTTCAAATTCTTCGTATACGATTGGGGAAAACATAGAAATTTATGATGATAATCATGAACTCGTAGATTCTGGTTCAATTTACGAATATGAAAGATCAACAGGCAATATGAAAGTATCTGGTGTTGATTCTTTTGTTCTCGGTGATAGCTATTATATTACAGATGAAAACCAACAGAAAAAAATGTATATCGCAAGAAAGTTTGATTTTGCAAAACTCTCTCTCAAATATTTTTTAGATGAAAATAAGAAAATAGTCAGTCCATACTATACAGGTTTTGGTTCAAAAATGATTGATCGTTATGTTAACAATGATGATCTTGGTGATGTTATCTCTGTTTCTATTTTAGATTATGAAATTGCGAAGAATGATGAAAGACGTATTCTGAAAATACCAGACCTATCTACAATAAGATCACTCGAACAAAAAATAAGAGACTTGAATAGATCATGAGCGAAAATAGAGTTGATGTTTATAGATTTATATTTGATAGGATTCTTCTGGTTCCAAGTGAACCAGACAAAGCGCCTGTTGATTTGAGTACATTCGTGGATTCTCTCGATATGTATGAGTCTCTCAACCAGATGTTTGTCCAAGGGTCTATGAAACTGACTCTACCCAAAGGATATCTTTCTTCGATTGGTATAAAGATCAGAGCTCAAGATGCTTTGGATTTTCAAATACGTTCGATCAACACCATACTGAATAATACGTTTCAGAAAAATGAAACAAACATCTCCTGTATTTTTTATATCAACCAAGTAACTAGCACGGAAATAGATAATGAAATATATGACAAAATGAATTTAAACTTTGTGTCAATCGAAGCAGTGAAAGATAAATCGGTTCGAATACAAAAATCATACAAGAATCAAAAACGATCAGACATTATTCGAGAAATCTATGAAAGTAGTCTTCGATCAACAGCAGAACTTTCTGGTAACGCTGAGACAGATGACAAAGACTTTTTCTGTGTTATTCCAAACTGGAGCCCATCAAAAACCATCAATTGGTTGAAGATGGGTTGTAAGGAAAATGATATAAAAAACTTTTATTTCTTTCAAAGAATAAACAGTGACGGTGAATTGGAAACAGTATTTGAAAATTTTAAAAACCTATGCAATCAAAAACCCACTCTCGGAAACGAAGACGATCCGGCGAGTGGTTATGTCTGTTCTTTAGATGTTCAAACTGGAGACGACGAACTTGATTCGGATTATGAATCACGAATGAAAGCAGTCATTGGTAAGCCGGTCATAATGGAAATGGATTTTCTTGATAAGTCAACAAAAGGAGTTTGGGCAAGCACTTGTTTCTTTTATGATATAACAACAAAGAAATATACAACTAAAAAATATAACTATAAAGATTCAGCGCCAAGTCCGTTGTTAAATAGTAGAGATGAAAAATTTATAACGGATAATATTTTTACAGATTTCAACGAATCGTTTAACAATGGTGAAAGTTCTGTTTTTCTTTTTCCGAAGGCCTATTTGCGATTCGATTCAGAAGAAACAGAACTCGGAGCTGATAGATTCGAAGAATGGTATCAAGATCATATATCTCAAAAAGAAACTTCAATATTTAATGCAATAAGCATTGAGACTGTCGGTGACACGAACAGAAGAGTGGGCGAAACTGTTATGTTTTCTAATCTGGTTGGGAATAATTATGATGATGAAAATAGTCAAGTTGCATTTCAAAGTGATGACGGCCGAGAATATGGTGGGAAGTATTTAATTTTTGCTATTCAAAGACATTTTGAATTTCCATATGATAAGAAACAAGGTTCATATACGAATAAAATGATTTTAGTAAAAGATGGATTAGCGAGGTCAAGTAATGTTAGAACTTAGTGGTTTTCAAAACAATTTTGTTTGGTGGATGGGTGTAGTCGAAGATCGTATGGATCCCGAAAGACTCGGCCGATGCAGAGTCAGAATTTTTGGTTTTCATCCTACCGATAAAGGAAAGGTTCCAACCGAAGACTTGCCTTGGTCCCATCCAATCATGCCTCTGAACAGTGCTTCGATTAGTGGTATTGGTGAAACTCCATTAGGACCAGTCGAAGGTACGCATGTTTTCGGATTCTTTCGTGACGGTGAAAATGCTCAGTATCCCGTAATGATGGGAACAATACCAGGCATTCCTCAATCTGCACCTGACGTAAGTAGTGTAGAATCGTCTGGATTTCAAGACCCAGGCGAAAAGTATCCAAAAGACACTGAAAGACATGGTATTAATGAGAGCGATGTTTCGCAACTCGCTAGACATAGGTGGACAGACTGGCAGGGTAATGAACAAACCGAAGACAAAATGCCAAAAGTGGTTCAATATAAAATCGACAATCGAGTAAAAGATGTACCCGTTGCAAATAATCACGGATTCTTCAGTGAACCAGAAACTAAATTTGATTCCAAGTATCCATATAATCATGTGACGGTAACAGAATCTGGTCACATATATGAAATGGATGATACGCCAGGAAAAGAAAGAATTCACGAATATCATTCATCGGGAACCTTCACTGAGATATATCCAAAGGGAACCAGAGTTCAAAAAGTAGTTCGAGATAATTATGAATTTACTCTCGGTGATAACTATGTCAATATCAAGAAGATCGAACTCGACGACGAGGGAACTTCTCACGGCGGAAATCTTTATGTGAGAATAGAAGGCGATGTTTATGAATTTGTCGAAGGAAATGTAGAAAGACAGATAAACGGGACTCTAACGGAAAACATTGGTGGAAATCATCACGTTCACATTAACGGCGATCAAACCATAACAGTAGAAGGAAGCAAGGCCTGTAAGATAAAGGGAGATGACACACAAGAGTGTTACAATTTACTGGCCAGGATTTTGGGGACTGAAAAGAAATATACGGATGGTGAAATTGTCCTAGACAGTCCAAAAGGAATTAACCTTCAATCAATAGGTGGTAACATTTATATTAACGCACTTCCAAACCCTTTGGGTTCGATTGGATTTGGAAGTAAGAGTGGAAATGTGATGATCCAATCTGGCGGATCTATTAGTATGGTTGGAAGGAATAATGTTCGGATTGCTGGCATCAAAGGTGATGTTACCCTCACATCAAGTGAGGGGAACGTGAGTCTTATCGCACAACAGAACATGTTAATGAAAAGTACCGCAGGTTTGACTACAATTAACAGTGGACTGACCACTCACATCATCTCAAATTTAAATATGAACATCGAAAGCAATCAAGATATATCTGTGAGGTCTTTGAATTTAGTAAGTTTAATTGAATCGAATACCTACTTAAAAACTCCAAATTTTCAAACCGTAGGAAATTATTTTGGTGTTTTATCTGACAATGTAGCCTGGATTGAATCAAAGGGAGCTTTATATCTGGATGGCAATACCACACGCATGAATTCAGATGTAACGAGTATAAATGCTAATTCGATTTTGGATACTCAAGCAAATTCTACAAATATATCTTCCACCAGTCTAACAAGTATTACTGGAACACCAACTAGCATTAATTAGGATAAATCATGACTTGTAAAGATTGCCAAAACGAAATACCAGATAGAACAATAGATTTGGGTTGTGGTGGAGAACCACTTGACCTCAATACCGCAGAGCAAATATCAGTTGCTCCAACAACAGCTAATATCAACTCTCTGGACATAACCAAAATAGAAAAACCCCAATCAGCTATTCGGTTTGTTTCAAATGCAGTAAAAGACATTAGTGTTCGATTTGGTAGGGTTCAACCTGGCATCTATGTAACTGATGAACAGAGTCAAGCTTTGAATACTGAAATTGGTGTTATATTTGAAGATTTAGAAGATTCTTTATCAGATATCATCACGCAGATGGCGGACAGAGAAAAAGAAATAAACGACGAAATACAAAAACAACTTTCAGAACAGGCACAATTAAGAGCAAGAACAGACATCAATAATGAGTGTGAAAACCCATTTGGTAACGAATTGATTCCTCCAGTGTCACTAGACTGGGTGAATCCCATAACAGGATCTACAAAGTTGAAAGTTGGATCCTGTAGATTTAATACGGGTTGTCAATTTTGTGATTTTCCTGGCGATTTTAATATTCCACCATTCCCAGGCATTCCCACATGCAACTTCACACTGGTCAAAGATGATATATGCGGTTTTGAATTCTTAAATCCATTTGCTACGGTTCAAAATGTGATAAGTGGTTTTCAAATGTTCTTAACTCAACTTGACTCTTTCGCTTATGCTTTTTTTGATCTCGCAAGTCTTGTTGCTGGATTTTTGGGCAGATGTATAACTCGTATTTTAAATTGCGTGACCAAGGCGTTTGCAGATCAGGATTTTGGTTTAGCTTTGCCTACAATTGCTGCTCCTTTTAGAGAACAATTATCGTCAACTAACGCTTTGATGAGTTCTGCTCTGGTAAAAATGAATGTAATTGTAACAACTGTTCTGCAAATAATAAATACCGCTGTTTCAGAGTTGTTCAAGTTCATAGACGATGTATTGAGTCTATGTGATCCATGCACATTAGTAGAAGCAATTACTAACCCAGCTTCTCTTCCAGAAATTCCAAGTTTTGGTGGGTTGTTGTAGTCATACATAAAGGGGAGAACTAATGGCCAATAGACTTCAAACAACAGACCTAGATTTGAATTTTTCAGCGAATCCACTTTCGGGTGACATTTCGAAAATTACCAACTCTGAAGCGATAAAGCGATCTCTTCGCAATTTGGTATTTTTGAATTCATATGAAAAACCATTTCATCCAGAAATTGCCGGCAATATTCGAAATCTTCTTTTTGAATCGGAAGGGCCCTTCATAGAAGTGGACATCAAGGAAAGAATGCAAACTTTGATTAATAGATACGAACCTAGAGTAAGATTAAGAGAAGTTAAAGTTGCATCCAAACCAAACGAAAACAGTATTGATATATCCATCTATTTTTCAGTTGGTTCTAGTTCCATTATAGATCAAATCACAACTTCAATCGAGAGAATACGATAATGTCGAAAAACACATCACTTCCAATTGATAATTTAGATTTTGATGGAATCAAAAACAACTTAAAACAATATCTTTCTTCTCAGGAAGTCTTCAGTGATTATAACTTCGAAGGCTCTGGATTAAATATCCTATTGGATCTTCTTGCGTACAATACACATTATCAAGCCTTTTATAATAACATGGTTATTTCGGAATCTTTTATAGACAGTGCTACTCGACCAGATTCCATATTCTCCCTTCTGAAACTTTTGAATTACTTACCACAATCAAGACTCTCGGCTAAGTCTAAAATTCGAGTTTACTTTCGGAATACGGTTGGTGGGGACAGCAATACACCAATCAACAATGGTATTCTTCCAGAGAAAAGTATATTTTCCACGGTGGTAAATTCGACCACCTATAATTTTACCAATCCAAAAGCTGTTCGGTTTACTCCATGTGCATTTGATGCAAATGGAAATCCAACCGAATGGGTCACTGATGATTTTGAAATTGTAGAAGGTACATTCTCAACACTGGATTATATCTTCGATGATTCTCTACAAGATTCATATGTGATACAAGATACTTCGACGGATAACAGATATTTAAGAGTTTTTGTAAAAGACTCAGAAGAAGAAAATAATACAGTATCAAATGAATGGAAGAGAGCAGATTCTCAATTAACTCTTGACGGATCCAGTGAAGTCTACTTCATTCAAAGAGGACTTGGTGGTCTTTACGAAATTGAATTTGGCGATAACGTGTTTGGAAAGAAACCAAACAAGGGGGATGTCATTTCGATTGAAGTTCTTTCTAGTAATGGTGAAAATGCCAATGATATCGGAAAGAATGATATTTCTGGAAACAGAACATTTTCGTATAGTTCGGCTGGAGTCGGATATGAAGTGGTTGTGATTGAGAAGGCAACTGGTGGCGCCGCAAAGGAAACTTCTTCTTTCGCTAAGAAGATAGGGCCTCAATACTTTCAGTCTCAAAATCGACTGGTCACGCCTCAAGACTATAAAACAGAAATTCTTCGGCAGTTCCCACAGATCAAATCACTTTTGGTATACGGCGGAGAAGATGAAGAACCACCACAATACGGAAAAGTGTTTATAGTGGCCAACACAAAAAGTTCTGTTCCTCTTTCCGATCAGGAGAAGGAAGGAATTATTCGAAACATCATTCGCAAGAAAAATATAGTGGGGATAATACCAGATTTTGTACCTGTAGATTACACATATGTCAGATTGAATATGGATGTTCTCTACAATTCTGAGTTTACTGCTCTATCGTCAGAGGCTGTCAAATCTACAATTCGCAATACTATACAAACATATACAGACGATCAACTTGAAGATTTTGGCGAAAACTTTAGAGGTTCTACTGTTATCAGAAATGTGGTTGATTCTGAACCTTCAGTTGTTTCGGTCAACTTGAGTGTTGGGTTAGAAAAGAGAATTGATCCTTCTTCTTTCTTGAATATAAAAAAGGATTATGATTTGACTTTCCCAGGCGGAATCAAAAAGAACATCTCGGGCACAAGTATTCAAAGTAATGTATTTACAACAAATGGACAAAGAACTTATATCAAAGATAACGGTAATGGTATTGTTCAACTATATTATATCAATGGAAAAGGCGATCAGGTAATCTCAAATTCAAATGCTGGAACTATAAATTATGACACAGGAAAAGTGGTACTGAAACAATTAAATGTTCAAGGAATTCCGAACGACTCTTTCATTAGAGTTTATGCTTCATCTAAAAACACAGACGTTGAAGTGTCGCGAAATAGAATTTTGGTAATAGACGAAACTGATCCAACTTCAGTCAATATCACTATGAATCTTTCAAACGACACCCCATCATAAACTAAACCATGACTAACTACAATAGAAACAAATTATCAAACTTAGTATCGGATACACTTCCAGATTTCGTATCTTCAAGTTATCCGAAATTTGTAACATTTGTTGAAGAATATTATAAGTGGTTAGAGTCAAATGAAAATCCTTATTTTGCTCCTCTTAGTTTAAATGGAATGATCGACATCGACCAAACAGTCGATGAATTTATTGATTATTTTAAAACTTATATTTTTCCAAAATTTCCAGATAGATACAAATCAGCAAAAGGTGATGTTCTTGATATCAAAAAGGTATTAAAAAAATCAAGAGATCTATACAAGGCAAAAGGAACCGAAGATTCTATTCGTTATGTTATAAGACTTCTCTTTGATGTTTATTCAGAGATTTATGTTCCATCGGAAGATATTTTTGTTGCCTCTGGGGGAAGATGGTATCAACCGACTGTTGTTCGTTGTCTAGATGGAAACAGCACAAGAAATGCAAAACTCAGAAATCTTCGAGTGACCTTTCACAATGTTCTCGGAGAACGAGTTGCCTCTGGTAGAGTCGCAGACATCAAACAGTTTTCAAGAAACGGTAAAAAGTTAGTAGAATTTGATATAGATCAACTAATCGGATCCGTTCCATATCCAGGCACCATTCGTACCACCACACCCGAGGGTGAATCTGTTTCCATTAATTTGATCAGTATGGTTTCTTCTATTACAGTTGAAAACGGCGGTTCAGATTACAAACCAGATGATCCTGTCATAATTAATACCTTAGCATTCAATGGTGTTGGAGCGAAAGCAAGTGTCCAATCTGTTGACCCGAACGGAAAAATTCGATCAATTCGTGTAGACGATCCAGGCTTGAATTATTTTCCAATCAATGGAAATTTGTTTCATTACGATGTGGGTGTCACAAGTGAAACAGGAACTGGAGCGAGTGGGTTTGAAATTCAAACTTCTTCTTCGGTGAAAAGGCCTGGTGTATACCAAAACAATGATGGTCAACTTTCATCGACTGAAAAACTCCAAGACAACTATAGATACCAAACTCACTCTTATGTAATACGAACCGAAGCAAATTTACAAGAGTATAAAAATACCATAAAGGATCTCGTACATCCAGCAGGTAAACTTGTTCTTGGTGATTACTTTGTATATCGACAAGAAAAATTAAACGCGACGGCCGGTGGTTATGCTCTTCGTAATCTAGAAGAACCATTTTTTGCGAATTATTTCCCATATACGATTGCTACGATCGCCGATGGTGCGACTACTGAGATTGGAATACTTGGTATTTTGCCTTCTGAGTTTGATCTGAGAGGAATTTCTACCGAAGGACTGGAAGGAAACGAATCAAATCTTTATATTGATTATTTCCCATATGGTTACGATGGTGCAACGGGATATACGATAGTTGAAGATGATAATGAAAGAACAGTTTTGGGTGAAGGTATATCTAGTGGTTGGGATGTTCAGAACTTTAATAGATTCGGCGGAATTGGTGCTACGCAAGAATTCTTTGCAAGAAAGTTAGTTGATGGTTCGTTGGGATATACTGGGACAACTTTGCCTGGATGGCCTTCTGATGGTGTTGATTTTTGGATTGTTCACCCGCATCCAAACACATGGCATCAAAGTATAACAGCTGGAATTAGTTGGGGAGCGATTCCATTAAGTAACTTCATAAGAACATCATATAGTTTAAGTTCTCCACCAGATCAAAGTTCTGAAAGTAATGTGCAAGGGCTGTCAAATTTATTTGGATAAATAAAAAAACAGGAAAGTTATAAATGACCAATCTACAGTTTTCTTTTAATATATCGGCCGCTGAAGCATTCTTAGAAGATATTTCGAGAAATCAAAATTCTTATTTTCTCATGATTTCAAGACCACAGGAGTGGCCAAACGAAAACACACCTCCTTCGGTTGTCGATTCTGTTTCAGAACAAATCGGAGTGTGGAGAGACGCTATCGCTGCAAAAAGAATTGATGTGACTGATATTCGATTGGTAACTGATAGACATGATTGGACAAGTGGAATCGTATATTCTCAGTTTTCCGATGTTAATGAAATTTTTAGATCGGCTACATATGATTCAAATCCATTTTATATTCTCACTTCAGAATCTAAAGTTTATAAGTGTTTAGACAATAACGGCGGAGCTGAATCTACAGTAGAACCAACACACACATATCCAGATCTACAGACGCCGGGTGATGATGGGTATGTCTGGCAATTCATGTATCAACTCTCGGAAGATGATTTTGATTTCGTGACCGAAAATTACATGCCAGTTTCACTTGCTGGTTCCACTACAAAAATTGGAACGATTGAATATTTACAAAGAGAGGTTCAAGAAAACGCCAAAGCAGGTGGAATTTTTAACATTCGAGTGAACCAAACTGGAAGTTATTGGAGTAACGCAAGAATACTAAAAAGTGGAAACTTAGAAGAAACTTTTATTGATGTCCATAAAATTTTTGATATTAACAATAATGCTCAATACTATTCACCTTCAGAAGACAATACATATGACGTTGCTGAATTTTCAGTTAATGGAATGGAGAAATTTGCTAAAGATTCCTATAAGAACTGGGCTCTAACTGATCTTGATATGGGGACATCTGTTGCAACCCCACCACAGGGAACAGAATTCACTCAAATAAATTTCTATAAAAAAATACTAGGAAACAGTGGAGACAAAATTTACACTACACGTTTCGATGTTGATCCCCCCACAACAACTGGTTTTTATAACATTGTTCCTTATGTCTATGTGACAAATGGAATTGGTTCCACTCTAGAATCGGATGTGGTTGTTTATCCTGTTTTTGATAATCTTGGAGCTACTACTGATGATGGTGTCGTGGTCGATGGTGAATTATTTATTCAAGATACCAAAGTAATTACGAGGGTTCGAGTTCTCGATCCGAGTTCCAATGTATATCAACCATCGGTTAAAATTTCACCAGAACCAAATGATATTGGTCAGGGTGCGGGATTCTCAGCTGAAGCATTTGCTAGTCCTCTTGGTGGTCACGGATCAAATGCAATTCAAGAATTGGGCGCAAACAAAATAATGGTTCGTGCATTCTTGAGGGGTTCTGAAGGTGGCGCGTTTGACATTCAGAATGATTTTAGACAGTTCTCTCTAATCAGAAATCCTCAAAATTCTGGATGGACTTCTGGAATAGAAGAAGGATCGGTTGCTGGTGTAAAGACTTCGAATTATTCTGTTCTGAATCTAAGAAACGATAATAACACTGCAACTATAAGATTCGCAAATTTATCCTTACATGACGAAAATGCCTTTTCTGTAGGGCAAAAAGTCCACCAAGGCGAATATAGTTTAAACCAAGCAAGAGGAACAGTTCTAGACTGGAACTATGGTGTTGCAGGAGTTTTGACAGTTTCAGTAGACAATGGAAAATTTAGAGCAAGTGTAGATCCCGATGAAGTTCCAGATACAGTTTCATCTGGTAGAATCTTCTATGGACTCACGACTGGAACAGGGTATACCGGCGGTGGAGATGGAATAAGTTATGGTGGTTTCATTAATACGGTAACTCATTCGAAGAGTTTTACAAATCTTTCATATCCCATTGGTTCTGTTGTATATGGTATGAATTCTGGGTCAACTGGAAAGGTTGTTTCGTGGAGATCCGATTCGGACGGAGAGCGAGGAACGCTTGTTCTTGATAATATCGTCGGTGGTTTTGAAGAACCAAGAGTTTCTGTTGGAGAACAGATGGATGGAGAACAGGTATTTGGATTCAAATCATTAAATCCATCGGGTGAAGTTTCACTCTCTCCATCTCCAGTCGGAACAATTACAAAAATTACAAAAGTGCCAGCGGTGGAAGATGAAACTCACAGACTTACCACAAAGGTTACAGGATTTTTCACAGATCCAGATTTTCAAATCAAACAAGAATATCTCGATCAAACCATATCAACAACTTCTTTTAACTTCTCTGGATCCATTGTCGGTCTAAATTATACCGAAGGTGTTACATCTGGCCCTAATGGAAGTACGGTTGATTTTTATCTCACAAACACAAACGGTTCTTTAACTGCGGGGAACGTTCTCAGTTTTGATGGTTATACCGCAGACTACATTTCGAGTATTGATTCGGAATTCTTACCTTATACTGGACAAGTGTTATACATAGAGAATGTAAGACCAGTCCAAAGAAACAAAGATCAAGATGAGGAAATCAAACTCATCGTTGAATTCTAGGGAGCAAAGAAAACATGCCTTCATATGACCCGGATCTAACATCAGGTGATCCATACTACGATGACTTTGATGGTACAAAAAATTACTTAAAGATTCTCTTTAAGCCTGGGTTTGCAGTTCAAGCAAGAGAACTCACTCAACTGCAAACAAATATTCAAACACAAATCGAAAGATTCGGCGATTACATTTTCAAGAACGGTACTCCTGTTTACGGAGCGGGTCTTACTGAGAAAAATATATCATTTGTTCGTGCTCAAAGTTTGAGTGATTCGAACGTCGGTAATATCGTCGGTGATATAGTTACTGGTACTGGTGATAAAGCCAATCTTAAAGCTAAGGTTGTAAAAACCGAATCGGGTCTAACATCTGGAACTGATACTTTCCCTGTTCTGTTTCTTCAATACTTGAGTGGAGGTGGAACGGGGGATGATTTCTTCACAGCAGGAGATGAAGTTTACAGTTTTAATCAAGGTATTTCTTTTGAAGTAAAACTCAACGAGTCTGATAATATTGCTGCAACAGGTGATGCACTGGCATGTTCAATTGATGATGGTATATTTTACGTTGATGGGTTTTTTGTTTATGTAAACAGTCAAACCACCGTTCCTTATAAACTTTCAGAAGAAAATGAAGTCGAAAAACCAAGCAGTCTTGAAACTGGATTTGCATCTGGTGCTCCGGCTGGAGTCAGACTTTATCAGTATCCAACAAACAGAGTTGGTATTCAAATCAACAAGAAAATAGTTGATGATTTCGATGATCCAACACTTGTGGATCCAGCAAGAGGATCTTACAATTATTCAGCTCCAGGCGCAGATCGGTATCAAGTAGATCCCGTGTTTTCCTCTAAAGTATTATCAATCACAAGCAACACACCAACAGATTTCATTGACGAAGATTTTGTCGATGTTCTTCGTGTTGAAAACGGTTCAATTACTCGAAGATATAACCGAACTGAACTTTCTGAATTGGAAGATACTCTCGCACGAAGAACTTATGATGAGTCTGGAAACTACACAGTCGATCCTTTCAATGTGAGCGTTCTAAACCACTTGCGAGTTGACAAGTATCAAGTAGACGTAACACTGACATCATCAACCGAAGTGTTCCAACAAGGCGATAGTGTATACGTTGGTGGATCTACTGCCGAAGTTTTAGATGTATTGGATCGTACCAATTACATCGGAGCAACTGCACAAAGACTTATTGTTGATATGGAGAGTGGAAGATTCTTCACAGATGAAACACTAACAGAAGATGGTGCAGACCCAGTAGCAACTGGAACAATTACAAATGTCACTTTCCTTCCAGATGCTGAAGGAGTTTACTCACTCGAACAAGGTGGTACATCGGACAAATTAGCTCTTTCGGTTTCTCCCGGAAAGGCTTATGTTTATGGTTATGAGTTCGAGACGCAATCTCCAACAAATATTGAAACAGATAGAGCAAGAACCGATGATTCTCTTGAAGGTGTAAATCTAAATGCAGTCGTCGGTAATTCTATGATTGCAGAAACTCCCGCTCTTCCTATTAATGACGAAGCTGTTTTCTATTCAAGCAACAGATTTCTCTCATACCCATTTGACAACACTACTACCATTTTAGGCGCAACTGGTCCGTTCACATACAACAATCTTCCTCTGGTAGACTTGAAGAGTAATTACGTTCAAGTAAACATTCCATACAGAGCCAACGAATCGGGAAGAGCAACAATAAGTTACTGGGCGCCACTATTTGCAACTGAACATAACACAAATTTCGATAGTGCTATGGTTCTAAGCAACTTCTCATCTGCAACTATGGAAGCGTCTGATGCGTCTCTGATTGTTGGAGAGGGTTCTGGAGCTTATTATCTTCCAACATCGCTTGCTCAAGATGGTGGATATGATGCAACTGTGGATTTTGCTCCAGCACCCAAATTAGACCGATATCTTCAGAAGATAGTTTTCAGTCAAGGTTATCGGAGTGGTGTGAATTATAACGTGTCTAAAGGACTGAACAACACCACTGCCACCGACACTGCCAGCAACTATGATAATTTCATGGGTCTAGTAGCATCTCAGGGTGTTACATGTGCAGCCTTACGACAAATAATCTTAGGAAAAGTGGACCAGTCGATTGACGCTGGTGTTGGGCCTGCAGCCTACATTCGAGCAGCGGGTGTAGCACGAAGATGGGTGCCAGCGGGATCCGTTGCAAATCGAAGAAATAGCGCTTTGATCTTGCAATCTGCCGGAACTGGTGGATTTAGTAGTGTCGGTAATGTTATTCAACAGGGATGGGCTGGAATTTCTGGCCCAACACAAGATTGTATTCCCGTTTCCTATGGATCGAGTATTCAATCAATCACCAATAAAAGCATTTACGCTTTATCTGTTGCAGATGGATTTATAACTGGACAAAATGGTTATAGGCCTTCTTCTAACTTTGCGGTTGGCGATATTGTTCGACAGTTCCATTACACTGGATCGACTACAAACGCAGATGCTGGTGGATTCGCACTAGGCGCTGTAAATTATACCGATCCAAATACGTTACAGGAAGCAATTGGTGAAGTAGTCGCTTGGGTCTTAACCGCATCTGGTCCAAAGTTGTATGTTGAAAAGATTTCGGGTGTTGACTTTCTTCCAACACGCGGAGTTAAAAAGAGTGCTTATCCTGGCATTATTTCATCTTCACCGTTTGATGATCGCAGTGATGGTGTTTCTTTCTCTGGTTTCATTGATCTTATCACCACTGAAGCACCAGAGCTTGGCGCGACTATTGATTATCAGTTCACATACGGTATACTTAGTGGTCACGACGAACCAATTGATGTCCAAGAAACTATATTTGATGCAAACGATGTTGGTTTGGCTCAAAACGGATATCTTAATCTGATGCAGGATGACAGTATTGATGGTATTGCCAGTTCTGATTTTGATAGCGGCGATCCCGCAGTATCAAATCTGACTGCATTAGATTTAATAAGTCAAAATATTGTCGGCAATAATTACAAACATGGTCAAATAACATATCAATTTACATACAACGATTGGAGTGACACTAAACTGCCTTGGGATAAATGGAGTAACGACTTTAATATCGTGAATAAAGGTGTTGTCATAAGTTGGGATCCAAGTCAGAATAAATTGATAACTTCGATCTGTGATGGTTCTCAGGGTTTCCAAAGGGATCTTGGATACATCTTCGGAATGTATGATGACACTTGCGATAACCAGTTCGTTGGTTATGGTGGAAATGGTATTGCTTCGAACACCACAACACTCAGTTCAGAATCAGTGATCGTAGACGTGGAAGGCCCTTATAATACTACCACAAGAAACTTTACTGGTTTTGGAAATTATACACAAGGTGAAACTGCTTCTCAGTTGTTGGAGTCAAAGAGTAATTTTGCTCCAGGCCGATACTATACGGTTGGAGAGAAAGTTGCTCAAGCCATACCAGGCGAAGCACCTACTGGTTATGCAACGGGAACCGTGGAAAACTTTACAGCAAGAAAGTTAGGAAACTCGGGAGATATCGACGACACTGTAATCCTAATTAAATTAGACGAAGGATCTACATTCGAAGTCGGAGCGAATGCAAAGGGAATTCTGGAAGGAACCGTCTCTAATGGTGTGTTTACCAAGAGTCCTACGGGAAGAATTACAACTGAAAGCACAGCATACGGATTAGCAAAATCATTCTTTAGTGGTTCATTGGGAACAGGTGGAACTGCTTCTAATCAATACTACAAGCAAGTTCCTGTCACGATAGGAAATGCTAGAATTCGACAAATATCAGAAGTATCAAACGATGCACATCTCGTTTCGTTCTTTGATGTGAACATGAATCAAAAACGACAAAACGAGAGATTCTTCTTGAGTGAAACGAGAAGTGCTTATTATGGTTATGCGAGAAACTCAGATGCAGTAGGAACTGATAACACACTCGGTGGTAAACTCTTCAACATTCATCCAAACTACCTTGGAAGAATTTATAACCCCGATAGAAATTCATTGATCTTCGAAGTTCCAGTTGGCGATGTGGTGAAGTCAATCAACGCTATGGATTATAGAGCCATTAAAGAATTCGAAGTTGACTTTGGAGCCAATGATGAAGTTTCAATCTCCAGTGGAAACTCACTGATTCGGTTCGTCGGTGGAGATGCCTCTGGCGGCCGAGTCGATGGTGCAGACCTGAATAATTATATCATGGTTGACAATGACGGAAAGATCATGGATCTTCTTTCGGACGCTTTCGTCCTCCGTACCAACAACACGGACTTTGGCGACTTTGGTAAGTTGACCATCTCCAAGAATACAGGTGGCGGAACTGGAACATATCCAGACACTACAAAGTTCTCAATGATTGCTGCACTCGAAGTGAACCCAGGCGAAAATGTAACCAGCAGCCCGATCCGATTCAAGAGACTCAGAGAATATACAGAAAATCTCGAAACGTCTGATGTGAAAGTTACTCCAACTGGGCAGTATTACTTCGAACTCGACAAGGTGGATATTTATTCATACAACTCTGCCTTCGACGAAGGAGTCGGACCAACTGCTGATGTCTTCGATAAATTGACATTAGACAATGGACAACGAGATAACTACTACGAAAAGGGAAGACTGTATCTTGTCAACAATGGCCTTGAAAACTTTGGAACAAGTGGACAAGTGGAAGATGGACTTGCTAACTTCGTCACTCCAATTCAAGTCACATATCGTTACTTCGAACACAGTGGCGTCGGGCCTTTCGTATCAGAATCTTATATCAACGAAAATCCAACCGGCGATGACTTGAAGTTCACCTTCGATGATATTCCAGTTTACACTTCTCCAAACGTTGGTGACGTTGTTCGATTGAATAAGGTAATCGACTTTAGACCAACGTTTGATGGTACAAACTTCAGTGATATCTTCCTTCCTTTCAGTGGAAGAGCCTTTAACATCTCATACTCATATTACCTCCCAAGAATTGATAGACTTGTAATCACAAGGGATAAACAATTCAAGGTGATCAAGGGTGTGCCAGCAATCGAACCGAAGTCACCCGATCAAGTGGTTGACGCGATGGAACTTTATAAGTTCTACATTCCAGCATACACATACAACTCCAAAGATGTAGTGACGAAGTTCATCGAAAATAAGAGATTTACCATGAGAGATATTGGTAAACTCGAAAAGAGAATCGAAGAAATCGAATACTACAGTACCCTTTCTCTTCTCGAAAGGCAAACTGAAGCTCTCTTTATCAAGGATTCAAACGGAAACGACCGATTCAAGAATGGTATCATCGTAGATCAATTCACTGGTCACGAAATCGGCGATGTTCAAAATCCAGATTACAACATCTCTATAGATTTTGAAAATCAAGAATTGCATCCTCCGTTTATCAGTCGAAACATTGACTTCGATGTTCTGACAACAAACAGTCTATACAGAACAAATGATGATGTTGTGATGTTGCCGTTCACAACAGAATCGGCGATGATACAACCATTGTCAACAAACACAGTAAACCTTAATCCGTTCAACAATGTAAGTTGGTTGGGAACAGCGGTTTGTAATCCACCAAGTGACAACTGGTATGACCAAAACCAAAACCCAGATGTTCTCATTAATGTCGAAGGCGAAAACGATGCTTGGGAGAACTTAGGTTCGGGTGCCTTCGGTACGAAGTGGAACGATTGGCAATCTTCGTGGGCTGGTGCTGAATACAACATCGACAAGGCACAAACAAGCAACCAAGAAAAATCCAAGAGAGTTACAAAAGTCACAAGAAACAAGGACCGAAAGGGAATAAGCAACAAGACGGTTCCTGATCGTATTACCAAGAAAGTAAATGATCGAATTGTGGATACGAGTGTCATTCCATTCGTGAGATCACAAACTCTTGACATTACCGCCACAAACATGAGGCCAAACACAAGAGTCTATGTGTTCTTCGACGGTATCAACGTGAGCGAACAATGCACGTTTGTTGAAAATGGAACAACGAAGTCGATGATAAACAATCCTCTTGTCACTGATGAGTATGGAAGAATTTCATCTGAGAAACAACTCAAATTTACAATTCCAGCAGGTCAGTTCAAGACTGGTCAAAAACTGATTCGAATCACAGACAGTCCTACAAACGACGTTACAAGTGCTAAGACGGCTGCTGAAGTCATCTTTGCTGCTCAAGGCATTCTGAATACAGATTCAATCAACTCAGTAAATACCCGATTGCCTCATATTGTTAGAAACGGTGTCAATCAAGAAAACATCGTCACAACCGAAGGTTCCAGAATCGCAAGAGATCCTCTCTCACAAACCTTCAAGATTCTAGAGTCAGAATATCCTGACGGAGTTTATATTGACAGTGTTGATATTTACTTCAAGAGTAAATCAAGCACACTACCAGTGACACTTCAGATCAGACCTACAATTTCTGGATATCCAAGTCCAACCACAGTATATCCGTTTGCAGAAGTTGTAAAGAATCCAGAAGATGTCAATGTGAGCGACACACCAGATGTTGCTGATGTTGGAAGTTCCACAACCTTTAGATTCTCTACTCCAGTTCACCTGGCGCCTGGAGAACACTCAATAGTTCTTCTTTCAAACAGTGATGAATATCAGACATATATCGCTGTACTTGGTGAGAATCAAATTGGAACTGAAATTCCTGTTACCGAACAACCAAACACTGGAGTCCTATTCCGTTCGCAAAATGCAGGAACATGGAAACCAGATAACAATTCCGATCTGATGTTTAGACTCAATCGTTGTAAGTTCGATTACAGTGGATTGAAAACATTAACTCTTCGCGAAAGAAAGGGATCGGATAACTATACAGGAACTGCGAAAATAGATTCTTATAATCTAAATGCAAGTGTAGTGAACTGGCCAAATTCAAGATATGAAATGAAACTCAGATTCACTCCAAACGCAGGATCTTCCGTCTCTGCAACAAGTACCGAGTATCCAGTTTCAATAAACGAAACAGTTTCACTTCGTGAATCTAAGAAAGTAAATCTCTCCACGTCCGACACAAATGATACATTGATTCTGAACGCAAACGTCATTGGTTCGGATGACAGAGTTTCTCCTGTCATAGATTTGAACAGAATCTCTCTTTATGCTGTGGAAAATAGAATCGAAGGAAACAAAAACACAAGTGATGGTGGGGATGGATACAATGGAGAACTCGAACCGAAGGCGAAACCAGTTCTGCCTGGCAGAATTCCAAGAGCAAGATACATCACTCGACAAGTAAATCTCGAAGATGGATTTGGATCAACGAACGTAAAGGTATTGTTGAACCAATATAAACCAACTGGTTCTGATATTCAAGTCTTTGTCAAACAACAACCCGAAGGCGAAGATGCTCCGTTTGAGAATGTTCCATACTTGCAACTCACACCAAGCACCACTGAAAATCTCGATGGGTATCAAGAAGTGGAATACTCTTTACCTGAAGATTTAATCGAACCAATGGGTAAGTTTGCAATCAAGATATGTCTGTATGCGGATGGTTCTCCGAACAATACAGCGATCGTTCCATTGGTCAAATCAATGAGAGTAATTGCTCTAGCATGAGAAAGGAAAGTCTCATAAATATTGAGGGTAGAAATGATCTCATTCGAGACTCAAACTCGAAAGCAATTCTATCAAACAACCGAGAAGCTCTTTACGCATATAGAGAAAAGAAAAAACAACAAGACGAGTTCAATAAAATGAAAACAGAACAAAGTGAAATTCGACAAGAACTCAATGAGATTAAAGTGTTGTTGAAATCTTTGTTAAACAAAGGGAATAATTGATGTCAGGTTACACACTGGATAATTTACAAATAACCGAAACCTTTTATGGGTGGTATAATAAAACAAATGAAGTCATCGACCTATTGAATTCTGTTGTCGGTGACGGTGTATCAGGAGCCACGCAAGAAGATGGTCGATTGATCATTGAACTGATTGATGGAACCACTCTTGATGCTGGTTATGTTGTAGGTCCAACTGGTCCATATGTAAACGGCGCTGCAATTAATGGTGACGGTGAACTTGTATTGACCTTGACAAACAACACTACATTCAATGTTGGAAACGTAATAGGACCGACAGGTGAAACTGGTGCAACAGGAGCAAAAGGTGATATCGGTTCAACCGGCGAAACTGGTCCCACTGGAGAAGGTGTCCCTCCCGGCGGCAACATTGGTTTTGCTCTGGTGAAATCAACAAATGATGACTACGATACACAGTGGGCGGATGTTTCCTCGGTCGCTCGTAGTCACCCAGGCAAAATTGGTGGATATGAAGGAGCGACTGGTAGTTTCATCTTTGGTCGAGGACAGACTCAAGATGGACGATTCCTATTCCCAAGATGGTCAACAAACTATTATCTTTCTCAAGTCCATAAAGGCCCAGGCATTTCAATGGCTGGAGCCACTGGTATCTATCCAGTCGCTGGTTTGATGGAGGGGTATACATCTGGATATGATGATGGATTGACTGCTGGTATTAAAATACTCAACTTCCTTGAAAATACCCTACCATTTGAAGGAAATGTTTACACAGACGCAGGTAGTTCTTGTTTAGGACAAACACTCGACAGTCCGCCGGGATACTATTGGAATCGAATGAAGTATTTCCCAACAGCAAAACTTCAACCGTTCTATGTTGGAAGTTATTGTTACGTTGATAAGTACGTTGGATATATTGCTGGTTATGAAAACAATGTATCCGATTCAGCAAGAAGAGGAATGTATGTTTGGTTTGGTATAATTCCTGCAAATTCCTTCCCGACAGGCACACCACAAAGTGAAGTATTTGCATACGATGGTTTTGTGAGAGGATCAACCTGTGCGTATTTCTTCAGAGACGAAGGCGCTGGTCTTTGTTCTAATGGGTTTGCAATTTCTGAAACAAATACAAACTACGGTGTAGATGGATACACATATTCTGCATGGACTGGTGATTATGTCAGAGAAGTCATTCCAGGCCGAACTGGACCGATTGCATTCTATCCAGAAGCATCTGGACCATTCGGTCTAGGAGATGGTTTTGTTCTTTCGCCTGGTTGGTATTATATGATGACAGAAATGATTCCAACTGCTTGGTTTAGTGTTGGATCGGAACTGGATGATGTTGATGATGAAGATGCTTATGGAAAAGGAATTTCTGGTGATCAAGTAATCTTCACTCATACTGATGCAAGAAACCACTATGGTGATATGAGTCTGTTCGGACTCAATGGATTCGAACTTGCTCCTGCCGGCGAAGATACTGGAGTTGGTGAAGTCTTTACTCCAAGTTCATATCTCACAATTTCAAGTGTTCGAAGTGGTCTAAAGACCATTCCAACTGGTCTTGCTCCTTATCTTTGGTTTACTGTGGGTATTACGAATGATGGAGATGGCAGATTTGGTGGATCAGCAGATACGGGATATTATCTGAAAGACCACATCGGTCTTCACCAAATTGACGATAACGTGAGTGACTTTGGTGCGATGGCCATTCGAGCTCAAAACCCAGAACAAGCATCTGCACCTCGTTTTGGAATTTCGATTAAGAGTTCTGCTTCTCAGTTTGACTCACTCCGAACGATTGATATTGGAACAAACCCACCATCAGAATCAAACTTCTGCACATATACATGGGATGGGTTATCACCTTGGGGTGGTGTTGCTGAACCAGTTCCCGGCGATGGATGCCCAGATTGTTGGGGAGGTACAGCGGACGAGCGACCATTCGACTGGCATAGATTATTGTTTGGTGATGGTGACATTGTACAAACATCTGCTGGGCTGGATACTTTAACTGATACATGGTCTTCTATAAATGGATCTGTAACATATAGAATTCAGCTTACATGTGAATCTGGTCAATGTCCAACCTTTGCAGCTCCTCCAGGCTTCCCCATTAATAATGAAATATCAAAGGATCCAATTCCAGTTGGTCCTGTGAGTTATTATGGGATAGAAAGACAGAATCGACAAGCTGATTGGAGTTCTATCGGAGGCACCACACAGTCCTATGGCGAGGAAGACGCTCTTGTAGATCCAGATGGAAATCTTGTTTTGATTCCGATTAATTCAGGTGAAGATATAGAAGAATTTGGTTTCACAAAAACATACGGTGATAAGACCTTTGAGTTTGATAGCAGTGATGCGATCACAAATCCGCAATATGGTTACTATCTTCCTTCAGGTGGCGCAAATCATGGTAGTGTGGAGGGGTATGATTGTGACTCACATTACCCAGGCACTATTATGAATCCATACGGATTGACAACCGCTGGTGCTACGGCGAATCCAGATGAAGGTTGGATCATGATATTTGATGATGCGGGTAACACATACTTCTTTGGTTTCTATAACGGAGAAACTGGAGCAGAAGGATCAGGTATTGTGGATGGAGTTCCTGTCGGAGCCACCAATGGATGTAGCCCAACCTTCCGAGATCATACAGGAAATCACGATTGGGACTCCAATGACATAGACGCATGTTTCAATGGGGAAGTTATAGCTTTACCTCCGGGTACAAATCTAGATCCGATTGATTTTGTCGGTAGTGGTAGCCTATCTTCAATCTCGACATATGTCAATGCTCAAGAAGCAATTCACAAAGAATGGTTCGGTGAGTTCCCAGGCACTGAAAAGAACCACCTGATCAAATATACGGCAATATATGGTTGTACTTCAGGTACATCATATCCAGAATATCAAGGACCATGATATGCGAAAACCAATGTTAGATGGCGATTTCAACGATGCGATTTCTCACAACCACAGTCCTGCAACTCCAATCAAAGCTAGTTCGAATGTGTTTGTGAATGGTAGAGCAATTGCTTTGGTCGGAGATCCGTATATCGGCGTCCATGTTTTCAATGGAGATCCAAAGATATCTCACCCGGCAGGATCTGCCTTGGGGGGGTCCGAAAAGTTAATAATCAACGGAAGACCAGTACATCGTGAAGGTGATCCAACCTCTTGTGGTTCAATTGCTGGTATAAGCTCTGCGGTAAATGTCTTCGTACCATAAGACCTTCGTTTATACATAATAAAGAACGGAGGTCTAAATGGCAAGAGTAAGTTCCAGACAGGATCTAAAAGACTACTGCTTTCGTAGACTCGGATACCCAGTCGTAGAAATCAACGTCGATGATGCACAGGTGGAAGATCGCATTGATGATGCGATCGAACTGTTTACAGAATATCATTTCGACGGCGTTGAACCTCAATATCTGAAACACCAAATCACTCAAGAAGATATTGACAATCAATATCTGAATATGGATTTGGTTGACGAGAGAGTTGTGAGTGTCGTTCGTTGTTTTCAGTTTGGTCAGAATACATCGGCCAATCTTTTCAATGTGAAATATCAAATTGCGTTGAATGACTTTTATGGCCTTCGCAATCCAGTGTCTTTACAGAATTACGACATCACCATGCGGCACCTTGAGATGTTAGAAGACATTCTCACCCCAGAGAAAAAGGTTCGTTTCAATCGAGTCACCAACCGTCTTTATCTTGATATGAAATGGGATGAAGAAGTGAAAGTCGGAGACTGGTTGGTCTTTGAGTCTTATGTGGCAGTGGATCCCGAAGTCTTTCGTGAATTTTACAATGACCGTTTTCTCAAAGAGTATTCTACGACAATGATCAAGAAACAATGGGCTACAAATCTTTCAAAGTTTGAAGGACTTCAGTTACCAGGCGGAGTGCAATTCAATGCACAGCAAATGTTAGCAGAAGCGAATGAAGAAAAAGCCAGACTCGAAGAAGAACTATCGCTCAAGTACGAACTCCCACCCGACTTCATGACGGGATGAACTAATGCCTACAAACCCCTATTTCAACCACAAGCCAGCATCATCATCTCGGCTTCTTGAAGACTTGACTATTGAAGCCATTAAGATGTACGGAAAAGATATGGTCTATCTTCCCAGAACTCTTGTACGAGAAGATACCATATTCGGAGAAGATAATGCTTCTAAGTTTTCCGATGGTGTAGAAATGGAAATGTATATTGAGTCGGTTGATGGATTTGGAGTCAACGACCAAATCACTCAGTTTGGATTTGAGATTCAAGATACAGTTGATCTTGTTGTTGCGAAGAAAATATTCGAAAGAGGAATGGTCCATTCTGGTGTAACACATCCGAGAGAAGGCGACTTGATCTATTTTCCTCTTTCGAACTACATCTTCGAAGTGAAGTATGTAGAACATGAAAACCCCTTCTACCAACTGGGTAAACTCTACACATATAAACTTTCATGTCAACTCTTCCGTTACTCACACGAAGAAATGGACACTGGATGGAGTCAGATTGACGAGTTGGAAACCAACATCAGCGGTGTTACAAATGATGACGGAAACGTGGTTCCACAAGACGGATATGGTCAAAATAGTGATATAGAGAATCAGAGCAATTCGATTCTCGATTTCTCAGAAGTTGATCCATTCTCGGAGGGTAACTACTGATGTTTGCAAATCACTTTTACCATGAAACCATTCGTAACTCAGTGGTCGCCTTTGGTACTCTTTTCAATGATATGACCATTGTCAAGAAAAACGCTGATGGATCTGAAAGAATAGAAGTTCAGGTTCCGCTTGCATATGCACCAAAAGAAAAATTCATTCAACGACTGAAAGAAGACACTCGACTCGATGACGAAACAAATCCAAATCCTCATGTTCAGATTACTCTTCCTCGTATGTCGTTTAACATGGTTTCTATGGCTTATGATCCCACTCGAAAAAGAAACACCACTCACCGAAGAAGAATCAAAGATGTAGAAGGCGAACAGGGTTATCTTTCATATCAGTATTCTGAAGTTCCTTACAACTTTGGATTTGAATTAGCGATTTACGCTTCAACATTCGAGGACGGTCTTCAGATTGTAGAACAGATCGTTCCATACTTCACTCCAGAATTTAATGTGACATATCAAAAGGCTGGAGGAGACTCCGATATCAATACAAAGATTGATCTTCCGATCATTCTCGAAACTGTAAATCTGGAATATGATTATCTTGGAGATTTCGAAGAACGAAGAATGTTGATATGGACGATGAATTTTAACATTAAGGCAAACCTTTACGGACCCACCCGAAGAGAGAAGACAATACTCAGTACGTCAAGTGTTCTCTTTGATTTGGATGGGTTTACATCTGGTCAGATCATAAATGGTCAAACTGGCGGAGGAGCGGTTTCTCGTATTGATGTGGGCATTTCTGGGGGTACAGGTATCTTTGTTGATGGTTCCCATGAAACACCAAATGCAGATCCTCCGTATACATCTAAAGAAATTAAATATCAATTCAGTGATCCAGACGGAGGCGATGACGTAATTGATACGAGTGGAGCTACAGTATGAAAGAAGATAATGTAGAGAAGAATTTGAATGAGGTTTTTGATATAGAACCCGTCGTGATTGACAGCGAAATCATATCTGAACGAAAAGAATCATATCAAAGTAAAAAAGTAGATAGAGACTTCGAAGAGATTCGAAGTAATCTCAAGGAAGTGATTGACCGAGGTAACGAGGCAATTGACGGTATTTTGCAAGTTGCTTCCGAAACAGAGAGCCCAAGGGCTTATGAAGTCGCCGCACAGATGATAAAGACCGTGGCGGACGCCAACAAGGATCTGTTGGACATACACAAAAAATTGAAAGATGTGAAACAAGAAAAGACTACGGTTCACAACACTACGAATCAGTCCCTATTTGTTGGTTCAACGAAGGAACTTCAAATGTTTCTCAAGGAACAAAAGAAAATGATGGAGTCTAAGAATGCCGAAAACGGACAATGACCACTATCTAGGCAATCCTCTTCTCAAAGCCGCAGGTGTTGAACAAGAGTTCACTAAGGAAGAGGTTCAAGAATATATCAAGTGTTCTCAAGATCCAATCCATTTCATTCAAAACTATGTGAAGATTGTGTCTCTTGACGAAGGTGTTGTACCATTTAAGATGTGGGATTTTCAGGAAGAAACGGTTCGCACCATGCACAAGAACCGATTCGTGATCTGTAAGTTTCCCCGTCAGACAGGTAAGTCCACGACAATGATTTCCTATATTCTTCATTATGTGTTATTCAATGATAACATGAACGTGGCGATCCTCGCAAACAAGTTAGCGACTGCAAGAGAACTTCTCGGCCGTCTTCAATTGGCATATGAGAATCTACCCAAATGGTTGCAACAGGGTGTGGTTGAATGGAACAAGGGGTCGATTGAACTTGAAAATGGTTCTCGAATCCTTGCATCTGCCACATCATCATCCGCAATTCGTGGTGGTTCATTCAACATGATCTTCTTAGACGAATTTGCATATGTTCCACATGAAGTGGCTGATGAGTTTTTCTCATCTGTCTATCCCACCATTTCATCAGGTAAAGACACCAAAATTCTTATCGTGTCAACACCTCGCGGTATGAATCTGTTCTACAAATTCTGGGTGGGCGCAAATAAAAAAGAAGGAGAACCTGGCAAGAATCTATTTGTTCCGATTGAGGTTCACTGGTCCGAAGTGCCTGGAAGAGATGAGACTTGGAAAAAACAAACCATAGCAAACTCGTCCGAGGAACAATTTAGAACAGAATTTGAATGCGAGTTTCTCGGGTCGGTGAACACATTGATTCACCACAAAAAACTCAAGACGATGACATTCGAGACTCCAATCAAGAAGACGGATGAGGGATTGTGTGTCTATGAAGGCCCCAAAAAAGATCGAACATATTTCATGACTGTAGATACGTCCAGAGGCCTTGGACAGGATTATCACGCTTTCGTAGTCTTTGACGCAACAGAATCTCCATACAATGTTGTTGCTACATTCAGAAACAATCAAATGCCTCCTCTTCTATATCCCGACATCATTTACCGTGTTGCGAAAGAATATAATGAGGCTCAGGTTCTCGTTGAACTGAATGACATTGGACAGCAAGTTGCAGACATTCTAAGACAGGATCTTGAGTATGAGAATATGCTTTCAACTTCGATGCGAGGTCGAGCAGGACAGGTTCTCGGTGAAGGCTTTGGTCAACAGGTATCTTATGGTGTGAAAACAACCGCTCCGCTCAAAAAGATCGGTTGTGCGGCACTCAAGAGTTTCATCGAAACCGATAAATTAATCACAAGAGATTATAATATACTCGAAGAACTCATCAACTTTGTTTCAGTTCGTAATAGTTATGAAGCCGATGCGGGACACAATGATGACTTGGTTATGTGTATGGTACTGTTCGCATGGATGACCACACAGAAATACTTCCAAGAATCATTTGATCGTGATCTTCGTAAACAGTTGTATGAGGATGAAATGAAAAAAATTGAAGAGGAAATTATGCCTTTTGGATTCATAAATGATGGTTTAAATGATGATATTATCATCGACAAGGATGGAACGATATGGCATTGAAAAACTTTATTTTTATAAATACCAGTGTAAATCAAACCCATTGAATATATCTTTTTTATAAATATCAATACTAAAGGTATTCCACAAGGAGAAGAACATGGCATTTCAAGTAAGTCCTGGCGTTCAAGTAAAAGAACTTGACCTTACAACAATCATCCCAACAATTGCCACAACACCTGCTGGTTTTGTCGGTCTTTTTGAATGGGGTCCAGCAAACGAAGTCGTAAGCATCTCTTCAGAGAACGAACTCAGAGCTGTTTTCGGTCTTCCAAACGACACAAATGCTAAGTGGTGGTTTACCGCTTCTAGCTTCCTTCGTTACGGTAGTAACCTTCAAACCGTTCGGGCCGAGAGTGCGGATGCTAGACTAGCAAGTGTAGCTGGTGGTCAAGCAAATGGTTTCCCAATTCCATTCGATATCACTTCACAAACTACAGGAAATGGTCCTTGGGTAGACGCTGACTTTTCCACCAGTGGAACTTTCATGGCTCGTTACCCAGGCTCAATCGGTAACAGTATTGGTGTTGCTGTTTGGGACTCTGCTGCAGTACTAACCGGCGGCGTTGATGGTGGTACTTTCGCTAATTGGGGTCCAACCGAGGCACGCAAGGGTCTTTGGGCAAGTTACATCGCCGGTGGTACACCAGACACATCACAAGATGCACAAAACCGTGTAGGTGAAGGACACACATTTAACGATGAACTTCACATCATCGTTTATGACGCAGACGGCAACCTAACAGGTACACAGTACACACCACTCGAAATTTACGAAGGTGTTTCGAAGGCTGTTGACGCGAAACTCTCAGACGGTTCAACCAACTACTACAGAGCAAGAATTAACAACCAGTCTAACTGGATTCTTGCTGGTAGAGCTATTCCATCTGGTACAAGCGTAAATGGTTTCGAACAGACCATCAATCAAGTATGGGCATCAGGAGAAGGTGGAGTCGAAGGTTCATTCGGTGCCTTCTTCGAAACTGATTCAACCACAACTAGAATTGCCATGGGAATCACACTCTCAACACCTGAAGGATTTACTGCTTCAGCTATTGGTAAGTCAATCTACGGTTGGTCTGGTGGTACTTTATCCGAGGCTATGATCTACGAAATCACCACCGCAGCAACTGGTAATACATACCAAGAAATCGTGGTTTCACTCGCAAATGATGGCACTGAAGGATATGGATTTACTTTAGGTGGCACATTCGCCGCGTTTACTCCATCAGCAAGTGCAGGATTCACTGGTGAGATTGGTGGACCAGAAAATAAATTCACCCTTTCAACAGTCTCGCTTGGTTCTGAACTCCGCAACGGTAAGATGTTTACTGGTGGTGTCTCAGAAGGTGACGTTGGTGGAAACGGAGACGAGGTTGCGATTCAACAACAATATGTTGATCAATTCGAAACTGCTTCAACCGACGTATCAGTTCTTATCGCTGGTCCAGCAGACACTACACTTGCAAGTAGACTGGTTGACATCGCCGAGGTTCGTAAAGACTGCGTAGTTGCAATCTCACCAGAACTCGACGACGTAAACCTATCGAGTGGACAAGCTGATGCCGTTCTCGCCTATAGAGACGCAATCAACCCTAAGAGTTCATACGCAATCATGGACACTGGTTGGAAGGTTGTTTACGACCAATATAGAGACACATACAGAAGTGTTCCTCTAAACGGTGACATCGCTGGTCTTATGGTTCGTACCGACGAAGACAGTGAACCTTGGTTCTCACCTGCTGGATTCAACCGTGGTAGACTTCGCAACGTTGTGAAACTCTACTACAGCCCAGGCAAGACTGATAGAGATAAGCTCTACGTCAAGGGTGTTAACCCAGTCGTAAACTTCGAGAACGAAGGAATCGTCCTCTACGGTGACAAGACCATGCAGGCGAAACCATCCGCTCTTGACCGTATCAACATTCGTAGACTCTTCAACATTCTTGAGAAGTCAATCGCAACTGCTGCTAACTTCTCACTCTTCGAGTTCAACGATGAGTTCACAAGAGCTTCGTTTAGAAACCTCGTCGAACCATTCCTTCGCGACGTTCAGTCACGACGAGGAATCACCGACTTCAAGGTTGTTTGTGACGAAACCAACAACACACCAACTGTGATCGACAGAAACGAGTTTGTTGCCGACATTTATGTGAAACCAGCTAGATCCATCAACTTCGTAACTCTTAACTTCATCCTTACACCAACTGGTGTAGACTTCACAGAAATTGGTGCTTGAGATTATAAATAACCAAGTAAGCAAATCAAACAGGAGTAACAAATGGCTTCACTAAAAGTAGATAAACTCAGATCAGCTATCAGGGGTGGTGTTAGAAGTAACCTCTTCGAAGTAACACTCACACCTCCAGTCATCGCCGGCGTTGACTTTTCAGCTCTTCGTGAGGAAAACTTCACCTTCCTTGTAAGATCGGGACAGATTCCTGCACTGAACCTTACACCAATCGAAGTACCTTTCCGTGGTTCAAGACTTAAGATCCCAGGCGACAGATCGTTCGAACCTTGGACAATGACAGTCTACAACGACGACAAGATGCTTTACAGAAGTTTGTTCGAGAGATGGCAAAACGCCATTAAGGGTTCAGTGTCAAACGTTGCTGTTGAAAACTACGAGAGTATCTTCGGTACAATCGCTGTTCGTCAACTCAACCAACAGGGTGAACCAGTCCGTCCAGGCGGTAACGAACTCAGTGGACAGTGGACTCTCCACGACTGCTGGCCTTCAGACATCGCCGCTATTGATCTCTCAAGTGACAACGAGAACGCAGTTTCTGACTTCACCGTCACTTGGCAGTACCAGTACTGGACACACGCACCGTTCACCGACGACCAGAACGCCAACTGATTTATTGTTTTAGAATGAAGGAAGTGATATGCCTGAGTTATTTGGATTTTCTTTCGGGAAGTCTTCTCGTAAGTCGGCAATAGATAACACCGTCACCAAACCAGACGGAACAGTAGTAAACCCATCGTTCGTGCCTCCAAGCATGGACGATGGGTCTGCTATTGTTGGTGGTGGTGGATACTTTGGACAGTATCTTGATATGGATGGATCAATTCGTTCCGACAACGATTTGATCATGAAATATCGGTCTATGGCCATGCACTCTGAAATTGAGATGGCGATTGAAGACATTCTCAATGAAGCTATTGTTTATGAAATTGATTATCCCGCTGTCAAGTTAAGACTTGAACAACTGAACATCTCCGATTCGATAAAGAAGAAAATCGAAGAAGAATTTGAATCAATACTTAAACTTTTAAACTTTAGTAATAGAGGTTATGATATTTTCCGTAGATGGTACATTGAAGGAAGACTCTATTACCACATGATCATTGACCAACAGAATCCCAAGAAGGGTATTCTGGAATTACGACCTGTTGATCCTATCAAGATGAAAAAGATCAAGCAGATTCATAAGGAAAAGGATCCAAAAACACAGGTCAGTATGGTGACGAAAGTTGATGATTTCTTTGTATACTTTGACAAAGCATACATCGACAAGTATGGAACTGGTCTTCAGATAATCAATACTCAAGGAATCGAAGGTCTTAAAATCTCAACAGATTCTATCTGTTACGTTACTTCTGGTTTGTATGACTTCGAAAACAAGAGAGTGATTGGTTATCTTCATAAGGCAATCAAACCACTCAACCAGCTCCGAATGATAGAAGATGCGGTTGTCATTTATCGTATCTCAAGAGCACCAGAACGTCGTATCTTTTATATTGACGTAGGTTCTCTACCGAAGACCAAGGCTGAACAGTACCTTCGAGAGATCATGAACAAGTATCGCAATAAACTCGTTTATGATGCTTCCACGGGTGAAATTCGTGACGACCGTAGGCACATGTCGATGCTTGAAGACTTCTGGCTTCCTCGACGTGAAGGTGGACGTGGTACGGAAATTCAAACACTCGATGGTGGACAGAACCTCGGTGAAATGGAAGACGTAGATTACTTCAAGAGAAAACTCTATCGTTCGTTGAACGTTCCAATCACTCGACTCGAGCCAGACACAGGATTTAATCTTGGTAGAGCTTCTGAAATCACCAGAGACGAACTTAAATTTGGTAAATTCATTGATAAACTTCGCTCATCATTTGCTCAATTATTCATCAATCTCATTCGTACACAACTTCTTCTAAAGGGCGTGATGAGAGAAGAAGAATGGAAGAACATCGAGCAAGATATTCGCTTTGATTTTAATCGTGATTCATACTTCACAGAACTCAAGAACACTGAAATTATGAAGGAAAGACTTGAGTTAATTCGTGAGATGGAAGAACATATTGGTATTTACTTCTCAAGAAACTTTGTCAGAAAGAACATTCTTCACCAATCCGAGAAGGAAATTGAAGAAATGGATAAAGAAATTGAGAAAGAAACCAAAGAAGGTGATATAGATATGAGCGGCGGAATGGACGATCAACAACAACCTCCGCTAAGGAGATAATCAATGGCATCAGCAAACTATGATATTTCTCACGAACAAGGTACAGACTTTGTTCTGAATATCAACTATTACGACGATCAGGGTGTTCCAATAGACATGACAAGTGGATATTGGGCCAAAATGGACGTGCGCGGCCAAAAATATGAGTTGGACACAAACGACACATCACTGAAAATTCGTTTTAGTACGTCAAACACATATGGTTATACAGGAAGCATCGACACCGCTGAAGGAAAGAAAAAAGCTGGACATATTTCTCTGAATGGTGAATATCTTTACTCCGATGATGCAGAAGGTGCAACTTCGAGTCAAGTCACTGGACAAATATCTTTAGCTTTTACAAAACAGGTTTCTAGACAAATCGCATCTGGTTCCTACTTGTATGATTTATTTCTCTATAAGGATAGAGGAATATCATCAGGTACAACCGCAGACGCTCTTGTTGAAAGACTTGTAGCTGGTAAGTTTATAATTTCACCATCCATCTCAAACCCGGAATTTGACTCCTAATGCCTTTAACAGTTTCACCCAGAACACAGTTTTCCATAGGAAAGTTTGGTCAGTCCTTTGTGAATATTCATCGAGGACAAAATGTAGAATCTCAACAATCTGAGGTCTTTCTTCGAGAAAGTACAAATTTCATTGGTAAAGGCCCATTTAGTCCGGCAGGTGTTTATCCGTGTCGTTCGCAGGGCCGACAAGACCCACAAAACAGACCATACTATTCTATAGAAAATGGCACAGATATACCAACACAACTTTGTTTGGGTGAAGCTGGATTTCGAAGATTCCGAGATACGTTTCTCAATCCCATTGATGAAGAAAGTGATCCGTTTCTTTCGACCGACCCAGATAGTGATTACGTTAACGGCACTGATATATTAAACTCAAAACATGCTGGTGAAAAATATGAAGCAACATCATCTTTCACTGATTGGAAAATTGTTTCTGGTATTGAATTCTCAATGGCACCAGACATTTACGATGAATATTATCCAAAACAAGGTTCTTCTATAAATGTATATTGGTCATATCACAAAGAGGGTGAAGTGGGTGAACAACCAGCGATTGTTACCGACAACCGAAATGACGAATATCTCAATATAGCAAATAGCATCGGAATAAACCCCGTCTACTGGGCAGGTTCTCGTATATACCTCGAAATAAGACATGATTTGAATACTATGGATTATTCGTATACAGTTGAAAACATGGAAGGGTGGGTTCGAACCAAGAAGAAAAATTCACTCATCTTGTCAAGATTCGTTTCAGCATACAACAGTAAAGTGTTTTCGAATCTAGAAAATTATTACAGAGATCGAGATTCTGGCCCAGGAATCCCAAGAGGAAGATGTACAGTAATGTTCTTCTCGAAGTAGGATTGATATGTCAAGTAATCAAAAAATCACGGGTTATCTGAAAATTATTGATAACGGTTCTCCCATCTTTAGTCCTGGCAGAAGAAATAGCCGTCTTATAAAGAGAAGAGATGAAATTGTTTTAGAGATCACAAAAAGAGATAGTAAAAAAGTTTACTATTATGATGATCCTACTGCTAAGTTTTTCATGAAAAAACCATGCGATCTGAAGTATCTTTTACCACTTGACTGCAATCGAAAAATAGAAGTTCTATGCGGACAGGACGAATGTGATCTGAGAGGATTTGGTAGAGCTATAAATATAAATACACCCCAAACTCCCAGTTATGATGATGATGAAGATGGTGGCAACGAAATAGCAGGAGGCAGCCCTCCATGCTTAAATCCTCCATGCGTCAGTATCAATTGTCCAAATCCACCATGTAACCAAGAAGATTGTGCAGAGGGGGAAAATTACAATCCAGAAACTGGTGAATGCGAACCACCCGATTGCCTCAATCCAACAGGACAAGGAAGTTGTTGTTTTGACCAAGATCAAGAAAATTGTTGTTATGTGACTTGTTATAAAGTCGTTCGCGAATCAGGAGGTGAATTGGATTGTTGTACAGAACCAACAATTCCATTTGATCCAAACAACCCATGCGGCGGTGATCTGGTATGTCCTGATTGTTATCTAGGCAAATTTAAACTATGTCCAGTCGTTGAAAAGTATTGTTTAGAAGGCGAAGACGAAAGTGGATATTTGATTTTCTCTCTGGACAACAAAAGTGTAAAATTCGATCCAAACTTCGGTCAGTTTGTTCCACCAAACACAGAACCAGATATCGAATGCGAACCAGACGGCACGCCTTGTAATGCGTGTTTGACTCTTCCTTGTGGACAACCAGACGAATATTTAGACGGAACGAATATCGGATGTGCTCATGGCCCTCTTTGGGTGGGATTGCCACAAGCGCCAGATCCAGATGGAAATCCATATTCAGAAGATGATGAGAGATATGACAACGTATTAGAAGAGGTTTTTTCAAATTCAGTTGGTATATGTAATGACCCAGATGGTCAATGTACACGTTATAGAACTTTTTTTTATTGTGTATGTCCTCCTGGCCCATCAAATAATTATAGAGCATCGTATGCGTCAATACGAGTACCATCCTGCACTGTGAGTTGGAGGCCTCCTTCACAAGAAGAACCACCTGCTTTGTATACAACACTGTTGCCAGGCTCGGATTCTGGATGGGTGTCTGAATTTGTATGGACATCTGCGGGTGCAGTTGCAGGTGGACCTTCGAGTTCTTGTAATTGTGGCGGATAAAAATCCTTTTTCTTATAAATAAACAATAGCCTTTTCCAACAACGGGAGATTTTAAATGTCTTATATTAAGAATATCATCGAAGGAATTATTGAAGAAAATCCTTCACTCGCAAAAAAAGCAATCGAGGCCGCACTCTACGAGAAGATGGCTGAACGACTTGAGTTTGCAAGGGAAGATGTCGCTTCTTCCATGTTCGTAGAGGATGAGGATATCTGCGAAGAGTGTGAAGAAGAATGGGATGACGAAGAAGTCCTCGAAGCGAAGAAGAAAGATGAAGACGACGATGAAGAGGATGAAGACGAAGATGAAGAGGATGAAGACGAAGAGGACATGAAGGAAGCAAAAAAAGCTGACAAAGATTATGACGGTGATGGTGAAGTCGAATCAGGAACCGAAGAATGGAAGGGTTCAAGAGACAAGGCTATTAAGAGAGCCATGGCTGCCAGAAAAGAATCTTTCGACGGAATCAATGAAATCTCAACTGGACTACTGCACTCCGCCCGCCGCGAAGCAGGTAGAGATAGGACTTCTGCTCTTGACGGTGCAGCGATGGGTGAAAAGGGAGCCGCAAAACACGCCGCGAAGAGAACTCGTTTAATCAACAAGATCGACAAGAGACTTGCAAAGAAACCCCGTCCCTGATTCTATAAAGAGGAATTAAAATGCTTCTAATCACAGAACATTCAGACGATCTACAGGTCATTTCAGAGGCATCGGAAGATGGAAAGAAGAACATCTTCATTGAAGGTATCTTCATGCAGTCTGAAAAGAAGAATAGAAATGGTCGTATTTATGAAAGAGCCATTCTATTCAAAGAGGCTGATCGTTATAACAAAGAGTATGTAGAAAAGAACAGAGCGATGGGTGAACTTGGACATCCAAATGGTCCAACACTCAACCTCGAACGTGTGTCACACAACATCACCAATCTTAAGTTTGATGGTGATAATGTCGTAGGAAAAGCAAGAGTTCTTGACACTCCATATGGAAAAATCGTCAAGAGCCTTATCGGCGATGGAGTTAAACTTGGTGTTTCCACCCGTGGTATGGGTTCTCTTGAAGAGAGAAATGGAGCCAAGTATGTCAAGGAAGACTTCATGTTGACCGCTGTTGACATCGTTGCAGATCCATCTGCTCCTGATGCTTTTGTGAATGGTATCATGGAAGGTAAGGAATGGGTCTGGGATAATGGAGTTCTTCGAGAAAAACAAATCGAACAATATCACAAAACAATCTCAGAAGCAGATCGGAAAAATCTGGAGGAAACTCAAATTCGAGTCTTCCAAGATTTCATGTCAAAGTTATCAAATTACTAAATAACAATACTGTAAGGTATATTCAAAGGAGTCCTTAGATGAGTTCAGAAGACCTAACCCCAATCGAGGCCGCAAGAGCAATTCTTGAAGCGAAAAGATTACATAATGAGGAAGCTTCAGATTTGGTAGAGCATCTTGAAGAAGTCGAAGAGGACTTCGAGGATATCGAAGAGGAACAACAAGAAATGAAAAAACCAAGTAAAGTAAAAATGTCAGGTGACAAGGATGCCGCAGTCGAGAAAGATGTAAGCGGCAAGTCTTCACATGACACCCAAGGAAAGGGTCCAGTCATCGGAACCGATAAGGGAACCGAAGGCAAGGACAAGAAGAACAAGTCTTCTGTTTCCATGAAGTCATCTGATGCTTCAGGAAAGATCGAGAAGCCAAAGATGACTGCTACTGCGGAACATATGGAAGCACTCTTCAATGGCGAAGACCTTTCCGAAGAGTTCAAGGATAAGGCAACAACCATTTTCGAAGCCGCTGTCAACGATGCTCTCGGTCGTTACGCCGAAGCACTTGAAGAATCATACGAAGTTCAACTCATGGAAACAGCTGCTACAATCGAAGAGAACCTTACAGAATCACTCAACGATTATCTTGATTATGTCGTAGAAAACTGGATGCAAGAGAACGAAGTCGCTATCGAAAGAGGCATTCGTGCAGAAGTCGCCGAATCCTTCATGGGTGGTCTTCGCGATCTCTTCACCAACCATTACATTGACATTCCAGAAGAGAAGTTTGATGTTGTTGAAGGACTCGTAAACGACATCGAAGAACTTCAGAATGAACTCAACGAAGAAATCGAAAGAAACATGTCATACCGAGATGCAAACGAATCACTCGCTTGCGAACTGACTTTCCGAGACATGACCGAAGGTATGGTCGATACTGATGTCGAAAAGCTTCGTTCACTCTCAGAAGGTATTGAGTTTGACAACGCTGATCAGTTTGCTGACAAACTTGAAGTTCTTCGTGAGAACTACTTCAAGAAAGTCAACGGTGGATCCGATGTTTCATTCATCACAGAAGAGACAGAAGAAGATGGTAACAATACCATCAAAGAAGAACTTAACGGACCAATGAGCTACTACGCTCAAGCAATTTCAAGAACAGTAAAGAAATAATCTATATCTAAAAGGAGAGATTAGATGCGTTACGAAGAAATCAATTCACTTGCAGAGCAAGTACGAAATAAGTGGAACCCAATTCTGGAACACCCAGAATTAACTCCAATCCAAGATTCATACAAGAAGAACGTCACAGCTATTCTTCTTGAGAACCAAGAGCAATACCTCAGCGAAACCCCAACAAACGCTGGTATGCAACTCGGTATGGTCAACGGCATTGGAAACAACCAAACATCAACAGGTAATGTTCAGTCATTCGACCCAGTTCTCATCTCACTCGTCAGACGATCAATGCCAAACCTGATCGCTTATGACATCTGCGGTGTTCAACCAATGACTGGTCCTACTGGACTTATCTTTGCCATGAAGAGCAACTATGTTGCTAATGATGGTACAAGAAACGGAGAAGCCCTCTTTAACGAAGCTCGTACAGGTTACGCCACACGCGCTGGTGGTAACACATCAGGTGATCCAGGCCTAACTTCAGATTCAGTATTCGCTGATGATGCCGGCGATCCAATTGCCAACTTCGTCAACGGTGGTATCTCAACCGCTCAAGCTGAAGCTCTTTCAGCAAGTGGTGCAGATTCATTCCAAGAAATGGCATTCTCAATCGAGAGAACAGCCGTCCAAGCGAAGACTCGCGCCCTCAAGGCTGAGTATTCAACTGAACTCGCTCAAGACCTTCGTGCTGTTCACGGACTTGACGCCGAGACAGAACTCGCTAATATCCTCTCGACCGAGATTCTTAGCGAAATCAACCGCGAAGTAGTTCGTAACATTCTTAAGGTTGCCAAACTTGGTTGCCAACAGGATGATCTCTACATGAAGACTGCTGCCGGTGCATCATTCGGTGTTGCTGGAAGTGGTGTCGGTGGTATTTACGACATTCTTCGCGACTCAGACGGTCGTTGGAGTGCAGAACGCTTCCGTGGTCTGCTCTTCCAAATCGAACGCGAAGCAAACCTCATCGCTCGTGAAACACGTCGAGGTAAGGGCAACATCGTCATCTGTTCATCAGATGTCGCTGCCGCACTCGCACTCAGTGGTTCAATGCAATCAACCCCAATGGGCGGAGGAAGTCTCCAAGTTGATGACACAGGCAACACCTTTGTCGGAACCATCAATGGTCGCCTAAAGGTCTACATTGACCCATATGCCGACTTCAACTACTGCGTAATTGGTTACAAGGGTTCAAGTCAATATGACGCTGGACTCTTCTACTGCCCATACGTTCCACTACAGATGGTTCGTGCAGTAGGTGAGAACACATTCCAACCAAAGATCGGCTTCAAGACTCGTTACGGAATGGTTTCAAACCCATTCGTCGCGAAGGCCGATGGAAATCCAGACGGTGAAACACTCACCGCCCGTAGGAACCAGTACTACAGAGTCTTCCGCGTTGACAACCTCCACGGTATCAACTCAGGACAAGGCGCAACTCAGTGATAAAACGGATTTGATCCGACACTAGGAACAGGGGAGTCTTCGGACTCCCCTGTTTCTTTTTTATACACATAAATAATCTGGAGGTGCATTATGCCACAGTATAATCAATATGTTCAATATGCTTTAGACCGACAACCAGAGAATGAAAATCTTTTACAGACAACTGGTTTCAGATTCGTTCTTTCAAAGTCACCACAAATTGTTTACTTTTGCCAAAGTACGATGATTCCTTCAATATCCGTTTCGGTTACTGATATTCTAGGAAAACACCCAACACTTCATATTCCAGATCCAAAGATAACATACGAACCTCTCATGTTTACATTTTTGGTAAATGAGGATATGGGAAACTGGTTGGAAATTTACAACTGGATGAAGCAAATGAGTCTTCCAGACGAAGGAATCACTGTAAGAGATTTCAAACAAATTAGAACCACTGTCGAAGAGAATCGTGCAAACAATTACGAAACTGACGGCACACTTGTGATACTCAACAGCAATTCAAGACCGCAAGCCTCTATCACATTCAAAGACATGTTCCCAAGTTCTCTTGGAGAGATTGAATTCAATGCCACTGACGGTGACGCAACTCAGGTGACATGCACTGCAACTTTTCAATATCGAAGTTATTCTGTAGAAATCTATTGACTTCTGCCTGTGTGTGGTGTATATTTTGCTTATGAATTTCAATGAATTGAAAAAACTTGTAGAACGAGACATGCAGATCGACGACACTCAGCTCGATCTCGAATCCCTCAAAATACCTCAACTTCACAATAAGTATTTGAACTTTCTACACGAAGAAAGATTCAATTTGAAGAAGATGAGTTTTGATATGGCATCACTTCGACGATCGAAGTGGGAATACTTTACAGGCAAAATGAGTCAAGAAGAACTTGACAGACATGGATGGGAACCATTCGACCTCAAGATTCTCAAAGCAGACCTTGATCTTTACATGGAATCGGATGAGGATGTCATTCGCATGAAGCAGAAAATCACATACCAAGAAGAGAAAGTGTTTTACCTAGAGTCTGTTTTGAAAGAAATCAATCAGCGTAACTGGGAGATTCGTAACGCAATCGAATGGAGGAAGTTCGTTTCAGGCTCATAAATAGAGCATGAGCGATTTGGTTATTGAAAAAGTTGACGAAGTAAACATTCGCGTTCGATGTGAAAGAAGTTTCGCAAAAGAACTCTCAGACTTTTTTACTTTTAAAGTTCCAGGGCATAAGTATATGCCCGCTTATCGCAGCAAAGTCTGGGACGGAACGATTAAGCTTTACAATATGTTCTCCCAAGAGATTTACGGTGGACTCTTGGACTACGTTGTGTCTTTCGCAAAGGAAAGAGGTTACTCATACGAGTTAACACTCGACATTCCAAATAACAAAGTGGATGAATCTCTCGTAAGAAGATACATTGAAAACGATCTTCGTGTATCAGTCAAAGACAAACCAATCAAACCACATGACCACCAAGTAAATGCGATCGCACACGCAATTCGCAAAGAGAGATGTTTACTTCTTTCGCCTACGGGTTCTGGAAAGAGTCTCATCATTTATACTCTGATGAAACATTATCTCAAAAAAACGAACAAGAAAATACTTATCATCGTACCTACAACTGGTCTGGTGACTCAGATGTTTTCTGACTTTGTTGACTACTCAGGGGTGAACAAATGGAGCGTCGAAGAAAACGTTCACAAAATTTACGGTGGTCAAGAAAAACAAACAGATAAACGAGTCATCATATCCACATGGCAGTCTCTCTACAAGATGCCTGTAAAATACTTTGAAGACTTCGAAGTCGTATTTGGTGACGAGTGTCACTTGTTCAAAGCCAAGTCTCTCAACACCATTATGTCAAAATTGAAGAATGCAAGGTATCGCATTGGAACGACGGGTACATTGGATGGTGCATTGACACACAAATTAGTTATCGAAGGTTTGTTTGGGCCAGTTCGAGATGTTACGACTACAAAGGAACTGATGGAGAAAGATATTCTCTCACAACTGGACATCGACTGCATCCTTCTAAACTACCATGACGAGGACAAAAAGTTAGTGTCAACTCTCAAGTACCCCGACGAAATGAAATGGTTGACCACAAACGAAAGGCGAAATTCTTTCATCTCGAAACTGGCAGGAACAACAAAGGGAAATACACTTGTTCTGTTTCAGTTCGTCGAGAATCATGGAAAGAAATTGTATGAGAAGATCAAACATGAGAACTCTGATAAGAAAGTCTTTCTGATACACGGTGGCGTCGAAACAGACGACCGTGAGCGGGTCCGTGGCATCGCCGAGAAGGAAAAGAGTGCAATCATCGTTGCTTCGTATGGAACGTTCTCTACAGGCATCAATATTCGCAATCTTCACAACATTGTATTCGCATCACCGTCCAAGTCTCGCATTCGTATTCTTCAGTCAATAGGTAGGCAATTAAGAAAACATGAAACAAAAAAGATTGCCAAATTGTATGACATTGGGGATAATCTACAGTGGAAGAAGAAGATGAATCATACGCTTCGTCACTTCTTCGAAAGAATAAAGATATATAAGATAGAAGGTTTTAATTTTAAAACCATCAAGATAAACATCTAGGAGGAATTATGACTGACTACAGAATTCTGAAACTTCGATCAGGGGAAGAATTAATTGCTGTGGTAAGTGGTAAGACTTCACAAGAAATCAAATTAAATAGGCCTATGCAATTAAGGCTTACCACTCTCCATGATCCTCTTACTGGATCTGTAGTGAAAGAAAATTGGACAATGCGAAACTGGATTCCGAATGCAGTCGAAAACGACTGTATGATTCCACTCGATTTTATCGTCTATTCCCTCGAACCAAATGACGAATCCATCTTTCAATATGAATTAGAAAAGGAAAGAGAAGACAACCCACCACCACCCAAAAAGGCAGTGAGTAATGAAGGATCTTCTCTCGTTCTCGAACAACTCTTTCGACAACTTGGAATGGACATACCTGAAGAACAGGATACGAAGAAAAATAAAAACAATATCAGTCCAGACAAACTGGATGAATTTGTCATGATGAATTTTACCATGTCAAAAGAACTCTTCTCGAAACTCATGGAAGAGGGCGTCTTTGACGAAGAAGAAATTCCTTTTGACGATTTTGGTTTTGACGAAGAAGAGGAACCTGACCGTAATCCCGATTCTGAAGATTGGGGAAACAAATGGTCAGACTGGCCTGATAATCTAGATGACTACCTTTGAGTGGCCTATAGGCCTAAAGCTTCCTTTCTCTCTTGGCACAGAGAATTATAAGGGGCTTTTCAGACTTGTCAAGCATAAAATATTATTTTTAGTTTGACTTAAACTATTATGTGAACTATACTTCTAACAAACCGAATAGAGGAATCATTATGAAAAAATCTAAAGAGACAGAACATTACATAGACAATGAACAGTTCTATAAAGAGATTTCCAAATGGAAATCAAAAGTAAACGAAGCAGAGAGTGAAGGTGAAGATCGTCCACCTGTAACAAATTACATGGGCGAATGTTTCATGAAGATTGCAGAAAGACTTTCATACAAACCAAACTTCATGAACTATCCTTTTCGAGATGAGATGATTGGTGATGCAATCGAAAACTGCTTGATGTATGCACACAATTTTGATCCAGAGAAATCAAAGAATCCTTTCTCATATTTTACGCAAATGATCTACTACGCTTTTATTCGTAGAATTGAGAAGGAAAAGAAACAAGTCTATGTCAAATACATGTTGATGGAAGAAATGGATAAGGAAGGAAAGTTTACTCGATGGGCGGCAGATAATGAACTTGTAGATCCTGAAGCAAAGAATCCGTACGCAGAATATTTCAATCTTTCAGAGAACGACATTCAAAAATTCAAACCAAAGAAAAAGAAAGAAAAGAAGACAAGTGGATCTACTCTCGATAAATTTTTAGGAGACTGAGTTGAAACTCGCCATTATTAATGATACGCACTTTGGTGCCAGAAACGACAATCAATTATTTCTCGATCAATCGTTTCAGTTTTTTGAAGAACAATTTTTTCCTTACTGTTTAGAAAATGGAATCACAAAGGTCTTACACCTCGGCGACTTTCTTGATCGCCGAAAGTTTGTAAACTTCAATACTCTTGCACAGGTCCGTTCTCGTTTCATTTCCAAGTTGAAAGAACATGGAATTGAAGTGCATTGTATCTTGGGCAACCACGACACATACTATCGAAATACCAATCGAATCAATTCCATTCGGGAACTCTTTTCCGATATGGAAAACTTTTATCTGTACGAAGATCCAATCGAATTGACATTCGATAGTCTTAAGATTGCGATGGTTCCGTGGATCAATAAAACAAACAGCAAAGAGATGATTGACTTCATAAAGAATTCTAAGGCTCCAATTGTTGCTGGTCACTTTGAACTGGATGGATACGAAGTTCTTCGTGGCGTGAAGTATGAAGGTGGACTTGATGACAAACTCTTCAGTCGATATGAGATGGTTCTTTCTGGACATTTTCATATCAAGAACAGCAAGAACAATGTTCATTACCTCGGAACACAATATCAGTTGACGTTCAGTGATCTGAATGTGAAGAAGGGTTTTCATACACTTGACACTGAAACGAGAGAGTTGAGATTTGTGGAGAATCCAAAAATATTGTTTCATTCCATCACATATGACGAGAAAGAAGATATGTTGGAAAGAGATTATTCCATGTATGAGAATAGTTTCGTGAAGGTGTATGTCTTCGAGAAAAGTAATCCATATTTGTTTGACAAGTTTCTCGACAAGTTGTATGATGTGAAGGTTTCGAGCCTAACTATTATTGAGGACATGGGTGTTGACATTGGCGAAGATGTGGGTATAGATGTCTCAAAGGACACTGTTTCCATCATGAACGATGAAATTGACACTCTCACAAATGTACCAGACGATCAGAAGTCTCGAATCAAAAATCTTATGCGTGAACTTTACATGGAGTCCTTGTCCCTATGAACATTTTTGTTCTTGACGAATCCCCCGTCGTATCTGCGGAGATGATGTGTGATAAACATGTTGTTAAAATGCCTGTGGAAACTGCACAGATGCTTTCAACAGTCCATCGGTTTTTGGATGGAAAACAAACCTTCTTCAAATCGAAGAATGGTAGAAATCTCAAAACATGGACCCACCTCACAGACTCGGTTGAGTATTACCCTAACGGTCCTGTGTTATATCGTTCTACTATGATCAATCATCCATGCACAGTGTGGGCTCGAGAGACTATGGGCAACTATGACTGGTTAGTACGTCATGGTCTTGCTCTGTGTACGGAGTATACTCGTCGATATGATAAGATTCACGGATCACAGAAGGTCATCGAATGGTGTCGAGACAACATGCCAAAAAAGATTTCACCTTCGATTTTTCTTACCGAATTTGCTCAAGCCATGCCTGAACAATATCGAGTAAAGTATGATGCTGTTTCTGCTTATAGAAGCTATTATCTCGGGGAAAAGAAAAAGTTTGCTACATGGACCAACCGCGAGATTCCCGAGTGGTGGTCGTCTGGAGTTGTTCTTGTATGATAAATTTTCAAAGAGTTCGTTTCCGAAACTTTGGTTCGTTCGGAAACACTGATACCGAAATAGATTTAGGAAAACATAACTTTGTTCTGGTTTCTGGAAACAACGGACACGGGAAGTCATTCGCACTTCTCGATTCTATCACATTCGCCTTGTTCGGAAAACCTTTTCGCAAGATCAATATCCCACAATTGGTAAATTCTATCAATCAAAAAGATTGTGTGGTGGAGGTTGAGTTTTCGATTGCGAATGATGAATATCGAATTGTCAGAGGATTGAAGCCTAAGATTTTTGAGATTCATCGTAACGGAAAACTATTGGATCAGTCTGCAAAATCAAAAGACTACCAGAAAATGCTGGAGGAACAAATTCTGAAGATGAACTACAAGTCTTTCACTCAGGTGGTGATTCTTGGAAGTTCTTCGTTTGTCCCTTTCATGCAATTGACTGCTGCGGATCGGAGAAGTGTCATTGAAGACATTCTGGATATTAATGTATTCTCTCTGATGAATGGAATTCTAAAGATGAGAATCTCTACTTTGAAAGAGGAAGAAAGAGAACTCGAATATGAAATTAGTATCACGAAAGAAAAGATACAGGTACAAGAAAACCATATCAAGAAAATCAAAGCAAAAAGCCAAGAGTCAATTAAAGAAATTGAAAATGAGATACAGACTATCTTAAATGAAGCTCAAGATGTTCAAACGAGTATTAAAGAGATAGATGGGGAGATTGATGATCTTCGTGATCAGATAACCAACAAAGATTCTTTGGAGGAGTCATTTCATAAGATCAACAAACTCCGAGAAAGTATTGTGAAAAATATTGATACTTCGGATGGTGATATTGAATTCTATCAGAAGAATCAAAATTGCCCTACATGTCATCAGGAGATTGATGAAATACATCGCAATCAAATGATCAAAGAAAAGGAACAGAAGAAAAAAGAATACTATGAAGGTTTGACTCAGATCAATTTGAAATTGATCGAAGTGAGCGAAGAATTGTCTTTCATTGAAGGTTTATTGGGTGATATCAAAACAAAAGAATCAAAGATTTCTTCATTAAAAACCGAACTCTCAATTAAGAAGGATCGTATTCAGAACGCCAAAAAAAGAATCGAATCAATCAAGTCAAAAGATACAGATGATTTACAAGAAAGTGAAAGGCTTTCTGAGTTGAGTGCAGAACTTGAAGATCATCAGAAGGTGAAGGACGAAAACATACAAACCATGTATGACTACGATATCGTTTACGGTTTACTAAAAGACAGTGGTATTAAGTCGAAGATTATTAAGCATTATCTTCCGATCATGAATCAACTGATCAACAAGTACCTCGGAGCGATGGATTTCTTTGCTCAGTTTCATCTTGATGAAAACTTCAATGAAACAATCAAGTCGAGACATCGTGATGAGTTCAGTTATATGAGTTTCAGTGAGGGTGAAAAGATGCGTATTGATCTCGCTCTTCTCTTGGCTTGGAGAGAGGTGGCGAGGCTAAAGAACAGTGCGAACACCAATCTTTTGATTTTGGATGAAGTATTTGACTCGTCTTTGGATAGTATGGGTACGGATGAGTTTATGAAACTTCTATATAATCTGGGTAAGAAGGTGAATGTATTCATCATCTCACATCGTACGGACCAACTTTCAGATAAGTTTGAACATACGATTTCATTTGAGAAGAAGAATAATTTCAGTCGAGTATTGCGAACCTGAACTCACAGAAGGGCGACAGCCATGAATCCAAACCAAATCCGAGAAGATTGGTATTCGGAAGAACGAGAAAAAGTAAAGGTTAGATTCAAGGGTGCCAAACCAGTAAAGAACAAAGTCAAAACATACAAATCTGATTCTGGAAAGTACACACTGATCGTGACTCCTGTAAGATTTCGCGTACGAAATAAGAAAACCGAATACGAATATACCATTGGTTCTGTTTATCATGATGGTAAATTGATCTTTAATATTCATCGAAGTGCTCCAGACTTTCCTTTTCTCTTTGTTGAAGATTATGACGGACACGACTACTTAATTTGTGCCGAAGATCCTCAGTCGAGAACTGTAGTGGGCTTGAAGACTGGAAACGCTAAATCGTTCATCAGCGAAAAGTCAAAAAGAGGAATTGAGTTTTGCTGGGAAAGTCTTCATCTTTCGCCTGACAAGAACAAGATTGCTGTGCAGGGTTATGTGAAACATAAACCAAAGGATCTCGTCGAGTTTCGAGAAGTGAGATTCTACAAAATTAATCATATTATGGACTTGCCTTGGGAAGAAATTTCTGATAGAATAACCTTTCACTTCGAGGAATTTGTTTCTTGGAAGGATGAGGAAACTTATGTTTTGTCTGTTCTGGAAGACGTACGAAAAAGTGATGAAACCAAAATCGAAGATTTATCTCTTGACGAACGAAAAGATTGCATAGATAATGATGAGATCGCAATAAAGAAAACGTTTTACGAAGTACCACTACAAGAAGGATTGAAACGAGAAGTTTACTCTGAATGGCTTTGAAAATGATGCAAGATACAATCGGAATCGTTTTAAACAGAATGACCGACGAATACATTGACAATCTTCGTCAAAATGGAAGTATTCGAAAACCAAACATGAAAAATCTGGTGAAGGTGTACAAGCCTGCAAAGAGAGATATGAAAGAACTCTTGGAGGAATATGATTCTTTGTTGCATGATGTCAGTGCTGCAATCGAAGAACGTGATGATGATCTGATTGAAGCTTGGGACTTTCTGAACAAGACCAAGTTGGGGCATCTTCGCGACTTCTTTGAAAACGTTCGTAGTTTTCTTGATGAAAACAGCAAGATTACTCGTAAGAAGAGAAAGATTAACAAGGCGAATCGCGTCAAGAAAGTCAAGTATCTTGAAGAATGTGAAGGTGTAAAATCAATAAATCCCGAAAAGATTATTGGTATGCACTATTTTGTGTGTTATAATTGCAAGCAGAGAAAACTCTTCTTCTACGAAAGCACAGAAGGTTTTGATATCAAGGGAACAACACTTCAGAACTTTGACAGAGAGAAGTCTTTCTGTAAGAACTTTGGTAGAAGTAAACTGACACTCAAGCAGATCCAGAATTCTGGTATTCTTGCGATTCGACAAGAGATGGAAAAGTTATCTAACAAGACATTGGAAGCAACAGGTCGTATCAATGGTGATATGATTCTAGTGAAAGTAGCATAATGATTTTAATTGACAATTCACAGGTGATTCTTTCGAGTATTTTTGGTCAGATCAAGGGAAATGCAGACCTGATCGACGAATCGCTTGTACGACATATCACTTTGAACTCTTATCGGTATTTTCGAAACCGATTTGGTGATGAATATGGTGAGTTAGTAATCTGCGATGATTCTTCAAATTGTTGGAGAAAGGATTACTTTCCTCACTACAAGGCCAATCGTAAGAAGAATCAGGCAAAGTCTGGTCAGGATTGGTCTGCTATTTACGATACTCTTACGACCATTCGGAATGAGATTATCGAGACTTTTCCGTACAAGAACATGCGAGTGGAAAGATGTGAAGCAGATGATATCATAGCAATTCTCTGCAAGCATATGCACATGCAGGAAAAGATCATGATTGTTTCTGGTGATAAAGACTTCAAGCAACTTCAGATGTATCCGAATGTGTACCAGTATTCACCGATTCAGAGAAAGATGTTGGATTGTTCTGATCCAGATTCTTTCTTGTTCGAACATATCATCAAGGGTGATTCAAGTGATGGTATTCCGAATGTTCTATCGGATGATGATGTATTTATTGATGAAAATAAAAGACAAAAGCCTTGTGGTGCCAAGAAGATTGGACAACTACGCGAGGATCGAGAGAATATCGAATCCACTCGAAACTGGAATCGAAACAAGATGTTGATTGATCTGACTCAAATTCCAGAAGAGATGGAAGATCGAATCATGCAACATTGGTATTATGAACCTATTGTCGGTTCGCGTTCTAAAATTTTAAATTACTTTGTCGAGCATAAGCTCAAAAATCTTATGGGAGATATACAGGAATTCTGATATGAAAAGAGATGATTACCAAGAAGAAGATTTTCGTCCTACACGATCTGCAAAGAAGGTTCGAAACAAGAATCGTAGGCACAACCAAAAACAGTCACTAAAGGATCTTCATAATCTTTCAACCGAAGAGATTGAATATGAGTATGATGATTATACCGATAACTTTGAGGAGGAATGGTGATGGGATGTGGATGTAATAAAGGTAAAAGTACGGGTGGTTCGAAGAGAGCCAATTCAAATCTAAAGCAAAATGAATCGACGCCCAAGATTCAAAATGAACCATCGTTTCCAACGATTCCGCAGTTATCAACACCAGTTTCGAGGCCTGTTACCGAAGACTCCGAAGAACCAGAGTCGCAAAAGGGAAAGGTTTCTTTTGGAGATAAGGTAAAGAACTTCGGTAAAGCTGTAGTTTCGAGAGCCACTCAAGGAAAAGCAGACGATAAGTTGGTAAAACTTAGAGTTTTATCTTGTCATGGTGATGATGAAGTGGTATCATGTCCGTATCGAAAACCAAGTAATGTTCGTGAAGGATTTTTCTATTGTGACGCATGTGGTTGTGGAGACAAACCAAGAGCATTCTTGAATAATCCAGACAATCCTGATGCTTACACAAAATTACATTATCCTTGGGTTTCTTGTCCCGTACGAATGCCAGGTTTTGGAGATTACAAGCCATACGCCGAAGAAACTCCAGAAGATATTGAAAAGTTTAAAGAGGGTATGGAGAGAAAGAAGTTGGTAGAGATCGTTTTGAAAGAAAGAGGAGAAGAAATACCTCCTGCTTATTCACCCACGAAAAATGGAGACAGTGAATGACAACTGTGGAAACTAATATTATGAAGATTTCAAA
>Ga0180436_10000277_pt1 | contig 54678 bp, 51 predicted proteins | sample SS_ome_2_FD_132434 | JGI IMG/M metagenome (GOLD analysis project Ga0180436, IMG submission 132434) | Hypersaline lake sediment archaeal communities from the Salton Sea, California, USA - SS_3_S_2 metaG | ecosystem: Environmental > Aquatic > Non-marine Saline and Alkaline > Hypersaline >...
ACTGAAGAGTCCAACCGAAGACGCTGGCAGAAGGATGGTCGGGTGCAGGGAATGGGTATGAAGGAAATAGGTGCCTGCCACACCAAGAATTCCGAAATAGATAAAGACCATGATATCGCCAAATCCCACATAGCCATAGGGCCGCCTGCCAATTGTATATTTGATGGCTGCAAAGATGGCGGAGAATCCAAGCACAAAAAACAGGGCGTAGAGCAACATGTTGTCGCCTCTCAATCCAAACCAGATCAGCAAGGATCCTGAAACAAGGCTCAGCATCACAAATACCCCGATCATCCAGCGGATCTGTTGGTGGCTCACAAGGCCCGACTGGGTTACCCGTAAGGGCCCCAGCCTGTTTTCATCGTCGGTTCCCTTCCGGGCATCGCCGTAATCATTGGCCAGGTTGGATAAAATCTGAAGAAACAGGGTAGTCAGGGCAGCGAAAATAAATACGCCCCATTTGAAACGATTCTCGGCATATCCGATGAGACTACCCAGGGTGGTGGCAGATAGTGCCAGCGGCAGGGTCCGCAGTCGAAAAGCACTGATCCATATCTGGGTAGAGTTCATCCATGACAAAATTAGTGAAAATCTTTGAGTTGAGCACTCAGGGCAAGCTGGGAAACTGATCCCAGTCAGGGTCCCGCTTCTCCAGAAAGGCGTTCTTGCCCTCCTGGGCCTCATCGGTCATATAGTAGAGCATGGTTGCATTCCCTGCCAGCTCCTGTATCCCGGCCTGTCCGTCCAGCTCGGCATTCAGTCCTGCCTTGATCATCCGAAGGGCAATGGGGCTGTGCCTCATGATCTTCCTGCACCATTCCACGGTGGTATCCTCAAGCTCTTCCAAGGGAACCACCTTGTTTACAAGTCCCATTTCAAGGGCCTCTGCTGCTGTATACTGTTCACAGAGAAACCAGATTTCCCGTGCCTTCTTCTGTCCCACGTGCCTGGCCAGGAAGGAGGATCCAAAACCAGCATCGAAACTGCCCACTTTGGGGCCGGTCTGACCAAAGCGTGCATTCTCGGAGGCAATGGATAAATCACACACCACATGCAGGACATGTCCGCCCCCGATGGCATAACCATTTACCATGGCAATTACCGGTTTGGGCAGACTCCTGATCTGGCGCTGCACATCCAGCACATTGAGTCTGGGTACCCCGTCTTTCCCTATATAACCCGCCTTACTCTTTACATTCTGATCTCCTCCGCTGCAGAAGGCCTTATCCCCTTCCCCCGTGAGGATCACCACCCGGATCTCGGGTTTCTCCCTGCATATGACCAGGGCCTCACTGATTTCCCTGGTGGTATCGGGGGTAAAGGCATTGTAGTAACGTGGACGGTTTATGGTGATCTTGGCGATCCCCTCACTTAACTCAAAGCGGATTTCTTCAAAATCTTTGAGACTTTTCCAGCTTCTCTTCTCCATTTTTTCCAATCGGTTTACTTGAACAACTCTTTAAAAATACGACTATTTTCACTGCCGGTGGTATCTACCTCAAGTATGCATAAAGCACTTCCGGAAGAGAAAAGCCTCACCAGCTGATGATCCAGGTCTTCCATGTTGGCGGCCCGAGCAAAACTCCTGCCAAAGGCCCCAGAGAGTAACTCCAGCGATACCGGGTGCTGTGTGACGCTGAACTCCTCAAAATACTCCATTTTATCAGGCCCCTCCAGCAGACGGAATATCCCTCCTCCACCATCGTTTATCACAATAATTTTTAGATTTTCCGGGAAATCCTTGTTCCAGAGCCCGTTGGAATCATATACAAAACTCAGGTCACCCGCAATAAACAGATGCTGCCGGTCCGAAACCATGGCGGCCCCCACTGCCGACGAAAGCGATCCATCAATCCCCGAGGTTCCCCGGTTTGAATAGTATGACAGATCGGTCCTTGCCCGCATCAACTGGGTGTTCCGGATGGTGGAACTATTTCCCAGATGTACGATCGTATGAGGGCTTACAGCCTCCAGAATACGGGCCACTGCACTCAGGTTCCCGAAGGGAGCCTTTTGCAGGTAGGTTGTGGCACTTCCCTGTTCCCGCACCTCAATGCCTTTCCAGACCCGCTGATAATAATTTTCGGCTCCAGGGGCACTTGTAAGTTCTTTTAGTAAAGCAATTAAGCCGGGCCCTTCCTGCATCTCTCTGATATCGACGCTTTCAAGTGATTGAACAAAGAGCTTCAGGCGCTTGGAGACCACCTGTTTTCCGAAGGAGATTACCAGCTCGGGTGCCAGTGATTCCAGCTCCTCTTCCGAAGCTCCTGCAAGCACCAGTTCCGGCGTGGAAATAAATTGCCCGGAATTCAGATTGGAAATGTTTTCCGCCACCACCACCACCTGCCGGCATAGCAGCAGCTCTTCCAGCACCTGACGCAGCGCTGCATCGCAGGTCCCCATTCCGGCCAGGATCATCAGCCTTCTGTCTTTCAGCTCAAAGACTGTCTGTGTTTCGCTTTCCGCCCTGGAGTTCCCTTCTGCTGCCTGCTCAAGGGTGAAAATCCCGGGGCCAAGCATGGTCTCAGGAAGGGATTCATAAAGAGGTTCCGTCATGGGCAGGTTCAGGTGCACCGGTCCGGCCGGCCGGCGCAGCGCTTCGCGGAAAAGATTATCCACAGACCTGAGCCCCTCTTCCAGTCCGCTTTCATCTCTCACCTGTGCTGGAAACTCAAAAAAGCCCTTGGAATAATTGAAATAAGCTGCGCGCTGATCGATCACCTGATTGTTAAACTGGGATAGGATCTCCCGGGGCCGGTCGGCCGTCAGCACCAACAAAGGTATTTGCTCCTGGAATGCTTCGGCTACAGCCGGTGCAAGATTTAATACCGCAGTGCCCGAGGTGGTGACCAGTACTACTGGTTCTTCCAGCTGCCGTGCCATACCCAGTGCCACATAGCCGGCAGATCGCTCATCCACAATGCTGTGGCAGATGAAAAGCTCGTTTGAGGTAAATAGCTGGATAAGTGGAGCGTTCCGGCTTCCGGGGGCAATTATAATATGCCTGGCTCCTCTACTTTCAAGCAGAGGGCCCAGCTCGGCAATATGTTGAAGATGATGCATGCTTTTACTCCGGTATTTCCATGTAGCCCCCCATGATTTTCAACAGGGACTGTGCCTTCAGCCGAGTTTCGTTCCACTCTTCGGCCGGGTCCGATTCAAGGGTGATCCCCCCTCCCACATAAAGCGAAATATATGCAGGAGTAATTTTCATACAACGGAGATTCACAAATAAATCTGTGGCACCCCGGTGTGAGAGCGGTCCGAGGAAACCGGTATAATAGTCCCTGTCATGAGGCTCCAGTTGCTTAATAAAGCGAATGGCATCTTCTTTGGGCTGACCCGCCACAGCCGGAGTGGGATGCATGGCATCCACGAAATCCCACAACCTTCCATTAAGTCTTTCAAAGTCAAGGGTGAAATCGGTACGCAGATGCAAGAGGTTCCCGGCTTTCTTCACATAGGGGGAGCTGATCCGGTAATCCTTCACATCGAATGCTCTCAGTACATCATGAATATAGCGGGTCACATACTCCTGTTCCAGCACTTCCTTGGCGGTCCACCTGTTCAGATCAAGGTGCTTCTCAGCATAGGGCCTGGTTCCTGCCAGGGATACCGTGCTTATCTTCCCGTCTCTGAGCCTGAGTAGAGGTTCAGGAGAAGCCCCGAGCCAGAAGTGCTCGTCACTTTTAAAGAGGTAGGTAAAGGCATTGGGATGCTTTCTGCATATGGCCTGATACAATTTGGGGATGATCTCCATATGCATCCCGTCCACCACCCTGATTCGGGATAGCACAGCCTTTTGAAAGGCACCTGTGGCAATGGACGATTTTATAGCATCCACCTGCTCCATATAGGCTTCCCGCCCTGTTACCACCGGAGCTCCCCCGTTCCAATGAGGCTGTGGCCTTGCTTCAAGCGCTTCCACGTTCCGGATGCTTTCCCTGTCGATCTCTGCCTCGTGGATCTCCAGGTCAGGCTTCACCAGGATGTAGCGGTGACCGTTCCGGGTATCGAAGGGAGCCATCAGAAACCCGGTCTCCCCTGAAATATCCCGGATGCTGTCCCACTCTACATTTCCCGGAGTGGTCTGAATATAGGTGGTTGAATGCTCCTGCTGAGGCAGACGAAAGGTTACAAAAGGAATGTTTTTAGCAATGGAGGCGTTATGGATGGCGATAAGACCCTTGTTCATGGTTTTTGCTCAGCGTACAGCTTCAGGCTTTCTTGGTTTAATACTATTGGTAACACGGCTGATTGAAATAAGTTTGCCCGAATCGTCCTTAATTTCCACATCCCAGATATGTTTGAAATCACCTTTTACAAGCAGTTTTGCTTTTGCATAAAGTATCCCCTTCCTGGCAGGGGAGATATGCTGACTGTTAACCACACTGCCCAGCACATTGAACTTATCAGGATCTACCAGAAGAAATGAAGCTGCACTCCCCACACTCTCCGCCAGGGAGATCAGGGCTCCGCCATGCACCACTTCCATGGGCTGGTATAGCTTCGGGGTGATGGGCATTCTGGCCTCCAGGCTGTTTTCTGTCGCATTGGTAAACTCAATGCCAAGAAAATCCATAAAGGTATTTTTGCACGCACTGTTTATCTCCTCAATCGTCATCCTGTAAATCTCTGCTTCAAATATACAATTTCCTGCTATCTCTTCTCCAGCACCAGTAACATGACGGACCCCAGGAAAAGGGACCGGCTCCGGATCATGTTGAATCCGGCCACATCCAGGATATTTCCCATCTCCTCCATGGTGTAGTAGTTTTTGGAGGAAGAGGCCAGGTACTGATAGGCCTTCAGGTTGCCCGAAATCAATCCGCCCAGGTAGGGAAGGATAAAGCGGAGATAAATCCCATTAAATACTCTCCAGAGGGGACTGATCGGTTTGCTGCTCTCCAGCACCACCAGTTGTCCCCCGGGTCGCAGCACCCTGTTCATCTCCTTCAGATGCTTCATGGCATTGGAATTCTCGTATACCAGGTTCCGGATGCCAAAGGTAATGCCCATGGAATCAAAGCTTCCGTCCCCGAAGGGCATGGCCCCCGCATCACCTTCCATAAAGTGAATTTCAGCCTGTGTCTCCCTGCTTTGGATCTCATTCTGCTTACGCATGGCCTCCTGCAGCATGTCACTGCTGAAATCAAAGCCTGTGAGCTCAATCCTGGCTGAATTCCGGGACGCCTGACGGGCCAGTTCCAGTGCAAAATCGCCGGTTCCCGTACAGAGATCCAGCACCCTGAGTGGTGCGGATTTCAGAAGCTCGCCCGCTGCACGTAAGCGCCACGATTTATCTCTCCCAAATGTGAATACCCGGTTCACCCTGTCGTAGGTGGAATAGATATCTCCGTAAAAGGAGTGCAATGGAAAATCTTTCTGCCTTTCCTTCATGATCTTTCCTGAGGCTGCAAAGATATTGAATTTTAAATGCCCTACTCCACCAGGAAGCTTGTGGATGTTGCGTATGCACTTCCGTCGGGTAGCATGCCCCGGATCAGGACCACATAGCTGCCTTTTCGCTCAGGTGCCCGGAAGCTCAGCTTGTCCTGATTTTCCGGTTCCGGACCCAGTTGTCCCGACCAGAAAATGGTGTTGCGAGAATCCGGAATCCGTTCGCCCTGCACGGGGGACAATTCTGCTGGCGCAGGTTCACTGGAAAAAGACTGGTAATCAAAGAAATAAGATCCCTTCGGGAGGTCTATTCCTGCCATATCCCCTTTCCTTGAATGGATGGCAAGAACGCCTCCAAAAGTGACATTGCCTTTCAGGTAAATCTCATTGATCAGGTCAACCCTCTCAATTTTGTCAGGAGACAGAGCCAGCAATGCCTCATGGTCAAATACCGAAATATGATCGATCATGATCAATGGATTATAAACCTCAATGGAATTATTGTCACTCAAAATCCTGATCCTTTTTACTCCCCTTTGCCTGTAAAACTGAATTTCGGGAATCAGATTGATAAACACTTCCTCCAGGTTGGGCAGGCGTACATAGTCGTCAATGAGCAGGCGCTTCACCCTGGTCCCGTAAAAGGGAATACGGTTCCCCCCGGAAGTCCCGTCATCCTCAGTATTTTCAACCGGGGCATGCCCTGGCATAAAGGCTTTTGAAAGTTGCATATTCAGGGCGATGAGCCTGGCAATCTCCTTTTCATCCTCCCCGAGTCTGAAAGGCTCCAGAGGAAAGTTAAGCCTGCGGGAGTCAAACTCTTCATCAATACGAACTTCCAGTCCGTCTCCATCATACTGGCCGGGAGTTATAAAAAACTCCTGGCTTTCTTCCTCGCCTGCAGGTGCGTTCAGAACAAACCTTCCATGCATATCACACATGGTGGCAAAGTAGTCCGGGTCGTCACCCAGCAATGAAAAGTGAAGGGTGGCATAAGGTACCGGAAGCCCGAAAGAGTCCACAACCGTACCCGAAATGGACACCCCTCTACCCAGATCGGGAAGGAATCTGACACTGAAGGAGTCCTTCGCTTCGCCGGGCAGGTCAAAACTGAGTTGTCCTCCCGTATCAACAGCTCCATCAGGAACCACCGTCAAACAAGCGTTAAGCAGGTCCAGATTCACTCCTGAAGCTACTTTCAGGCTTACATTCACCTCCTCGCCGGCTCCGTATGCAGCAGAAGCCGTAGAGCATTCCAGGATTCCCTCAATGAATGTGGTCCTCTGTGTGGTGGCCGGGCGACCTTCTGCATCAGCAGGCTCAAGCACTTCAGATTTGAAAGGGTTGACAATTTTCAGGGCTGTGTAGTTAAAGCTGGCAGGACCCTGGTTCCGCATCCACCGGGTGTAAGCCTTCAGGTAATAATCGCCCGTCAGCGATTCTTCCGGGATATGAAGGCTTCCTTCTGCCCTTCCCCCGGAGAGATGATATTTTCCCTGCACCAGGGGCTGACCGTTTGATGCGATCAGTTCCACGTACAGGACACTGCTCCATGGATGCTCTCCAAGTGGACCTTCTACCCTGTGATCCGCAATAAAATGTATGGTCTCATCCACCGCATAAACAGAGCGATCGCTGAACAGGTGAAGCTGTTCCCGTATCTTGGCTGCCTCTTCCCAATACTCCCGGTCAAAGGGAGTCTGGGCAGAAAGCATACTTCCTCCCCATCCGAGAAGGAGCGCCACAGCCAAAAGGTGATATGAGCCTTGTCTAATCTTCATACCAGAAATCGGGTTTTTCATTGTCCCCTCCGAGCTGGGTGCATTCAAAACAGCGTTTCTGCCCATGTAGCCAGGGCGGGCCGGGACCCAGGGGGTTAAGAGAGATGACATAGTAATAGTTATCCGCAACAAAGGAACTATTATTCACCAGCGTATCCAGCCTGCATGTATAAGCTGCCACCGGAAAATCAAGATCTTCAGCATCCACAAAAATCCGCTCTTCCGTAAGCTGGGTTGCATAAAAAAGACCCAGGACTTTTTCCGAAGGATCGTTCGCATTATAAATGTTACCCTGACTGCTGGAGGGTTGTGTTTCATACAAACTGGCAGAGTTTGCCGACTGTGCGGCTAACTTTTCCCAGTAGGTATATGCCTGGTCGGTTAGTGATTGTTGCTCCACCAGCAGGCTGTACCGTTCCGCAAGTCTCGGGGTCTGATCCGAAACATAGTGCAGTTTATTCTGGAAAATATTGTTTTCTGAGAGCAGCTGGGTAGATGCCGCAAAAACAGTCTCAATGGTTTCCGTCAGGTAACAGGTGGAGACCGTATCCTCCAGGTAGGGGAGGGTTGTTCCGTAATAATAGACGTAGTTTGAGGTATAGGGTGAATGATATTCCCAGGTGGCAATGGCCTTCCAGCGGTAATTCCGGGTTCCTTCCTCAAAACCTCTCACATCATTGTAAAACTGGATCCCCTGCCAGATATCATCCGGGTCCTCGCCTCCGCTTTCCTGCTTTTCGTAGTAAACCGCATCGACGGGTGGACAGGACAGCAGTGTATCATAATCGCTAACATAGACATTGTTGTTGGGAGTGACTACCTGCAGGGAATAGATTTTATCCACCCCCAGGAAGGGCTCATCCAGATAGGCCTCGTAGACCCCGGGTTCGTCCCATTTCTCGGTGTAGAATTCCAGGTTGCCCAGATTATCCTGAACCGAAACCACGCACCCGCTCACCGGGTTAAAAGTGGGTTCGTTATAGGGAGTTGAGATGGAAACATGAACCTGCTGCGCACCCGGCCTGTCAGTAAGAACTCCGTCAATAACCAGAACCTCCTGTACCTCATTGATGACCGGGTCATAGGGTTCCACGCAGGACTTTAGCAGCAGGACAAGAAGCAGTATGAAGGGAATCCTACTCACTTGCATAATTGCCGAGTTTAAAGTTCCAGGAGAGGGTAATCACTGCCTGTCCGAAAATGGAGAGTTTATAACCGTTAATGGTGCCTTCATCGTTCTCAAAATAAATCGAGTAGGCATTTGATCTTCCGGTCACATTGTAGAAATTCAACATCCAGTATGAGTGGAAGAGCTTTCTTTCCCTCAGGTTCCCTTCCAGGTTAATGGATAGATCCAGCCGGAAATAGTCAGGGATGCGATAGCTGTTCCTGTCGGCGTAATCGATAAACTGCATGCCATCCACATAGTGAATGGAGACAGGATAGGTGACCGGCCTTCCTGTATTATACACCATATTGGCTGAGAAGCTGAGCCTGCGATTGAGCTTGACATTGGAAACCACACTCAAATTATGCGGACGATCGAAGTTGGAAGGATAGGGATCTCCATTATTGATCCGCTCGTTTGGATACGGCGAATCGAAGACCATTATAGAACGGGCGTAACTGTAGGCGATCCATCCGCTTAGCTTACCGGCACTCTTTTTTAAAAGCGCCTCAAATCCATAAGCTTCCTGTGCCCCCTGGAGAACCATGGTTTCCACATTGGGGGTGGTTATGAAATTTGCACCATCGCGATAGTCCACCACATCCGTAATGGTCTTGTAATATACCTCCAGGGAAGTGTTCAGCCCTCCCCTTGGGAAGTCCTGATAAAATCCCATTGAAAACTGGTCCACAAAAGGAGGTTTGATGTTGTAATCCACCAGTTTCCATTGATCGGTGGGAGATATGGCTATGGTATTGCTTAACATAAACATATACTGGTTGACCCGGTTGTATGAAAGCTTCAGAGAGTTATTGGCTCCCAGCATGATGTTAAGTGCCATCCTGGGTTCCAGACCCGTATAGGTCTTTATGAGCTCATAGGGATCTGCATCAATCACATCCACAACACTTCCCGGTTGCATGGGCAAGCCTTCCCCGTACACCTGCACCTCGCCCGGTCCCAGCGAAAAGTAAGATGAGAAACGGAGTCCCCCGTAAAGCGTTAAGCGGGGAGTAAGAGCGATCTCGTCGGCCAGGTAAATCCCAGCTTCCATCCCATTGTCCAGTCCAAGGTCCACCGGCACCCGCATGGATACATCCCCGTAGGGCAGCACATCACCCCTGTCAAGATTGTAGAGAACGGCATTCCCTCCAAAGGTCAGTTTATGCTTGCCCAGGGAAAGCCAGGACATATCAATCCGGGTTTCATAGTGATCGACCCGGAATTTCTGCGACCAGGCCTCTGAGGCGACCTGTTCGTTGACGGTTTTAAAATCGTAGCTGCCAAAGACCAGTGCCAGGTCGCCCGTCAACCTGGAACCCATTCTGCGCCTGATATTAAGCGATCCACCGGCATTATTGTATTCATACTGATTGCTCGTTCCCAGTTTGAAAAAATCATGGCTGAAATATCCGAAAGCTTTGATCAGGGTCTTTTCTCCGGGTTCCCAGCTAAGCATACCCGACAGATCATTAAAGTTTGCCTGGCTGGCTCTCAGCTGGGGATCCTGCATCTTGGAAAGAATCCAGTCCGAATAAGTGGTACGGCCCGCAAGGATGAATGAGCTGTTCCCTTTTTTAATGGGACCTTCCACCGACAGGCGGGCTGTAACCGGACTGACTCCTCCCCTGGCGGTATACTTATTCAGATTGCCCTGGCGGGCTGTAATGTCAAAAACAGAAGCTAGGCGCCCCCCGAATGAGGCAGGCAAATTACTCTTGTACAGTGTAAAGTCCTTAACGATATCCGGACTGAAAGAGGTGAAGAAGCCAAAAAGGTGGGAGCTGTTGTAGACGGGGACCTTGTTTATATAGATCATATTCTGATCTGCTGCACTGCCCCTCACATTAAATCCTGCGGCCCCCTCCCCGATGGTCTGTACCCCTGGGAGCATCTGGATCACCTTCAGTACGTCCTTCTCTCCCATAACCACCGGAACTTCCTTCAGTACTTTGTAATTAAGGCGGTCAAAACCCATTTGTGTGCCTCTCACATTATGGTACCTGTTGGCCTGCACAACAACCTCGGTGAGGGCGATCACACTTTTCTCCATGCTGATATCAAGGGTTCCGCCCGAAAGTACATCCAGGTAGTTGAGGCGATCCTCCATGCCCATGCATTTGAACTCGACCGTGTATTTACCCGGCCTGACCACAATACTGAAGCGACCATCCACATCGGTGGCTGTGCCTTTCTTCAGCTCATCAAAATAGACCGTGGCACCGATCAGGGGATCGCCCGTCTCCACATCGGTGATCTTCCCATGCAAAACGGCCACATTATTCCCCCGTCCTTCTGCACTGGCCCCCACCTGAAGTGTCTCCAGCATTCCTGCTTTCCTGCCATCAATATAGCGCTGCTCGGTGGAAGTGAGTCCTCCGGTTTCTCCCCGGGCCACCTGACCGGTGGCAGCCGTGGATCCGGAATAATCGGGCAGCTTGTTTACAAGGGCTTTCCGGTTTGACAGATATACCTGTGCTGATGCTTCAATCTGGTAATAGATTCCAGCCGGAAGGAGGGTCTTGTCGAGGGTCCTGCGAAGCGAAATCTCTTCGCCCGAGGCCGTGACCCTCACCCCCTGTACCCAGTTATCCAGGAAAAAAAACTGAATCCCCGTTTGCTGCTCCACTCCTTCTGCGAAATCGGTGAATGGCACATCCTGGTATGTCCCCTTAAAAAAGATGTCTCCATCCTGTCCATTCAGGGAGATGGGGAAAAGAGCTGATAAAAGCAGGATTATATGGAAGAAGCTTCTCATCAATTCCTTCCCTCCAGCATCTTGTCTGCTGCCATCATGAACAGCTCAAGCTCCCTGTTTGAAGCAGTCTTGATCAGCAAACGATTCTCCTTGATCAATCTCTTCATATCCTTCTGTATCGCTTTGGGGAAAAGTGCGACAAAACTCTTCTTATTCTTGAAAGCCTGCACGGAGGCATCCAGTTCCAGGTAGTAATTTCTCCTGGGCGATGTAAACTCCTCAATAAACCGGGGGTCGCCAACCAGGGGTACCAGATTCTTCTCCCAATGAATATACAGAATCATCCGGCCGCTACCGATCACCTGGAAAAACTGGTCTTCTCCATCCGCAGCCAGCTTCAGTTTTCTGAAATAGTGCTCCCCGATGGTGAATTCCTCCAGGCGGTCACCCACCAGAATGACCTGATTATCCGCCCCGTTCATGGTCTGGTACTCCACCTCCACCTGCTGGGCATGGATATTGTACTTGAGCCAGATATCTCCGTATACCTTACCGCGAATGTTTACAGAACCCTGATGCACCCATCCTTCCAGAAGATAGGGATGGCCCAGGCTGCTTGGATGCTTATTGTAGTACTGCATGCCATTGACCAGCTCCTGGTCCTGGCCATAAGCCCAGTTTACCAGGTCTCCATAGAGAGCCGAAGGTCCGGTGGCAGACTGCTGTCCGTGCAGGGGTAAAAACGCACTTAATATAAGGAGGGCTGCGCTAACAACCTTGCTTGCATCAAATCTCATTTGATGAAAATCAATCTTTAATTTCAGCTCAGTTCTCCCTTTGATAGCAGAAAATGAAAAAAGTTTAATCACTTTTCCATATTTAAATATTCATGCACCTGCATATGTCCCGATTGCAAGGCAAAGGAAGCAGCATCATCTCCATCCACATCTTTCAGGGACCGGTCGGCTCCATAGGCGAGGAGCACCTTTACCACTTCCAGGTTTCCTTCGGCCGCAGCATGCATCAGGGGAGAAAAATGCTCATCAGAATCCACCAGGTTGGGATCGGCTCCGTGGTCAAGCAGAATCTTAACGGTCTCTGGAAAAGGCCCGGTGGCCCCGTACAGAAGCGCAGTACGGCCCAGGTAATCCCGAAGATCTATATCGGCTCCCGCATCCAGCAGGGAAAGGACAATCTCCGAATGCCCGTTAAAAGCAGCAAACATCAGAGCGGTATGTCCGTCCTGATCAACAGCATCATATGAGATTCCCTGGCCAAGTAAAGCTTTGACCGTGGCCAATTCTCCATCATGAGCCGCCACGCGAAAGGCCTCCTCCTCGGCCGGTCCCAGTTCCACTCCGGAGTGAAGCTCATCGGTCATATGCCAGTCCTCCTGAACAGGATCTTCTTTCTTTTCGTCACCAGGTGATTTTCCTTTGCATCCCATCAGAACAATGATCATTGTTGAATACAGGATTGCCAGTAAGTAGTAGCGTATCATATCAGGGGATTATAAACAGGGGTTGAAGATATAAAAGATATCGGGGCCAGCTGTTTTTCATGAGCAACTTTTTAATATTCCAACTGTCTCTTAAAGAAAAAGAAGATGAAAAACATGAAATATACAGGCATTGCCCTGATAGCAGGGCTTGTAATGTGGGGATGCGACAGCATTGGCAATCAGACCATACACGGGACCGGCGACGTGGAATCAATGGAAGTGGAAGTCCCTGACTTCGAAGGAGTAAGTGTTAGCGGAACCTGTAATGTTGATATTGAGATCGGCGACAATCAGACCGTAGTGTTTTATGCACAGGGTGAGGTTCTGGATGTTATGACTTATGAAGTGGACGATGGAATCCTGGAAATCAGTTTCAGGAAAGGCTACACGGTAAATACTTCCGAGGAGATACGTGCAGAAATTACAATCCCGGTTGTCAATTATGCCGGAGTTACCGGAGTTGGTGATTTTGAATTCTCAGGGGGCCAGCAGGACCTACTGGATATCTATATCTCCGGGGCAGGAAATGTAAATGCCTTTGATATGCCTGTGAATGACTGCAGCATCCGGGTCTCCGGCACTGGAAATTGCCAGGTCCATGTGATCGACCACCTGGATGTGAGCATCTCTGGAGTGGGCAATATCTGGTACAGGGGCAATCCAACGCTTGACACCGATGTGAGTGGGGTAGGAAATATCATACCCGACGGATCTTAAAAATACCTTCTGCCATTCCCGAAGCGTGGATTTACTATGTTGTTGTATATGGAGCCGAAGGTATAGGTTAGTCCAAGACCTCCTTCAAATTCATAAGCTGTCTCCAGTTCCTGCAACTTAAGCAGGATATCAGCTTCGCTTGCCTCTCCTTTGACCAGCGATAACTGGTCATTTATGCGGGCCGCACCACCCCTGATCCGAAGGGACAGTCCCTTGAAGATACGGATGCTTAAATAACCGGCCAGTTCAGCCCTGTTTTTTGAGAAGTCATGAAAGAAGTTGGATCCCCTCAGGGACACATTGATGGAGCCCCATTTTTCCTGGACCTGGTAGGCAATCTCCAGTTGCTGCTGCCACAAGAGCTCCTCCGTCTGCTCGTAAATGGTCGTATCGCTATAGATCCGGAAAGAGCTTCCAACGCCATATAACATTCGTAATTGCCTGTGGGTGGATTCGGAGTAGGGGAAAATATTGTACTCCACTGACGGCATGATATCCACGGCCAGGTCAATGTTGTTGTAACTTGAGGTGAGCTGCTCGGCCCTCAGGCCCGCCGACCAGTGTTCCCCCAGGCTCTTCACTACCAGTAGTTCCAGGCTCTGGTAACTTTTGTCGTTGGTATACAGGGTATCGTCGTAGGTATATTTGGTTCGGGTATAGCGGTGGTCAAAATCCAGTTCAAGTTTCCAGTCATGGGTGATCTTGCTGGCAGAGACCGAGCTGCTAAGCTCCAGCTCCTTATAAGATTCCTCCCCTTCAAAATCAGGTTCGGCTTCCAGTTCAAAAACCCAGTTGTTCCACCTGTCTTCAACCACCTGGGCCTCCACCCGTTCGGTGGGATCGATCAATACCTCACTGTACAGGGGGGTTTTTGCCACATAGGGCATCAGGCCCATTTCAAGCATCTGGGTTCTCCAAATTCGTTGATAATCCCTGGTATCATCCGGGCGGCTCGAATATTGGAGTGTATCGTTCATGCCCGCATAATCCTGTTGCCCCACAAAAGCATAGGTATACTTGTAGCCGCCACTTCCTGTCGTTTCCCTGGTTTCCAGGATGTATAACTGGGCCTCCTTCACATCCCTGACATAATTTACATAAGGTATTTCCTCGCGGATATAATTCATATCGCAGCGGGAGCAGTCGATAAATATGCGAAGGGCATTTTCCCTCTGGGCCATGGAATCAGCCTCTTGTTCCTGATCGATTGCGGGTTCCTGTCCCAACAGGGGAAAGGAAAGAATCAACATAAGTATTGGAGGGGCAATGCATAAGATGCTTGTCTTTTTCATAGCAATAAGCTTAATTTCGGGGCTATTTACTTTGACCCGGAAAGATCAAATTGGTTTAATCAGGCCTCAACACAGAGTGCCTGGTTCAGTACTTTGATTGCATTTTTATAATCCTTTTGTCCGATTACAAACTGCATATTGACCTGCATCAGTGACTGGGAAACCGCCTCCACATTAATACCACCCTCAAACAGGGCCGTGGTTGCCTTTGAAAGGGAGCCGGGATAAGTTATGTTGGTCCCCATGGCACACACCAGAGCCGCCTTCTTATGAGTCACTTTATGATAGAGCCCTTTCAGTTCGGTAAGCAGTGCATCAGAAATATCCTTTTCCCAGAATACCATGGTGATGCTGTTGGCATTGGTGGCTTTAAGGATGTAGGAAATACCATGCCGCTGTATCACCTTCATCAGGTTCAGGTCATAACCCACCTGACCCACCATAAAGGGATCATGTACTTCAATGGCAAGCACACGATCGGTACCGGATATGATCTCCACCCTGGACACCTCTCCTACATAGTCATTGGAAATCAGCGTTCCCGGATGCTGAGGTTCAAAGGTATTTTTGATCCGGATATTGATCCCTGCCACCTCCAGGGGTTTGGATGCTTTGGGGTGAATTGCCTCCATCCCGATATCACCAAGCTGATCGGCCACATTAAAATTAGTGGCTCCCACCGGTTTGGAATGCTCCACTCCCACGATGGCCGGATCGGCACTTGACAGATGGTACTCCTTGTGGATCACTGCTTCGGCTGCCTTTACTGCTACCGCGATCTTACTGAAAGTGACTTCGGAATACCCTCGGTCAAACTCCCGCATAATCCCCTCCGTTCCCTTGGTATAGCCGGTGGCTATAGGAACCTTTTTCGAACAATCGATCTTCGAAAAGGCCTGCTTAATACGCTCATCAATGGTGAGGTACTCCGCATCATGAAAACCACATAGGTCCACAAACACTGCATTTATTCCATTATTATTCAATATATTAACTGAATTAAATGCGGAATGAGCCTCCCCGATGGATGCCAGGATTTCCCGGGCAGCAAGTAGAATATTCTCCTTGTTCACATAGCCGGAAGCAATCACTTCTTCCAGACTTACCAGGTAGTTCCTGCACTGGCCCACCCGGTCCCGGATAAAGATCTCCGCCTCTTCCAGATTCAGGCCAATCCCTTCCAGGCCCAGGTTAATAGCCAACAGTTTTTCCAGAAGAATATCAAGGGCCTTCCTGTAATCTCTTTTTTTCACAAAAAGGTCATATACCCCTGGCTCGCCTGTCTTCTTATGTTCCAGCAGCCAGTTGGTCACATTGTTATAGGCCGAAACCACAAAGATCCGGTTGTAATAAAAGTCCCCGGGCGCCTGGGCAATCACAATATTCTGAAGCACATCTTCAAATTTGGACATGGATGTGCCGCCTATCTTATGAACTGTTAGCATATCGAGCGAATTAGTAATAATTCGTTAAAAATAAGAGTTATTATATGAATACTGTACTTTTTCCCGTTATAGTTTTTCAGGAATCACAGCATTTAAAATACCTGATAACAAAAATCTATGTCTGCAAAATACAGACCGTATAATTGTAATTTGCTTCGAGGAGCAATCCTGGTGATTCTGTTCACCACATCCTGCATGAAGGACAAACCCGAGTCCCTGCCCGCTTACCTGGAATGGAATCCTCAACTGGCCCTACCCCTGGGGGAAGATGAATTCGGATTGAATAATGAGAGTGGGTTTGACACCTTACTTCTGGAAGAGGATAGTATCAGCGGTTTACCCCTCTGGCTGGGGGAACAGGAAGTAGTAATGGAAGGGGAATTTGACTTCGATCTTAGCAGTATAAGTGATGATCTGGATAAGCTGAACGCTATTCTTTTCCGAATAAACAGCTCTAACCAGTTTCCACAGAATATGTTTTCGCAAGGCTACATCCTTGACCAGGATGGAAATTTTATAGATTCACTGTTCCTGGAAGGCCCGGTTGAAACTCCGGCGGCCAAGATAAGTGAAAGTGAAGGGACCCTTGACCCGGGCCTTGCCCGGCACGATGCACTGATCGAAGGAACGCGCATCCCTGCCCTTGCAAATGCACAAAGTATCCTATTTCGCTCAGGCTTTCTTGTAGCCAGGGTGGATTCCTCCCTTATAACGCTTTATCCCTCCTTCCGCTTTCAGATCGATTCCGGATTGATGCTTGACATAAGTTACAACTATTGAAAATTTTAACCTACCATAGGGCTCTTTTTGCACTTCTTCTTTCCACCTTGTTCATGGGAATTGAAACAAATGCCCAGCAAAGCAACAGTATCTACCTGATGCATGGCATACCCCAGAGCAGTTTTCTGAATCCTGCTGTTCAGATAGAGTGTCGATGGTTCCTGGGAATTCCTGGTCTTTCATCAAGCCATGTGGCATACAGCAATACCGCTTTTACCTACAGGGACCTGACTGAAGGTGAGAGTTGGAACCTGGAACAGGTGGAAAGTCAGATGCACAGGGTAGACCTCTATGGAAGTGAATTATCACTGCAGCTCCTGGCACTGGGCTATCGTCACAAATCCAGCTATTTCAGCTTCTCGGTAGACGACAGGTCGCATCTGTACCAGACTGTTCCCGGTAAGCTGGCTGCCACAGTTGTGAATGGCAACTATCCAGCTGCCGGAACATACACAGCATTTAATGCCCTCAAATCCTATGGCACTTACTTCAGGCAGTTCACCCTGGGGGCCTCCAGGGTGCTCAGCCGCTCCCTGAATGTGGGCATTCGCCTGAAACTGTTGTTTGGAAAAGCTGGAATCAGTAGCGGTCGGACCGACATAGGGCTTTACACAGATGAAAACAACTTTGATCTGCTTGCGGATGGCAACTATATTATGAACACTTCCTTTCCTCTCAGCGTGGAACAGGACGCAGAGGGCAATATTACCGGAATTACCATAAATGAGATCAACTATGCCTCCTTCTTCCTGAACAGGGGGAATCCGGGCGTCGCCATAGATCTGGGTATTGTATACCGCTACGATCCAAAGCTTACACTTTCAGCAAGCCTCTTGGATGTGGGAGGGCTCCGCTGGAGAACAGACCTGAATAAGTTAAGCTCCGAAGGAAGATTCATATACGAAGCCCTTGAAAGCAGTGGGGACCTGACTTCCATGTCCTTCCTGGAGGACATGATCGACACCCTGCAAAGTTCCTTTGATGTAAGCGTGAGCCAGCAGGCATACTTCTCCCTCCTCCCCGCTCAGCTCTTCCTTGGAGGATCCTACCAGTATAAAGAACACCTTTCCCTGGGAGCAGTGAGCCGGAATCTATTTCTTCGAAGCAAACTGTATTCCTCATTTAGCTTATCAGCCACGGCTGACCTGAATAAGAGGATATTTGCCACCCTGAGCTGGTCCTACCTGAACAGAAGCATCAGGAACATTGGTGCGGTCCTGGCACTGCAGGGCAAAGGCTTCCAGTTCCACCTGGCCAGCGAGAACCTGCTGGGATTCTTTCAGCCCTTCGACACCAGGACCATCCAGTTTCGTGCAGGTTTTAATGTCCTCTTTGGCTGTCCCGGTTCAAAAAAAGAAAAGCTGGAAGCTGACGCTTATGCAGGCTATCCGGCAGGAGGAAACTGCTCCTGGTCCACTCAGCAGAAACAGCGGAAAAAAAGATACAGAAGAAAAGTTGGCCTCTGAGCTACCGGATCATGCCTTAGAGACAGGTCCTGTTAAGATTGTACTGTATTATTTTATACTTGCTTGCAAGGGCAAAGTACTCCTCAAGATAAGAGAGCATGTTCGTTTTCTGCTTCTCGTTAAGAAATTCAAATTCATTCACCAGGTGAAGGATGTCCTCCCTGTGCTGATTCAGATGTTCCACCGCGCTTCTGTTAGCTTCACCACTCCGGCAGGGTCCCAGGTAATAACGTTCCCTGACCGATTTGATATCCAGATTCTCTGTGGGAAGCGCGTAATAGGTATTTACCAGGCCGCAGTAGTCAAAATCATAGGGAACCGGGGTATATCCGCCGGGCAGCTCCAGGATCTTCACGTTGTGCCGGTTCCTTATTGAATAATCCACATTCCCGATCATATACTGGAACAGGGCCAGCACGTCCATTTCCATGGGGCGCATCCTTCTGGTGCTCAGATTATCATTTTTCACTTCCTCTGCATCGTGCCTTTCTGCCAGCATATCCACCGGTTCGATCATAAAGGCCCAGCCCTCGCTTTGCTTATTCTTTCTTCCGGTATCCACATAGGTCATCCTCAGCAATCTTACCCTGAAACTAAGTGGCGAAATAATATTATATATCTTATAGCACAGGTATTCCTTAAGCACATACTCATCGTAAGCTTTCGATCCCTTGCAGTGGGTGACGATCTTGATCCGCTTGATATCCGGAAACTGTTCATTCTTAGCCCCTGCTTCGCGTACATTCAGCCAGAAGGGCGCCAGGTGACAATGACCTCTCCTGAACTCACCACGGGCTTTCAAGCGCATGGTCTTTTCCAGGGAAATGGTATCATTGAACTCGTAAAGAAAATGCACCGGCATATACTCACCTTTGTACTTCTCGCGCTGGTACTTTTTCAAATCGAGAGTAAGGGTGATATGCATGGGGGCGCTTTCCTCAAACAGGTCAAGAAAGGCATCAATGGTATCCACCTGCCTGACGTGTTGCTGTTCCACCTGGGACCGGAGGGAAAGCGGCAAAAGCAACAGGATGCTCAGCATAAAAAGGGAAAGACCGGGAAACCTGGGAGTGGCACTCATCACTATCGACAGGTCTGATTAAGCATGGGCACTATCAGGTCATACTGATTGGTCAGGGCAAAGTATTCACCCAGATAATCGATCATATCCTGCTTATTTTTCTCATCCAGGTATTTAAATTCACGGATCACGCGAAGTATCTCCTCCCTGTGTTGATTAATGTTTTCAATGGCCGCCATAAAAGCATCGTCGCTCCGGCAGAGCCCCAGGAAATACCGTTCCCTGACCGATGAAATTCCCAGGTTATCCGAGGGAACAGCGTAGGAGGCATTTACCAGGCCCGAATAGTCAAAATCATAAGGAACTACTGTATACCCTTCGGATCCAAAACCGGGCATGCCCAGAATCTTCACATTGTGCCGGCCCGTAATTGAGAAATCAGGATTCCCAATCATGTACATGAACAAAGCCACCATATCCAGCTGAGCAGGTTTCATCAGTGCCATGGCCAGGTCATCCTTCTCCACCACCAGGGCCTCGTTTCGCACTGCCACCATCTCTTCAGGTTCGATCATAAAAGCCCAGCCCTCGGTCACTTTATTCTTTCGCCCCGTATCCACATATCTCATTTTCAATAATCTTACCCTGAAGCTCACCGGTGAAATAACATTATATATCTTATAACAGAGGTACTCCCTGAGTACATAGTCATCGTAAGCTTCCGAGTTCCTGCAGTTGGTTACCACCTTCATTCGCTTGGTATCTTCGAGGTTCTTATTCTCAACATCTGCCTTCCGGATATTCAACCAGAAGGGGGCCAGACTGCAATAAGACCTTCTGAAATTGCCGCGTGCCTTCAGGCGCATTTCCTTCTCCAGATACACGCTGTCGTTGAACTGGTATAGAAAATGGACCGGCATGTACTCCCCCTTGGATTTCTCACGTTGATATCTCTTTATATCGAAGGTCAGCGTAATACGCATGGGCTCTGCATCATCAAAAATATCGGCTGAGGTATCGATGGTATCCACATGGAGGATGTTTGCCTGCTCATCCTGTGAATAAAGGAAAAGAGGGGAGATCAGTAAAATGCTAATTATAAGCATGCTTATTCCGGAAACTCGTTTCGTAGGGCTCATAAGCAAATTTAAGGAAATTCAAGGGACAAAGTCAAGAGAAATGCAAGTGATAATTTGACATTAAACCGGCCTGTTTTTTGTCAATTTGTAGCAGAAGTTTCTTACATTTGCGGCTTACGTTACATTTTAACACAAAATGGCAGGAAAAACACTATTTGATAAAATCTGGGATAAGCACGTGGTGGATGAGATCAAGGGAGGCCCTTCGGTACTCTATATAGACAGGCATCTGATCCATGAAGTGACCAGTCCGCAGGCCTTTGCAGGAATTGAAAAAAGGGGGATCAGCCTCTTCCGTCCGGAAAATACGGTGGCAACCCCCGATCACAACGTGCCTACGGTGGATCAACATCTCTCCATAAAGGATGAACTTTCACGTTTCCAGGTAAATAAACTGACCGAGAACTGTAAAAAACACGGCGTTACCCTCTATGGACTGAACCACCCCTATCACGGAATTGTCCATGTGATCGGTCCCGAACTGGGCCTCACTCAGCCGGGGCTTACCATGGTCTGCGGGGACAGTCATACTTCTACTCATGGAGCCTTTGGCAGTGTGGCCTTTGGGATTGGCACCTCCGAGGTGGAGATGGTGATGGCCACCCAGTGCATCCTTCAGCCCAAACCCAAAAAGATGCGCATTACTGTTGATGGAGAGCTTTCGAAAGGAGTAAGTGCCAAGGATGTGGTCCTTTATATCATTTCAAAGATATCGGCCAGCGGTGGAACCGGCTATTTCATAGAATATGCCGGATCGGCCATCCGGAGTCTCTCCATGGAGGGTCGCATGACCGTATGCAATATGAGTATTGAAAGCGGGGCCCGGGGTGGACTGATTGCCCCCGACCAGACTACATTTGACTATATTAAAGGTCGTGAATTTGCACCTGCGGGAGATGATTTTGACCGGGCAGTAGAGAAATGGAAGCTGCTGAAGAGCGATGAGGATGCCATCTTTGATATGGAACTCCGCTATGATGCAGCCGACATTGAACCCATGATTACCTATGGAACCAATCCGGGTATGGGAGCAAAAATCGTGGACCGGATTCCCGCACTGGAGGAAATTGATTCTGCAACCAGGGAGTCCTATGCAAAATCCCTCGCCTATATGGATTTCGAAGCCGGAAGTCAGATTTCGGGCCGTAAAGTTGATTATGTTTTCGTTGGAAGCTGTACCAATGGCAGGATAGAGGATTTACGTGAGGTGGCCCGCTTTGTCAAAGGAAAAGAAAAGGCCGAACATGTAACTGCCTGGATCGTACCGGGATCCAAACAGGTAGAAGAACAGGCCCATAGGGAAGGCATCACAAGCACCCTGGAAGCGGCCGGATTTAAGCTCAGACAGCCCGGATGTTCCGCCTGCCTGGCCATGAATGACGATAAGGTACCTGAAGGAATGCTGGCTGTTGCCACCTCCAACAGGAATTTTGAAGGCAGACAGGGTCCAGGTTCACGAACCATGCTGGCCAGCCCCCTCACAGCAGCAGCAGCAGCCGTAACAGGCAAGGTCACGGACCCAAGAACCCTGCTGGCTTAGAACCTTTACTCGTTTTATTTGTAATACAATATAAAATCAGCCGATGTCAATCGAAAAATTTAAAAGCATAGAATCCCCTGCTGTACCGCTGCCCATCGAAAATGTGGATACCGACCAGATTATACCAGCCCGTTTCCTGAAAGCCACCACCCGGGAGGGTTTTGGGGAGAATCTCTTTCGTGACTGGCGCTTCGACAAGAACGGAGCTCCCATTGAGGAATTTGTGCTGAACAATCGCAGCTACTCCGGAACCATCCTGGTGGCCGGTAAAAACTTTGGGAGCGGATCAAGCCGGGAGCATGCGGCCTGGGCCATTCATGACTATGGATTCAAGGTGGTGGTCTCCAGCTTCTTTGCCGATATTTTTAAGAACAACGCGCTGAATAACGGGCTTCTGCCGGTGCAGGTCTCAGAGTCCTTCCTTGCAGACCTGCTGGAGGCTATTGAGAAGGATGCCGGCACCCTTATTAAGGTGGACCTGGTAGAACAGTCGATTACCCTGCAGGCCAGCGGAAGGTCCGAAAACTTTGATATCAATCCCTACAAGAAAGAGTGTCTTCTCAATGGATATGATGACATTGATTACCTCCTGAGCCTGAAAGAGAAGATTGCACAGTTTGAAAAAACAAGAACCTAAATCCATCAGGGCATGAAAATCACCATCATGGATACCACCCTCCGGGACGGGGAACAAACCTCCGGAGTCTCATTTACCGCCACAGAAAAACTCAACATTGCCAAGGTACTGCTTGAAGAGCTGAATGTGGATCGGATCGAAGTGGCTTCGGCCCGGGTCTCCGAAGGAGAGTACCAGGGTGCCAGAAAGATATTTACCTGGGCCAAAGAAAACGGACACATTGAAAAGGTGGAGGTACTGGGTTTTATTGACGGGGATATTTCACTAAAATGGATTAAAGATGCCGGGGGAAAGGTAAACAACCTGCTAACCAAAGGATCACTGAAGCATTGCCAGACCCAGCTGAGAAAAACACCCGAGCAGCACATTGCCGATATTAAAGAAGTACTCAGGCTGGCCAGAGAAATGGATATCCGGATGAATATATATTTCGAGGACTGGTCCAATGGCATGCGCAATTCTCCGGATTATATGTACCAGATGCTGGATGCCCTTAAGGACGAAAGCATCGAAAGGTTCATGCTACCCGATACCCTGGGCATACTGAACCAGCAGGAGACCTACGATTTTTGCCTGGATATGGCAAGTCGCTATCCGGAACTGAATTTTGACTTTCACGCACATAATGATTACGACCTGGCAACGGCCAATGTGTTCTCAGCGATAAAAGCGGGAATAACAGGTATCCACACCACCTTGAACGGACTGGGAGAACGGGCCGGGAACGTTCCCCTTTCCAGCGTGATCGGAGTGGTGAAGGATCATTTCAAATATGAGATGAACGTGAAAGAAGAGCGTCTCTACCATGCCAGCAAGATGTTGGAATCCTTTTCGGGCGTCCGCATCCCGTCCAATAAGCCGCTGATTGGTGAGAGTGTATTCACGCAGACCAGCGGGATCCATGCCGACGGCGATCAGAAGGATGATCTTTATTTCAACGACCTGCTTCCCGAGAGATTTGGAAGAAAAAGAAGTTATGCCCTTGGGAAGATGTCAGGAAAAGCAAGCATCCTTAAAAACCTGGAAGAGCTGGGCATTGAACTGAGTAAAGAAGATGCCAAACTGGTCACAGAACGAGTCATAGAGCTGGGAGACAAGAAGGAGATCATCACCAAGGAGGACCTTCCTTATATCATCTCCGATGTACTGCGGAGTAAACGGGTGGAGGAGCGCATCAAGATCCGGAACTTCCAGCTATCGGTGGCCCGCGGACTTCGATCGGTGGCCACGGTTTCCATAGAGATTGATTGCCAGGTTTATGAAGAGACCGCCTCGGGAGACGGACAGTATGATGCCTTTATGAAAGCCCTGTGGAAGATCTATGACAAGCTGGAAAGGAAGCACCCGGTGCTGACCGACTATGTGGTTAGTATTCCCCCCGGAGGAAAGACCGATGCTCTTGTGCAATGTATGATCACCTGGAACTACGAAGGAAATCTTATTAAAACCCGTGCACTGGATCCGGACCAGACGGTTGCGGCCATTAAATGCACCACCAGAATGCTAAATATCATAGAAACAAACAAATAGATGGATTATAAAATTGCGGTTTTAAAGGGAGACGGAATTGGCCCCGAAATTGTTGATCAGGCCATCAAGGTACTGGAAGCAGTTGGAAAAAAATTCAAGCACAATTTCCTGTTTACAGAAGCACTCACAGGAGCCACTGCCATTGACCAGGTGGGAGATCCCTATCCCGATGAAACACATGCTTTGTGCATGGATTCGGATGCCGTTCTATTTGGAGCCATCGGTGATCCCAAATATGACAATGATCCCAAGGCAAAAGTGCGACCTGAACAGGGTTTGCTCGCCATGCGGAAAAAACTCGGACTCTACGCCAATATTCGTCCCGTAACAACATTTCCCTCCCTGATCCATAAATCACCCTTGCGGAAGGACCTGGTAGAAGGTGCCGATTTTGTGGTTATCCGCGAGCTCACAGGCGGCATCTATTTTGGTGACAAAGGCCGATCGGAGGACCTGAATATGGCCTTTGACAACTGTGTCTATACCAGGAGCGAGATTGAACGCATCCTGGAACTGGGATTCGAATATGCTGCCAAAAGAAACAAACGGCTCACCGTTGTTGACAAGGCCAATGTGCTGGCCACTTCAAGGCTTTGGAGAGAAACCGCACAGGATATGACTCCATCGCATCCGGAAATCGAGGTGGACTATATGTTTGTGGACAATGCAGCCATGCAGATCATTCAGTGGCCGAAGAAATTCGATGTAATGGTTACCGAGAACATGTTTGGAGATATCCTTTCCGACGAAGCCAGTGTAATTACCGGCTCACTTGGTCTGCTCCCTTCCGCTTCGGTGGGAATCCACACCTCGGTATTTGAGCCCATTCATGGCTCCTATCCCCAGGCTGCAGGTAAAAATATTGCGAATCCCCTTGCCACGGTCCTGTCGGCCGCCATGCTGCTGGAGCTTGCCCTTGATCTGACGGAAGAGGCAAAGGCCATCAGGGATGTGGTAGACCGCTCCATGAGTGAGGGAATTGTCACCGAAGATATTTCTGAAGGGAAAGCCTGGCTTACTTCCGAAGTTGGCGACTGGCTGGCGACAAATCTGTAGAAGGCAGTTATGCCCGTTTGGGAGGATTGACCTTACGCTCCAGGAACCAGACATCAATACCGGCATCGGCATCCACCCACTTGTGGTACTCCTCAAATCCCACGTAGTGGTATAATTTCCGGACTTTTTCAACGGTGGTCTCTATCAAAATAGGCAGCTGAAGCTTCTCCGACAGACCGAAGAGGTGATCCCTGATATCGGCCAGGCCCCTGAGACTTTTGTTATTGGGAACACTGCCAAGCACCCATACATAGATATAGTCCTCATAGTCGAGCCTTTGTTTTGCAACCTGCTTCTCCCGTCTGATGGCTGGCAGGTACTGGGAGGGCCGGATGGCCTGTAAAAACATCCTGGCATACCTCAGGTAATCCCTCAACACCCTGTTATATTGAGATTTGGTGTAGTAGAAAAGGACTGTCGTTTTATCCTCGGAAAGATAAATTCCACCCAGCCGGTCAATGAGGTGATATGCATACTCCGTCATCTGACGAACACTACGGGCAGGATTGTTCTTTTTTATAACCGCCTGAAAACGTGGATTTTGCTCAAAAGCAGTAGTAAGTATGCCAATTATAATGTCATGATCTTCCTGTTTCATTCAAAATGGAGCATTTGATTATTCAGATTCAATCAATACTACTAATTTGTGGAAAATTTCTGTATTCTCATAGACCCCGATGAAATTTTCTGCACCCGGACCATAGGCAAAAACCGGTACCAGGGCTGCACTATGGTTGCTGGAAGCAAATGTGGGCTCGATAACTGAATAATCTGCACCATTGTAATTGTCTCCGGCTGCTCCCAGGGTAAATCCCCCCGTCTCGTGATCGGCCGTCACAATGACCAGGGTCTCACCGTCCTTTTCAGCATAATCAAGGATCCCATCGATGGTTCTTTCAAAATCACTTATCTCGGTTTTCATATATTCCACATCATTGGTATGACCGGCCCAGTCGATCTGTGAACTTTCCAGCATTAAAAAATACCCAGCTTCACCGGTGGACAGAAAATCAATGGCAATGGAGCTGGAACGTGCAAGAAAATCTTCCCTGCCTTCCTGCATTTTGGGCATCCGTTCAAGTCCCAGCAAAAATCCATACCGGATCCCGGCTTCCGGCCTTCTGATCTTCTTCAGCCTGCCAAAGTTGATCCTGATCTTATACTCTTCAAAGGGATAGTACCCCGTGCTGTCCCTGAAGTAGTTGATACCCCCGCCGGCAAAAAAATCAATCTCTGACCTGAGCAGGTCCCAGGCAATCTCATGCTGCATATACCGGCCGGGTTGATGTGCATAGAATCCTGCCGGGGTGGCATCGGTAATTGAAGAGGTTGCAATCACACCGGTCATATACCCTGACTTTGAAAGAAGCTCCGTAATATTCTCCAGTACCAGCGTATCCAGGCCTACACCAATCGCCTCATTGTAGGTTTTATGTCCGGTGGCCAGTGCTGTGGCTGCGGCAGAGGACTGGGTAACCACATCCCTGCCGGAGGAGGTCCTGGACAGCCCGATGTAGCGAAAACGACTGAAAGCCGGCTCCCGGTCCGCATCTTTTTCATCCATGAAATAGTAGGCCGACGAGAGCTGTGAAAGACCCATGCCATCCCCGATCATCAGGATCACATTTTTTGGTCGCTCAGGCTTCTCCGGCTCAGCCTGGCCATGTAAGGGAAGCCAGGCAAGCAGCAGCACAAGACTTGCCAGGCAAATACCTGCATATTTCCGGTGTTCTTTCATTATCCTTTATGTGAATTAAACAAGAACCACACCAAAACGAAACTCTTGTCCGGAGACTGCTCCTAAAGGCAGGTAGAGCTGATTCTTCTTCCCAAAAACCAAGATTGTCCCGCTTCCCTGAAATAGCTGTCAATGTATTTCATTAAGTACTTTTTTTCGGATTCTTCTATGTATTCAAAATTCTGGATCAGGTCCGTAATCTCGTCCTGGAAGGAATTCAGCCATTCTACGGTTTTCATGTAAACCTCGTCGTTTCGGCAGGCTCCCAGAAAGTAGCGCTCCGTAACGGATTCAATTCCCAGGGGCTCACCGGGTATGGCATATTCAGCATTCACCAGTCCGCAGTAATCAAAGTCATAGGGAACGGGGATATATCCGGTGGAACCATACTCTTTGGAAGTAATGATCTTCAGGTTGTGGCGGCCGGTCACAGAAAAATCACTTTGTCCCACCATATAGCTGAAAAAGGCCACCCTGTCCATCCACTCCTTATCTACCGTCCTGATGGAAAGCCTGTCATTTTTAATACTCAGACAATTGTTCCGCTCAGCCATCATGGCCTCCGGTTCAATAATAAAAGCCCAGTTTTCGCTCTCTTTGTTTTTCCGGCCCGTATCAATCATTTTGAGCCGGACCAGGCGGGTGTTGAAACTGTAGGGAGACAGGAGATTCCAGATCTGGTACACCAGGTATTCCCGAAGAATATAGTTTTTATAGGTACTGCTGGCCTTGCAACGGATCACCACCTTCATCTTGTTTACATTGGCCAGGTCCTCAGCTTCAATGCCGGCATGCTTGATATTTACCCAGAACATAGGAGCGTAGCAAATTTTCTTTCTTATCTCTCCACGGGCCTTGACCCGGACCTCATGTTTTACCTCAAAACCTTCCCTTACATGGCAGGTCATTTCCGCCGGAAGATACTCTTCCTCGTATTTTGTTTTAATTAACTCCTTTACATTGAATTTCAGGGTCAGGTTCAGGGGCTCCTTTATTTCAAAAAGATCCTCGTATACGGCAGCTGTATCCTCGAAGGTAGGTGCCTGATCATCTTGTCCGGGAAGGGGAATGGAACTGATAAATGCAAGCGAGATAAGAAGGAAAAGACTTCGCATAAAATCAGATTTGTAAATACATATAACCATACCCCTGGGAAAATGTTTCCCGTCTTTGTGAGCTTCAGAAATAAAAATACGAAATTGTAATAGAAACACAATTCGTAAACTTTCTTAAATTAGCAAGTCGAATATTTACAATCCAAACTCAGAACTCATGAAAAAAATACTTGCCCTGCTTCTCCTTTCCGGCCTTATGCTCAATACCCAGGCCCAAAAACCTGAAGATACCGAAGACTGGTCCAGAAAACCAGAAGTTGTAACTCCTGGCAAAGGCACCATGCCTCCTTCGGATGCCATTGTACTCTATGGCGGAGCAGGGGATCTGGATAAGTGGGAGAGTGACCGCGGAAATGGTGGTCCGGCAAAATGGGCCGCCGGTGAAGAACTGACCGTAGTTGCCAGAACCGGAGGCATTAAGACAAAACAGAGCTTCGGTGATATGCAGCTGCATATTGAATGGCGCTCTCCTGCCGAAGTAAAGGGAGATGGCCAGGGACGCGGCAACAGCGGGATTTTCCTTATGGGGAAATACGAAGTGCAGGTGCTGGACTCTTACGATAACGAGACTTATTACAATGGCCAGGCCGGCAGTATATACAAGCAGACCATCCCCCTTGTGAATGCCTGTCTGCCTCCGGGTGAATGGCAAAGCTATGATATCATCTTCAAGGCACCGGTTTTTAACGAAGACGGATCCAGGAAGTGTTCAGGCTATGTCACTGTCATTCACAACGGCGTGCTGATCCAGAATCATGTGGAAATCCTGGGAACCACCGAGTATATCGGAGCACCTAAGAATGATGCACACCCGGCCAAACTCCCTATCTCCCTGCAGGATCACGGCAACCCGGTTTCCTACCGGAACATCTGGGTACGCGAACTCTGAAACCGTCCCTGGCCTTACTTACGAAACGACTGAATATTAAAATTTTAACTCACTAATCCAATAAGAAACCTACCATGTCACGTCCAGTTACCCTGTTTACCGGCCAGTGGGCCGACCTTCCCCTGGAAACACTTTGTGAAAAAGCAAAATTCTTTGGTTACGATGGCCTGGAGCTGGCCTGCTGGGGGGATCATTTTGAAGTTGACAAAGCCGATGCGCATTACTGCAATGAAAAACTGGCTCTTCTGGGCAAATACGGACTGAAGGTTTTTGCCATCTCCACCCACCTGGTGGGACAGGCGGTGTCGGACCGGATCGATGAACGCCACAAGAGTATCCTGCCCGATTATGTCTGGGGCGATGGAGATCCTCAGGGGGTAAACAAGCGCGCTGCTGAGGAAGTCATCAAAACCGGAGAGGCAGCGGCCCGGATGGGTCTGAAGGTGGTGAATGGTTTTACAGGCAGCCCCATCTGGCACCTGATCTATGGTTTCCCTCCTACGCCCGCATCCATGATAGAGGAAGGTTTTGAGATCTTTGCCTCACAGTGGAAGCCGATTCTGGATGCCTACCAGGACTTGGGTGTCAGGTACGCTCTGGAAGTACACCCCACCGAAATCGCCTTTGATATTGCCTCCGCACGAAAAGCACTGGAAGCGCTGGATTATCATCCGGCCTTTGGGTTTAACTACGACCCGTCCCACCTGGGCTACCAGGGAGTCGACTACGTGAAATTTATCAACACCTTTAGCGATCGAATCTTCCATGTACATATGAAAGATGTATACTGGTCGGATGTTCCCGTGGAAGCTGGTGTATTCGGGGGACACACCGAGTTCGGTGCTCCGGGAAGATTCTGGGACTTCCGCTCCCTGGGGCATGGGATGATCGATTTTGAGGAGATCATCAGGGCACTTAACCGCATTGGATATGCGGGACCCTTGTCCGTTGAATGGGAAGACGGCGGAATGGACCGTGAGCATGGTGCCAACGAAGCTGAGGATTTTGTAAGAGAAGTAGATTTTCCACCCTCATCCATCGATTTTGACGCGGCTTTTGAAGAGTAAGATATTCCTTGCATCGCTTATTGCGATTTTTCTGGTGCCCCGTATGTGGTCCCAGCAGCATGCGTCGTGGACCCACTTTCGCGGATCTGATCTGAAGGGGATCTCCCATGAACATGGATTTCCCTCCAGCTGGAACGATTCCACAAACATCGCCTGGAAAGTAAAGGAAGATGGTCAGGGTTGGTCCTCCCCGGTGGTATATGACAATCAGGTCTGGTACACGACAGCCAGGCGGGAAAGCAGGGAAATGCGGGCCATTTGCCTAGATCTGCATACCGGGGACAAGTTGCACGACCTGCTTATTTTCCAGCCCGAGAAACTCTTCAGAATACATGCAGTAAACAGCTATGCCACCCCTACCCCGGCCATTGAGGAAGGCCATGTCTACCTTCATTTTGGTCGCTACGGCACTGCCTGTCTGAACAGTACAACAGGTGAAACCGTATGGAAACGCAGCGATTTGCAATGCGAACATATCCAGGGTCCGGGCTCCTCCCTTTTCCTGTACCGCGATAAGCTGATTGTGCACCTGGAAGGCACAGATGTGCAACACATTCTGGCACTGGATAAAGAAAGTGGACAAACGCTGTGGACTGCCATACGGCCCCTTGATATTTATGAGCAAATGGCCGATATCGGGAAGAAAGCCTTTATCACCCCCATTGTGGTAAATGTGAATGGAAAAGATCTCTTAATCAGTAATGGTTCCAGGGTCTGTATGGCCATTGATCCGGAGACCGGCAAGGAAGTCTGGCGGGTGATCCAGGGCGATGATTCCACCATCTCCATGCCGGTGGAAGGCGATGGCCTGGTTTATTTCTACACCAGTTTTGTGACCGGCGAAGACGGGAAAAAATATGCAGAGTTATTTGCTTTGGATCCGGACGGCAGCGGGGATATCGGGCCCAGCCATATTCGCTGGCGAATGAAAGCTCCCATTCTGCAACTGTCCACCCCGGTATACGTGGACGGGCTGCTCTATACCGTAGATGCAAGAGGTGAATTTTTCTGTCTGGACGCTCTCAGCGGAGAAGTGATCTGGTCGGAAAAACTAAAGGGCAAATTCCATTCCTCTCCCATCTATGCCGACGGGCTCCTTTACCTCAGTTCCACAAAGGGAGAAACCCTGGTCTATCGTGCGGGGTCCGATCCGGAACTGGTTGCAAGAAATACACTGAAGGGAGAAATCTGGGCCACTCCTGCATTTACTGGCGGTGCCATCCTGATGCGTAGCAGTGAATATCTGTATAAAATTGTTGCCGACTGAAGCTATAATCCCATAAACTGCATGCCAGCACCCGCAAGCAGGATAATCAGTCCGGCTAAGAGGTGAAACTGGTGCTCCCTGCCTTTGATCCTGACAAGAGATAGTCCCTGGTACCCCAGGAAGACTACCAGCATCATGGTTCCCACAGTGGCAATTCCAAATACAAGAGCAACCAGGAACACGCCCATACCACTCTGATTGGCTGCCGGGTAGATCAACATGGGAATCAACACTTCACAGGGTCCGAATACGAAAATCAGGAAAAGGATCCAGGGAGTCAGCCGGCCGGCACTGTCCTCTTCTATCTCATTTACATCCAGATGCAGATCCGTATGCCGGATGGATTTCGGGCGAAGAAAAGCCGGCACATGTACATGGGCACCTCTTTTTACATATTTGTATATTCCATAGGTCGTGTAGAGAATTCCGAAGGCAATCAACATCCAGCCCACCAGGCTCCCCCTGCTGGCCTCAAAGGCTTCCAGCTTACTGAGACTGATTCCCATGGCAATCCCGATCATTCCCAGGATCACCGAACCGGCCACGTGACCCACCCCCGAAATAAAGGTTATCCAAAGGGTTCGGGTGCGGGTCCACTTGCGGGCCTTGCTCAATACAATAAAAGGAAGATAATGATCGGGGCCCAGGAGGGTATGAATAACTCCCAGGCTTGCAGCCGACAATACTAATACCATCATTTCACTCATAACCAAAGAAAGAATTTACTTATTTATCAGGTGGGCCTGGCAGGCTGCACCAAATCCGTTATCGATATTCACCACACTTACCCCGGCCGCACAACTGTTTAACATGGCCAGAAGAGCCGACACGCCGCCAAAATTGGCACCGTAGCCTGCACTGCATGGCACCCCGATCACCGGTCTGTCTACCAGTCCCCCGACCACACTTGCCAGTGCTCCTTCCATTCCTGCAACCACTATTACCACCGAGGCTTCCCGGATCAGATCCATCCGGTTGAAGAGCCGGTGAATGCCGGCCACTCCCACATCGTAGATGCGCTCTACCTTGCTCCCCAGGAATTCTGCTGTAATGGCCGCCTCTTCTGAAACCGGCATATCCGAGGTACCTGCAGAGACAACAGCAATATACTTCTCTGAACGGGATGGCTCCCCGGGCTGATGTACAATGGCCCTGGCCAGTTCATGATATATGGCCCCGGGCACCTGTTCCAGCACGGCATCATACATTTCCCGGCTGGCTCTCGTGGCCAGAATAGGAATTCCTTTGGTATGAAGTCGGCCGGCTATATCAGCCAGCTGCTGGGGGGTCTTCCCTTCAGAATAGATCACCTCCGGAATTCCGGTTCGTTGTTGCCGGTCCGTATCCAGGGTCGCAAAACCCATTTCTTCGAGGCCAGGCGATGACAGTCGGGCTGCAACCTCCTCCTGCTTCAGTTTCCCCTGGCTGTACTGCTCCAGCAGCCTGATTATTTCTACTTTATCCATTATAAATTCCTTAAGACCTCTTTTGTAACTTCCTCCAGGCTAAGCCCATGCTTAACAGCCAGTTCGCGGCACTGTTCAAATTCCGGTTTCTCGTTGACCACCCGGCCGTTCCAGTAGGCACGTTTGACTTCCACTTCACCGTACTTTGTGTTTACCATTCGTAATTCCCTGCGCAAAATGTGCTTTTTCAGGCCTTGCTGCCGCAGGCCGATGCTCGTGGTTTCCGTAAAGAGAATTTCCTTCATTTTCTCCACCCTATCCTGCTCACATAGGACACTCAACACATTTCCGGGCCTTGATTTTTTCATCACCACCGGGCTTATGAAAACATCAGCCGCCCCGGCTGCTAGCAATAGATCCATCACATGGGTATAGCGTTCCGGATTCATATCATCCAGGTTGCACTCCAGCATCAGGGCCTCCTCCACCATCACATCCTCATCCTGTACTTCATTGCTTTCAGCCAGGTAAACCCGAAGCACATTGGGGATCTCTCCGTCGCGCTGCCCGATCCCGTATCCGGTCTTTGCAATGCTCAGTTCCATTCGTTCACTGAAACAATCCACGGTGGCCGCCAGTATGGCAGCCCCGGTTGGGGTAGTCGCCTCATACTCCACAAGGCCCAATTTTACCGGAATTGCTTCCACAATTTCTGCCGTAGCCGGGGCCGGCACAGGCATTAAACCATGGGCACATTTCACCATGCCCCCTCCGAGCTGAACCGGCGAAGCATGGATCTCATCCACTTCCAGGTACTCCTGGCAAATGGCCGCCCCCACAATGTCGGCAATGGAATCCAGTGCACCCACTTCATGGAAGTGTACCTTCTGAATATCGATATTGTGCACCTTTGCTTCCGCTACAGCCACCTTCATAAATATGTCCACTGACTTTGACTTGATCCGGTCCGACAGAGCGCTAAGATGGATCAGTTCTTCAATATGTCTCAGGTGCCTGTGCTTCTCGTTTTCGGGATGATCGACCACCACGGTAACCCTGGTTCCACTGATGCCTTTGCGCATGTCCCTTTTCACCTCCAGCCGGAAACCTTCAATGTTCAGCTTCCCAAGCTCCTTTTCAAGGTGTTCCGCCGGAACGCCCAGATCTACCAGGGCTCCCAGATTCATATCCCCGCTGATCCCCGCAAAACAATCGTAATATAATATCCTTTTCATTCTTGCTTACTTTTCTTCCTGTGCCTTTCCAATGACTCTGTTTAACTTCCCGCTTACCAGACCCTCCTCATCGATAAGCACATCCGTAAAACCAATCTCCCTGATCTTCTCCACCACCACTTTTCTCATTTCCAGGAGCCTTGGCAGCTCCTCTTTTCGTACTTCTATTTTTCCGTGATCGCCGTAATGCCTCACCCGCACATCCTCAAAACCAAAATTATTCAGCAGGTCCTCTGCCTGTTCAATCTCTACCAGCTTCTTCTTGGTGATGGAATGTGTATAAGGAATCCGGGAACTGAGACAGGGGCTTGCCGGCTTGTTCCAATTGGGGAGTTCGAAATAGCGGGCCATTTCCCGGATCTCCTCCTTGGTGATTCCACAATCTGCCAGCGGCGAGCCTATCTGGTATTCCAGGGCTGCCTTCGTGCCGGGCCGATAATCCCCGTGATCGTCGGCATTGGTACCGTTCAATACGGGAAAACCCGGATATTTCTTACTGATGCCTTGCAGGTCCGTATAAAGGTGATCCTTGCAGAAATAACAGCGGTCCACCGGATTTTCGTTGTAGCGCTCGTCCTTCAATTCCTGAGTCTCTATCACCTCCAGTACAATATCAAACTGCTTGCTGAATGCCTGGGCCAGCTCAAAATCCTTTCGCTTGAGGCTTTCCGAATCCGAAATCACCCCGATGGCAGCATCTCTACCCTGCCATTTCCTGGCAAGAAAAAGCAGCAGCGACGAATCGATGCCCCCTGAAAATGCCACAATGGAACCCGGCTGTTGATTGAACCATTTCTCCAGCTTCACTAACTTCTCTTCCGTATCTCTTCTCATTGCTTCCATATCTAATCAAACCTGCTCATGGTGAGTTTCCCATGTTGAATTCCCTTTTCTGAAATCAGTTTTTCAGCCAGTTCGGTGAGCCTGGCCGAGATCCCATTCAAGGCAATCACCTCCATGCTATACTGCTCGTTGAGGGTGAAGCGCTGCACCGAAAGAATCTCCCCGGTGTACTGGAGCTGAATCTCACCCAGGTGGTTGGCAATATCGCGGCGATGGTGATCATAGACCAGGGTCACCGCTCCGGCCACCCGGTTATTGCACTGCCATTTCTTCTCCACAATGTGCCGGTTCACCAGCTGACGAAGCGCCTGGGAGCGGTTGGAGAACTTATTCTCCTGCACATACTCATCCAGTGCATCCAGTACATCTTTCTCAAATGAAACCCCGAATCGAACGACCGACATCGTGTTACTTTTTTAAATAAAGGTGTTAACGACGGCAAGATAGGGATTTTTTCCGAAGCTCAAAAGGCAAGTTGGACATACTCCAAAAACCGGAGCAATCCAAATTCTGATGTATATTATCTGTTTACTACCATTATAGGGCAGTATCCAGATAATAGATATCACTTCAAGAATATTTATTATCCGGATAATGGACATATAAGCTAGTAAGTAGATAATAGATATCACTTCAAGAATATTTATTATCCGGATAATGGACATATAAGCTAGTAAGTGGATAATAATTATCACTTCAGATTGTTTATCCAGATAAGTCTCTCCCGTCCATGAGAGAATCATTCCATTTGTAGAATTCTCCCGGACTTTCACGGCGTGAAAACCTAAATCATCTGTCATTCCTGACTTGCAGGATCAGCTATGTGTGATTCCGGTGCAGGTCCAAAAAAGCCAGGTGCTTGACTTCGGTCTTTTGAAGTTGTAACTTACACTGAACCACAATACTTAAGCATCATGTCAGACAGCGTTTACAAAATCATTGAGCTGGTTGGCTCCAGCACCGTATCATGGGAAGATGCCGCCAAAAATGCCATTACCAAGGCATCCAAATCTCTAAGGGACCTGCGTATCGCAGAAGTACTGGCACAGGACATTCATCTGAAGGACGGGAAAATTGAATTCTACCGAACCAAAATTAAACTCTCTTTTAAATACGAAGCGTAAAGGAAACGGTCCGGGACCCCTTTCAGGATCCCGGATGGTCCAATTAGCTTATTCGTATCTCAGGCTCTCGACCGGATTGGCACGTGCCGTTCTCCAGGCATGATAAATAACCGTGAACATGGAGAACAGGACCGAAAGGATAAAGACGATCACAAATACCGGGATCTTAAGTTCGGTGGAATAAGTGAAAAACTGGAACAGCTTCCAGAGTCCTAGGTAGGCCAGGGGAAGAGCCACCAGGTTGGAGATGATCACCAGCCTGAGGAACTCGGCCAGAAGCAGCTTGATGATTTCTTCTGTGTGCGCACCCATGGCCTTCCGGATCCCCACCTCCTTGATCCGTCTGTTATTATTGAACAGGGAGAGCCCGATCAGGCCCATGATGGCAATAAAAATGGCTATGGCTGCAAATACCTTGAATAGAATGCCTATCCCATCTGCATTTTGCATGATTCCATACTTATAATTAATGATAAAATCATACTCCAGCTCATAGCCTGGATTGTGCTTTTCAAACACCTCCTCGATGGCTGAAAGCTGATCAGGAGTCGACCCGGATGTCACCCGTACAAAGAGGTAGTCCTGCACGGGCTCATACACATAGATCAGGGCCTCGTTATCAAAAGCAGGAAGATTCAGTGGGAAAAACTGGATATCCTCGACAATCCCCAGGATGATGCGATCATGACCCCACAGGTACATTTCACGGCCCAGGGGGTCGTCCCAGCCCATGTAGTCCACCAATCCCTGGTTCACCACCACATATTCATAATTCAGGGTATCGCGTTCCGTGGTGAAATACTCCCCGGCAATCAGATCGATGTCAAAGGTGGAATGGAAATCCGCATTGGTCCGGAGCACCCGGGCAAATTTATTGTGGTCGCCATCCCGTTCTCCCCAATCCACTTCTCCATAATTTACCTGCACAGGTATATCAGAGGCCGAAGTAACTCCTTTCACAAAGGCAAGTTGCTCCAGTTCCTGCTTGACCAGGGGATAGCGATCCCATACCTTGCCCTTGGTCCGGATATAGAGGACATCCTCCCGGTTAAATCCCAGATCCGCCTCCCGGAAATGATTGAACTGCCTTAGAATAAACAGGGAAGCGGTGATGAAAAAGATGGAGAAGGCAAATTGAAATACGATCAAAACCCGCCTGGACCTTCTTCCTGAACTCAGGCTCCGGACACCTTTTCCGGTGAAAAAGGCAAGAGGCTCAAAGCCTGTGATTTTGAATGCGGGATAAAGTCCGGCCAGCAGTCCGGTCAGCAGGTAAACACCTGCAATCAGCATCCAGTATCCAGGGCCACGCGGGATCATGTCAATGTAGATATCAAAGGAGCGAAAGACGGTGCCCGATAAATGTTCTGTAATAAAAAATCCCACGTACAGTGCCAGTAACAGCATAATATATGATTCGCTCAGAAATTGGAATATCAGTTGGCGCCTGCTGGCCCCGGTACTTTTCCTGATGGCTATTTCCTTAATCCGCTGGGATGAGGATGCTGTAGTCAGGTTTATGTAGTTGATGCTGGCGATCAATAGGATCACAATGCCCATGATCAGGTTCATCATATACCCGATCATGCCCTTGTCCTCGCCATGCAGGTGGAGGCGGTCAAAACGGTCCAGAAACAGCCAGGTCTGAAAATCCGCGTCGAAATTTTCTTCCACATGCTTATTAATGGCCTCGTTCATGGCCAACAGGTCACAGCCTTCGGCCAGCTTCACATGATTGAAATACATGGTTCCCCCATAGCCGCCGAGCGGGTAACCCATCTCCTCCAGGACATGAAATCCAAGGAGGGCACTAAACTGGTGTGTGGAGGCTTTGGGTGGATCAGCAGCCACTGCCACAACGGTAAAATATCCTCCTTCTCCAATCCTGATCTGTTTGTTCATGGCCTCGTCTTCACCGAAGAGTTTCTTTGCCAGGCTCTCTGTGATCACAATCTGGTCCCGGGCTGTAAAGATCTGCTCCGGATCTCCCTTCAGCAAAGAAAAGCTGAAATAGTCAAAAAAAGAGCTGTCCACCATCACCACCTGGTTCTCATCGTAATACTTCATGGGTACATCAGCCCCAGCTTCCTCAAGGGGAATTCCCAGTTCAAATTCCATGGGCTGACTTACCCGGCAGCTGGCCTCCACCTGGGGAAACAACTCTTTCAACACCCTGGAATAAATTCCCCCGGTACGCTGAGCAGTATAATCCGACCCGTTCATTGTAAGCCGGATATTCAGCACATACATCTGTTCAATGTCCTTGTGAAACTTATCAAATTGTGCATCGAAACGAATCCACGAGAGTAAGGTCAGGAAAACTCCGAATCCAATGGCCATGCCCACCAGGTTAATCAGGCTCATCATTTTATTTCTCCAAAGGTTCCGAATCGCTATCAGCAGGTAATTACGTATCATCTGTTCTGTTTTGCCTTTCTATATAACAATATCATGCCACAGTATATATTACTTTGAATTTCAAACATATACCTTTTGCCAGACTCAAATGACTGTCGGATTTTCCAACACCTGGTGTGCATGAATCCGACAATGGCTTACCTTTGTATTCAGGACCAAGATTTTTTCCTTATGCCCAGAAAAGAGGGTTCCATTCTGATTGTAGACGATAACAATGACCTGCTCATTGCCCTGAAGCTCATCCTGGGCCGTAGTTTTGAGCGGATTGATGCCCTTCGGAACCCCAATCTTATCCTTTCAACTCTGGAAAAACAATCCTATGATATCATCCTTCTGGATATGAATTTCAAGGCCGGGCAGGTCACTGGAAATGAAGGGATTTTCTGGATGAACAAGATCCGGGAGAAAGATCCCAAAGCTTCGGTGGTCTTTATCACCGCCTTTGGAGATGTGGAACTGGCCATCAGATCCCTGAAAGAAGGTGCGGTGGATTTTATTATGAAATCCTGGGATGAACAGAAGATCCTTTCCACGTTGCTGAGTGCTTATGAGTTGAGGAAAAGCAGGATGGAGGTAAGCCTGCTGAAAAAGAAACAGGCCCATCTCACCAGAGAGTTGGAAAAGGACCTCAGCATCTGTCACTGTCAGTCGGTCGCCATGAAGGAAATAGATCAAATGGTGGCCAAGATAGCAGGAACCGATGCCAGTGTTCTGATCCTGGGAGAGAACGGAACCGGCAAAGAGGTGGTGGCCAGGGAGATTCACCGTTTATCATCACGCAGGGATGAGATTTTTATGAAAACGGACCTGGGGGCCCTCCCGGAAACGCTTTTTGAAAGCGAGTTATTTGGCCATACCCGGGGCGCATTTACAGATGCAAAGGAAGAAAGGGAAGGTCGTTTTGTTATCGCCTCGGGCGGCACCCTTTTCCTGGATGAGATTGGCAATCTTCCCCAGGCCCTTCAGAGCAAGCTCCTTTCGGCACTTCAGAATAATGAAGTATACCCGGTGGGTTCATCGCTACCCAGAGCAGTGGATGTCAGAGTAATTTCAGCCACCAACATGCCCCTGCAGGAAATGATTGCTGAGAAGCTATTCCGTGAGGACCTCTATTACCGGATCAATGCCATCGAAATAGAGATCCCACCGCTTCGTAAACGCAAGGAGGACATTCCGGTGCTGGCTGCCTTCTTTTTAAAGCAATACAGTGAGCAATACAATAAGAGCGGGCTGCTTCTGAGCGGTGCAGCGATGGAACAGCTGAAGGAGCATCCATGGCCAGGGAATATCCGGGAGCTGGAACACAGCATCGAGAAAGCAGTAATCCTGTCTGAAAAGAATGTGATCTCTGATATTTCCCTTTCACCGGGATCTCTGACCGGTACAAAGCAAGGATCTCCGGTGAACAGCCTGAACCTGGAAGAGCATGAAAGATCAGTGATAGCCCAGGCTCTGAGGGAAGAGCGAGGCAATGTAAGCGCCACTGCAAAAGTCCTGGGAATCAACCGTTCCACCCTTTACCAGAAAATGAAGAAATATGGTCTTTAGCCGCTTCATATGGTCCCTCCTGGCCTTTGTGGCTGCCATTGTAGGAACTTCCATTGTACTGGGAATCTATATGCAGAAGCCCGAATTCCCGGTCACATCCTCCCTGCTTGTGGTGATCCTGGTAGTTGAGACCGTATCTCTGGTCTGGTACCTGAGTCGCATCAGGCGCGACCTGCTTAAACTGATCTCTGCCATGAGCAACGATGATCCCACCATGCAGTTTTCCAGGGTAGGTCGCGATCCCTATTTCAATGCCATCCATTCCGGATTTAACTCATTGATCAGTGATTTCAGACTGGTTCGCCTGGATCGCGAAGCCGAACAGCGCTTCTTTGAAGAAACCGTCAACCATGTACAGTTCGGACTGGTGGCATTTAATGACAAGGGAGAGGTCAGGATGATCAATCAGGCCTTCCTGGAACTCTTCGGATTGGAATCCATGGCCCGGCTGGATGAGCTCCTGGCTGTTTCGGAGAACCTTCCGGAATTCTTCCGGAGCTTTGCACCCGGAAAAGAAACCCTGAAAAAAATGGAGCTTAAGGAACGGGCGCACCATCTGATCTTTCTTTCTTCCGGCTTCATTCTGAAAAATGAAGAAATCACCCTGGTCTCGGTGCGGGACATCAGCCGGGAAATGGATCAGAATGAGATGGAAGCCTGGCAGAAACTGCTAAGAGTGCTGCGGCACGAAATCCTCAACTCCATCAGTCCAATCAAACTGATTGCGGGAAATCTCTCGGAACGTTTGCAGGAAGAAGGCAGGCTGATTGATATGGACCGTCTGAAAGAAGAGGAGGTGGAAGAGATCCTTACCGGATTGGATACCATCCATCGCAGGGCCAGTGGGCTATCTGTTTTCCTGGATGCCTATACCAATCTTTACAGGACACCGGAGTTTAAAATGGAACAAACCGGGGTCCACTCTCTTCTGGAACGAATCTCCGGGCTATTCAAGGAACAGGCGGAAGAACAGGATACCCGCATGGAGATTCATTGTCCGGACCCCTCTATGCAATTTGAGATGGATGCCCGGATGATCGAGCAGGTGCTGATCAACCTGCTTAAGAATGCCATGGAAGCAGTCAGGGATCAAAAATCCAGGCTCATCGCGCTCTCCGCCAGGGCTGACAGGAATGAACTTACAATTTCAGTTGAGGACACCGGAAGCGGTATCCCGGCCGAGCAGATGGATAGTATCTTTATGCCTTTTTTCTCCACCAAAGAAACCGGGACGGGCATTGGCCTCAGCTTCTCCCAGCATATTATGAGCTTGCACGGGGGATATATCAGGGTAAGTTCCGGCCAGGGAAAAGGCAGTTTGTTTCAACTGGTTTTCGGGAACAGCTAAGAGATTTAAGATAAACCTGAGAACAAAAGTCAGGAGATATCAGTTATAAAATGAAATAAGACCTTATGCCAATCAATGTACCTACACAACTCCCGGCCATCGAAGAGCTGAAAAAGGAGAATATCTTCATCATGGAGGAAAGCCGCGCCATTCACCAGGACATTCGTCCCCTGCGCGTTGCCCTCTTAAACCTGATGCCGGTTAAAATGGTCACCGAAACTGATCTGCTCCGTTCTCTCGCCAACACCCCCCTGCAGGTGGAACTGGACCTGCTCTATATGGATGAGCATGAATCGAAGAATACGCCGCGCGAGCATATGCAGGTGTTCTACAAGACCTTTGATGAGATCAGAGAGCAAAAGTACGACGGTCTGATCATCACCGGCGCACCGGTGGAACATCTTGAATTCGAAGATGTTGATTACTGGAAGACCCTTAGTGAGGTCATGGAATGGAGCAAGACCATGGTGAGTAGCACCATGCATATCTGCTGGGGAGCACAGGCCGGACTCTATTATCATTATGGAATAAAAAAGTATCCGCTTCCTGCCAAGGCCTTTGGTATTTTTGATCACCGGATCAGCGATCGGAAACACCATCTGGTCAGGGGCTTCGACGATGTATTCCCTGCCCCCCACTCCAGGTATACGGAGAACCGGCTGGAAGATATCAAAGCCCATCCGGAGCTGGTGGCCCTTGCCTGGTCCGAACAGGTGGGGTCCAACATAGTCCTTTCCAAAGACAACCGGCAGATCTTTATTTCGGGGCACCTGGAATACAATCCGCTAACTCTGAAAAATGAGTTTGAGCGGGACCGTGCCAGGGGGCTTGATACCGCCGTTCCTGAAAATTATTTCCCAGGAGACGATCCCTCACAAGATCCGGTAATTCGCTGGAGGGCCCATGCCAGCCTCTTGTTTTCCAACTGGCTCAACTACTACGTATACCAGGTAACGCCCTATGACTGGAAGTAAGCCTTTCCTGAACCTGCGCTAACTCAGGGGCCTGCTTAAAGATCCACATCCAGGTTGATCAGTCCGCAGCGCCGGGCTTCCTCAAGCACCTGCATGTATTCGTCCCTTTGCACAGGACGGCTTATTTCCGGATACAAATGGGCCCGGTATGCGGGCCGGTACTGGAGCATTAGATTTACATAGGTCGCGGCTGGCAAATGAGCAGCGATCCAGCGCACAGCATCCAAGGAGCCACTTGCCTCACCAGGCATAAGGAGATGACGAATCATCAGGCCCCTGAAAATCTTCCCGCTCATCCCTGGCATGGCCACTCCCACCTGCCGGTTCATCTCCAACAGAGCTGCTTTAGTAACAGTAGGATAACTTTCTGCTTCTGCAGAAAACCTCCCGGCCATCTCCGGATCCGTGTATTTAAAGTCCGCCAGGTAAATGTCCACGACCCCATCAAGCAAGGCAAGGACATCGGGACGCTCCCATCCGCAGGTGTTGTATACCAGGGGGATCCTGAGGCCACGGGATGCAGCCAGGTCCAGTCCCAGCACCACATGGGGAGCATAGTGAGTGGGTGTTACCAGGTTGATATTTTCGCATCCGTCCTTCTGCAGGTGAAGCATCATGGAGGCCAGCTCCTCAACACTGCACACTGTTCCTGCCCCCTGGTGACTGATGTCCCAGTTCTGACAAAACACACAGCCCAGGTTGCAGTGACTCAGAAAGATGGTGCCCGAGCCTCCCGCTCCAACCAGGGGTCTTTCTTCCCCAAAATGTGCATTATAAGATGCTATCTTGAGTTTTGAGCTAGCTTTACAAAAACCTGTTTCCCCATCCAGTCGGTTAACTTTGCAGTCTCTTGGACATAATCTGCATTCTTTCAACATCTCCCACAAGGCTTTTCCCCTCTTTCGAAGCTCCCCACTACAATGTAGTGATCTATAGTTAGGACTGTATGTAACTCTATTCATGCTGAAATAAAAATAGTAAATCGCCAGACTTTCTTAGTTCTGCAAAATATTTGTTTTTTTGTGAGGATGCGAAGAAGCTGTAAACTTGTGTTGCTTGCATTTATTTTCCTGTCTGCCTGTGGGGAAGGGTCCGAGAAGAACAATGGCAACAAAGCCGGCAAACAATCTACTCAGCAATCTAACTCTGCTATACCTTTGGACGGATCAGATTTGTTTTCCAAATATGGCTGTTTTGCCTGTCATTCCATAGATGGGAGTGTCATGTATGGCCCGCCTCTGAATGATCTTTATATGAAGGAGGTCGCCGTGGTACGACAGGGCAAGGAAAAAACAATCCTTGCTGACAGGGAATATCTGACAAAAGCGATTACAGATCCGGATTATGAAAAAGTTATGGAATACAAGAATAGTATTATGCCTAAACCCGATATTCCCAAGGATGATCTTGAAACTCTTATCGATTATCTGATCGAGCTGGGAAATGAAGAATAAACAGGTCCGAATGGAATGATGTTCATAAATTAAAAAGCTGGCTTAATTACTCCAATTTAATGAATTTTGATTATACCTTTAGGCAAGAAAGCATACTTAAAAAACTACCAGAAACATGAAGAAAGCATCCCTGATCATTTCGATCCTGACCCTGGCCCTGATGGCCTCTGCCCAGACCGGAAAAGTGTATGACCTGCTCACCATGGATAGTGAAATCCTGGATATGGAGCGGAAATACGCCATCTACCTGCCTCCCGATTACGAAACTTCGGAACGCAGCTACCCCGTCCTCTACCTGCTCCATGGCGCAGGTGACGACCAGACAGGCTGGGTACAGTTCGGAGAAGTGTTGCATATTGCTGATAAGGCCATCCTGGAGGGTTCGGCCACCCCCATGATCATTGTGATGCCGGATGGGAATACAGGGAAACGGGGATACTTCAACGATATGAAGAACGAATGGCGATACGAGGATTTCTTTTTCGAGGAGTTCATGCCCCATGTGGAATCTACCTATCGCATCAAAGGCGAAAAAAGATACCGGGCCATATCCGGTTTGTCCATGGGGGGAGGCGGCACCTTTATGTATGCCCTGCATCATCCGGAGCTCTTTTCCTCCGCATGTCCGCTGAGCGCTTACTGCGGGCCCCTGAGTATGGAAGAGCTGGAAAGCCGGAATCAACGACAAGGCGGGCAAGAGGCAAGCCAGGAGCAATTGGAGAGCTGGTACAAGCAACACAGCGCCATGGAGCTGATAGATGCCATTGATGCGGAAGCGTATAAAAAGAACCGTCAAAAACAGGTCCGCTGGTACATCGATTGCGGGGATGATGACTTCCTGTACGAAGGAAATTCCCTGGTTCATATTGCCATGCGAAAAAAGGATATTCCACATGAATACCGTGTTCGCGAGGGCGGACATACCTGGACCTACTGGAGAGAATCCCTGCCCGAAGTACTCAAATTTATATCAGCAGCTTTCCACCAGCACTGATTCGTATGATCCGTGTTGAAAACCTGACTTATACCTATCCGGGTGCCGGGAAGCAGGTATTGAAAAATATAAGTTTCGAAATTGAGGAAGGGGAAATATTTGGTTTCCTGGGTCCTTCCGGTGCCGGGAAAAGCACGACTCAGAAAGTGCTGAACGGATTGCTGAAGGGCTTCGGAGGAAGGGTGCATATCAATGGTACCGATCTCTCAAAAATGGAGCGTTCCTTCTATGAGAAAATCGGCGTAGCCTTTGAGTTCCCCAACCTCTACCTGAAACTGACTGCCCTTGAAAATCTCCAGCTCTATGCCTCCTTTTTCAAGTCTGCGACCCGCGATCCGGAAGAACTACTGAAAATGGTTCAGCTGGAGGGGGATCGGGATACCCGCGTGGAGGCCTTTTCCAAGGGAATGAAAATGCGACTCAGCTTCATCCGTGCCCTCTTAAACCGGCCAGAAATTCTGTTCCTGGATGAACCTACGGCCGGACTTGATCCTGGCAATGCCCGTATTATGAAGGACATTATCCTGGATCTGGAGAAACAGGGAGTCACCATCTTCCTGACCACTCACCACATGGACGATGCGGGAGAGCTTTGCAAGCGCCTGGCCTTTATGGTGGAAGGAAGCCTTCCGGTAGTCGACTCCACTCAGGCGCTTCGGCTCAAGCATGGAGAGAAGACCGTTAGACTTGAATACCGGGAGGGAAGTGAAACGTATTCCGATGATTTTCCCATGGAACACCTGGGGTCCAACCCGGTGTTCTCGGAGATCCTGCAGAACCATGAGATCCTGACCATCCATACCCAGGAGGCCTCCCTGGAGGATATCTTTATCAAGGTCACCGGTCAACAACTGAAACAATAAAAGGCAAAGGGAGATGAATCTGCTGCTTAAGAAGGACATTACACTGCAGTGGCGCCAGGGCTTCTGGCTGGTCTACATTGTAATTACTGCCATCTATGTGACCATCCTTTTAAGTCTGCCCGAAAAGAACAGGCTGCTGGTGAGCCTGCTTTTGATCCTGAGTGACACCACCATGCTGGGGATCCTTTTTGTAGGAGCCCTGGTATTGCTGGAGAAACAACAGGCAGTGATCCAGAGCCTGTTTGTGACCCCCCTGGAACCCTCCTCTTACATCTGGTCCAAGACCATCTCGCTCACATTAATTGCCACCTGCATGAGCACCCTGGTCTATCTGCCCGTATGGAAGTTCAATGCCCATACACCGGTTCTGCTGATCACCATCATTTTTACCTCCGGCACCTTTGTGCTACTGGGCCTTGGACTTGCTGCCCGGATCGAAACCATAAACCAGTATTTTGGCCTTTTGATGGGAGTTTCCATGTTGCTGATCTTTCCGGTGATCCCCTATATCTTGCTGGATCAGCATCCCCTCTTTCTCTTCCTCCCCTATGTGGCTTCGCTGGATCTGATGCTGGATGCACGTGATCCGCTTCCCCCGTGGAGGATCCTGTTAGATGTAGTCTTGCTGGTGACCTGGGGATACATTGCCTACAGCTTTGCACTCCGGCAGGTCAGGCGACACCTTGTTTATAAATAGGCCCTATGAACCTGCACGCCATCCCATACGATTTTAAGCTGCTGAAAGGGGATCCCATGCTGATTCTCAGTCTGATGGTTCCATGTATCCTCTGGGCACTGATGCATTTCCTTTTCCCTTTCCTGGAGCAGGTGGTAATGAAGCAGTGGAGCGTGGATATCTACCCCTACTTCAGGCAGACAGGGACCTTCTTTATGATGCTGATTCCCATGATGATGGGAATGGTCTACGGATTCATCCTGCTGGATGAACGGGATGCCGGGGTGATTACCGCCATTTCGGTCACACCCACCGGGAAATCAGGTTATCTGAGACTCAGGATGGGCATTCCTTTGTTGCTCAGTTTTATCTTCATCCTCCTCTATGTGGTCCTGCTCGGCTTATCAGGCAGCAGGGGAATCCTGGAGTTAACTGTGATCTCCCTGCTCATATCAAGCCAGTCACTGATCCTGCTGCTCATACTGGGAGCCTTTGCCGATAATAAGGTCATGGGGCTGGCCATCTCCAAAGGATTCGGGATCCTGCTCATAGGCCCCCTGCTTGATTATGCCCTCCCCGCGCCCTATAAGTGGACCGGTGCCTACTCCCCCCTCTTTTGGGCCAGCAGGTCTTTTTTGACCGAAAGTCATAACACCTTCTGGCTCTTTGCAGGAATTACTTTCCTTTTTCACCTGCTCCTAATCTGGATCCTATTTCGTAAATTCGCTACCCGAAGCAATTAAGTCTAACCTGATTTGAACACACCATGAAGAAATTGATTTTTGTCCTTTCCATTCTGACCGCCCTTTTCATAAGCAAGGCATGCAATAGCACTGGCAGCAGCCAGGAAGATTCCGGGATACCGGTCATTTTCGATACCGATGCCAACAATGAACTGGATGACCAGCATGCTCTGGCCTATCTGCTTCTAAACGATCAGGCTTTCAATGTGCTGGGCATCACAACTAATGCCACCTATAATGGAGGAGAAATAGAAGAGCATGTGAAAGAAGCACAGCGTGTGGTGGACCTGGTGGGATGGAAAGGTAAGATAGCTGTAATCAAAGGAGCCAATGCTGATTTCCCGGAGATCAGAGAACATCTGGACGATGAGGTATATGACGGATCTGAGGCTGTGGATTTCATCATTGCGGAAGCCATGAAAAAGAGGAAGGAAAAGCTGGTATTGCTTCCGGTTGGAAAACTGACCAATGTGGCCCTGGCCCTGGAAAAGGAGCCATCCATTGCCAAAAAGATCCGGATTGTCTGGCTGGGCGCCAATTACCCCGGTCCGGGGGAGTACAACCTGGACAATGATACGGCCTCCTTGAATTTCATTCTGAAAGCAGAGGTTCCCTTTGAGATGGTGACTGTGCGTTACGGAGAAAGCACAGGCACCGCCTTTGTAAAGGCAAAAAGAAAAGATATCTATATACGCATGCCGGGACTGGGGCCCGTGGTGGATGAGCCGGTGACCGGCAGGCATGGTGGAAGCTTTAGCTGTTTCGGTGACTATTCGGTGGATCTCTTCCGTCATATTACTCACCTGGAAGATGGCTGCTTTCGTTCGCTTTTTGACATGGCCGCAGTTGCCATTGTAAAAGATCCTTCCTGGGCCGAAGCCAGGGAGATCCCCTCCCCGCTGTATATCAACAATGAGTGGGTGGAGCAAGCTTCCAGCAGCCGAATGATCACCATCTGGGAAAACTTTGATGCTGATGCGATCATGGCCGATTTCTATGCGACTCTTGAAGAAAGTGCGAATCCCGTCACCGAGTAACTTGACTTAAATACTTTGTTTCTTTAACTTGGTTTAAAATCAAGAGCCATGAAAAGAAGGAAATTTATTGAAACTTCAGCAATGACTGTACCACTCCTCAGCATGTTCCCGGCCAATCTTTCGGCCATCACCCGCGACACCACCCGGGGAAAAATCGAGAAGCGAGCTTACGGAAAAACAGGCGAGATGTTATCCATGATCGGATTCGGGGGCATCGTGGTTGATAAAGCCACACCCGAACAGGCAGCCAGCAGGGTGAAAGAAGCCATCGACTATGGGATCAACTACTTTGATGTGGCACCCTCCTATGGCAATGCCGAGGAGATGCTGGGCCCGGCCCTGAAACCCTATCGGAAAGATGTATTCCTGGCCTGCAAAACCGGAGAAAGGAAAAAAGACGGAGCACGGAAGGAACTGGAGCAATCACTGAAGTATCTCCGCACCGATCACTTCGACCTGTACCAGTTGCATGCGGTCACCACCCTGGAGGATGTGGACACCATATTCGGAAAGGACGGTGCCATGGAAACCTTTGTGAAAGCGCGTGAGGAAGGGAAGGTGAAGTACCTGGGATTCTCAGCCCATTCGGTAGAAGCAGCCATGGCACTGATGGAGGGCTTTGATTTTGACAGCATTCTGTTCCCCTTCAACTTTGCGGCCTGGTACAATGGGAATTTTGGACCCCAGGTGATGGAAGAGGCACACAAAAGGGGCATGGGCATCCTGGCTCTGAAAGCAATGGCCTGGAGAAGATGGGAAGAGGGAGAAGAGCGAAACATCGATAAGACCTGGTACAAACCGCTCACTGAAAAGGAAGAGGCCAATGAAGGCCTCAGGTTTACCCTCTCACACCCGGTTACTGCAGCCATTCCACCGGGACATGAGGATCTTTTCTCCATGGCACTGGGACTGGCCACAGATTTCAAGCCCATGGCTAAAGATGAGATTGAAGCCATGAAAGAAAAGGCCATGAAGACCGACCCGATTTTCCAGTTCCCTATGCACGCGGAAAAATCAGGAACTCCCTGAGTCTGATCACTGGTGGCATGATTAATGTAAAACTACAGGGGGGAAAATACTTCCTTGCTCTAGATATTAATCGCTTAATAAAAACGTGTATTCGGAACTATATTCCGGGTGCCCGACTACTTCCAGATGCAATATAAAACCATCTGATCCCCAGCGGGGTAAAACGGTCTTCAAAACGGGCCCCTCCAGGTTGGTATTCGCTTTAACGGTCCCAAACTCCCAGCTGCCCAGTTCCATGATTTTTTTCCCGGCCATCAGGGTGGCCTTCAGCACCCCGGGTTCCACATGCTCATAACGATCATTGAGTATCCATAGCTGGGTGGAGAACTGCTCCTCGCGACTCCATTTCAGTTTGTAGTTACGGGCACTGGCCATGACCGGACGGCAGGCGTCACGCACAGCATAAAATGCAGGTTTGGGCCGGTTGGGCCAGTTGATTATACTGTTATTCGCTGCGGTGGGCCAGGGTTCATTGTAGCACCAGTTGAGGGCCATGGAGCAGTAGGGTTTCTGGCGGCGGGCCTCTTCATAAATAGCCTTATAACCCTCACACTGCAACAACTGTCCCATTTCCACCAGTTCCTCCAGATTGGCCATCCGGCCAAAGTAATCCTCGATCATATCCATCATCAACCAGGTATCACCGACCCAGGCATTAAAGGCATGGTGACTCTCCCAGGAGCCTCCGGGCCGCGGTGGCCATAGCTCATTTTCGGGAATAATGGTCTCCAGGATCTCCACTGGTGAAGGACCAGGCATGCCGAATTCGGTATAGGCTGTCTGGTGGGCCCTTAGCATGCTTGAAAAGACCTCTTCTCCCGTATCCGGATCCCGGAACACATAGTGCCCGTGACCCATTCCCATTAAGGGGGATGTATAGATGAAGGGAGTGTAAGGATCAAATTCCAGACATACACTGTTAAGCAGCCGTAAGACCAGGGACTGGTCGGTCATCCCGCTCCATGCATTAAACAGCTCATTGCCTCCCGACCACATGGCCAGAGAGGGGTGAGCCCTGATGCGCCTGACAATGGATTCGGATTCCTGTTTAAGCACCCTCATGTATTCGGGACTATCTTCATAATTATTGCAGGCCAGTGGGAATTCCTGCCATACAAGGATTCCCTTCTGATCGCACATATCATAAAAAGATTCCTTGTTCACAATCCCGCCACCCCATATTCTGAACATATTGAAATTGGCCTCCAGTGCCCGGTTTAAAAGCTCTTCATACCCTTCCCGTGTGATGATCCCGGGAAAAATCTCCGGGTTGACCCAGTTGCTTCCCTTGCAGAAAATCTTCTTCCCATTAATCTCCAGTTGAATGGGAGCCACACTGCGGGTCTTCGGGAAACCCTTTGGCTCGCTCCATGCCCCTTCATTCATCACAAGTTTCACCCGTCGAAAACCCAGGTGTCCCTTCCAGGTCTGCAAGAGGGTCCCATGCTGATCACTTAACTCCAGGGTATAGGTATAAAGATAGGGTTCACCATGGTCGTGGGGCCACCAAAGTTCGGGATTTGAAATCTCGGTAAAGAGCACTCCCTTTCCATTATAGACATTCAGATAGCCCATGTCAAGTTTGTTCCCGGAAGCATCAGCCAGGTTCCAGGCCAGGCTGCAATCTGAAAGCCCCGTACCTCCAGCCTCAACTCTCAGATAGGCCTTATCCAGATTCTCATTGAGGCTATATTGCACAGATACTTCATGCAGGTGTGAAGCGGGCTGGATATCTATCCAGGTCGAATCCCAGATACCGCTGGGAACCAGCCTGGGATGCCAGTCCCATCCATAACTGACAGCCGGTTTTAGCGATGCCGAAGCCTGGCTCCGGTCAGCCGGTTCCCTGTGCTTCTTAGGTATGGGAAATATTTTGATCCTGAGTTCATTGTTAACCCTGAGCAGGGAAGTCAGGTCAAGCCTGACCGGGCTAAACATCCCCTCCTGCCGAAGCAGTTTCTCCCCGTTAAAAAAGATCTCAAACTTGTAGTCGATCCCCCTGCTATTGAAAACCAGGTGCTCCCCTGCATTCATGACCGGTTTAAGAAAATTGCATACATAGGTGAAACTCCGGTCCTCCATCCAGAGATAGTCTTTCCAGTTCTCACCATAATAATAGGGCCCATAGCCCTCGGCCTTTGCAATATCGAGCTGAACGGCGCCCGGCACAAGGGCCGGTACACTGTTTAATTTTCCGGGATCACGTTCCGACCTGTACTCCAGGGCCCACTCCAGTTTTAGGGGGAGCTGTGCCATAAGATTTACAGACAGCAGGCAGGCGATGAATATGAAAAGAGATCTGGGCATAGAGTAGCTGTTAAACGGAACTGCCTGTTTTCATATTTCTGAACAGGAGAATGGATATAAAAAGACTGCAAAGGGATAGACCTCCAAATACAATGGCGATCGTGTAATCTTCGCTGATGCCCCGGATAGCAAGGAGCAGTACCATGGCAGCCAGTGCCAGGGTGAGGAGAATCATAAATACAAGGGCAAAAGATGCAATTACAAAACCCAGTCCCAGGTTTTTCCGGATCAGGACAGCTCCGATAATCAATCCCGGCAAGGCAAAGACCAAGTCAATCACATGCACCGGGTTGACCAGCAGATTATAATCCGACACATCGCTGGGAACCTCATTATGAAACAGGGCCGGCACTATGGATTTCAGCCAGAGGAAATAAAAGATCACAGCCACTACAATCAGGTATACTGAGATCAGGCGCACGGGCGCATTCCGGAACCACTTCTCAATCTCACGCCCCCTCAAATCTGAAAAAAGCAAGATAAAGGAGAAAAGAGACAGGGAAAGAGTCAGGCAATACAGCAGGAAGAGCTGGTTAAAATGGACTCCAAAGCAGTAGATGATAAAGGAGTACAGAATATAGAACAGGGTACCACCATAAATCAGTGTAAAAAGCCGGTTCCCCCTTGCAGCATAGTAAAAGGAAAGCAGAAGCAGAGGAACAACCACAAACAGATCCACCAGATCCTGCCCCACTCCCTGGGCCCCCATGGAAGCGCTGTCGCGCGCATAGGTCTCCGGGAAAAAGGCCCCGGCTATGGATACAAAAGCCAGGGAAGAAGCAAGCAGGATCGTCAGGATCCTCAGTATCTTAAGGTGTTTCATAAGCTTAAGATACTAAAAATGAAGAAAAATACCTGAGTTGCCAGGTTTTAACTAGCCTGCTGTCCAGCTTCCCGATTCCTCATACCCCCCGAAGTAGTAGTGCCAGTATCCGTTCCCGGCAGCATCCCATTCCATGTGGTAGAAAAGTGTATCATTCAGATAATAGTCCAGAGATCCTGAACCATCATCGTTGATAACAACGCTGTACCTGATGTAATACTCATATTCCGTATCTTCAGAATCCCAGGTCCACTCGAAATGATAGTTACCGGATGCGTCCATGGTCCAGGCATAGGTCCAGTGGAGATCCACATATTCAGTATACTCCTGGTCATAAATATACACCCAGTTAAAACTGTAGACCACTTCTCCGCCACTGCCATCTTTATACTCCCAGGCCGTGATATAATCATATTTTGGCCCATCGGCATACTGAATTTCCATGGTCCAGTACTCTCTTGAACCATCCTCGGTATAGGTCCAGTAAAAGGTCCAGGTTTCACCCATATAAGTGAAGGTCCATTTCCAGGTATCACCGGAGGCCTTCAGAGATGCCCGTACTGCATTATCCGGCACAATCAGATTGCCCTGAAAGGCTGACATATCCAGGGCATCCTCAATCATATCAACGCACTCCTGTGCCTTCTCATCCGTAGATGTGGTCAAGCCCACGGGCAATTTGTCCATCACCTCCTGGGTATTGAAAGAGAGTTCTGAAAAATCATCAGGGACCTCCTCGTCCTTGTTACATCCCGTAATAAGAACCACGAACATAAGCAACACTGCCAATCCGTTCAATCTGAAATCTTTCTTCATGATGTTTTGTTTTGATTTATACAATCAAAGTTATCGGATATACCCGCCTGAGTCAATGCCTTAGCCCTACCATGAAGATGTTAAATTGTACTGATTTTCAGCACACCCGCGATCAATCAGGCATCTTTCTCCTTCCTGATGGGCTACTGAATTCTCCAAAGACTGGCAAGGACGAGATTCCCGGTTTTAAATCTTAAGCACTATATTGTAAACTGCAAACTACTTTCAATGATGAAATATCTTTTTTCCTTCCTTTCTCTCTCTCTGCTATTGTCCGCAGGCTGTTCTCCTGACACAGATCAGATGCTGATCGGTGCCAAGATCTACGGACACAGCGGCCCCTACGACCAGCTTTTCGACCAGTGGAAGCACCTGGGCATCAATACAGCTTTCAGCAGTGAAAATCTGATTTCGGACAGGGAATTTATGAAGGAAGCCAGGGAGCACAGCATCTCCACCTTTTTGATCTATCCCGTTTTTTTTAATGCTGAAGTCCTTGCCGAAGAAGCAGATCTTGCTGCCATAAACAGGACGGGGGAAGCAGCTGCTGAAGAATGGGTCGAGTTTGTGTGCCCTTCCAGGGAGGATTACCGCCGGAAAATGGTAGAGCATGCCCGGCACATTGTCCGTGAGCACCAGCCCGACGGGATCAGCATCGATTTTATACGTCATTTTGTATACTGGGAGAAGGTTTATCCGGACCGGGATCCCTCCACCTTGCCCCAGTCCTGTTTTGACTCCCTTTGTTTAGATCATTTCCAGGCTAAAACCGGAACAAAGATCCCGGAAGAGCTAAGCAGCATCCCGGAAAAGGCTGACTGGATCCTGGACCATCATGAGGAGGAGTGGACCGCCTGGCGCTGCGAACTCATAACAAGTATGGCGGAAGCCATTGCAGAGGCTGCAAGAGAAGAGAAGCCCGATATTCTGGTCAACATCCACCTGGTCCCCTGGGCCAAAGAGGATTTCGATGGAGCCATCCGAAAGGTGGCCGGACAGGATATCAGGGCGCTTTCCAGGTTCAGCGACTACCTCTCCCCCATGTGCTATGCCCATATGGTCAAGCAAAGTCCCGCCTGGGTACATGGCATTGTGGAAGATATGTTTATGCAAAGTGGAGCTACACTTCTGCCAAGCATCCAGGTTGGAAAGGCCTACCTGGATACCGAATTTGACCTGTTGGAATTCAGGGAGACCCTTGAATCAGCCATGCTGCCTCCCTCTTCCGGGGTGGTTATCTGGTCGTGGGACCACCTGATTGCAGAGCCGGATAAGGCCGACCTGTTCAAGGACATTGTCAAGTCATACTGATTTGATGCTGCCAGAGCTGTGTACTCACATCTTAAATTCATACATTTATCGGTCCGATAAAATTTATTAAATCATGAAACATACTTTTCTTTTTCTCAGCATCCTCGGCATACTGGGTGCATGCCAGCTAGATGCTCAGCAGGAAACTGATGCCCCGCTGATTACCAAGAACCAGTTTACACTATCTTCCGATATCATGACTCCTGAAGTACTGTGGTCCTTTGGCCGCCTGAGTGATGTCCAGGTATCGCCCGATGGACAAAAGATCCTTTACGGAGTGAGCTATTACAGCATCGAACAGAACCGGAGCAACCGGGAGTTGTTCCTTATGAATGCCGATGGATCGGATCAGGTTCAGCTTACCGAAACACCCCAGAGTGAATTCAATGCCATCTGGCACCCCGATGGGGAACAGATCGTCTATATAAGTTCGGCCTCCGGTGAACTCCAGGCCTGGCTTATGAAGGCCGATGGCTCCGGGA